>Ga0310123_10000010_pt1 | contig 172656 bp, 138 predicted proteins | sample CB6_AW_1057_MG_FD_203505 | JGI IMG/M metagenome (GOLD analysis project Ga0310123, IMG submission 203505) | Marine microbial communities from Western Arctic Ocean, Canada - CB6_AW_1057 | ecosystem: Environmental > Aquatic > Marine > Oceanic | place: Canada: Western Arctic Ocean | collected...
ACGCTCTACCACGCTCTGGGAATCCCGCATACGGCCGTCTGGAAGGATGACGTCGATCGCCCGCATCACATCTACCACGCCGACCCGATCTACGAACTGCTGGGGTAAGCTTTGTCAGCACTTGCGGAACAGGAACGTCACCGAGAACGCTTCTTCTGAGTCAATTGTGCACCACAATTTCCGACGCTCGCGCAGTGCGGGTGGGGCAGTGCCATTTCGGACAGATCCGCTGACGACCGCGTGTGGGCATCGGCAGGCGGTCGAAATGGATGGCCCCGGAACCGGTCCTGAAATCCGGCATCAGACTGTGCAGGATTCCGGCGGTCATGTGGCCCGGCCGCCTGGATGAACCGATTGATGGCGGCAGCCACCTCCTTCGGCCTTTCGAGCGGAAGCGCGTGTGAAGCGCCTGCAAGCCACTGCAGCTCAATCGTGTGGCGCTCCGGAATCCGCATGGTTCTCTGATCCGGCACAGGCTGATTTCGATCGCCCCACACCTCCAGCACGCGCACCGGTAAGGATCGCAGGATCGGCTCGCCGTCCCAGTGCTTCCAGATTGTGCGAAAGGCCTGGATCTGCCCGGTTGTGAGCCGGCCAAGCCCGTGCGCGCGCCTCCTGCCGCTCCTTTTCACGCTCACCGCAGAGTGTGTTGTAAACACGGCCGTCGAAAGCGTCATTAAGGACGCGGTGGTGACTCCAGCCTTCAAGCGAGATCACTCCGGCAACCTGGTCTGTCCGGCGACCGGCAAGCTCAATCGCAATCATCCCTCCGATACTGTGTCCGCCTGCATACCACGAATTCCAGTCCAGCATGTCCACCAGACGCAGGATCTCCTTCGCGAAGCTCTCGATGGATCCGCCAAGCACCGGCGGCCAGCTGCGGCCGTGACCCGGGAGCTCCACAATGACCAGATTCAAATCCAGACTCGGGTCAAGGTTCTCTCGAACTTTGTCAAATTGTCGGTAGTCGCTCCAGCTGCCCGGGATGAGAAGCAGCGAAGGGCCACGGCCGGCCCAGTGGTAATAGGCCAGACGGCCGCCATCCAGACGACGTATCTCAACGCACTTTGGTGCGTCATCCGCCTGCGTGGCTGCATCCGACGTCGATACGAAGAGGACCGCAAAGAGAATGAGAGCCAGTTGAGTCATCAGGACTCAGTGTCCACAATTCCGTCCGGAGATTCCACAATCAGATCGGGAAAGAAACCGGTGAGCCTGAACGCCTGCCAGGTCTCCCGTTCAGCCCTGGCCATCCGTCGCCTGTCCCGCGGCATTGACAATGTCTGTGACTGCAGAGACAAAAAACGGTCGATTTTACACTTCGGCAACGCCTTCTTTAGTTCGCGGACACCCGCGTCGGTGATCCGGGTGTTGTTGAGGGCCAGAAACGTCAGGTCAGTCAGCCCCTTAAGATGCACGAGCCCCGCATCGGTCACCGGGGTGCCCGTGAGGACGAGAATCTTCAGACTGGTCAGCCGCTCAAGATGCACCAACCCTGCGTTGGTGATCGGGGCATTGCGGAGGACCAGCTGCCTCAGACTGGTCAGTCCCTCAAGATGCACCAGCCCCGCGTCGGTGATGGAGGCGAAGCTGAAGTCAACAAGAATAATCCTGTCTTGTTCATTCACTCTGATGATGGCCCCCAGTTTTTCCAGCTGTTCTTTCACGCCGCGGACATCTTCAGGATGTCTTGCGAGTGTGAGGGGCTTCTGATCGGTGTTCACATCGCCGCCTTGTGCATCCCCATCGGGTGCCGGCTGGTTGAGCGTTTCCTGGCCGGACTCTTCAAGCGGAGCTGAAGACTGTTCCTGGCATCCCGCCAGACCTATGAACAACATCACAGTCAAGCGCTGCATAGTCCATTCTTTCAGTTGTTCAGCCGGGAAGTCCGACCCGCCGGGGAGAAAGGAGACGGGCTACTGACTGATCTCACAATTCGGCAGCGCCTGCTGCAGTCCGGCGATACCCGCATCGGTAACGTGCGTGTTCTCAAGCAGGAGTCTTTCCAGGCTGGTCAGTCCCTTAAGACAACCCAGCCCTGCGTCGGTGATCCGGGTGTCGCTCAGGTCGAGGTGGTACAGTTTGGTCAGCAGCTCCAGATGTTCCAGTCCCTTATCGGTGACGTGTGTGTGGCGGAGGGTGAGAAATTTCAAACCGGTCAGCCCCTCAAGATGCCCCAGTCCTGCGTCTGTAATCCGGGTGGCGTCCAGCATGAGCAACTCCAGACTGGTCAGCTCTTTCAGATGGCTCAGCCCTGCGTCTGTGATCCGGTTGAAGTCGAGGTCGAGATAATACAGCCGGGGCAGTGCCCTGAGGTGCTTGAGTCCTGCGTCGGTGATCCGGGTGTTGAAAAGGTGGAGGGTGGACAGGCTGGTCAGCTGCTTAAGATGTCCCAGCCCCTCGTCGGTGATGCGGGTGGAGTACAGAAGCAGATTCTCCAGACGCGTCAGTCCCTGAAGATGCACCAGTCCCGCGTCCGTGATGTGAGTTTCATTGAGGCAGAGCCACGTCAGGTTGTTCAGTCCCTTTAAATACACCAGTCCCGCATCCGTGACCTGGGTGTTGTTGAGGTTGAGGTCCTGCAGACGATCCAGCTTCCCAATATGGATAAGTTCCACGTCGGTGAGCCGGGTATCGTGGAAGTCGACCCGAACAATCTGACCCCGTTTATTAACGTCAATGGTGGCCCCCAGCGTCTTCACCACTTCACTGAGGGTTGTAACACTTTTTGGTGAGCATCCCGTCAGACAAACCAGCAACAGCACGGTCATACGGTACATGGTCAATTCTTTCATTCGCTCAGCCGGAAAACGGTCGTTCGGGTCAGCGACGGCTGTCGCATTCTTCCCTGTTTATCCGGCGCCGGTCCTTTGGTGGAATGATTTCGTGACTCGCGGATCACAGTCCCGTTTTCAGCTCACGCGTGTCCTGTTCCGTTTCCACCCGGACAGTGTCGTCCGACGGGACTTCACATAATGTCATGCCATCCCGGCAGCGACAAGCTTACGGCCGATCAGTCCTCTGGTTTTCTGCTGCCGGATCAACACGGTACCGGGCCTGTCAGCGGATCCGAACGGACGGGGCTTTTCACCGCACGCTTCCCGGCGGAACGACTTAAAAAACAATCAGAATGACGGGAACACTTAACGTCCGCGGATCGGCCCTCCCGGGCCGCACCGTTGCTGGTCGTGTTTCATCAGCCAGACTTCCGAAACAAGCGTGCCCCATCCCCCGCTGTTGCGCCACTGGTCTCGTTCAACACGCGGGCCCTCTGCGACACCCCTGGCCTTGCGTAACTGGATCAGCAGCTCGCCGTCGTGAGTGACTGCGGGTGGAACCTCAAACGTAAAGAAGTCGCTCATCTGTTCGGGGAGGACCTGATTTTCAGCGAGTACCACATCGTCCGCGAGGATCATTTGCGAATTCTGGTTCATCCGCATTGCGTATCGCGACTGATACCATGGCCGGACGAATGTGAATCGGACGCGATACCGGCCTGCCGGGTCGAGGTCACGGTATCGCAGCGAAACTCCTCCTGACTCATCCTGGGTGAAGTGCATCGAGCGCTGACTCGGCCGATTGCCTTCGGAAAGCATCATCGACACGTACGGCTGGCCATGATCGTACGGGTAGCCGTTCACGAGATGGGGGGCGTGGTTATACGTCCCCAGATTATCGTAATAGCCACCGTGGCCCGGATTTTCGTAGTCCACGATCATGCGAAGCATTTCCAGCCGGTCAGCCGGCTGCGCCGCCTTCGCCTTCCGGAGTTGCCGCTGCAGCCACCCGAGACCAATGAAGTCGTGCTCAAGATTAAAATATCCTTCGTTGCGCACGCCGAACAAAGCGTTGCTTTCTTCTCCCAGTTGTCCGCCTTCCGCACGAAGTGCGGCCATCGTCCTGGATTCCGTCAGCCCGTCGATTGAGGCGAGTAAATCGGGGATCATGTGTTCGACTTTGCCACTGTCGAGTGCATTCGCCAGTCGACGTTCGATGTCGATCTGCAGGTTCGTCTGTTGACGGACCGCAAGCTGGATGTACCGGTCGAGCGCGCCTTTCTGCATGAACTGTCGCCAAACCCAGTTCGTGCGACGATGTAACGCAGGAATCTTCCTGCCGGCCTGCTTTACGAGCACGTAGTAGCGGTCGATGCCCTCCTTCGCCATTAGCGGAGTCGTGGGGTTTTCCTCCAGGTTCTCCTCCAGTTGAAAGATCGCCTGCGCCATGAGAGGCGCGGCTTCGAGGCCGAACCACGTTCGGCAGTATTCGTCCACGACGTCCTCGACACTGGTCCGGGGCGACCAGAGGAGGCGTTGCCACATCCATTGGTTGAAGTGGTCGTGGTGCCCGCTCGAATGTGTCACATCACCCACGGCGTAACGCATGAGGTCGTTGAACACCCGATGATAGTAACGTGGCCAGGCATAAAAAGTCAGTCGGTCATAGACCATGGTGAGTCCCTGGTCAGGTCTCCTCTCATAAATGAAGTGGCCCGTCCGTGGCGGGAGACTGCCATCGCGGTCGGCGCGCGGGTACATCTGAATGTAGCCGTGCTGGGAGTAGCGCCAGTGCGTGATCTCGTTGTAGTACGTGAGTACGTGTCGGGGTGGAAGTTGCCGGAGAATTTCTCGAGGGTAAAGGTCGAACGGGCCAAACCCCGGGTAGCGAAAGAGGTCCATCCGATGCGTTTGACGGTGACCCGGCTGCCACGTTGTGGCGTCCGACCCAGGCCCGTATCCCCACGCCCACAGCCACTTCCGGGGCTTGTCCTGCAGATAACGGAAAATCGCGTTGTCGTCGGTGTTGTCGAACTTCTGGTTCGTAAAGTAGACCCTGGTCGTCGGATGATACTTGTGAATGATCCCCGCCATCTGCTCAACGACCTTGATAAACGTGAGACCGTATGGTTCACAGAGGTCACATTCGCAGCCGCCTCCGTCGCCACCATGGAACTTGACGTAATCGTAGGCGGGACTGTTTCGAAATTGGTTCTCGCAGCGCTCGAGCTGAGCCGCGTGTGCTTCCGGAACCGACAGGCAGACATACCCGATTCGGCCGATCGATTCTTTCGCAGTCCATTCCGATGGACCGGATCCTGTATTGGCGCCGAACCCGCCCTGAGTCATGAGGCCGAACGATTTGATGAAGTCGAACGTGGAGCCAGGCGACGTTGGGAAGACATTCGCTCCTGCCAGCGCGTAGTCGATGATTACACGCCGGGTCTCCTTCGGAGTCCAGTCACGGACCTTTCCGAGACGTTTGGCGACTCCGCTCTGGCCAAACTGCGTGCCGCGGACTTCAAAGGCCGGCGCGGTGCGAACAGAGAGCGCATGCGGAAGTTCGACGGTCTGTTCTTTGATAACCAGTCGTCGCAATACTTCACCCGCGGCGTAGAGAACTCCCCGTTGGTCATGCGCGGCTGCAATGAGCACGTTGTCACCGCTGGTGAGAGTCTTCACGAGAAAACCTTCTGGCCCAGGATCATGATCGGAGAGGAGAGGAATGCGGTGTGTCTCAAACTGCAGACGCATTTCGTCGTGGTGTGCGGGGATGCCCAGGAGAATCACAAGCGGTTTCTTCGATGCCGATGTCGGGGCCTGCTCGACTCGAGTCTGTATGCCGCCTGGTTCCGCAATGCGCCGCGCGAGTAAGTGAGCCGCATTGAGTTCGACGTCATCGGCCTGCGAACCGACGCGAATCGTTACGGATTCGTATTCGGTACCTGGCGCGGGGACTGCCAGGCACAAGACAGTGCCCAGTGCGAAGTTCAAGACTGGGAGTTTCATTTCGGTCTCCTCGGGGAAAGGCGTCGAGACCCCGCGAAGGTTGCTGGCTCAAGGTTGGAGTTGTCGTGACCGGTTGAAAGCGAGGATAACCGAATCATCGTGCCAGCGGCAGGATGTTGTGCAAGTGTCCAGTGTTCGGGTAGACCAAACGCCCGAATACAGATTGAATGCTTCCGTGGTTGCAGACGCACCTGGTCAACAGCCAGGGGTTGCAGCACCTGGCGGACCTGCCGGTCCCCGTTGACTCAATTCAGACAGCACCGTCCGCTGCAGCGTCAATCAGGCTATCGCAGGTTGAGAGATCTGAGTGTTGTCGCGCCTTAAACTTCCAGCTGGTTTTCCATCACTGTCTTCACATCCGACTTTTCTGCTCCTGCACTCAACAGCAGGGGCCGGCCCTGCACTTTGACGGAACCCGGCACGGACGCACTTTTCGAATGTTTCTTGTTTAGACGCCGCTGCGTTTGGTCCGTCGAATTCAATCGGCCATGTCAGTGGGATCAACACGCGGTTCATTATTCGGTAATTTCACCACGGGAAATGCACGTTCCGGCATCAATCGGTTTTGTATTGTTTTGTATTTGTGTTATTTCCAGAACGCCTGCCATTCCACGAATGTGATTGGGAGGCGGACTGGGAATTATGATCGGCGATACGGCTGCTGATCTGTGTGCCGTGCGTGTGTTGCTGGCACACTTCCCAGGGACGAATTTAATTTAAGCCTGAAGTCATATGTCACAGGATTTTACATCACGACCGTGGGATGAGGAAAATTTCGGCAACTGGGAAAATTTTGGCAACCGGCAGGGGGAACAGAATTTTCCGGAAAACAAAGGTCGAGGCTGCCTGAAAGGGTGTTGTATCGCGGCTGCCGTTTTTCTGGTGCTCGCTCTGACTGCTGCGTGGTATGTTTCAGGAAACTGGCGCAGCTTGTTCGGCACAGCTGCCAGAATATTGCTCGAACAGACGCTGGATGAATCAAGTCTGCCCGAAGCGGAAAAAGAGGACATTCAGGAGCAGGTAGAACGGGTGGTCACGGCCTTTGAGCAAGGAAAGCTCACGGAGGCTCAAATTAAAATACTGATTGATGAGATGGCCCAATCGACCTTGTCTGCGTCGGTCGTTTCTTTCACTATTGAAAAGAAATACTTCGACAGTTCTGAACTCAGCGACGAAGAAAAAGAGACCGGACGAACGACTCTGCGACGTTGTGTTCGAGGTATGTTCGATGGTGACCTGACCGAAGAGGATGCCGATGCCGTCCTGGGTCATATCGGAACCAAAAATTTCGAAGGTCACTGGGAGTTTCGTGACAACGTCACGGATGATGAACTGCGTCAATTCCTGGCCGAGGCCAAAGAACGGGCGGACGCCGCCGGAGTGGCGGAAACCGTAGAAGAAGTGGATCCGTCAGACGAGGTCCGGCGCATCGTGGATTCGATTTTAAATCAAGAAGCTGCAGGCGAGCCACTGATGCCCTGATCCGGATTCAGCAGTGACAATGGTTGATGCAGCGTTTCAGATTCGCCGCAACCACCGCAGTAAATCGGACCGCCATATGAGTTTAGCCGCAGCTCGGCGGTGTTTTCCTCGCCAGTGACAATCATCGCTTTTGCGAGTCACGTTCCAGCGTCTGATTTGATTTTGATTGTGCAGGTGAACGACCAAGCAACAGACACCAGCTGACTGATGCGCCAAGGATAACCATTGCTTCTGCAAGCAGGATTCCAGCGTCGAGTCGATGTCTCATTCCATTGGGTTCCCTCACCGGAGTCAAAATAAAACTGTGTTCAGGAGGTCCGGCTGAACCAGTCCCATCCCTGGTCCAGGGAGGAAACATTCCCATGAGGAAGATTATGAATGAAGCACAAACCAAAATCATTCGTTGGGATGGTTTAAGTGACACGACGAATTCCTCCAGGGTTAACGATTGTTTTGTACCAACTTAATATCTTCAAAGACTGCCGGTAATTTTATTCTCCCCTCAACCCGTTCCACAACGTCTCGATGGGGTGCTTTAAATCTCTTGTGGCGCCCGCTGCAAGTCGTGACAGCGTTTCCATGTCCGGCTGCTCGGCGTCAGCTGGCTAATGCTGACGAGGTGTCGCAGAGCAGTTCCTTTGCCCGTTGGCTGTTCGAATTATTTGTCCGAAACCCAGCAACTCTCTGACGACAGACGCAGTTTTACACCCTGCGTACACCAAAACCATTTCAGAAACTGCAGGAATGAAATGCTTCATCACAGCAATGCTGACACTGGCCGTGATCACGCGATTTTGTATGCCGGCGAAGCATCCGCAAGCGGCATGGATCTTAATGGGGACGGCAGCATCGATATCCTGAATGTTCTGCAGGTCATCCGGACGGCGGAAAATGCTTTGGATCAAATGGGGAGGCATGATAATACTCACCCTCCCGGAGGTCGGGATCATCGACCCCGGCGACTGACCTGAATGCCTGGACATGCAACCGGGCATGGACATCTGATGGGAATCGTTGGTCACCGGAGTTGGTGAAGAAGAAGCCTTTGAACAGCTAGAAATGATGGTGGACGACAGCGTGGAAATCGCCAGGTCACGGCAGCGAAAGTACGTGGCAGACCATTAACTGAGAAGTCACTCTTCCACGATTGCTCCATAAGTTTCATAACCCGTCCCGATCACGGCGAAAGGGAGCCGTTTGCCGTCATCGATTTCAAAACGCTGCTGTTATGCTCACCAGTTCGAGCCTCTTCGCGTTGAAACGACAGTGCTCTGTGCGGGAATGGGTGGCTTGTTTCTGTGAAACGTGTGTTCACGCGAATGGGATTTCAAAACAGCGTATTGTGTACAGCCGGTGTTCAGCAATCGAGTTGCAGGAACCCACCCTCTGTTTTGTTTGACGAGAGCGGACCGTTTATAACCGGAAGATTCGGCAACGTCTTAATGACCTCGATAACGTTGCGAATATGGTTTATGGTGATCGTTATGGTCTGGATGTTCGCCTTTGTCCCTGTTTGACGGAACTTCTGTCTGGAATTTATGAGCGATGGCGATTCGTATTCAGTGTTCTCACTGCGGGAAAAAATACAAACTGCCGGACAACGCGGCCGGCGGTCAGGCCAAATGCAAGGAGTGTGGAAAACGGATAAGAGTTCCGAAACCTGAACACTCAAACACAGATAATTTTCTGGATGCACTGGATGCCGCTACAGCCGAACAATCGGCAGATGCCGGCGAAAATCCGGCACCATTGTCGCTTCCCCCGGCAGGTCGAAAAAAACGAAAACGAAAGAAAGCTGAAGCGAGCAGATCTGCATCGAACGGACCGCTGCAGTACGCGGTCATCGGAGCCATTGCCGGCGCCATTATCTTTGCTGTTTTTGGTGTGGTTGACATGTTCCTCAGTAGTCCTGCCCTTAGCATTGTGTATAGACAGCCTGAAGATAGTTTTCTGATAACCGGGATCATTTACATAGTCATCGGGGCTGCATTCGGAGTTATGGTTATGTTCATGGCCCGACTCTGTGATTCTATGGCCGCAGGACTGATTACCGGGGCGGTCCTCATGGCCGCCGAGAAGGGAATCGGGATGGCGATGATTCCCGGAGTCGGTTCCGGATTGCAGGCGTTCGGCATAATCATCGGGGCAGTCTACGGTCTCTTTTTCAGTTGGCGAATTTTAGTATTTGCAAATGAATCGATAACACACGAATAGGGATTGCCGGGCGCACGCTGACACGTCGGTTCGAAACTTCACTGACGGTCAGTGGCGCCGTGAAAGTCTCTGTATTCGCGTTGCGTTTAGAATTCCAGCCACCGGAGTCACACGGGCCTGCAAAGACGGATTGTTACAGAAATACGAAGTGGAAGTGAATGAGCGCCGACTGTCTTCCGCTCCTGCCACGACTTTGACGTCAACCGGAATCCGTGCCACATCAGCAGGTGAAAATCCACCGCCCTCAACTGCCTAACGAATCACACGAACCATGCGGATCGAGTCAAAAAAAATGAACCGTTTCCAGTCGCTGGCTGCAAAACCCTTCTGTTTTGCTGATTGATTCGAGGCCCTTCACTGCTTGCTCTTAAAACACGAACAGGACGACGTGGTGCGAACCGGCACCAGTACATTGGATTTCGACCGTGTTGCCCTGGGTTCATTTTCTCTGCTGGCTTGTTTCCGATTGCGGTTTAGGCGGCTGCCGGCCACAGTTCCAACAGTGAATCAGCAATGAACCACGTTCGTCCCGGCTCAGGCATTCCCAGGTCGAAGCGGGGCCGTGAATGCTGATGTTGGATGCATCAGATGAACGACGTGTGAGCCGATTGTTTCGGCAGCCGCCTTCTTTCAGGGACCAGGCTGTGTTCGATCACACCAGCTCGGGCATCGCACGGCGACCTTCCGCAAGATAGTGCGGCCGACCTGAATAGTCCGTAGCCTGCAAAGCAGCCGGATCAATCCCTATGTTTTGGTAGAGCGTTGCAATCACGTCGCGGAAATGGACAGGTCGGTCTTCCACGTCCTCTCCCAGCCGGGTGCTCTTTCCCACAACCTGCCCAACCTGCATCCCGCCACCGGCCAGCAGTGCGTTACCGACGCGCGCCCAGTGATCGCGACCCGCGTTCTTGTTGATCCGTGGCGTGCGTCCGAACTCTCCCCAGACAACAACCGAAACGTCATCGAGCATATCATGGGCATCGAGGTCTTCGATGAGTCCCGCGATGCCGTGATCGATCATTGGCAACGTCGCGCGGGCGATGTTGAACAAGTCCGCATGCCAGTCCCAGTTATAATCACCCCGTGACATGCGACCGAAGGGATAGCGACTGAGCGTTAGTGTCACCAACCGTGCCCCCGCCTGGATCACACGGCGAGCAAGCAGCAAATTAGCGAGTTCCCCAGGCCCTCCTCGCACCGACTCAGCTTTGGTGCTCAGCCCGTAGCGTGCCTTAACCCGAGGATCTTCGTGTTCGAGATCGAGCGCCTCAGCGAGCTTAGGTGACGTCATCAGATTAAATGCACGCCGGGTGAACGCATCGTAGGCCGCGACAGCCCCGTTGTCCGCAGCCCGACGGAATCGGTCCAGGCCGGCGCGCAGCGCCCGGCGATCACCAAGTCGACGCAGACCGATGCCGTTGAGCGTGATTTCTCCCTGATTGACATCCCGAATCTGAAATCCCTCGTGCGCCGGTCCGAGAAATCCAGCCTTGCATGGGGGGTGTTTGAGCATGAATCTGGCATCGTAATAGACCGGCGTCAGATCAATGGCTGCCGGGATACCGGGTACCCTAGTGCCCTGCAGTTTGGAAACCACTCCGCCCAGAGACGGCCAGCCACCGGCCGGGTATCCTGGAACTTCGGGCGAATCGAACGCCTGTGGATGAGTTTCCCATCCCGTAACACACTGATGGGTGTTGTGATCATCCAGTCCGCCGGTCAGCGAGCGAATCAAAATCGACCGGTCCATGACCGTGGCCAGACGGGGCATCAACTCGCAAATCTTTACACCAGGTATGCTGGTTGGAATCGGCGAGAACTCACCACGGATTTCGCGTGGTGCCTCCGGCTTCAAATCGAACATGTCGAGATGCGTGGGCCCGCCGGTGAGAAGAATGTTGATGATCGACTTCCGTGATGAGCCAGTTCCCGAAATGGCTTCGGCACGCAGGAGATCGGACAGTCCAGGGCCACCCAGACCAAGAGAACCGATCCTGAGAAAGTTTCGCCGGTTCAGACCATCACAGAATCGATGACCGTCGCCATGAATCATCAACATAGCGAAACCCTTCCTGGCAAAACTCTCCACACAAGATCATAACCTCTGGTTGAAGCTGACCTTACACAGACCGATTGGTGATGTCCAGCGCTGAAAAACAACCTGCCCGATCAGGGAGTGAACGATCGGTCGGCGAATCCTGGATCCGGCAACAAAAAACACACGAAGTTGTTTGCCAGGTTCTGTAGTTGCGAATCCGGCTGGCGGCAGGAACCTCCATTACAGAAACAGCACCGCTGATTCGCGTCGTCAGAACTTTGTTATACATCAGTGACAACCAGTATACCTGATAAATGTTATCGGCTGAACACGAACCATACCGAAAACCACAACCGTCATTTTTTGTTCCGTCATTGATTCAAGGCAAAGAAACTGCAGAACAATGTTCGGCCGGACGACCCGTAACCGTCAACGACCGTGGTTCACACTGCCAGCTATAATGGTCAGTGCATTGCTGTTTCTGACGGTCTCGTGACCGCTGCAGTCGGGACAGCGCACAAGCCGGGCTGACACCGGCGGGTTTAACTGCTTCTGTCACATTTTAAACTGCACAGATGTTGACTTCCCGTGGACTTCATTGCTTCGCAAAGAACGTCAGCATTTCCGCGACCACAGCGTCGACCGGTCATAATGAAGCTGCACCCTGTTGAAGTGACCGTGCTGTCGTGGCTTGCTTCACACCGGCTTCTCCACGACTGGTCTCCGACGAGTGTCGAGCCACCGATTTGTTTGTATCAGTGAAGCACTCTAAGTACAGGCGCGGCACAAGACAATGAGTGTGCCCTGGGGACGCTGTTGTCTTTTCAGGTACGGCTGGCTTGAGCACGGTGTTCTGCAGTACAGCCTGTCCACTTCGCTTGTCAGTCCTGTTCTTGCTTCATAGGATTGCGGTTCTTATGAATCCCGTCCCGGTCCCGACGCTCGAACAGCTGGAGCAGGCGTTCGCCGTCACACGCCAGGTGACGCAGGCGACACCGCTTTTGGACGTGCCCGCTCTCGCACGGGATATCGGCGCGGAGAAGGTGTTCGTCAAGGCAGAGTCACTCCAGGTTGCGGGCTCGTTCAAGTTTCGCGGTGCTTACTGGCGGCTGACGCGTCTGAGCGACGACGAGCGGGCCCGTGGCGTTATTGCCTACTCCTCTGGAAACTTCGCACAGGGTCTGGCGGCAGCCGGAGCGAGGGTTGGTGTGCCCATCACGATCGTGATGCCCATGGATGCCCCGGAAGTCAAACGTCGGTCCACCGAAGGCTATGGTGCCAAGGTGGTTCTTTCCGATCACGGTGACCGTCCACGAGAGGAGGCTGCGAATGACCTTGCGCGGACACTCGCAACTGAGAGAAACCTGACGCTCCTGCATCCTTTCGACGATCCAATCATTGTTGCCGGTCAGGCGGCAGCCGGCCTCGAGGCCATCGAGCAACTGGAGTCGAACGATCAGTGTGCCGACCTTGTCCTCTGCAGCGTTGGTGGCGGTGGATTGATCGGCGGTGTCTCGCTCGCATTTCACTATTTCCATCCCGACACCCAGGTCCTCGCAGCGGAACCTGTGGGGTATGACAGCATGGGTGAATCACTCAGGCGTGGAGAGCGGACTCGCGTTGCGAGCGGCACCGCCACGGTGTGTGATGCTCTTCAGGCCACTATGCCGGGCACGGCTCCGTTTGCCGCCGCCCGGAAATCGGGTGTGCGTGGGGTTGCCGTCAGTGATGACCCGATAAAGAAGGCGATGCGTTATGCCTTTGAGAAACTCAAGCTGGTTCTCGAACCTTCAGGCGCAATTACGCTTGCCGCAATCCTCGATGGCACGGTCCGGGCGGAGGGCCGCCGCGTCCTCATCTATGCGACCGGCGGAAATGCCGGCGCCGTAGAGGCTTTCGCTCGCCAGGTTGCAGTATCGTGAGGTGAGTCTCGTCCACCACAGCTTCCTGAAAACCAGGCCATCACCATGCTGACACGTGTCGATACCAGGCCGTCGGTGATTCGTTGTGTCGCATTCGACGCAGTGGGCACGTTGATCGAAGCGAAACCGTCCGTTGCTGATGCATATACGGACGTTGGGCGGCGTCACGGAAGCCGTTTAAATGTTGAACAGGTGCAGAAGCGAATAGAGGCGGCTTTCAAAACGTGTGCTGAGTCCGACCGGAAGAAAGGAATGGATGGGCTTCTGACGAGTGAAGAAGCGGAACGGGCGCGATGGAGATGGATTGTGGGTGAGGTCTTTGCTGACATTGAAGATGTGCATGTCGTGGACAGAGTTTTTGCGGAATTGTTCACTCATTTCGGACGGCCGGAGTCCTGGCGGTGTTTTCGGGACGTTGCTGCAGCTGTCGCCAGGATCGATGAGATCGGGCTGCCGATGGTCATCGCGTCAAATTTTGATCAGCGACTCCATTCTGTGTGTGAAGGGTGTCCCCCAATACAACGGGCGCGGGCAGTGATGGTGTCTTCGGAAGTCGGGTGGAGAAAACCTGGCAGAGGATTCTATGCGGCGCTGGTTGCCGAATGTGGTTGTCGAGCGGACCAGGTACTGATGGTCGGCGATGATCACGTGAACGACTATGAGGGGGCTCGGCACAGTGGATTACAGGCGGTGCTGCTGGATCGATCTGCACGGACCGTTGAGGGGAAGGACACCTCCTCACAGATTTCTCGGCCCATGGTGATTGGCTCGTTGAGTGATCTCGACGTCTGGTATTCATGACCAGTCCCTGGGTGACGATCCGGAGGGATCCCAAATCGAGTTCCGGTCGCCGTTGTCGTCGCAAACTGGTGGAACTGTGTTGCAATCTGCATTCGCGCAACCTTATGTCACAGCTGTTTGCTCAGCGTGAAGAATCGGACGATCGCGTTGCCGACGTAGCCGGTCGAGAGACGCTCGTTGCGGTGGCAGCTGCTGCTGCCGACGAAACGGTGATGATGGTGTCGAACCTCCATCTGTATCGGCAACCCTGGATGTGCGGATGTCAAATGTCGCTGTAAGGAAACGTCGGTCTGGGGCTTCCGGCCGGGCTGTTTTGCGTCGGTTGTGTCATTTCACAGTGAAACCAACTTCAAGAACGTGGCAGTAGCTGACGCATTCGCCGGATTTCCCATCGGGTTTAGAGCAATTCAGTTTTGGCATGTCTTTCGTCCAGATCTAAGTCCCCCTTTTTGATACATCATCGTTGCCATGAACGAAAAAGGTGGCGTGCGCTGGTTTCACCAAGGGTCACGTATTCGAGCGTAGGAAATCAACGAGTGATCAGTATACTTAATCGCTGGGTCAATTCTGCTTTCTGATGAGACACCGAGTACTCAAATAAGGAGACCGAGGAGCGTGTGTGGTATTGTTGGTTTTGCAGGACACGCCATTGGCGAAACGGAGCTCCAACGCGCCGTTCGGACGCTCCATCACCGGGGGCCAGACGGGAACGGGATCTTTCTCGACGACGCATCCCGGGTCGGGTTGGGCCATACTCGATTATCGATCATCGATTTAGAAACCGGGGCTCAACCTCTTTATTCCGAAGGCAAAGATCTCGTTCTCGTATGCAATGGAGAGATCTATGATTTCGAGCGGATTCGGACCGATCTAGAAGCTCGCGGTCATGTCTTTTCCACGCGGACGGATTCGGAAGTGATTCTCCATCTCTACGAAGAATACGGACTGGATTTTGTGGATCATCTTCGCGGAGAATTCGCCTTCCTTCTCTACGATCAACCCCAACAAATCTTGTTGGCCGTTCGAGATCGATTTGGCGTCAAACCCTTATTCTTCAACGTAACAAACGCGAACTATCTCTTTGCCTCCGAAGCCAAAGGCATCTTTGCCACCGGGCAAGTCGAACCCAAGATCCATGTGAAAGCTATTCGGGACTATCTAAGCGGCGTGACACCAGACTCCATATTCCAAGGAGTTCATGCAGTGCCACCGGGTTGCTTCTTAAAAGTGAGTATCGAAGAACGCAAGCACGAGCTTTGCCAATATTGGGATTTGAATCTCCCTCCCAATCCGGTCTCAGAAAACAATCACAACGTCGAAAAGGATATCCGAACGGTGCGAGAAAGCTTTGAAGAATCTGTTCGGCTACGCTTGCGCACCGATGTTCCCCTCGGAGTTTACCTCAGTGGTGGTCTGGACTCGGCGGTCGTCGCGGCTGCTGTAGCTCGCCACCAGCGAGGGAGGCTAAAGGTGTTTAGTATTGCGTTTCCCGATAACCCGATCTTCGATGAGCAGGAGCGCGCCAGGCATATGGCCGAGAAAATCGGCGCTGAGTTCCACTCTGTAACGTGCGACCGACGGACACTCTTGAACAACACCGTAGACAGTCTTTGGGCAAGCGAATGCCCTTTCTATAATTTCCATGGGGTGGGGAAATTCGTCCTCTCTCGGTTGGCCCGTCAACATGTGAAGGTAGTTTTGACCGGCGAAGGATCCGACGAGGTCTTCCTCGGTTATTCCTATTTTCAACCGGGGAAAAGCATGCCTGGTCGGAAGGAAATGAAGGCACCTAAAGGCCGGAAGATACGAAGAATCATCGAGACATTAGGATTTCTTCCTATATACGAGTTTGCAAGAAGTCTCTCGAACGCTCACCAAACATACGTGCAGTGGTTGTTCCATCCAAGACACCGGCCGGAGTTGCGCTCGAACCATCCATTAGAATCCCTTCGACAACGCATCCAGCGCCGGCAAATCGATGGCCTGCCTTTGGTTCGTAAGATCCAACACTTCAGCATCAAGGCCATCTTGACACCTTATATACTCGTGAATCTAGGGGATCGTCCGGAAATGGCCCACTCTCTAGAGGGCCGGCCTCCTTTTCTCGACCATCATCTCTTTGAGAAGGCCCGCCAAATCCCAGACGAGTCGAAAATTCGGAATGGGTCAGAGAAATACGTGCTACGCGAAGCGTATAAGGATGATGTTACCGAGGATGTGTACCAGCGCACGAAATGGCCCTACTTCGCTCCGGCCTTATGGCTGAGGAAAGGCAACTCTGCAGAGGAAGACAAACTACTACAACAATACCTCTCCCGCGAAGCGATCGAGAAGAGTGGAATTTTTCATTACGGAGTGCTACGTTGGACCCGGTGGTTTGCCAGACTGTTGCCAAATAATTCCGATTTGAAATACCACCTACATGCTTTCTTCGTCTTCGTCTTGACGGTTCAGATTCTTGACCATCTCTTCGTGCAGGGTTTTGAGGCGAGCCTCAAGGAACGGCAGCCGTAGTCCAAGTTGGTACGGTGTCAGCTTCCGACTGCAGTACCGGGAGAATTGCCTGAAGCGGGGTTGGAGGAGAACAATGACCCTGGCGCGAGGGAGAACTGCTTGCCTTCAACGATTTACACGAGCATGGTGCATTCAACCACTCAAATGACGATCGCATTGTTCTGATCTTTGATGTCATGCGACCGGAAGTCACCGAATGCTGAGAGCTGGTACGCTGCAGATGACTGGTCACTTACAGCTTTCTCGCCATTATCCAGGTCTTTGGCGTTCGTGCGAATTCGTGACTTCTCAACATATTAGGCGTTCTGTTTGCAATACTCGCTCTGCCATTGAAGTGCAGTCTCTGGTGTTACTTTAGATTTGTCTGCGTCCGACCGCCGTTTTGATTTCGGTACCTCAAGCGGACGGCGTTCTATTTCTGAGCCACGTTATCATCGTCAGCCGGAGCCGCTTATCCTGCAGCTTGCTGAGAAGTATCACCTGTAAGTTCTCTGACAAATTTCCGCCGCGAAATCGGTCAGATTGATCGTCCAGTCTCAACGCACGATTACCGGATGGCGGGAACTGAATTATAAGGCTGTCGCTGTAGTCTTCAACGGCATTGATATCACAACAGCACTTTGCCAATTCTGTGAGCCTGAAGTATAAAAGCGGCTGTACAAAACTGTACGTCCCGTCCGGGAGAATGACATGAACCTCGGGAAGCATCAAATTCAACAGTATCATGAACTGGGCTACGTCGCCGGGCCCCGTGTGCTGGATGACGAACAGATTGAACGACTCAGGAAACGGATCGCAGACATTGTTGAGGGCCGTATTCCGTTCCCGGAAAAATTGAAGGGCAAAACCGTTCTTAAGCCCGGTGTGAGCGGACATCTCCCGTCAGTCAAGATTGTCAATATCTTTCGAAATGACGAGGTCTTCGCTGAAATATACAGGAACACGCATATTGGCTGTCTTGCCAATGATCTTCTGGAGGGACCGGTCCGTATGTGGGAAGATCAAATGATCTACAAGCCACCGTACGAGGACGATGCCGTTGTCAGCTGGCATCGGGATTACACGTACTGGGATCACGTCACACCGGCTGAAATGGGGACATGCTGGATCGCGCTGGATGATTCCGTTGTGGCTAACGGCTGTATGCACGTTATTCCCGGCAGCCATCGCTGGGAATACAGCTACGTGCGCAACGATGTGGATGATGATGATCCGCACTGGGCGTTGAGACCGGAACACGTACCTGAGGGGGCCGATGTCACACCTGTGCCGTGTGAGGTCAAAGCCGGACACTGTCACTTTCATCATTGCTGTGTGTTACATGGTTCTTATGGAAACAGAACCGGCAATCCTCGCCGCAGTTATGTAATGCATCTTCTGCCAGGAAACACACGTCGTATCGGTGATAACTGGAACGAACGTATGGCCTCAGTCGACGTTCCGGTCGGCGAGATCGTTCGAGGGCCTCAGTATCCGGTGTTATCTCATCCGTCCCGCGTGTAACCGGACGGACATGCAGATCGTCCACAGCAAAATTCACAGACCCTTTGTCCCTGTCAAAACATACACGGCTGAAGCCAGCGAACCGGTGGTCAGCGAAGATACCCCGACCGCCGTGTCCTGTGGTGTTGTCTTGACGTCCCCCTTTGCGGACATAAAATAAATCCTGAAATCATCAGGGATGGCTGTGTCATTCTGTGACTGTGAAGGGCCGGAACAAGGCTGGATTTGTGATCGGCGTGCTGCGCATGTGATAACGTCCGGGCACACGCTTAAGGACTGCAACAGCTGTCCTGGCCGCCGTTTCGCGGATGCAGAGGACGCAGGATGGTTTGTCTCTGACTCCGCCGGCTTCCCGCGCCGAACTGTGGCGTGTCGTCAGCGGAACCGGAACAGTTGTCCTGCAGGAATTAATCATCGTGCGTCATTCGCCGGACAACGCTGGATGGTGACGTGCTGACTGTAAAAGGGAGCAGAGCTGGTGTTTAACGAGTTATGTCGAAATTCGGTCACACGCCGTGAACTTTTGGCAACAGTATCCCGATCTGCTGTTCTTGTCGGTGGCGGATCGATCGCGTCGTCGCTGTTATCCACCGCGAAAGCGGACCTGAAAACTCCGGTGCCGGTCGTGGATACGCATATGCATGTTTGGGGCAACGATCCGCAGAAGTATCCGTTCCCGCATCCGCACAACCCCGACTTTACCTACAGCAATACACACGATGCCACCACCGAGATGCTGATCGACGATATGGATCAGCATGGCGTGACGCACTGTGTCCTTGTTCAGGTTGTCTTCCACGGATGGGACAATTCGTACCTGGCGGACAGCATCCAAAAATATCCGGACCGCCTAGTGGCGCATGGCCTGATCGATCCGCTGGATCCAGAGGTTGCGGACAAACTTGAGTTCTGGGTCAGGGAATACGGGTTCGTGGGGATGCGACTGCGAATCATTGAGTACAGGGACGGCTGGCGCGGGGGTGACGGCTGGCTCGACTCGAAGGAGCACGACGCATTGTGGAAAAAAGCGGCTGAACTTGACTCGGTGTTCAACCTGTTCGTCGATTCTCAGCAACTGCCTCGACTTTCACGGATGATGGACCGTCATCCGGACGTGAGGGTGTGTATCGATCATCTGGCCGGGAGTTTCCACAAAGGTCATGGAGAGGAAGATCTGGAGAAGCTTCTGGCGATGGCTCGTCACCGGAACGTGTGGGTGAAAGTGTCCGAACTCGCCGGGACCGGCCTGGAGTATCCGTTCCGGGATTTGTATCCGAAGCTGAAGCGAGTGTATGAAGCTTTTGGTCCGGATCGGCTGTTGTGGGGGACGGGCTATCCAGGCACGTGTCGTGCGGCCTACCACCGACCCACTTTGGCAAAGGAGCTGGCATTAGTCCGTAAAGAAATTCCGTTTTTCAGCGATGAGGACCGCGCGAAGATCCTTGGGCTGAACGCCGCCAGGATCTGGAAGCTTGGGTAGCTGACGATTTTAGGTGCCACGAGAAGAATTGTGCATATCGGATCGATCGGTTGTCGAAATATATCAGGACGGTCACAGACAGGCTGCGAACGAAGATTCGGACGCTGAGCAGTTCAGGTATTCTCGACGAAATCCAACAGCGGAAGAAACTGGACTGGTGACCGGGGTTCTTATCGAGGAAAATCTGCAGTGGTGCCGGTCTGTTGCATTGATCATGCGGGCGGTAAATAACACACCCGAATACCTGTTTCAATATTAACGGCTTCGATGAGTTGATGGTGCTGTCTGCGGGTCTTCCGGCCGTGTCTGTGATCACCCGGTGGGACTGCGTTCGGCACATCCGATCAGGTCCAAGGATGCAACAATGGCACTTCGAAAAAACTGCGACGGCACGACTCGTCGGGACTGCATCCAGTTTGGAATCGGAGGACTGCTGGGAGGCGGCCTCGTCAACACACTGCGTGCTCGCGGGGAACTGGCCAAAACGTCTTCGGGCCCCAAACCAGCGGCTGAACGTGTGATCCTCATCTGGATGGACGGCGGTCCGACGCATTTTGAAACCTTCGACCCCAAACCGGATGCACCCTCTGAGTTCCGCGGCGAATTCGGCTATACAAAAACGTCTGTTCCCGGCATTCTTTATTCTGAATACATGGTTCAGCTGGCTGCCAGTCTGGATGACTGCGCTATGATCCGGTCAATCCGGCACAGTCACGGAAATCACGGTGCCGGCAATCATTATATGATGACCGGCGCACCCACTCGAATTCCGGTGGCCTGTGGCGCATTTGTCAGCTTCCATCCCAGTATGGGATCCGTGGTTGCCAAAGAACTGGGTCAGGACAACGGACTGCCGCCGTATTTCAGTCTGCCGCGTATGTCGCGTTCCGGGGGCCCGAACTTTCTGGGTGCCAGGTACGCACCGTTCGTCGTTCCGGACAACCCAAATGACAAAAATTTCAAGGTGCGGGACGTCGCGCTGCCACGTGATCTGGCCACCACTCGATTTGATCGACGAACAGACCTGAGATCCAAAATTGACAATATGGTCCGACTGAATTCGCAGGCGGCCGGAGATCCCCTGGCAGCCTTTGACGAGTATCAGGAACAGGGGTACAGCCTGGTAACATCGCCGGACGCGCAACAGGCTTTCGACATCTCAAAGGAGTCTGATGAAACACGAGAACGGTACGGACGCAGTGAATTTGGCCAGCGCTGTCTACTGGCTCGTCGACTGGTTGAAGCGGGTGTTCCGTTTATCACTGTCTACGATGGCGGCTGGGATCATCACAGCAATCTGTTCAGCAGACTCCGCAAACGCCTGCCGTCCTGGGACAACTCAGTGGCAATGCTCATCCAGGATCTCAGAGAGCGCGGGCTGCTGGAAACCACACTCGTCCTGGCACTCGGCGAATTCGGTCGTACCCCGCAACTGCAGCCTGGACCATCCGGGATTCCACCGGGACGTAACCACTGGGCGAACGCCATGTCTGTGCTGATGGCCGGTGGGGGAACACCGGGTGGAACCGTTGTGGGGGCCACCGACCGTAAAGGTTATGCCGCACTTGATCGCGTACTGGGGCCGGAAAACCTGGTGTCGACCGTCTACCACAAAATGGGGATCGACCCGGGTCAGGTCATGTACACACCTGACGGCCGACCCGTGCATCTCGTCAGTGATCCGACTCCAATCAGTGAGCTGGTTTGATGGCGAGAACTGCCAGAGGCGCCGAACCGCGACGCCGTGTGCTGATCGCCAGCGTGTAATTCCTGTTGACATCGGTTGGTGTGTGCTGCGGCTGCTGGGGTTTCCTGCATGGTTTGACTTGCCGGCGGATATTGGCCCACGAACAGCGTCGAAGCTTGTTGGCAACAGTTTGTCGATTCCGGTCGTCATGCACCTGTTACAGCTTCTGACAGGAAAAGATTGCGATGTGGCGGTCCAAGCATGATACCCAATGATTTGAAGTGTCGATTCAGCAACCGAACCGAGACGATGTCCGACAGACCAGGCGGTTTTTCCGGAATCAATCACCGAACTACTACTTATTTAGAACGAGTCCGACTGACCGTTAACGGGACAACCTGGGCAGGTTTGTTTAGATTATGATACGAAGGTCTTCCAGAAAAACATGACACAATAGGTTCGAGATGAATCGTGTGATTTGTGGAATTTGTCAGTTACTGTACATACTATTTGTTACGGTACACGTCGTTTTTGGTGACGATCGCCCCAATATTTTATTTGCGATTTCGGACGACCAGTCGTACCCCTATGCGTCCGCCTACGGCACGAGCAGTGTCTTCACTCCTGCCTTTGACAGAGTTGCCCGTGAAGGTGTACTTTTCACCAACGCATACAGTGCGTCGCCCGGTTGCAGTCCGTCACGCGCATCGATTTTGACGGGGCGTTACACGTGGCAAAACGAACACGCAGGTACACACGCCAGCAAGTTTTCAAACAAGTTCGCGACCTATCCGATTTTGCTTGAGAAGGCTGGCTACCACGTTGGCTACACCGGTAAAGGTTGGGGGCCGGGGAATTTCAAAGACGGTGGGTTTACAGAAAACCCGGCTGGGCCTCAATATTTCGTGAATTCCAAGCAGACGCCTGATGGAATTCGCTCTACCGACTATGCGACATCTTTTGCCGAATTTCTTGCCCGGAAACAAGCGGGAAAACCTTTCTGCTTCTGGTTCGGTGCGTCTGAACCGCATCGGAGCTTTGGCAAAGGAATTGGGCTCGCGCATGGTGGTCATCTGGAGGACGTAATTGTTCCGAAATTCTTGCCCGACACACCTGAGGTGCGCAGCGATATTCTGGACTACGAATACGAAATTGAGTGGTTTGATGCGCATCTGGGACGAATGTTGCGGCAGCTCGATGAGCGGAGCGAACTCGACAACACAATCGTAGTCGTCACTAGCGATAACGGTATGGCGTTTCCCCGCGCCAAGGCAAACTGCTACGAATTTGGCATTCATATGCCGCTTGCAGTCCGGTGGGGGACGAAAGTCAAAGGAGCTCGCATAGTACACGACTTGGTCAGTCTTACCGACCTCATGCCAACGTACCTCGAAGCCGCTGGTGTGTCTCACCCGGGCGACTATCCCATGTCAGGCAGGAGCTTAATGCCAATCTTGCTGACTAACAAAGACGGCCTTGTCGATCCGACGAGAACAGCTGCTTATTCCGCCCGAGAAAGGCATTCATCGTCACGTTGGAATAATCTGGCCTATCCACAGCGTTGCATTCGCACGCACGCGCACTTGTACATCCGCAATTTTCGTCCAGAACGTTGGCCGGCCGGCACACCACGGAAGTATGGCACTGGGAGGTACGCGAAAAATAAAACAAACGAGTCGAAACTCGGACCAATGCATGGCGGCTATCACGACATCGATGCATGCCCCACGCTCACTTTGCTGACGGAAAACGCAAATGACCGCTTGCTTGGTAAATATCTACATCTGGCCGTTGACCACCGGCCTGCAGAAGAATTGTTCGACATTCGTTCGGATCCCGCGTGTGTCAATAACTTGGCGACGTCAGCCGCACATGCAGATGTGCTGGCAGAACTATCAGCGAGGCTGGAGACCTTCCTGGTCGAGACTCAGGACCCGCGGATTCTTGACGGAGGTGACGTATTTGAAACCTACAAACGCTATAGCCGTGTTCGTAAGTTTCCAATGCCAGACTGGGCGGCCGAGTAATGTCCAACTGGGAGCGCTTCAAAAAAAATGGAATCATCTCGTTTCGAATTCCACAGAGGTGCCAATCGAGAACCTGTTCCGGCGAAACTCCGGTATGACAGTCTGCCATCCAGGGGCCAGTGCAGCGACATTTCTTTGGTCGGGTCGGAATGGTATCGGGCGAACTCCACGATTGTCATAACATGTGACACCAAACGCCTCCATTTACCATGCGCAAAATTTCTGTCACAACTCATTGCTCCCTGGACCCAGCCGAACGTCGAGATTTTTCTAGTCGACCCCCAACGTGGAGAAACGTCGGGACAGATTCTCCGCTGCTTGACAAAACAAGCGTATGCGACGGAATTACATTTGACCTGCCGGCACTGGCAAGGAAAGACGATTCATTGTTTTGGTTTGGGGTCCGTAACAGGCGGCGCTCGGCTGGTTGGGGAGAACGTGATCCGGTCCATGCGCAGAAACAGCTGCTCTGTTTTTTGAACTGTCACTCCTTTCAGTGCTTCCACTACATTCTGCACGTCCGCAAACATTGGCTCCAGCCGGAGGTCAAAATCATGACGGATACTCCAGCCATTGTTAATTTTCGGATACGGTAAAACCGGAGTACCATGTGGAAGTTCACCAGTACGGGTCACTCGTTGCCAATCGATCTGTATTACAAAGCATGATAGCTTTTATGAGATGATAAAATCTCACAGTTCATTCGGTTTCATGCAGGTGCGTTAATGGTCGCATGTCGTTTTTCACTGTGGATCTGTTCATTCGTGATCACGCTCGTGACGGCACTGCCGAATTTTGCAGCGGACGCCGTCGAGGAATTTCACCAGATTCGTGTAAAAATATCCGCGGATCCGGATCGGCCCGGTTACCACTTCCTGCCGCCGACAGGCTGGATGGACGACGCGAACGGAATCCTGCAGCACAACGGACAGTATCACCTGTTTTATCAGTGGATTCCCAGTAGCGCTCATCGTAACGGTGGTCCGTTTCACTGGGAGCATGCCGTCAGCAACGATCTGGTGCACTGGCGGGATCTACCGATCGCCGTTTCCCCAACGCCGAGGTGGCGCGCGCCAGCACCACGGACCCCGAGACGGAACATATATTACGACAGCGGCAAGCTTTGTACCCTGCTCAGTTGTCTTGCCGCTTCAGCACCCGCTCGAGCAGGCTCACCCCGCAGCCCACAACAACCCCGATCACAAGTGCACACGGCTGAATCCACTGGAAGCTGATCTCTCTGAAAAACACCGGCTCCACTCCCAGGCGAGCAACCAAAGGCTTCCAGTACGCGACCACGATCGCCGTGGCGCTCGACGACATCATAGCCGCGATTGCACCCTTCGACGTGGCAAAGGGGACGAAGAGCGCCATGAAAAACATGAGGAACAGCGGGCTCACAAGCAGGTTGCTGACGCGGTTGCTGATCTCGACGAAGTTCCCTGGCACGTGTTTCATGACGAATGAGCTGATACAGACGACGACCAAACCTATTCCGAAGGCGAGCGACCGAGCCACCACCATGTGCTGTTTCTCTGTCAAAGGCCGGCTACGGAAGCGGTCGACGAAGTCTGTGAGCGTCACAGCGCTGATGGAATTCACCCCCGAGTCGACGCTCGACATGGCGGCGGCGAACAGGGCGGCCAGGACCAGGCCGCCGACTCCGCTGGGAAGGTAATGCGCAAGGTAGCGAGGGAAAAGCCGATCCGCGGACTCGGCGATGCTCTTTCCATCCGGAAGAAATTCCGGATGGATCTGGTAAAAACCCAGCAGAGAAAATCCCACCAGCGCCAGAATCACTGTCACCGAGGCACCGGCGATGGAGTTAATCAGAAAGGATCGGCGAGCGGCGGCGGCACTGCCCGTGGACATGAAACGCTGGATCGCAGTCTGGTCACTGCCGGCCGTGCACAGCCACCACAACGTCCCCCCGAGGATGGTTCCGAAGACGGTCACTCGAACGTTGGGATCGACGCTGAAAAGTGGCTGTGTGTCCCAGTTTGGCTGCCAGGAAGTGGGGAACCAGTCAAAGCCTCCGACGTTGACCGTGACCGTGGAAATCACCAAGGCCGCTCCGCCAAAGAGGAGCAGGAACTGGAACAGGTCGGTAATCACCACGCTGCGCAGTCCGCCAATGGAAGCGTAGACGATCGCCACTCCGCCCGTGGTAAACACGACGGCCGGGAGCCATTTTTCCTCCCATCCAAGCATCTCGATGATCGCGACTGAGGGCATATAGATCAGCAACGACATCCAGCCCAGTCGGATCAATATGAATAGTGCTGCCGTCAACAGACGCACTTTCAGACCAAGCCTGGCCTCGAGCAATTCGTACGCGCTGGTCACCTGGTGTTTCATGTAGACCGGCACGATCCAGTAACCGACGAGGAAGTACGCAATGGGGATCGAGAACAAGCCGCATAAAATGACCGGGCCTTTGCCCAGATACTCGCCCGGGCTGGAAAGGTAGGTGATGGTGCTGAACAGCGTCGCGTACATCGAGATGCCGACCAGGGTCGAGTTCATGCCTCGATTGCCCACAAAGTATTCGTCGGTAGTTCTTTGCTGACGCCCGTAATACCAACCGATACCGAGCACCAGACAGATGTAGACGCCGACGACGATCCCATCGAGCCAGTCGAGGCCCGTGGCTGTTGTGGAGTCGGCCAAGATACTTTTCCTTTCCTGGGAATTGCTGAAGTCAATCACCCGGAGTGCTGTATTTTGAGTCCCTGTGTAGCCGTTCCAATATAAACCGACCCTGGAACCAACGTACAGGATCAACGTCCGGTCGCAAACTGGTCGAAGCTGAGTGCTTGGCGAGAGTTACAGTCAACTGCGTCTCCGTCGCTCGTGATGGATACACCTTCTCCGGGAAGCCGCCATGAAATCTAGCTCCAATCGACGTGAAGGTCGGCCGCAGTTCTCCATCAAAACGCTACTCGTCAGGATTGCGGTGACTGCTCTTGCCACTGGCTGGTGTATTGTTTCTCCTGGAATTGGCCCGCGAACATCAAGCCATGATCAAACATGGCTCGCGCCAGCAGAGCTTACATAATTCAGGCGGGGTGGGGAGGGGCTGTGGACCCTCTGGTCGGGATTTTTCAGGAGCTGCCCGCTGCGACAATCGTTCCCAAATTACCTCCCCGTTAACAGCGCGGGAAGAATGTTCACCATTGGTCGCAACGAAGTTCCAAGGAGGGCTCACAATGAGCATGATCCGACACACGGGCGGAGTTTTTCGTTGCACGCTGAGAACACGCGGTTCGACGTGCGAACAATGTGGCCGACGCGCAGATTCCTGCACGTTGCTTCAAAAACCGGTCCGAGGTCGTCCGTGCCGGCAGGTCACCCAATCCGCAGTAACGATCAGCGGCGGCGACGGCACCTTCCCTGACGACGGTAAACCAGCGTTGTCACCGCGAAACCCAGCACGGCCAGCACGGCTGTGGAAGGCTCGGGGACGGGGTGGCCTTGGGAGAGGTTGCTCATCTCGATGTAGAAAGCGTCCTCGCCGGCGTCGTAGGAGATCGAGTATTCCGACGGATAGAGGCCTGTCTTCTGGTAAGAATCTGCTGTACCGATGGCGCCGGAAAAATCGCCCTCGGTGCCGGCTCGCATGGCCTCCAGAAAACTCAGCGCCTCCATTGGCTCCAGGAAGGTCATCTCGCCAGCGTACGAGCCGTAGATAAAGTTCGTAGTGTAAGGTCCGCCGAACTCGGCGGGGTTCACCCAATGCACACCTTCCCCGGCCACGAACGAGTCCGGGGCGAGTATGTAGCCGGCGGGGACATAGCTGTCGGGCAGCGGGTTGAACCCGGTCGTCTCGTCGGTGAAGGTCGCCGTGGCGGCCATCGGCTGCACAAAGAAATGGAAGTCAAAGTGTGGAACCAGCCAGTAGTTGTTGCCCGGTCCACCGATGTGTCCGCCGGGAAGGAAGTGGATGTCGACGAATTCCACTGGAATTCCCGAGACGCCGACGGGCATGTCCACGTGGGCGTGCAGTTCAGGCGGGGGGCCTTGGCTGAGACCATTGAGGGCGTCTCCGGTCAGCTTGATGCCGTAACTGTTGACGTCGCCGGCTCCGTCGAATCGAACGTAACTCGAGACCGATCCCTCCCCGACCGTCGAAGTTTCACCAAACTGAATGGGATCGGCCAGCAACGGACTCGCGAGAAAAAACAAAACACCTGCGAACAAGTTACCACGCGTATCGACTGACATTTTGTACTCTTTGGCCAAAGGTTTCCGAGTGCATTCGACCGAAACACCAGCCCAGAGCGTTCGACGACAGTTCTTGAAATTACTCAGCGAGCTATATCGATTCAACAAGAAGTTTCGTAAAACGCAGAACCACAGCAAATTCACGAACACGAAGGCAGTCGTCTCATGTCGCAGCCAGCGCCAGAAGACCAACGGGACTCGCCCTCCGGGACCGCGTGGCGCCCAGAGATAGAGATGAAGGATGCTGAACAGGGGAGAGATAAGCAGGACGCTCGCGTAAAGTCTCCACTTGTCGTGGCGGTCAAAGAAGCGACACCCCCGGAAGACCCGTTCGCTGACGAACGCGGCGGCGAGAGTGCAGAGTCCCAGGAGGACCAACATCCGGCTTTGCTCGTCCACCACGTCGAGGCCGTATTTACCCACCCAACTTAACGCCCAGGATTGCCAGGCTCCCACGCCCCGCTCTCCCTCAGCGTCAGCATCTCCCGGAGTGACGCCTGGCGACCGTTTCCGGAATACCTCGACGTTGGATTCAGTAATCGTGCAACCACAGCCCGACCGCCAATATGGAATAGTGAGTCGCCCATGGAACTCGATCGTCGCCTCTGCGTTCGGGTGCCCGTCTGATTCTCCGCGGTGATGGAACTGTGGCGTTGCAGCAGAGGGGACTGAGGCTGACGTACCGGGGATAGAGTTTTTCAGCGTTCTGACGCCGGGGTAAGAGTCTGTTCAATCGACCCAGGCAAATTCGTTTGACAACAGCAGCACCTGCGCAAGTTCTTCCCAGGCGGTGAGCGGCAGAGGCACGTGAGCAGGATCCATGAAGTCGTGTCGAGCATCCCAGCGCAGAGGACTCCCGGGCATTCCGGGCTTGTAGCGGTCCTGAATCGTGACCGTGGGTGCCCAGTTAAAGCTCTCCGGTTCGGAATAAATCTCCGCCTTGGGACCTTTCACACCCGCTGTCACGAAGTCCAGCGTCTCACCCTGACGGACCTCAACATTCGTCAGGACTGTCAACTGACTGCTGTTGGCCGCGGCCCATTGCCCGAGCAGCCCCGTGCGGCTCGACACCACAAGGCATTTCACGCCGTCTCCGGAATCGCTGGAATGAATCAACTCAGCATAAATGTCCACACGACCATCGAACGGAGCGAACCAGCGGCGAATCGTGGCTTTGCCAGCTGCTGCCGTGCCACCGTGTGCTGTCAATTCCAATGCAGTCAGATCCAATTCACCGATTTCCGTCCCCTTGACCGTTCCATCAGAAAACTCCAATAGTGTGAAGGTTGCGGCGGTTTGAGTGTGATCGTCGTAATCTCCAAAGCCATAGCTCCATGCCGCCACTTCGGGCATGACGACGTCGTGCTCCGGATAGTTTCCTAAAAAATCCACAGCCTGGGAAAGCTGGACGTCTGTGGGATCCCGCTGCAGGACGATCTGAAAAAGGGCTTTGACCCGTTCGGCATTTGCCGTTCGATTCGCGGGTTCGCCGGGCGTCAATGAATTCTGTTCGCTGATGCGCTGACCGAACTCCGGCCCGGAGCCTGCTGCCAGTGATCGTTCCGCGAGCGATCGCGCACAATCAGCTACACAAGGACTGTTCAGCAGGTACAGCGACTGAGGTGTGAGCGCAGTCTGGTTGCGTCCCGCAGAACTGAAGTTTGGATCGGGGAAGTCAAACGTCCGGAACAGGTTCGGCAATGATTTGCGATCCACTGCGCCATAGATCGTACGTCTCACGGCCGTATGATCGGACAGGTCCACCGGCTTGCCACCCACTGCAGAATCAAGGCGCCCGGAAACAGCCAGCAGACTGTCTCGAAACGGTTCAAATTCCAGTGCCCGGGGATTCATCCAGCCGAGCAGCCGATTCTCGGGATCGGTCTGTCGCATTGTGGTAGGGACGTTGCTCCGCTGCTGCCAGGCATCGGTCATCAGCAGTTGGCGATGCAATTGTTTTATGCTCCAGCCCTCCTCCACGAACGTTGCTGCCAGCCAGTCGAGCAACTCCGGGTGGGTCGGCGATTCACCTCGCAAACCAAAATCACTGGGCGATCTCACGAGTGCTCGACCGAAATGCCACTGCCAGACGCGGTTGACGAATACGCGTGCAGTCAAAGGGTTGTCCGGGCTGGCAATCTCAAGAGCCAGTTCCAGTCGTCCACTGGATGATTTTGACAACACCGGACGGTCCGGCCCGGCCAAAACTTCGAGAAAACGACGCGGAGCGGTTTCCCCTCGTGTCTTCGGATTGCCACGCAAAAAGATCTGTACGTCACCTGGCTGGTTTTCCATCAGTGCCATCAGACGCACCGGTGCCCCCGGATGTGCTTCCAGCTTTGCAATCGAATCTGCCAGTTCGTCGAGTTTTTCCTGGTCTTCCTCAGGAAAGAGTTGCGCTCCTGCATACCGATCGGGAGCGATTTTCACGGGCGATGCCTTTTCGATGAGCACCTGCCTCAGTGCTTCTCGGGACGCGTCAGGCAAAGTCAGCTGAGCTTCCACTTCGTCCAGACGTGTGATCACCTCCGGGCCGAGGCTGTTTCCCGGCAGGGTGAGATCGCCGTCACGCAAAGGTGCCGCCTCCCGCAGTGGCTCTGTCGCAAGCTGTCGCCATTCTGCATCAACAGCTGCGAACAGTTTGCTGTATCGTTGAGCCAGTTCTTCAAGCGACCCTGGTGGATCTCCCTCAAACATCCCGGCCACAAGTGGATGCAGTAATGGATCGCTTCCGCCTGAAAACTGTGATGACAGTTCTGATGCTTTCGTCGCGAAATCATCAGCCGGCAAATCGATGAATGCCAGCCAGGGCGAGAAAACATCCGTGTGAGCTTCCAGCCAGCTTTCGCGAGACTGCGATGCCGCGTCATGAACTTCGCTCTGCAATTTACGCTGCTTCAGCACGTCTCTGATCGATTTGTCATCAGAAATCGTCTTCCAGCCGGATTCATGAGCCGTCAGCAGATAGTCACCAACGCGCGAACGGACGTCAGCCGTCACGTTGCCAGCGGCTGTCAGAGACGCAGCTGCGTACGCCTGGCGCACCTGTTGGTTTTTTTGTTCGTATTCCTCCTGCACGGGGCCATACGGCTGCGGCTTCAGCAGAGGATACAGATCTGCTTCCCTGCAGCTGCTCAGAATTCCATACATTGCGTAGTAGTCGAATTGGGTGATTGGCTCAAGCTTATGGTGGTGGCACCGAGCACAGGCCGCAGTGAGACCCATCAAGCCGCGGGTTATCACGTCAATTCGGTCGTCATAAACATCATCGTCCACCCGACGATCTGTCCGCCGACCGACTGTGAGGAAACCGAGCGCTGCCAGAGTTCGATTGTCGTCCGGCGCTTGAGGCAGCAGATCCGCGGCAAGCTGTTCGATCACAAAACGATCATATGGCTTGTCTTCGTTAAACGATCGGATGACATAGTCCCGATATGTGTACGCAAAAGGATAGCTGTCGTCGCCGTTAAAAATCGCCCCCATGTTGTCGGCATAGCGTGCCACATCCAGCCAGTGCCGTCCCCAGCGTTCTCCATAGTGCGGCGATGCCAGTAAGCGTTCGACCAGATGCTCGAACGAATCCGGATCGCTGTCATTTGCAAATGCCCGTACTTCCTCCGGGGATGGTGGGAGACCGATTAGGTCGGCATAGGCCCGGCGAATCAAAATCCGCCGATCTGCCCGCGGTGAGAAGCCTCGGCCATGCTTCTGAAGTTCGGACAGCAGGAAGGCATCGACGGGTGTTGTGACTGTGAGCTGCTGGTTCGGCAGTGCGGCCGCCGGGACAGGCTGAAACGCCCAGTGCCCGGCTGCATCGTCCATCAGTTTGTCAATGCCCGTGAGTGCAAGCGCACCGTCCCGCGGATCCGGTACTCCCATCTGAACCCATTCCTCGAGGTCTGCGATCTGTTCTTCACTGAGCTTTCCATCGGGTGGCATCTGCCGCTCACTCTCATAGCGAACTGCTTGAATCAGGTGACTCTGGTCGGCATCACCCGCCACCACTGCCGGACCGCTTTCACCTCCCCTGAGCACCCCTGCTCGGGAATTAAGCAGGAGTCCGCCTTCGGGGTCCTGCGCTGAGCTGTGGCACTCGTAGCAGTGTTGGACCAGCAGCGGTCGAATTCTGCTTTCGAAGAATTCGATCTGTGCAGACACTGGTTCGTCGGCGAAAGTGACGCTCTGCACAGCAATGAGCAGTGCAATCACATGAAAAAATTTCTTCCTGGTCACGGGCCTGCGCCGCTAATAGTGATCCGGACGATCAAACGCTTGCACTTCACGCCAGCACTTCGTGCACAACCCGTCCATGTACGTCGGTCAAACGGAAGTCCCGACCGGCGTGACGGTGTGTCAGGTGTTCATGGTCGAAGCCAAGCAGATGCAGAACTGTGGCATGCAGGTCGTGAATATCGACCGGGTTCTCCACAGCCAGCGCGCCAAAATCGTCGGTGGTGCCATGAACATGCCCTCCTTTCACACCGCCGCCAGCCATCCAGATGGTGAAGCCTCCGGCATTATGGTCACGGCCAATCGATTTCTTGTTGGCCACGTCGTTCTTATCAATAGTCGGTGTACGTCCGAACTCGCCGGCCCAAACCACCAGTGTGTCCCGGAGCATGTCGCGCTGCTTGAGGTCTTGCAGCAGTGCCGCGAGAGGCTGATCTGCCGCGTGACAAAGATCACGGTGTCGTTCGTCGTTTTCGTCGTGAGTGTCCCAGCCGTTGTGCCAAACCTGCACAAATCGTACGCCTCGTTCTGCCAGGCGGCGGGCGAGCAACAACTGCCGACCCTGTGGTGTGTCTCCGTACATTTTTCGAACCGACAGCGGCTCGCGCGAAATGTCAAAGGCATCGGTTGCTTCGACCTGCATGCGGAAGGCGGTTTCGAACGAGGTGATACGACCTTCCAGCAGGGCTTCGTTCGATCGAGCAGCCAGATGCTCACGATTCAGTTCCGCCAGCAGGTCAAGCTGCCGCCGCTGTTCACGCAGGGAGGAGCTGCTGCTGCGAAGATGCTCGATCAGACAGTCAACATCCGTATTTTTCGTTGCAATGGATGTACCTCGTGACCAGCCGGGAAGAAATACGTTGCTCCAGTGTTTGTCACCACTTGACGTAGTTCCTGTCGGCGAGAGTGCCACAAACGCCGGAAGATTCTGGTTCTCCGTACCAAGCCCGTAGACAACCCACGAGCCGAGGCTCGGACGGGCCTGCACAAGCTCCCCGGTATTCATCATCAGACGGGCTGGCTCGTGCACACTGCTGTGAGTATACATTGACCGCAGGATGCACATGTCATCGACGTGCCTGGCCAGTTTGGGGAATAACTCGCTGACGGCGATTCCCGATTCACCATGCTTTGAAAAACGAAAAGCAGACTGCTGGAGCCTGCCGCTGAGTCTCCCCATGCCGGCGGCAACTTCACCTGCATCCTTTGTGTAATTTTCGAGCACTTCATCAGCGGGGCGACCGTGATATTCCGCGAGTGCCGGTTTCTCGTCGAATGTGTCAACCTGCGACGGTCCGCCTTCAGGAAAAACGTGGATAACGCGTTTAGCCCGAGCAGCAAAGTGACCCGCTCGCGAAGCCAGCGGAGAGATAAACTGACCGTCGGCCGCAGCTTCCTGGCTGCAACCTGGTTCCTCAAGCAGCGGAACCAGCGCAACGGCTCCGAACCCGAGTCCGCAGCGGCTCAGCAAATCCCTTCGGTGGCAGAACTGTTTACCAGGCGTTTTCATTTATCGAATGCCCATTGTCGTGCTGAACTCGCCGATGCCGCTCACACTTGAACGTTGTACGACCGTCCTCAAATCTGAAACGTCCGCATAACTTCATTATGTCAATATTTTACTTCATTGTGTCCATATTTTCCGTGAATCACCACAAATACCAATGGCTGGTTTCCAACGCAGCTCAACGGCTGTATTTTCCTCAAAGAAACATCGTTGTGTCATTCATTCAGTCCCTTGTGGTGGCCAGAACGATTCGGACCCCGTTTCCGGAACAATCGCTGCACGTGATCAGGTCGTCGTCGACCTTCGTTAATCCCCGGTCCTGAAATTCGAAATTCTTCGTGCTCTGTTGCCAGACCGTCCGGCGCTGGTTTCAGCAAGAGAGGGTGACCGTTCTGAAGCCGAATCCGTCCGGACTGCATACAAAAGCAATGATCGACCGTTCTGTGCGGAGTTGGGAACGGATCAGCATGATATAGTCGTCACCATGTCTGTCCACAGATGGATGCACTGACGGTTTTTTTCGTATTGTTGCCGAAGGGTGTATATTGACGTCCGTCGTGTCATAGTTCCCGGTCGCCACAAAATATTTCGGCTTGCGCCCGCTTGAACCTGGTGGCTTCGGCCTGCAGCTCCGGTGAGCAGGTGAACTTCCTGGAGATATGTTTTACCGGCAACCGGACCTTTGCCTTGGCAGAGTTGCGAACTGTCCAGTCAATGGTGCCATTTCTCTGTACTGCCGAATTTCGTCCATGTCCCTCATTCACACCATGGCGAATGAACTCCCTTACAGGCATCTGAATTTGCGGAGAAATCCGTTTGGCGTCCCCTCGACCCGAGACCGGGCCCAGTTGATTGTGGCCGATGTCTCCCAACTGGCGGATCAGATGCTTCAACCCAAAACCGCAATCCAGTTAATGGGCAACCATGGTCGAGGCAAAAGCAGTCGTCTCTTTGCTTTGCAACGAGAGCTCGCTGACCGTCTCAATCAGCCCGTGCCTTTCATTCGTATGCGAGATATCACCGGAGTTCCCGCCGCACCCCTGATTTTACTGAATGAAGGATCGCTGCTCTATCGGCGCGCCTGATGGAAGCTAAATCAGGTCAGTGAATTAGCGGTCTCCACCCATCTTAATCTCAAGCCCCTGTTATGGGCCCTTGGATATCAGGGTATTCACGGTGCGTGTCGGGGGCGTGGATGCACAGGTGTTACGAGCCATTTTTGACAAGCGGCTGGAGTGGGCGCGCCGCAGGCCCCATACCGCATCTTCCCGAGGACACTCTTGAAGTCCTCCTGAAGCAGTACGGAGACGATGTTCGCGGTATGGAAGGTGCGCTGTACCACAGTTTGCAACAGATGAAAGAGATTGGTGATATCGAAATATAAGGCTGGAATCATGCTCAATCCGCCTGATAGCCTGGATGGCAATAGCGCAAGTGTCCTCGACGCGGCGACGTCGGGTTGGCAGTAGTCCCGGAGTGCCATCTGTTTGTCAGCAGCATGCGGACCCCTCGCTCTCTCTCTCAACTATCACAGAGATCGCAAAGTCGAACCCTGCGACGCCGGCGGCAGCTTTCACAATATCTCAAAAAGCATGTCGTATCGTATGTAATTTTGGGCAGGATCGAATCACATGTGTGCTGACGCGTACCAGCATGCGCTACAAAAGATAAATGATGGCCAGTATCATCTGTACGTGGTCCATCTCACGAGAAGCGGGCTGCGTGACGGCGCCGTCTATTTCGAGGGCAATACAACCACTCTGCCGTTAACTCCCTTGCCTTTCGGCGCACTGTCGTCCGATCCGATTCGCAATGCCGCACTGCGGCGCATTGGCTCATCCCATCAACATGGATTTCGGGGTGAGATCAGGTCTGCCGAGCTCTGGTCCGGCACCCGCATGAACAACGGGATGACACCAGCCGAATATTCCCGTTTTCGTTACCGCGGAGGCAAGTCCCAACGGGGGCTCTGAACCGCTCCCTGCGGCAGGTACACGCGGCCCAGCCGCAGGTCCTTCTCCCCAACAGCTACCGCCTGAAATCGGACACGCGTCCCCGTTTTCTGGGCGACGTGCAGACCGCTTCTCAACACCGCAGGTGTCTCCGCAGTATTCCTGATCACCACGACAGGGTACACTCAGTCTCCGACGCGATACCGCTGTCCAATCTCCAAGCGACATTCCAAAGACTTGTGCTATCTCGAGGCCGTGCGCTGCCGGATACACCGCAAGCTCGGCATGCTCCACCTTGTCTCCACGCTCCTCCATGTCCACCGAACTCCATCCGTCAGCTCACGAAAGGCAGGTCGCGCTGATTCGGTATCTGCATGACTGCCTGTCTGCCCAGACCGAATGGGCGAAAAACGTCAATGTACTGTCGCAACCGGACGTGCACCTGGTACCTTTGACCCGCCGACAACAACAGCAGCTGAGAGAAAAGAGCACGTTGAACCTCTCCAGCAACGACGCCATAGAGCTGGGGAATCGGTTCGCAACTGCTGGATCCGAATATGCTCTCAGGCTGGGCGCTATGTTTCTGGTCGGCCGCACGGCTGCCTCTGGCGACAGACCCGCGTGCGACTACTGCGCACCGCTGCTCGAGGTTCCACTCAAACTCACCCGCAACCTGCAAGATCGTGTTGGAACCTGAAGACGGGACGTTCTAGTGTGAATTTCAGTCTGGTCGGAGAAGTGCTGCGGGATAATCATGACGACTTTCACGACCGCATGGCAGATCTATCGGATGTGGTCCCGGACTTCCCTATCGACCCGACCGAATTCCGTGACTTTTGGAATGGCTTCTGTATGGTGGCAAATGGATTGCCGTTTGCCAGCGACCTGTCCCGACCCCGCCGCAAACGCCCAAGCAAACCATCGGGTTCTGACCCCCAACCTGTCCCTTCCGGTGAAGATGAGCCGCTCGCAAAGGCGGCGGAAATGGCAGACGACCCCACCTCTCCGGTGGAAACGCTGGGACGCCAGGTCGACCAGCCAGTGCCGCTGGAAATGGTCGATTTCTACTGGCCACAAATCTCCAAAGACGGGAATTTCCGCCTCTTGCCCGCCACCACCATCATTCTTGGAAAACGCAGCGGGCACGTGCTTCTCTGCCTTGCGAGAACTGGAAGCGATGACGCAGCATTCCCTCGCCGACACGGGCTTTTTCGCGGTCTGCGCCATGGAAACCGAGCTGTTCGCCACGCACCGTGATCACTCTGCCACCGATTCCACACAAGACGTCGACCTGGCTGACGACGAGGTCAGTCTGTTCGAACCAGCGGACAGCCAACCGCATTCCGTCGATCCCTTCCACCCCGCAGGAACTACAACTGACAGTGAATCCGATGCGGTGGTCGCCAAGGATGAAGACATTGCTCAGGCAGTTCTTGACGAGTCGGGTGAAGATTCCGACCGGCGGGTCACACTCGAACTCCAGGACGCGTTCCCACTCCCCCTGACTTATGCGCAGCAAGAAATCGTCCGCAGCGCTCGTGAGGCCCCACTGACGGTCGCCACAGGTCCGCCCGGCACGGGCAAAATCCTATACGATCACTGCGGTGGTCCTGGACGCCATGCTGCGGGGCCAGAGTGTCCTGATCGCTTCTCAGATGGATAAAGCTGTCCAGATCATGGCAGACCAGGTCGAAAAGATTGCGGGCCCTTACGCGATCGCCAGGTCCGGCGGACGCGCTGTTCAACGACAGCTGGCAGAAAAAATTACTCGCCTCACCGGCCCCCGATCGGGTCTCGGCCACCGCTCTCGAAAAGAGCGGCTCGACACGGTCCGCCAACATGCTTCTCTCTCCGAGCGTTTGGACAAGCTTGAACAGCGTTATCACACCGCGATCGAGCAGGAAAAAGTCTGGCACGAAAGCAGCGCGGCGTTCGAACGCCTGGAGCCGATATGCCCATTGCCGGTACACGACATCGACGCTGCCGACCATCGCTGTGCCAGTGGCGCGATGCGTCGTGTACGCTCTGCGTCCAGCCACGATTCGGGACCGATTCGCTTTCCCGGCCAGGCACCCCTCAGGACCTACGTCCATGCGCGTCAACTCATTCGTAAAGTCCGGCAACTGCTGTCCGGCAAGCCCGGACTGTGGTCGCGCTTGGGCGCAGCGTGGCTGACGCGTAAAGCGGTCCGACTCTTTAAGGTTAAAGCCCGGCGTCCTTGTACCCACCAGGACGTGGAGCGGGCCCTGCGCCACTGGTGGCGCCGCTGGAACCACCAGCGCACACTTGACGCGCTCAAAGTCCCCGACAGCTGGGGTTGTTCGCTCGATGACATCGACGAGGCGTTGTTGGTCCAGGGACATAAAGTGGCCATGTAGTCTGCCGAGCGCGACCTGCGAGGTGCTTTTCCTCTGGACCTGCTTTGGCAGGAAATAGAACACCTCGATGGCCAGCGCACTGAGACCGCCCTGCAACTGCTGCAACTTAATCGCGAAGCCACGCTGTACTCTCTGATCCAGAGTGCCGGTGACAAATGCAGTCTCTGCAACGGGACCGGCCGCGAAGAATGTGACACCTGTTTCGGATCAGGGCACGGCGGAAAATGCAACCGCTGTGGTGGCGACGGCCTCTGGGGAAGTTCGAAGTGTACAACATGTAACGGTACAGGGATCTCTTCCTGCTCTGCTTGTCACGGAAAAGGAGTCTCCAGGAAACACTGCGCGCCCTGCAAGGGCAAGGGGCGTATCAAAGCAGGACGCCACCATCTCCGGCTGTTCCGCACGCTCCTGAGGCGGCGAGACCGCAAGCTAAAACAAGAGTTGCGTGAACAGATCGACCTGGACATTCCCCTCCGGGCGTTTCCGGCGTGGGCCTGTACCAACCGCTCTCTGGAACAGGTCTTGCCCGCCAAACCGGGCCTCTTCGATCTCGTGATCCTCGACGAAGCCTCTCAGTGCGATCTGGCAACCGCTGCCGTCGCCCTTTTTCGTGGTAAACGTGCGTTGGTCATCGGTGACCCTCAGCAACTGCGCCACGTCAGTTTCTTGAGCCGCGCGCGTGAACAGGCTTCGTTTATCCGCCACCAGTTCAACGTCGCGTTTCAGGAACGCGTTCGCTATCGGCGGAGCCTGTTTGATATCGCCTCGGACGCCGTACTCCAAAGCAATTTCTTCCTTCTGGACCAGCATTTCCGTTCGCACCCCCACAGTATCGATTTTTCGAACCGCAATTTCTACGATAACCAATTGCGTATTATGACCGAACGGCCTCACGTCCAGGAACAGTCGGCCGTCCGCTGGTTGTACACCGAGGGCCAACGGACCTCCGCCTCAAGCGTCAACCCGGCAGAGATCGACGCCATTGTGTCCGAAGTCTCCGCCGTGATTCAAAGGACACAGGGCAACCCAGGCGCCCCTTCCATTGGGATCGTCAGCCCCTTTCGTGACCATGTCGATGCCATTCGCGAACGGCTCATCGACCGGCTGCCAGCCAGCGACCTGGAATGCCATCAACTGGTTCTGGGAACCGCGCACACTCTCCAGGGTGACGAAAAGGACATTATCTTTTTCACCACCTCCGTGGATACAAACTGCCATTCTGCGTCGTTACGGTTCCTGCAGAACCCCAACCTGTTCAATGTCGCGATTACTCGAGCACGCCACGAACTGGTCACCATAACTTCAGTCACCCCAGATAACCTGCGGCCTGGATTATTGCGCGAATTTCTCTGGCACACCGAACGGTTGATACAGCCGCAGCCGGTCACCGATGCCTACGAAACCGCGTTTCAAAAAAAGGTCACTGCGGAACTGCGCAAGCAGAAGCTGATTGCCTGGCCCAACTACCGGTCCACGGGGGTACGCATCGACCTGGTTGTCTCCGATGGCAGCGGCCATCTGGCCGTCCTGCTCGATGGCAGTGAATGCGACACAGGCGGGGTCTCTCCACTTGTCACTCACCGCATACTTGTCCGTGCCGGCTGGCGAGTCACCCGTCTTTCACCACGCAGTTGGAAAACAAGTTGGTACGACTGCCTGGAACATATTCGTACTATTTTCCATCAGTAGTACGTCGACACGAAACAGCTGGATCGATGACGATTCACCAACTCCGGTGATCAACGAATACTCACAGCCACTTGACAGCTACGCGGGAACATTTGCAAACGGCCGAGTTGGCCGTCTGCGACATGATGCAGTGTCTGTTGAACCGGAGCAGGCGGCGTCCCAGACCAAATTCCAGAGACGAGTTGATTTGCGGCCAGAGCCCGGATCACGCGTGCCACTACCGGGCAGTAGCAGCAGGATGGTTAAGCAAAGTTATATTTTTGCGCGGTGCGGGGCAGCCGAGAGATGCGGTTGGGACTATACCAGCAGCAGCTCTTGCATCAGTGCCAATTCTGTTCAGAACAAGTTCATCGATTGCGGTTTTCTTTACTGACTCAGCTGTAGCTGTTTGTTGCATTTGATAGACTGCCGGATGAAGGATTTCCGAATCCGCGGAGTTCGTGATGACAAGTCGGGTCAAAATAGATTTTGAATATGAATATCCAGCTGGATATAAGACGTTCAAGCGACGGTTTGATGTTGCGGGGTTGTCCGGTCGCGAGGAAGCGGTTCGAAGTTATGTAACATGGCGAAATCACAGTGTGTCGATGCAGGCGGAACCCGACAGTGATCATGACAAAAATGCGATAGCTGTTTACGGACACGGCCAGGCAGGGTGGCTGCTTCAACGGAAGAGGAAGGTTCGACTTGGATATCTTCCAAAAGAGATCGCAAAACAATTAGCTGAGCAGTGTCCGGTAGAGAAAGCTGCTATTCACCTAAACCAGATCGATGTTGGTGAATACCTGTGGATGTCTCTGTGTACCTCGCACGTCAAAATCAGCATCAGCGTGCCCGAGGGTTGAAACCATACCACTTACAGTCGCCGCAGCTTTCTGACGGTTTGTGTACTGAAGGAGTTCCAGCCGCTTGGGCGGGACAGATGCCAGAGCTGCTGATCGCTTTAATAAGCTATTGCACACGCCCGTCTCAATATTTCGTAATGCGGCGTGGATATCTGAAACGCCGGGGTTCGTCAGTGCTGTACCTGCCTGGTCTTTCGCAGCACTCATCCTGACGGCCCTGGCTCCGAATGGACTGCCCCGATCCTCATTTTTATCAGGACGGATAGAGCAATGGAAAGTTCGAAAATATACTTTTGTGTCGACAAAATCCGCTGTCGGAACCTCCCAAAGTCCCTGGCATTCCGAAAGGACGTGTTTATTCCGGGTACCCGTCCTGTATGAGCGGCGACAGTCAAAAGGTACGTTTATTGTTCCTCGTTCCCGGTTGGTTCAACAAAGTAAGTATCTTTGCCAGGGCGGCATCCGGGAACGTGCACATCCAGCATTTCCAGGGGATCGTTCTGCGTAACAAATGCGTGCCGGGTACCAGGCGGCAGTCGGAGAAAGTCACCGGGTTTGAGAGGTTGAGGAAACCCGTCAAGCATTGCAGTGGCGGTCCCGGAGAGGACGAAATAGAACTCCTCAGCGATGGTGTGATAACTTGTGGACGTGTGTTGATTCGCCTCAACACGCACCCGGTACACTGTGGCAGCAGCCTCCTCCCGTTCCGATATCAGCGGTTCGATTTGATAGGGGCCGAATTGCTGGACGTTGGTTGACAAACCGCTGGTTCGATGGATCAATTGTGGTTTCATCTCTTTAATCCTCAGGTGGCCAAGACTGTGTGCAGGCAGTGTTTGAACAACACTCCTGATCCGGAGGCTGCATCCCGGACCGGGATGCAGCGAGTCGCATGATGCCCTTCTGTTCCGTCCGGTATACATTGACCGTGGCAGACGCCAGGCCATCAGTAGTGGCACCCGATATGAACTGTGCCGCCGCCTTGTCTTGTGACCGTGTTTTTTGAGCGTGGTAAATTTGCCCTGTTCGCATCATCTGTATGTACACTGCCCGGTTAAGTTCGTCTTACCGCTAAGATCCCAAACAGGTTCTTTATGCTGGCGGGTCACGGTGGGAATCTGCCTCGGGGGTACGAATTCTGCTCATTTTTTTTCAGCCGTGCGGCGACGGTGTCGTCGAGCGTCCGCATAATCAGTCCGGCACTGATGGCGCTTACCGGGGCCATTTTATGCGGAAATATCGGGATGGGCACTTCCGCATCAGGTCGGTCCCAGCACTGGTCGATGTGTGCGAGGAACGGCGGGTCGTTTTTCGACATCTGTGGATCGGGATTGCTGCTGCAGATCAGTTGCAGCTCTGCCTCGATGATATGTTTTCTGAAATCCTCGTAGACGGAGCTCACTCCGGCATAGCCGATCCACACCAGCAGTTCACCGGGCCGCAGGTGTTGCCTGAATGCCGTCTTTACGCGACCGGCCGCGTCGAACGGCTTCCAAGGGGCGCGAGTGTCCTTGTTGAACTCGTAGAGGATCATATGGCCGACCCCGGAGAGACCAACCCGCCGGCCGGCGTTCATGTGCATGGCGACCGAGCGAGCGGCCTGATCGATCTGTGCCCGGATGCGTTCAGTTTGCAGATCAGCCACGAGCTTTTCCACCCGCTTTAGATAACTGGTCGCCATCACCCCCGCTGGGATCGGCTTCTTACACGGAAAAGCGGTGAGTCGTCGCGCGTCGGTCTGCAGTGGTTTGTTGAATTCAATGGCACCGGGCATGGTGACTCTATACAGCACGGCTGGAAATGACCCTTTTCGGGACATACCGCCGGCATATTCGCAGCACCACATCCACCCCAGCGTGACGTTGGCGAGGATATTGATGCGGCCATGCTCCGCCTGGCCCGAAGCAGCACCGTTGTCCAGGAAGTAATCCACAGTCAGATCGACCGGCTTGTCCGCCGCAGACCCAAACAGGACGATTTTCCAACCGTTGGCTTGGTAGGTGCGGATCAGTTTCCTGATCTTGTCCGCCTGTTTTTCCCAGGAACGGACGGAGAGCAGCACGAAGTCGTGCGGCGTGGCGGTCTTTTCGTCGGTCGGGAAGGTGACCGCCAGCGAACCCGCCCGGTAGATCAGCTCTTCGGCAAAGCCGGATTCCCCCTGGTACGGCGTGTTGATCCGCGCGTCGTGATGAACGAGCGCGTTCTCTGCGGCGGACGTTGCGGAGACGGCGATCGCGCCGATCTCCCGCTCGATGATGCGGATCCGCGCCTCGAAGGCTGCCATCGGCGGCTGCATTTTCGACCCCGCCCGGGCTGTGTTCGCAGAATCAATCACGCACACCAGCGCCAGTGTTCCAATGATTGAACGGGCAGGATATTGCATCCGTTTTCTTGTGTCAGGTTAATATCCTGATCATCAGTCCAGGTTATTGTCAATAAGTGTTCCACGCTGAAACATTCGTGGAGTTATCCGTGTTCCGCTTGCCTCCGAGGAGGCGTCGCCGCTCGGCATTATCTCGTTCAGTGATCGGGTCACAGAGATTGTACCTGAATTGAGTCGACGGTTTCATAACGATCCGGAAGAGAGACCATATCCGGATCACAGGTCATCAGCATGACATTACTCGACTTCGTTCATTGGTGCAGGTCTTCAGACGCTGTGTCACCGATTGTGTGCATCCGGGCTGCGGGTGGGCGGCAAAACAGATCAATTTGAGTTCCCAGGACCATACTTTAGGGTTGCTTGACCATCAGGACTGTTCTCCGTATGCAACGCACCATTCAGCCGGTTCCACGCCGTTTTGTTGTCCGTCGTTTACATTGGGAGAAGTAAGCTCTCGAATTCCAGCACGTATTGTCCCCCTGGCAAGCCCTGTTGCATAATGAACAGCTTCAATGCCGCCTCTTCCAATCGAGCGGGCCTTTGTCGCACACCATAGTCTCCGCTCCTTGTCATAAAACTACCGCTAAGTGCTAAATCCTTCCCCTTTTTCAATGCCCATTATTTCCGAATTATTCATGAAACTATTATAAACCATCCTCATAAAAGTTAATTCATGGAGCTTTCCTTAGCACTCTCAAGTAAAATACTTCATCATAGAGCTGGCTAAATATTTCACTTTCTGTTTTTTAGATCAGTCAATCAAGCCTTACTCCCGTTTACCCTACATGGTGCACCAGTTCATCCGGATCGATATTCAAGCTTTATTCATAAAGTATCACAATTTGACGAGTTTAATCATAACTGGCTTTAAGTCTAGATTAAATATTTACCCTCACAGCCTGATAAACAACGTTTCTACCAAACGTCTCAAATATAGGACATTTCAAAAAGTCCAACAGAGATTTTAATGTAATTTACGGGTACGGTTCCTTTGAATAATCCTCATCGAGTTTTAGAAGCGTATCTCTAACCAGCATGAGTTGAGAGGAATTTTTTACCCCCATTGTGTCGTTTACGAAATTATTGAAACGGGTGTCTACCAGTTTCTCGTCGCCGGGATCGGAAGACAGCTGCTCCAAATAGAATAAGACTTTGTGAAAAGAACTGGCATGGTATTCGACACCTTGAGGAGTGACCCGCCGCACTCGGTGTAACAAGGCGCGTATCTTTGTTAGCTCTTCGTCTCGATCATCACCTTCGTCTATATAGCCGTGGGATACTAGGACCTGACGGGCTCGCCGCAGACAATCAGCCAAATTGATACTATGGAAATGAATTGTTGTCAGGGTGGTAGGGATAAATCCCTCGTCGTTGCTCGTTTTGCCCCGATGACAGCCCAAATCGATTGAGATAAAACTATCGCAGTGGAAAAAGCTTTTTTCCTCTGTTTGTGAAGGTGCTGCAAAGGTTGTGAGTTCGGTGCAGGGACGCGTAAAGCTCTGTGTCTGAGGCACCGATCTGGCGGTGTATGAGGCCTTATATTTTTGCCCGGTTACGGGGAGCGAATTCAAAATCGAAGTAATGTCATGATTGGCGAATTCACCACCGTCATCACTTTTTCTATATGCCAGGAATTCGTCAGTGTCCAGCTTGATCAGAAAGCTATTTCTGCCTTTGTGGCGATGCATAATGCTGGTGATTTCCGTGGCAAGCCTATTCAGATTGGCGTTAGTGGTGATCACATTGATGCCGGAATTTTCATACTTCTGGTATATGTTCAATACTTGTTGGTCAGTCGAGCGATCGATAATAAACAGATTTTCGAAGCTAAATAAATGTCCATGATATTTGATCCAGTCTTCAATCAACGGCAATTCATTTTTTGTCATCAGAAATATTTTTAGTACGCGATGGGGCACTCGGAAATCTCTAGTCTTCTACGGTTGTGTAATTGAGTGGCAATCGGCGATCCAAGCGGCTACCAGCTCGCCCTCTTCATGCGGAAAAAACGCGGCGTCTATCAGCGCCCGGTAACAGTTAAGAAGATTCAGTGCCATATGGTCCTCTCCTGTAGTTAGTGATAGGCCCGATAGTATGCTTATCAATTCATTATTGCGCAGATACCCCGGGAGCTCGTCGACGAAATCTTTCATCAAGTCATGTTCATTGCGATGTTGTATGACTTCGGGGGCATGGAATACCAGATGTGCGTCTATTTCCCACAGGCAACGTTGAGCGATAAAACTCCGCCATATGTCGGTGACACGGAAGGAACAATAACTGGGGAGGTACATTAAGGGGTAAACCCGAGGCCACCACCAGGTACTTTGGCTATTGAAAGGACACCATTGAGATGTGGGTATTGCCACACTAGGCGCGCGGTTAAAAGTGAACGGCTCGTCCAGGACGAATCGCCAGACGGCATCGACGTCGGGAGAGTTGTCGGCCAGACCTTGTTGAATCGGGGCAAGCACTGCCTTCGCCGCGGCATTATCGGCAATTGCCGTTTTACCTGTGTTCAGTACTTGATCAAGGGGAAAGCCCCGTGGCCATATCTTGGATTCGGAAAACAGCTGATAGGCGTTTAGCCATTCTCCTTGCGCCACGGCGTGGCTGACCTCAATTGTTTCTGCTCGGGGCTGCCAGAGGTCGTTCGGGGCATTATCGTCATCGGTCTCGTAAATGCAGGAAGCGCCGTAGCGCATTGCTTCCAGATACCCCAAATTCTTCCTGGCGTAGTGATTGAATGGAAGTAATTTTCCTAAGGCATAGGGTAGATCATTTTGTTGTTTTACTGAATAGAAGGTTCCTAGCTGCGTGGGAATGTTAAATTCAGCTGGCCCTTTGCTATCCCCAACAATTAGCAAACTAGCGCCGCAGGCGTCTAGCTTGTCCTGTAGTAGCCGCACTGCCATAGTTGGCGGCTGGATAGTGGTCATTACCGTAAATAGTTGTGTCTCATTCATTGGGAACCCAGTACCCTCGGGCTCTAAATTACCGACCCCTTGGATAGATAGTCCAGACTTCTATTCATGGCGTTTTAAGTATAGGAAGTAACAGGGAAATAGGTTTCTTGATATTAGTGCGAGTCGTTCACTAGCAACTATTTCCTCACTCATCTGGTCGGAATTGGATTTCAAAATTCAATTTAGACTCGATGAGAGAGAAAAAAAACAAAAAATTCACAAACCGCTGAGGAATTTGTATGCTGATGTGCAATAGCTGTGTTGTTGCATGGTGAATCAGTTCATCCGGGTTGTACGGCTCCACGTTTTCTGGTTTTCCAGACTCCCCGAAACTCGGCAAACATTGCGTCGTATTCAGTTGGTGGCAGGATACCAGTGTTCCACGGCAGGTCCAGATGCTTGACATCCGCACCGGGACAGAACGACGTGTCCTGTCTGCCATGCTGAAAGAGCGCCGGCTTTGGCGCGGCCAGCGCAGCCCAGTCACATTCCTCTTCCAGCACGCCGCTCAACTGACCGTGAAGGCCGCTATATACAGTGTACAGGAACGCGAAACCGCCGCTCAAGGTGAGTTCCATGTGCTGAGGACACAGCCCACGATGCCGGCCTTCACCCTCTTGTCGAGTGCCAGTACATTCATGGCCAGATGAGCGCCGGTTGACAGTCCGCACACGCCGACACATGACATGTCGACTTCGCGAACCGTTGCGGCGTAGTCAAGCGTGGTCATTGCATCCCAGCTTCATTCTCCCTGTAGTGTCCACTCCCTGTGCTGCAGACTGAGATTCAATGTCGCTGACTGAAAAACTGTCCAGCCGCGGTTGGCGAAGTATGCCATAAAGTCGTTGTTGTGCCCCATCTTGAATGCGCCTGCATCGGCTTTCCCCCAGGGAGCTTCATGTCCATGCAGTTGCGGAAGCAGCGGAAACGTGCCACCCTGACGCTCGGAGTTGATCGTGTTTCGGGAAGCCTCGACTCGGTGATTCGAGTCACGGATTTTCGGGATTGACAGCAACCGAACATTCGTGTGATCTCGATGCGAACGGTATTCTACGCGGCGCAATGTGAATTTGAGAAAATCTTTCGTCTCAGGAACTCGCGTCTGAAGTGGTACTCTTTTGGGCAAACCATCACTTAGTCAGTGTCTCGGCCGGTTTCTTTCGATATCGCTTCTGCCAGGCCACAAATTCACCAGCGTTCTCAGGTGGCCGGGACTTTCGGTTCCGCAGTTGTTTGACATAGTACGTCAAATCCTCATTCGTGGTTGCCTGCGGTTTTATCGGGCGGAGGAATCCGCCCCAACCGGACCGCTGATTCTCCGGACTGTTTTTCAGTCAATTCCAGCCGGGAGTGACTGTAGCCAATCGTACCATCCCAGACCGGCAGCAGTTGTGCACTGCCGCTGCTGACATCCTCGATCACACGTGGTTCGTGCGAGTACAGTGCCAGTGGCGCACTGCCGGAGTGTGTGACCTGCAGCCGGAGCACGTCCGCTTTCCATTCAGACGGCTTCCAGCCGTCGAGGCGGCTTTCCACATGACCCGGCTTCGGCGTAACGTGTGTCTGAAGCAGCGAACTGGTCACGACGACTGGTAGGAAAGTCACTACCAGACATGTTCGAATGCTCAAGAGCCGGAAGTCTTCCAGGCGAACCGTATTTTCATCTTCAATTGTCTTTACATTCAGTTTTCAGGAATCCGGCCAACTGCGGCGTGTCGAGCGTGCGGGTCATCCGGAAAACGCCTGCAGGACCACCCGGGTTGCCGCTGTAAAAGAAGACGTGCTGTAAGGTGCCGCATTCGATCGAGTACGGCGCCACCGGTGTGGAACCCGTCCGCTGTGGAATAGAACGTCCCGCTGCGTTTAAAGAGTTGCCCCTCAAATTTCCATTCCGCTTTGTTCCAGTCCCGCGGCAACCGGCTGAAAAGGTTGATTGACATCTCCGTGCGATTGGACTGGACGACTTCGAAACGGCCGGTAACCGGATTATAGATAACGTCCGATGTATCGACCGACCTTTGACTCAGCATGTTGGTATCTTTGGCTTCAATATTTATGCCGGGCTCCCATCGTATCTGTACCAGATAACGACTCGTCTGATTCCGGGCCATGATCAGAAACACACCGTCGTGAGTGATGACATTAGGTTCTGCCTGCCTGCACCAGTCCGGCAGCTTGACACTGATATCTTCCCAGGTTTTTCCACCGTCGTGCGAGGAATAAACGGCTAACTCACAAGCGATGTCGTGCGGCTTCCGGTTGTGGTAAATGTTATGGTGTGCGAAGAGCAGCAGACTTGGTTTCGGATCGTCAATAATCCGTGGTCCGACATAGACGAACGGTCCGTCATGATGGTCTTCGCGAAAGGCAAGCCGCAGATGACGCCAGGTTTCACCTTTGTCTTCCGAACGAAATACACCGTGGTCACTCACAAGAACCACCGCTCCACTGTGCGTCGTTCCGATTGCATTCAGATGCAGTTTGTAGCCCAGCGGGCTGTCGTTGTTCGGATCGAACTTATAGCGGTGACACAGTGGAACGGATCCGCCGCGATTGCGATCCACCTCGGTCATACAGTCTCGCACGTCGTACGGCTTCATCCATGTTCGACCGCCATCGGCTGAGCGAACAATCGTTGAATAGGTCGTGTCCTGATCGGGATTGCCGGAGAGTTCACGGTTGTGGCCCGGCATCGATCGATGAACGACAATAATCACTTCGCCCACCATTGCTGCCACCGGCCAGCCGAAATGATTATTGTCGCCCTCAGGATGACTCGGCAGGTGGACCGGGGCCAGTTCGATCAGCCCCGCCGCTGAGTTTCGCCAGCTGTTTGCGGATGTATTGAGCAGCTTTGTCGCCTCCCTGATATTGTGGTGGATCAGGTGATCGGGAGTGGGCGCTTTCCTGGTATGGTTGAAATCTTTGGAGAGATAGTCGTTCGATGCCCGACCACGCCCCCGCAGATCGATGTAGACCCTGTCGGAATACCGGCTGCAATTGTGTAACGGCCCGGAGTGCCCCAGGTGTAGCGTGCGCAGTGGCTGGTCGAAGTGCAGCGTCTTCCACCTCGCGGGTACGGGGAGCGTGTCGGCAAAAGACACGGGAACCTCGATGAACGAAGATCCCCGGGGTGGGAATCACGTCTCTTTTCCCGTCTTCATCATTGGCCTCGATACCAACCGGATCAGCGGCCTTTGCCGATGACAGCAGTGCAAGCAGCGTGAAGACAACGAAGCCAGGGAGTTTCAACATAAGATTTCACTTTTTCCCGGTGACACGGCCGCTGGCGTCACGATGCTGAACTGAACCAGGTTGCAGCTGTGTCGACCATCATCAGCGGTGTTGTCGGTGACACCGGTCAGCATGGCACGGAGGATTTGAACCGAAAGCCTGGCATTGTGTTTGTTGTCCAACGGATGTCGAACTTGCCCTTCGTGAACAAAACAGCGAACTTTCGGCACTAATGGAAGACTGAGCTGCTGGATGGACCGTGAACTTCACCTTGCAACTGTGGTGCCTTGTACGCCCGCAAACATTCTCCTGCGACCGGTGCCTCCATCAGTTCATTCGATGCAGCGAAATGGTTGTAACGACTGTCAAAACCTCAGCTGCCGGACGTTGTCAACATTTTGTGACAGAGTCTCACCTGACAAACCGGAACGAATACAGATCAGCATCCTTCAACTCGATGCGCAGACGCACTGGTTTGCCATCAAGCTGGCTGAGGTCTGTGCCGGTTTTCCAGGAGACAACGCGATCGAGTTGATCTCCGTATTGCAGTTCGCAATCGTCAAGCGTGAAACCGGAAACCGGCCTGTCAGTCGTCGCATCCTGAATTTCCACTCGAATGCTGCCGGCTGCTGAGGTTGCAAAGTTAATCGTCAACCGCTGGCCGGTGAAACACAGAGATCTGGTAATCATCTCACCGCCACTTAGCGGGGCATTGATCGAAACGAATCCGTCCATGCGCATAGTGTGGCGGCGCATCCGACAGCTGCTGCCCTGGTAATACCCTTCCACCAGATAGAACGACAACTCGTCAGGCGTCCCTTTCAGGAGCGAAGCCGTCTCAACGATGCCCCAGGCAACCAGGTTGTTGCGGCAGACCCAGGTGTCGGGCTGCAGTCCCGGCCGTACAAAAGCCTCCTGCCAGCGGTGAAATGTTTCGCCGTCACGGCTGCTCATCAAAATTGTGTCAGACACACCGGGCAACGGATGGCCAATTGGTGACTTACGGGTCGGAACGAATCGCTTGGGAAATCCGAGATAAATGTGCGGGGCGCGGTGGTAGGGCTGAATCTGGTTGACGTAGAGATGTTCGGCCGCGGTCCCTGGATATTCGAGGAACCTGGGTTCTGTCCAATTGAGAAAATCGGGTGAGGTACAGGTCATGATGTCGCGCGTTCGATTGCGGCTCTTGCGGTGATAATCGACATAAAGGCCACGCGTGCCGTCCCAGAAGGCCAAGTTCTGTGAATCGAAGTCACCGTCGGTGATCACTGGTTTTTCAGTGAACAACGACCAGTGAATCCCGTCGGGTGACTGGAATACAAAAAGCCCACCTTCACGTTTGCCACCCCCAATGGCCTTGTAACGTGCTTCGGGCTTGCAATCAGGATTACCATCCCTGAACGGCACGAAATTGTGGCTACCAATGACGTCGTCCCAGATAATGTTGTTCTTTTTCGAACCATCAAATTCAATCAGTCCCAGTTCCGGTTTCGTCCATTGCATACCGTCCTTGCTTTCGGCGTAGCAGACGGTCTGGTGCGATGCACTGATACCTGGTGGGTGATGTGAACCACGGTAATACATGCGATAGATGTCACCGTCACGGAACACCGTATGATAGAAGCACGTGTTTCCTTCCCACGGCTGATCGTGAATGATTGCAATGTCTCTCGGAGTCGGGTGATGCAGAATTTGTCGGGCGTTCCGGAGTTCGTCAATCAGGAAATCATCCACGAATAACTCGCGCCTCGTGCCAATGTTGACCGGATCGGCAGCCGGTAATCCTGCTGTGAAAATGAACAGGCAGACAGCGACAGAGAGCAGCATGTGTTTCATGGTGTAGTTTTCGGTAGAGTGGTTCTGGCTGGTCGTGGAGCGAAAGTACACTGGTGTGATATGGAAATCTACAGTGCGTGCCAGCCACTGAGACGGCCCTGATCGGTAAATTCTGCACACACAAGTTTAAATTGCAGGTGGCCTGTAAGCCGGGTTCTGTCGTGACGCCGAAACGTCACGGGTGTTCATTTATCTAGGACGCCGGTTACCCGACGCCTCCAGCAGCCCACCCGACGGTCGAACGGTCTGAAACACTCCGCTGGCTCCGCAAAGAACCAATCCCGTCTGTCTGGCCTTGCTCCCGATGGGGTTTACCCAGCCGACTCAGTCACCTGAACCGCTGGTGCGCTCTTACCGCACCGTTTCACCCTTACCCGGAAAGCCGTGAACGACTTTACCTCGAAGCGAACTTCTCGGGCGGTTTGCTTTCTGTTGCACTTGCCCGGTCCTTGCGGACGGTGGACGTTATCCATCATCGTGTTCAGTGGAGCCCGGACTTTCCTCTCCGCCGAAAATCGACGCAGCGAACACCTGGCCACCTGCAACAATGAGTTTAGTTGTCAGTCTTCAGTTTTCAGTTTTCAGCTGTTGTTTTTCACTGGATTCTCCGCAATCACCTGGATGTATCAAATCCCGCACATTCATCCTTGATCATGATTCAGTGGAAGCGGGATTGCTGACAACTGAAAACTACACGCTGTGCACTGAACATCGCAAAAAAAAATTGCCGGACTCACACAGCCGAGGTATTACACGCGGTTCTCATAAAAATATGCCTGTGGAAGTGCTGCCATGGCTGCTCGACACGCCGTCGGTATCGATCTTGGCTCGACCAACAGTGTGATTTCTTACGTTGATCCGGAAGCTGTCGTATCCCTCGGGGCAGCGTGTTACGGATGGATTCGCACCAATGGGCTCCTCGTATTCGAAGTGGTACAGTCTGCAGCTGGAACATCGGCATCGAAACGACCGGACTGGCCGTCCGCGGAGCCCCGCGACCACTGAACGCCCTGTGCGTGGTACCTCAGGGGATGGAAGAAGGGACTTCGTGTGAAGTTCCTTCAACAGATATCGGTCTGCCCGTGGGGACACGGCGAGGTTTCGTGTTTTTGGACCGACAGTGCGATCGGAAGACAAAGCGGGAACGCGATTAACATCATGGTCAGCACACGAACTCGTGGGGTCCACTCCGATTGAAACTCTGCTGGATGCTGATGAGGCCACAGACGAAGCCTGGGTGCCGGTACGGTTTCATTCTACTGTGACAGAGCTGGGTGTCCTAAAGCTGTGATGTGTCAATCCGCAAACGGCCCACAGGTGGAAACTGGAGTTCAGCATCAGGGAATGAGTCAGGAGACAGACACCCGAGCGAGCCATTTCGTCATCCGAGAGATGGTGATCACCAAACACTGAACACTCACAATTCACTTCGCCGTCCATCCGCCATCGACCGTCAGCAGGCTCCCTGTCATGTAACTTCCGGCTGGACTCGAAAGCAGAATCGCGGGCCCCTGGATTTCCTTCAGCTCGCCCCAGCGTTCCAGTGCAACTGCTCCGACGATGTGCCTCTTCGTTTCTTCCGATTCAGCGAAAGGAATGTTCATCGGAGTCAGAAATGGTCCTGGGCAGATGGCATTGCATGTGATCCCGTAGGGAGCCAGTTCCAGTCCCAGTGCTCTCGTCAGCTGGACCACGGCACCTTTGCTGGCAGTGTAGGGAGTTCGGTTCGCCAGTCCGACCATTCCTAAAGTGCTGGCCATATTGATGATGCGTCCGTAATCCACGGATTTCATGTGGGGTATCACTTCACGACAGCACAACCATGTGCCATCAACGTTCGTCCTCTGAACCTGCTGAAAGTCTTCATAGGAGAGATCGTCGATACTGCCGCGTATGTTAATACCCGCACTGTTGACCAGAATGTCAACTTTGCCGTACGTCTGTATTACCTCATTGATCATAGCCTTCACGTCCGCCGGTCGGGTCACGTCGGCTGCAATGCCAGTGGCAGGATGCCCCCAGATATCTGCTATTTCCTGAGCAACTTCACCAGCCTGACCGGCGTTACGACCGACAACAACCACGGTTGCACCGGTTGATGCCAGTCCCGCTGCGATCGCTGTGCCCAGTCCTTTGGAACCGCCGGTAATGACGGCCACATGGCCGGTCAGGTCAAACTGTTTGATGCCGGGAAGGGAAGAAGTCATGGACGGTCTCCAGTATCAGAAGTTGCAAATTGAGGTCCGCGCCGGATCAGTCTTTGATTCACGCACAAGTCTAATATGTTCAGCTGCCGTCGGATCAGTTTCCGGATAATCGCTCCGTGCGTGAACTCCCCGGCTTTCACGTCGTGCCAGAGCGGCCACCGCCATAACATGACCGACCAGCATCATGTTCTGCAGTTCCCAGCCCTCAGGTTCCATCAGATCACGGCGACACACATAATTCGCCCAGAAATCGAGCTGCTGCTTTGCCGCTGTCAGCGATTTTTCACTGCGTGTAATGCCGACATTGCGCCACATCAAACTTTTCAGTGAGTTTCGAATGTCGGCAAGATCCAGCGATTCATCCGCGGTGTCGGCAGCCGGCGACGATGTCATTGCTGGCGCGGTGAAACTGTCGGGGATCTCCAGCGCAGCCTCAGATGCATTTTTGCCACAGCCAAGGCCAAAGACGACGCCTTCCAGCAAACTGTTGCTGGCCAGTCGGTTTGCTCCATGAAGTCCGGAAGAGGTGACTTCACCTGCCGCCCAGAGGCCAGGCAGACTCGACTGCCCGTTTGAAGCCGTTGTCACACCTCCAATCATGTAGTGAGCTCCGGGCCTGACGGGAACTCTGTCGCGCGTGATATCCAAGCCAAAGTCGGCGCAAACTTTGCCAATATGAGGAAACCTCATCCTTATTCGGTCTTCTGCAATCGGCGACAAGTCCAGATATACACACGGATGCGACGTTTTCTCCATCTGCTGAGTGATCGCCTGCGAGACGACATCACGCGGGGCCAGTTCAGCTGCATCGTCGTAGTCCGGCATGAAGCGGTGGCCGGTGGAATCAAGCAGATGAGCACCTTCGCCTCGCACTGCTTCGGTGATGAGGTGCCGGGAACTGCCGGCAATGTACAATACAGTCGGATGAAACTGCATGAACTCCATATCTCGGACCTCACAGCCGGCTCGAAATGCCAGTGCATGTCCGTCAGCCGTCGCAATGGACGGATTGGTGGTTTCCCGATAAATGGCACCAGCTCCGCCTGTACACAGGATTGTCTGCTTGGCCCAGACAAATGTGCGACCATGATGAGGATTCCAGACCAGCGCCCCTCGGCAGATGCCGTCACGTGTGAGCAGGTCGATGGTATAGGTCTGCTGCCAGACTTTCACGTTCTCGGCACTTAAGACTGACGTGTGCATCACACGCATGATCTCCTGTCCGGTTGCATCTCCTAGGGCATGAGCAACCCGACGATGACTGTGCCCACCTTCAAGGGTGAGCGCCAGCTCGCCATCGACACGATCGAATTCGGCTCCCAGGGCAATGAGTTCCCGAATACGTTCCGGAGCGTCGTGAATGACCTGCTGGACGATGTTGGTGTGGCACATGCCCTTGCCGGCCGCAATCGTATCGGCAACATGACTTGCGAAGTCGTCGAGCGGATCCAGTACTCCGGCGATACCACCCTGAGCGTATGTACTGTTGGACTGCTGCAGCTGATCTTTGGTCACGATGATCGTTTGCAGAGCCGGGTCCACAGCCAGAGCGGCCCTGATGCCCGCAATCCCGCCTCCGATCACCAGAACATCGGTGAACTGGTGCGGGATTTTGCGAGGATTAAACGGCACTAGATATCGTCTCAGAACCGGCACGTGAATGGGAGCGGTTGGCACGGAGTCTCTCCGACAGTCCTCTGGTTGTCAGTCGGTTAATTCGGTGACGCGGTGAGTGGGTTCAGGTCGACCAGGTCGGAAGCTTTGTGTATTGCGGAATTCTCCGGTTGCACCAAGTGAAACCAGTACCTCCGGCACGACAGCCATGACAATGGACTTGAGTTGATCAGGGTCGCACGCGACTCGTGCGTTGATAATAATGTCTGCACAGGCCACTTTGCAGCTGGACGGCAGAGACAATTCGACTGGTGAATCGTTGCTGACGAGATTCGCCACACCGAAGAAACCTTCCCACAGCCCGATGATCTTGATGTGAGCGGTTTCCATGGACGCTTTTTGCAGATGCTGCTTCAATTGTCGAATGATCTGCAGCAGCAGGGAGTCGAGGTCAAATTCATTCTCAGACGTCACTCGAAGACTGCTGTTCAGCCATCCCAGTTCTGCTTCGCCTTCAGCGTAGGTGTCGTAGTCGATGTCAAGGAGTCGCCGTCCGTATTTCCCGGTTCGACCAAGCCAGTCAATCAATCTCCCGAACCCGGTTCCTGTCCTGGCCGAGATTCTCAGGATCGGCGTTTCGCCCACGTGATTACGGACCAGCGTTTCCAGTTCGTCCGCACCGGCTTCGCTGAGTTCATCAATGCGATTGATCAGCACAAGATCGGCCTCTTCAATCTGTTTCCTGAAAATATAGGCAGCTTTGGGAGAAAACCCGGCACTCTGACGAGGCTGAAGAATCCGTTTGCCATGGGACGGTTTCAATATCACGGAATAGGGAGCGATGCGGAAGCGAGCGTCAAACAACTGCCGAATGGGCTGAATCACGGTGGCGACCAGATCGGTGCAGCTGCCGACCGGTTCGGCAAGGATGATATCCGGGCGTTTCTCATCACCAAGGCCGCGAACCGTATCCATGAGTTCGTCAAAACTGCAGCAAAAACAGGCTCCTGCGACTTCACCCACATTAAAGCCCAGTGCTCGCAGCATCTTGGTGTCAACCAGATCAGGTGCCTGGTCGTTGGTGACGATACCGACGTTAAGTCCCTGCCGGGAGTAATGCTGAGCCAATCGGGCGAGTGTCGTGGTTTTCCCGGCTCCAAGGAAACCGCCAATCATGATGTATCGGATTTGGTGCATGATGTGTTTATGAGGCTGAGGAGTCGTTTAATTGAACTGAAATCGAACCGTGGAGGATTTCAGTATGTTTAGGTGCCAACATTTTTCACCACCATGCAGCGGGATCCTTCAACAGGCGGATTTCTGACAAACCCGTCACAGCTGCTATACAGGTGCTCTACAGGCCTGCCAGTGGTCCAACACCGACGGTCGTGTTGACACTCAATGGATACTGTTCCAGCAACAACTCCATCTGTCTGCCGTCAATTTTTCGGACGGTTTCCAGATCGTCCGCGACGGAAGAATACTCACCGCGATAAACCCAGTTACCTCCAAGTGAGGACAAACGGCCCATCGGCCGTTCCCCTCGCAGAACAATGCGTGATGCCACCTTGTTGCGAGCCTGTTCCAGTTCGTCTTCTGTCACGCCATCTCTGTTGACCGCATCAAAAATGTTCTGCACCCGGCGCAGGTTTTCTCTGGTTTGTTCCGGGTGGCAACTGAGATAGGTCATCCATGTGCCGGCACCATCGTACTCATTGTAACCAAGCTCGGCTGCATCAGCATGACCCGGATAGACAATGTCCCAAAACATCCGGCTGCCCGAATCGTCTCCCACTATCACAGCCAGCAGTTCAGCGACAAATCTCAGCGGGTCCGATGCCAGAGGTGCCATCCCCATTTGCATCACATGCTGGTGGCCACTGCTCTCTTTGACAATGAACCTGGTCCGCGTCTGAGGTTCAGCGGCCGGTAACCTGCGATCGCAGCTCCCGGCCGGAATCGAGCTGCAGTACCGTTCTGCCAATTCGCATACGGACTGGAACTCCGTATTGCCGGCAATGGCCAGTGTGATATTGGCCGCACCGTACTGCTGAGTGTGGTACCTCCGCATCTGGTCGGCGGTGAGTGCTCTGATGCTTTCATTCGTGCCGAGAATACACTGCCCGAGCGGATGTCCCGAAAAGTGAGTCGCCATCACATTGTCGTAGGCAGTGAAGGACGGCATGTCCTCGTACATGCCGATTTCTTCCAGGATGACAATTTTTTCCTTATCGAAGTCATCCTGTCGAAGCGACGGCTGCATTAGGACAGCCAGCATTTCCATCGTTGTTCTGAGGTATTCCGGCAGGACAGCGGCATAATAGGATGTGACGTCTTCACCGGTCGAGGCGTTGTAGTGGGCACCGACCTCGTCGAAGATTCGATTCATGTCGTCTGCGGAGTACTGGTCGTTGCCCTTGAACGCCATGTGCTCCAGAAAGTGGCTGACGCCGGAGACCGGTTTCGTTTCGTCGCGTGCTCCGGTGCGGACGAAGAATCCAGCCGCCACACTGTGAACAGACGATGTCAGTTCCGCGACAATCGTGAGTCCGTTCGGAAGCTTCTGCTTGTAAAACTGCATTGGTGATGTCCGCAGGCTGGGCAGGTCCGCCCAACAGATTGTTGCTGGACCCGAACGACAGGTGGATCCGCTGCCGGACAGGTATCCAATCGTCATGGATCTGAAATGTATGGATCAAATCGCCGTCGCCGCAGGCTGAAGACAGGCAGCATCCAGTGGCTCCGGACCGATCGTCACCAACACGAATTCTTTGGGGGCGTAGTCCACTGCATAACTTCGCACGTCTTCGATCGTGATTGCTTCAACGCGGCTGCGAATGTCGTCCGGCATGAGGATTCGCCCGAGATGCCAGATGTCACGAGCGAGAGACGCGGAACGCGCGGTGGTTGACTCCTGCTGCATGATCAGAGAGCTCTTTGCCTGAGCCTGAAAGCGACGAAGTTCATCGATGGTCAGGCCCACATGCAGCCCGTGGATTTCCGTAACAATCGCTTCCAGAGTTTCCTGGGCTCGCTCGTTTGTCGTGCCGGCATAGCCGAACACACGTGCTTCTTGTTTCAGCGTGTTCAATGAAGCTGATACAGCGTAACACAAGCTTCTTTTTTCGCGGACGTTCGTGAACAACCGCGAACTCATGCCACCGCTGAGAATATTCACTGTCGCCCACGCATCGAAGTGACGTTCATGACTGTAAGGTACACTCGGCCATGCCAGCCCAATGTGTGTTTGCGCAGAATCCTGAGTGATATGACTGGGTGATGATTCACAGGCCGTCGTTGTTATCTCAGTGCCATTTCCACCCGTCCACGAACCAAATGCAGAATCAATTGCATCAAGCATGACGTCCGGGACAATATTTCCAGCGACACCAATGATTGTTTCCTGGGGTCGCGCCAGTGTGTTGAAATGAATCCGCACGTCATCGCAGGTGATGGCATCGATGTCGGCCAGCATACCACCGGGAGGGTTGCCCCAGGGAGCATCGTAGCTGCAGCGTCGCAGATGTTGTCCCAGTCGCTGCTGCGGCTCGTCTTCGAGTGCATGCAGTGCCTGACGGACAAGATCCTGTACGGGGGCGAATTGATCATCCTCCAGATGTGGTGCGGTCATGATGGCGGCAAGCAGTGGGATCGCGTCACCGATGCGGTCAGCAGTTGTTGCAGCGGAGAGGGTCGTATGACTCACCCCGGGTGAGACGTTGTGCTGAACGCCCAGATTGCTCAGGGCGGCGGACAATTCGCGCGTCGAATAGTCACCAGCACCACGAGTCAGCAGGTCCGAAAGAATCGCTGCCGTGCCCGACTTACGGTAGGGGTCGTAGACACTTCCGGTGGGCTGCAGCACTGTAATCGCAGCCGACTGAACTTCAGCCATCTGTTCCACGACTACCGTCAGGTCATTGCCAAGTCGGTAAGTGGATATCGGCGTGTCCACCATGCAACAAATACCTCCGGGAGAGAGGGACCGGCACAGCCGGCTCTCCGTTTCGACGACAGGAACTGTGATTACCGTGGAATATTGAAATCTCCGTTCAAATTCCTCCAGATAGAGTGGACATGATTCGCACTGTTCTGAGTGTTGTTGTACTCGATTACAAAAGTTGGTCCCTGTACGACGTAGTGATGAGGTTGGTTCAGCTCAGTGCCACCCCACCATGCGAAGTGAACATGGTCCATACCAGCATCGTTGATTTCCTGCATCCGTCGTTTGATGACGCTGGTCGGCATGGCCGTAAGATATTCGCCGATCAGCTGCCGCATCAGACTCTGCTGTACCGGATTCATGTCAGCAAATGCGACACCGGCCGGTTCACCAGCTTCGGCCTGGGCGGCGCCGGCTCCTCGAATATCTCGTGGGGGATTCACTGACGGCTGAATCTGCTGTTGCTGGTCAGTTGGTGCGGCCTTCAGAATGGACCGCGCCAGATCTTCGCGGCGGCCGAGCACTCGCAGCCGGCGTCCCGGGCCTGCATCGATGAGGCCGGGGTTGGCTCCAAAGAACTCGGGAGTGGAACTGAGTATCTCACCGCCCTTGACGGTATAGTTGAGCGACAGATGATGACCTTCAAAACGCCAGCCCCAGGCTACACCACCGTCAGGATCGCCGAAGACGCTGATGTAGTATCTGTGCGGGTGTCGTTTCTTTCGGCGATCCGCTTCATCACCCGCTTCGAACAGGTACAGCACTTCTTCCAGACTCCGAACCTCGAGTGTTTTGGCATACCCGGCTGTCGTGAGGCCGGTGGCCACTAATGCTTCCGCACTGGTCAGGGCTTCACCGTCAAGGTCCCACAGACCCAGGCCTTTACGTTCGCGAGGAATAAAGTGCCAGTTGACCCGTTCGGCATCGTCGAAGTCGAACGATGTCAACTCCCGCTGCTCACTGGAAATGGAAGCCAGGTATGCCGATGCAGCTGAAGTCATGTTGGTTCCGGCAGCATCATTGGCCGTGGCAGTATTGACACAAAACAGTGTGCCGGCGAATGTCAGGGACAGGAGGAAACACAGCGAATTGACGGAATTCATCGGGAAGAATCCTCTTGTGGGTGTGTGAAGGTAGGACGGTATCACGGAGTCATGACACTAAAGCTGCATGCCATTGACGGGCTAACCAGGAGGCCATTTCAGGCTTCGACCACCCATGATATGGATATGGAGATGAAACACAGTCTGACCCCCGTCATGGCCGGTATTAATGACGGTTCGGTACCCTTCGGTGAGTCCCAGCCGAGAGGCGATCTGAGGTATCTTCAACAGTAGATGTCCGGCCAGTGCCGCGTCGCGATCACTCAAATCATCCAGCGAATTGACTGGATTTTTGGGGATCAACAACACATGCACCGGTGCTTGTGGGTTCACGTCATGAAATGCGAGACATAAATCGTCCTCGTAAACGATTTCTGCTTCTAGTTCGCGGTTGATGATTTTGCTGAAAACGGTCACGCGTAACCGGGTCCTGCTGCTGGTGTTGATCCTGACCACCCGAGGTTAACAGTTCACGCACCAAACGCCAGCAACGAAGATGTTTCCCCCAATGGAATCAAGGGCTCCACAGCTACGCTTGGTCGGCAGCCCCACTTTCCGATTTATCCGGGTCTGACACAGATGCTCGGTTCAATATTTCGGGCGAAAGGCGGTCTATGATTCCGTTGACAAACCCGGCGGAGTTTTCCGCCCCGAACTCCTTGGCCAGTTCAACTGCTTCATTGATGGCTACTGCCGACGGTGTTCCCAAATGATGCATTTCGAAGATAGCCAGCCGCATGACGTTGCGGTCCGTTGGAGCCATCCGCCCGATCCGCCAGTTCTGTGCGACGCTTTCGATCAGCCGATCGATTTCCAATACGTGTGAACGCACACCCCACACGAGTTCTTCGGCGAACTTGAGGAGTTCCTCAGTCGACAACTCATCTTCAATGGCCTCGTGCATCCGCTGCGGCGGGGCATCAGGATTCACGTCGAGCAGATAGAGCATCTGCAACGCAATTTTGCGGGCGTCAGTTCGTCGCGGCATCGGGGGAATCACGAATCGAAACGAGATCGCCGGCTGTGGGGGTATTCACATTGGATCGCGCAGCGATATCTTTACGGGCTGGTGAGCAACATTAGAATCGCAACTGGAATCTACGAGGTCCGGCCACGTCGTCAAGCAGCACGGGGCGGATGATGTGAATTCTCTGGAATCCATCACGAACTCGAATCGTGATCGCCGTCATGTCGTTCTTTTGCGGTATCATTCCACGAAAGTTCTAAGTCTGCTGGAATAACTGATCCAGTACTTTTGCGGCGGATTCCCGGTATTCCCGGCAGTCGCACTCCGGCACGAGCCTCGATCGTAGTTTCAGCCGTGTCACCAAACGCGTTTCCGGGAATACAACGAGTTTAGTGGTTTTCGCCGGCCTCGACAGAATTCGTCACTTCCACGAGACCGATGCTTTCTTGTTCAGCTCGGCTGAGATTCCGGTCGACAAGTGCCGCTGTCCGCGGAATAATCGTACCCATCAATGATCCGGGTGTCACTTTCGTCTGGACCATCGGCAGCCTCTCCCACATTATCTCTGTTCGGAGACCCGCCTTCAAGGAGCAGTCAAATGAAGAACATCGTCGGAATTGTGGCCCTCGCAATTATGGCGTCCGCCGGCACAGGCGTCGCAGGTGAGCTTCAATCCGGTCTGCAGGTTGGCGATTACCCGGATGCATTTTACGTCACCGATGTAACGGGACCATCTGCCGGTGAAAATCTGTGCTACCGGTGTCGATACGGGGCTCGTCCTGTTGTCAGCATTTTTGCTCGATCGATGGACGACAGTGTCAAGAAACTCGTCAAACAGATCGACGACGTGGTCGTCAGGCATTACAAAGAAGAGCGAATGGCAGCGTTCGTGGTGCTGCTGACCGATCGACCGAAAGAGCAGGAAAAATCACTGATCGCGACAGCGAAAGAACAGAAACTGTCGTATACGCCGTTGACGACATACAGAAAGGCGGGCGGTCCCAGAAAGTATCGAATCCACGAAGAGGCAGCTGTCACGGTGATGATGTGGGTGGACAGCGATGTGAAGAACAATCATGCCTTCGCGAAGGGGACATTGACGAACGACGCCATCAAGCGGGTGGTAGCCGACACCTCAAAGATTCTCAACTGATCGGGGCTGTGTAAGAATGTCGGTCTTCATGCGGAGGATGTTTCCATCACCGGCCGCCTGATTCGGACTGTCAGAGGTTCACTTTGCTGGCTGAATGCGGACAAAGAACCAGCGAATTCCTGCGGAAGAAATCAGCAATATGGAATTCTCGCGGAACGACATTTGAATTGCCATAAATCGTCAGCTCAAAAGTGACACCGGTCTCACTGACGGCGCGATAGGTACCGGGCGCCATTCCCTTTGCTTGAAAGTGCGCTATGACCTGCCGTTCAGCTTCTGCGGATGATTGGAGATATCCGGTCAGTCGCACTTCTGCCGCAGATCTCTGGTCTCGCCGGAATTTCACTTACCGTTCCGTCATCTGCCTTGGCCATGGCAGTCCGCTGCTGTGTTCTCTTCGCGAGGAATTCCTGGTTCGCCGTCCGATCACTATCCCAGGCCGCCATGAACAGGCCGGCTACCAGCAAAAGCAGCAATATACGGGCATTCATCTGGCGTGATCCATTGTTCAGGTCAGTACAACTGAAAAACCTTATCGACAGATGATGATGTGGCAGTTGTCACGAATCGGGGGAGGCAGGGCCACGCGGGCGCGGTTTGGCCAACTGTGCCGGGACCAGCGATTGTGCTGCTTTCACTGCGGAACTGTGCTCAGGAAATCAGGCTTATCCTTCTTGATCGCCGTTTGGTACGATCGATATTTGACTGGGACACCATGTGATTCGCCTATCATTTGGAAACTTGGAATTGGATCCCGGCCGTTATTCCGGTTAATATTAGGCTTCTTCCGTATCGTTGCTCGTCGAAATAACTGAACATGCGTTCATATGCATTCGTCATAGTTCTGTGCATATCTGTTGCCGAACCGCCTGCATTGAGTGCCGAACCGCCTGCAGAAAACAAGATTAGCGTGTACCCGGCGAATGTGGTGCTCACCGGACAACAGTCTTCGCAGGGTCTGCTGGTGTCCGTGGTGGGTGCCGGCGCGGCAACTCGCGACCTGACTCGGGAGGTGACGTATCGATCTCTGAATGAAGATATTTGTTCTGTCGATGCCAGCGGTCGCGTTTCGGCCCGCAGTGACGGACAGGGTATCGTCGAAATCGTGGTGGGGAAGCAAATCGTGCGAGTTGCCGTAGAGGTCACTCAAACAAAACTGTCTCCGGTCTGGTTCTTCGGGACAGACGTGGTTCCCATCCTTAGCCGCCGCGGATGTAACTCGTCAGCATGTCACGGGAAAGCGGAAGGACAGAATGGGTTCAAATTATCAGTATTCGGCTTTGATAGGGCCGCTGATTACGAAGCTCTTGTCCGGGCAGGGCGCGGTCGCCGCATTTTTCCGGCCGCACCGGATAAGAGTCTGCTTCTGGCCAAGGCCTCCGGAATGGTCCCTCACGGAGGTGGCGCTCGGCTCCCGATGGATTCTAAAGAATACCAGCTGATCCGTCACTGGATTCGTGCAGGAGCCCGATTTGACGGGGAGCATCCTGATTTGGTGGCAATTGAAGTTTTCCCCAGGGAACGCATCCTGAATTTTAGTTCCACTCAACAGCTGAGCGTAACGGCGGTCTTCGATGACAATACCCGTCGCGACGTCACCGAACTGGCACGCTTTCGCTCGAACAATGAAGGGTTGGCCGTTGTAGATGAGTTCGGATTGGTTAAGGTCGGTACGATTCCCGGTCACGTTGCCATTATGGCTGTTTTCCTCAACCATATGGAGACACTTCAGCTGCTGATTCCGAATCCGGAAACCGACAGCACTCCTGTGGACAACTCATTATCCGACAAGGACTTCATCGACCGCCTCGTTGGTCTTCGTCTGCAGCAGCTGAACATCAAACCCTCGAAGCGAGCCGATGACGCTACGTTTCTGCGTCGAGTCTATGTGGACATTATCGGCACGCTGCCAACAGCTGCAGAAGCACGCATATTTCTGGTTGATAATTCGGAACACAAACGGGTTGCTCTCGTCGAGCACCTGATGGCTCGTCCGGAATATGCAGTCTACTGGGCGCTCAGGTGGTCGGATGTACTGCGCGTCGATCGCGCGATCCTTGGTCATCGTCGAGCTTATGCGTATTACCGCTGGATTCTGGATAACCTCAGGTCAAACCGCCCGATGGACGAGTTTGCACGAGCCATCACCACTGCCAGTGGACCTTTCGACGAATCGCCGCAGGCAAGCTTCTATCAGGCCGTCATTAAACCAGGTGACCGTGCCAGCGCATTCTCTCAGGCCTTTCTCGGCATTCGAATCGATTGTGCGGAATGTCACCATCATCCGTTCGATCGTTGGAGTCAACAGGACTATTACGGCATGACCGCGTACTTTGCCGGAGTCAAGACTCGGTCGGCGCCGCTGGGTGACGAGTTGGTCATGGACGCCAGTGTGAAAACAGTCCATCCACGCACAGGAGAAGTAGTCGATCCACTACCACTGGGAACATCTGCCTTTGACGTACCGATTGAGGACGGTAGCCGGGAGGTGCTGGCCGACTGGTTAACGTCTGATGATAATCCCTGGTTTGCCCGAAACCTGGCAAATCGAATGTGGGCGCATTTTTTGGGACACGGACTGGTGGAACCAGTTGACGATGTTCGACGATCGAATCCTTCCTCAAACAGCATGCTGCTGGGTGAACTGGCGGTCTGCCTGCAATCGCAGGATTATGACATAAAATCTCTCATACGTGTGATCACGGGCTCGCAGGCATACCAGCGTGCGACCCAGACCAATAAAACAAATGAATCAGATATCCAGAATGCATCGCGAGCACTCCTCAAACCACTTGACGCCGAAGTGCTGCTTGATGCGATCAGCCAGACCACCGGAATCCCGGTCCAATTTGACGGAGCCGCTCCCGGCACCCGTGCGATTGAACTTTGGGACAGCAAGTTACAACATCCATTCCTGAGACTGTTTGGCCGTCCCGAACGCAAGACAGCCTGCGAGTGTGAGCGCGCCAGCGAGCCGAGTGTGAGCCAAGTCCTGCATATCATGAACTCTCCTGAAATCTACGCCCGGCTGGACCACCAGGGAGGAACGGTGTCAAAACTCGTGCGGGAGGTTCGGACAAACCGTTTGCTTGCGGAAGAGCTTTACTTGACATTTCTGAGTCGATTTCCCAGTGAATCTGAACGTCAGGTTGTGGACAGGTATTTTGCCAGGCCGTTGACATCCCGCCGTGATGCGGCCGTCGACCTCGCGTGGAGCCTGATGAACACACTGGAATTCTCCTTTAATCACTGACACAATGAACAATGGCAGCTTGTTGTATGAATATGTATTTGCTGACCGAAAAAGAAATGGCGTTAAATTCTGCCACACGTTTCAGGAGGCCGGACGTCTGGCACTGTCACGCAGGATGTGACCTGAATCCTGTCATTTCAAGTATAACCAAACGATGTATACGTTGAATTCGGCGGGATTGGCCGACTGCGGTCGGACCTGGGTGGATTTCAGCGCTTAGACAAGCCGAAAACCAGCAGGAGTTCGGTGTCTCTGATGGAGATGGATCATGTCACGAAGAAGACGTGCGACAACTCGGTTTTGTGACGGCGTAAGTCGGCGGGACTGGTTTTCCGCAGGTAGCGCCGCTCTGTTCGGAACTGTCTGGAACACCGCCGGCCTGATACAGGCCCAGTCGCACGCCGGCGAACGTCGTGCTGCCGGGTTCGCTGATGACAATGACGACGTCTCTTTGATCGTCGTATTTCTGCGTGGCGGTCCCAGTACGATTGACATGTTCGACATGAAGCCGAACGCACCCAGTGAAATTCGTGGTGAGTTCTCTCCGATTTCAACGAATGTCCCTGGGATTCAGGTCACGGAACATCTGCCTCGCACAGCGATGCAACAGGACAAATTCTCCCTGATTCGCTCATTCACGCATTCCAATTCAAGCCATGGTCTGGCCGACCATTATATGCTGACCGGTTATCATCCCAGCCCCGCATTCAACTCGAAGCTGCGCCCAAACAATGAACGTCCGTCTCACGGTTCGATCATTTCTCGTCTCAAGGGGCCGCGAGGATCGGTGCCGCCTTATATTTGTCTTCCGGAAATGCATAAGAGCGCAGGTTCAGCGTATCTGGGTCCCGGTGCAGCGCCGTTCGTGATCCAGGCGGACCCCAATGCACCCGACTTCTCAGTACCCGATTTACTGCCACCACTGACAATCTCGCCGTCGCGACTGGACGCACGCGCGGAGTTACGTGAGCAGCTCGGACGCTTCGAACGCGCTGCCGAGCAAGCTCACAATCGCAAGGCCCAGTCATTCAGTGTTTTTCGTGAGAAAGCCGTTTCATTGATGGCGTCCGAGGACGCAAAGCGGGCATTCAACATCGAAGCCGAATCTGTGAGTATCCGCGATGAGTATGGCCGCACGACACTCGGCCAGTGCTGCCTGATGGCCCGTCGCCTTGTTGAGGCGGGAGTTCGTTGCATTACCATCCAGCACGTCGACTGGGACACACATCAGGAAAACTTTCGCCTCATGAAGCAAGAGCTGTTGCCGGCACTTGATGCCGCGATGGCCACTTTATTCAGAGACCTTGCAGATCGTGGTATGCTGGAGAAAACAATGGTCGTGGTAACCGGCGAATTTGGTCGGACGCCGAAGATCGGTCCCCACGCCGGTCGTGGCCACTGGGGGCCTGGTTTCACTGTCGCAATCGGTGGAGGGGGAGTCAGGGGTGGTCGGATCACAGGCAAGACCGATGCGCATGCCTCGAAGCCCGTCGAAGACCCGCATGGTCCGGAAGACCTGGCCGCAACCGTGCACCATTTAATGGGCATCAATCCGGATGACGAATTCTATTCGCCTGACGGGAGACCCTTCAAAATTGTCAACGACGGTGAAGTGATCCGTTCGCTGCTGTGAGTATCCTCGTCTCCTACCTATCGCTCCGCAGACGAACGGGGCATCACCCCCGCCATTTCAATGCTGTTTGACTGCCTGAAGAACTGCAGTTCGGCTTTCGCCCTGCTCCTGATCAGTATGCAGTTGGCGACCGCACAAACGTCGCAACCGACAACCTCGTACGTCTTTCCGGCTGGAGGTCAGCGAGGTCAAACCGTGGAGTTTACAGTCGGCGGGCTGTTTTTGCTCGACAACCCGTGGTTCGAGATGCTCGGGACCGGCGTTGATGCTGTTAAGCGTCTGCGGACAGGTGAAACTGTCTGGTTTGAAGGCCCTATGCTGACCGGTCAACGGGCACAGGAACCGGATGAGTATCCCAGAGATCACCAGGGAGTGCTCAGTATTGACGGCAGTGCATCACCTGGGGTTCGGCCATGGCGAGTCTGGACTTCACAGGGCGCCACCTCCGCGCGAGTGTTCGTGATTGGCGACATACCCGAGGTGGTTGAGCAGGAAATCGATGGTGATCCGATCCCTGTGGATGTCACATTGCCCGTAACGGCCAACGGCCGGATTTTCCCAAGAACTGATCTCGACATCTGGACGTTCGAGGCAGAACGTGGAGAAATATACACCATTGAATTGACAGCAAAATCACTTCTTTCGCCACTCGACGCACGAATCGTGCTGCACGCAGGTGGCCGGGAAATCGCCGATGACATAGGCACACAGAGCGCCGACCCGGTTATTCAGTTTCAGGCAGAAAACGACGGCAGGCACGAAGTTCATGTGCACGACGTCGGCTATGCCGGGGGACAGGCTTTCGTCTATCGCCTGACGTTGCGACAGGGCCTACGCACCGCCTGGTTTTATCCGTTAGGAGGTCTCCGAGGTGCCACCACCCGGTTTGAGATTGGCCTGCGTCCGACCGATTCGCAAGCGGCGCCGCACAAGACTTTCGTTACGATTGAACTGAGTGCAAGTGAGGAGAACTTTGTCCGCCAGCCGTTAAGCATCGGCGGCCGAGACACCGAACCCGTGCGGCTGGAGATCAGCGACCTGCCGGAACACCTGGAGGACGAACCGAATGATATCCAGGACGGAATGGTTCCACTCAGTGCACCGGTGATGCTCAATGGCCGAATTAATCAACCGGGTGACGTCGACGTCTGGACAATCGCGGTCCTGGCCGACCAGTGGCTGGAACTGCGATTGAACGCCGGTCGTCATGGATCGCGTCTTCTGCCGGATATCGTTGTCGTTGACGCAGACGGGGCCGTAGTGGCGCCAACACAATCGCAACAGATCAAGGAGAATACACCTTCGGCAGACCAAATCCTGGCTTTCAGGCCAACTCAGGACGGAATCTATCGGATCTGCGTTCGGGACCGGTTTTCGTCTCGCGGCGGACCTGAATTTGGTTATCGACTTCAGGTGGGTTCGGCAGCGCCAGGTTTCCATCTTTACTTCGACAACGACGCGCTCACTGCGGTACGCGGCAGTGAAGTCTCGCTGCCGATCCGTGTGGAGCGGTTTGGTGGTCTCACAGGCGCCATCGATATTCATGTCGCGGGGCTGCCGGTGGACACAGAATTGGGCGAGTTATTGATTCCGGCTGAGAAGGACGACTTCGTGCTGATGTTGAAGCCGTCGGCTTCCGCCCCGATTGGTGGTCATCGGATTCAATTGTATGGTACTCACAAGAACGGCGAAGATTCAATTACACGAGTTGCTGTCAAGACACTTGCCAGTTCCGACGAACTCGTTGATTCAGTACTTTTTAGTGTTTCGGTGGTGACACCGTTCGCGTTCAGGAACCGTGGTCCCTATTACGCCCGCGCCCATGCCGGGACCGTTTATCGGCATCCATTTTCAGTCGAGCGAGGTGATTATGACGGTCCGATTACGGTGCGAGTCGCTGATCGACAGCGGCGCCATCTTCAGGGCGTACGAGATGCTGGTGAATTTATCGTCCCCGCCGGTGTTGAAGATTTTGAATTTCCGTTCTTCTTACCACCGTGGATGTCACGTGACCGGTTAGGACGCTGCCTCATCATGGGAATCGGTGAAGTTGTGGACGAAAACGGGATTCGCCATCAGATGGCGTACACGGACGGAGAGCAGGCTCAGGCACCAATCAATGTCAAGGCAGGACGACTGAGTGTTGTCGCCGGACAAACGTCCCTGTACGTACAGGCTGACTCGGTGTCCAAGATTGAATTCGAACTCCAGTATGATGAGAACCTGAAGTTTCCCGCGATGGTTGAGCTTATTGTGCCTGCGCACATTCGCGGGCTGGATACTTCTGCCGTGACTGTCATGCCTGACGTCCGCCGTGGTTCTGTGCCTGTTCACGTTGGGCCCCAGGTCGGACCGTTCAATATGCCCCTGACTCTCCGCGCTACAGTCATGGAACATGGTGACCCTGTCGTTGCCGAAACTACCATTACTTTCGTGGCAGCGTCCTCCAAAGATTGATGGCCAGGTTGACAAGTCACCCTGTCAGACGGAGAGGGCCATAAAAATGAGCATTGTTGCAGGCCACAGTAATCTGCGAGCAGGTTGCTTCCGGACAACCGGTCACACCAGCGAAAATCATCCAAGACAGCCTCGATACCGATCGCAGTCCACGCTGTCAGGATTGCCGTGAGCGATTCGTTGTTTCGCCACGAGACCACTCCGTCCGGTTGCGTCCTGGCGAACGTGGCACCTGCTGCGGAGACCGCTCCGGCAACAATAGTGTGAGTTCAGGGCTGGACCAGATCCCGTACGATTCATTGCCAGGCATAAACACCGCTTGATCTTGTGAAATCGAAGTCATTGCCTCGACCAACATGATGGTTGATTTCGGGAATGAAGCAAAATTGGGAAGTTTGTTGATGCGGATCGGTTCGGACAATGGCACGCCCTGACACCGCCAGGCCATCTCGACAAATTCGGCGCAGTAATACCTGTCATCACCGAGACGAAATTGCCCATCAAACGGAACTCCGCCATTATAGACCTGACGACAGAACTGGATGACTGACGGAACCTGGCGCGCCAGCTCTGTGCGAGGTCGCCTGATCGCAACTCGCTGAATTTTATCCCGAGTCAGATACCAACCAAGCTTTTTCCGTCGGGGTCCACCGAACACGATGTCGTACACATACGGTTTGCCTTCTTCAATGGAGACAATCCCGACGTGAGAAAACCGGCTCGCTGCTATCTCACTGGAGAACTCCGAAAAATTGATCAGTCCCATGACCAGACGACTTTGACCAAGAATGAAGATGATGTCCCCACTCTGCAGGTATTGGCTCCCCCATTCGTTCCATTGTTGGCTCAGCCTGCTTTCACGACGATCAAACAACTGTGATACCGTTTGACCGAACGCATCGTTCGACAGGAACCGGGACGTGCGTGCTGGCCAACTGTGGCACCCGGTACTGGTCAGTGAGAAGATCAGCGTCGCTGTGCTGACGAGAACTCGCAGGAGGACATTTCGTACACGGATCGCCAGCATTAAGTTGCTTTGGTGTGTAGGATCAGGGCGCTGCCGGAAAGCAGGATCGTCGCCCGGAGCAGTTTCCCATCGGGTGACCAGGGGAAACCTGTGGGGGGGGGAACGGACGTCTGTCCGGATCAGTCCGACACGGGAATCAGTTTACGACATTCGCTCGGTTCGTGTCGGATACCGTTTTTGCCCAATCGGGACAAGCTCAATCCCGCGGCAAAGTCCGACTTGTTCGATGCGGACAGTCTTGTTCTGGACAAGACTGTCAACCGGTTACTCCACGCCGGCAGTTGTTCGGTGACCGGATTCAGCTCTCCGATTCGACCTGGCTAATCATCTTCCGGAGATTGGCGAAATTAATCCGCATTGCTTCCTCGCGTGAACCGCTTGGTGGACGGAAATGTGTGGAGACGGAGAGGACTGCATCCGAGTGGTGATCTCTCAGGTTGCGCAGGATCGTCAGGTAATCGACGTCCCCGTCTCCCAGTGGGCGATACTGAAAATTCAAACGCACGCCCTCTTCCACATGCAGATCCTTCAGGTGCAATCCATGAAGGAACGGCCGTATGTTCTGAAAACCGGCGGTGGCCACGTCCCATTCTCCGCTGTTCATATTGTCCGCCGGACCCCACATGACTTTGATCCGTGGCGAGCCGACTGCTTCAGCGACCCGGCGGAAATTCCCGGTCGTATTGGTGTAATTCCATGGCATCATCGAGAGCGCAACGTCAACGTTGTAGCGCTCTGCCCGCTCGGCCACCAGAGAAAATGCAGTGGTCAGTTTCTCCATGTCAACGTCAGCGATAACACCGCCTCTAGTCAGCCAGCGCATCGGCCACGTCGGTTTGCCTGCTGTGTATTCTCCCGGCCAGGCAAAGCTGAAAGTGCCGACCGTGCTGACACCCAAGCGGGCCGCGACCTCCATAGATCGGGTCAGATTGGCCAGTTCGTCACGGAATACCGGGTGCTCCATTATTGTACCGGCATTCAAATCCGTCAGATGAATTGTCTTGAACGGATTGCCGGCGTTCAGCAAAAATATTTTTAGTCCGTGCTTTGCGACGCGTTCGCCCATGCGGTCCACCTGTGCATCACTCATCTTTGCGACATCTGTTTCGTTTTCGAGTCGATTGAACCAAACGTATTCCGCACCGATTTCTTTTGCTGTTGCCAGTGATTTATCAAACGTCTGGCCTAATTCCGGCAGGTACATTCCCAGCTTAAAACGGTAGAGGGTCGAAGCAGACTGAGCGACTGCCGTCGCATTAGGTTTGGCCGTCAAAAGATAACCTGCTCCTGCCACCGCTGCCGTCGTGTGCGGAGCAGCAGTCAGAAACCCACGCCGTCCCATTTTGGTTTTCCGGTTATTCATAGATCTCTCCCTCGGGATGTCATTTTTAGTGGAATCAGACTGGGCAGCATGCAAAGTCGGGCTGTTTCGCCGACCGGCCAGCCTGGCTTTGCGCCCCGTCGAGTGAGGAAATGCGACTGGCTCCGATCGAATTCTGTGTGACCGTCGGATGATAATAATACTGCCAGTTGTTCGGTACGTGTCTCATTTCCTCGGTCCCTCGTGTCACCCGACAGACCGGGACAGGTCCGAAGCCGAATTGAATTAACAACATGCCTCAGGGAAACTTGTGGCATCGGGTCAGTCCTCGCTTGTCGCGGTTGGTGCGCAGTACAGGCTAGACCACATCCGGGGGCCCATATGGCTGGCGATAATCTTTCGTCAGCAGGGCATTGGCTTCCTCATCATTCGTGATTGTTTCCGTCTCGGGATCAAAGTGCAGAATTCGCCCGGCCCGGTAGGCAACCTCTCCCAAATGAGCCAATCCGCACGAGAGGTGGGCCGTCTCTGCATCGGCGGTCGTCGGTTCACGACTGCGAACCGATTCAAGAAAACCGTCCACATGACGGGGCAGTCCGGTATCGCCGCGCATGCTCGGACCTTTTTCCCGTTTCCGGCCCAGGTACACCTGAAAGTATCCGCGTCGGGAAAAGATCATTTCACCTTCCGTACCGTAGAAAGCATTCCCACTGTCAAAACCATAAATCCCGCCTGGTGTCCAGCCGCGCTCTTCGTAAAGCAATACCTTGTCGTCACCGTACTGGTAAGCAACCATCATGTTATCAGGATATTCGCGTTCTCCGACGAGGTCGATACGGCTGCCGTGTGCCGTGACACGGACAGGATGCTTGTTGACCCCCAATCCAAAGCGCGCCATGTCCAGGTCATGGCTGCCGTCGTTGCCGATGTCGCCGTTTCCGTAATCACGATACCACTGCCAATTGTGGTGAAACCGGTTGACGTTGTAGAAACGCTTCCTGGCTGGTCCGAGCCACATGTCGTAATTCACGCCTTCCGGCGGCGTGGAATCGGGAACAGCTTTCCGATGAGAGTGCCGCTGCACATTCCAGGCCTTGCTCATTTTAATTTTTCCGATCAGCCCCGAATCGAGCACTTCGCGAGCCCTGGCCGTCACTGCGCTCGAGCGCATTTGCGTGCCATGCTGTACAATCCGCCCGTATTTACGGGCCGCCTCGACAAGAAGCCGTCCCTCATTAAACACATGGGACGCTGGTTTTTCGACATAGATGTCTTTGCCGGCCTGCATTGCATGAATGGCGATTGTCGCATGCCAGTGATGAGGTGTGGCGATGAACACAACGTCGATCGATCCGTCATCCAGCAGTCTGCGATAATCACCAAATGTCGCTGGCCGCTTCCCGAACGCCTTTGCGAAGGAGTCCGCTCCACCGATGGCCCGTGAGTTGTCTACGTCGCAGACGGCAGTCACCGCCACGTCCTGATGCCGCTGAAGGTTGTTCACAAAACCGCGAGCTCGGCCACCCATGCCGATCATGCCGATCTGAATTGTGTCATTCGCTGCCGCTGCGGGCACCGATGGCGCAACCGCGACAACCATCCCGGCAGCGGCAATGCCTTTGGTCGTATTGGCTGCAAATCGTCGACGTGTAATGTTTTGCATTGAACTCTTCCAATGTCCGGAGACCGCTTCTTAATCGACAGGCTCAATCGTACCACACGATTGATACAAATCGCCATCTCCTCCTCTCGTAGACAGAACACGCTCGCGGACGACAGCAGATCTTCTTAAATAAGGCAGTCACGACCGATGAAACAGGTGACAGGAGAGACAGAGAAGATTCTGGTCTCCTGACACGAGATTCATTCGCTATCGTTCTGCCATGCCACACACCGCTGATACATCTCAAACGGGGTATGTCTCAGGCGATTAGCTGTGAACGCGAACTGAAAATCGATCGGCTCCGGGTGCACCAAGACGTGACCGATGCACTTTGCGTGTCTGTGAATCCGTGAGGCCTTTCGTCAGAAAAGTCGGATTTCCCGAGCAAAATCACGTGGTGCGGAGTCCAGGCAGAAGTCTGCTCACCATCGGATGCCTGTCAAAAGCTGCTCAATGGTGTGGAGACAGAATCCGAACTGCAGTTTCTTCGTGGTAGTGGTCAGCGTGGCTCACCCGAAAAAACATCTGCAACGGTATGTGAAACGGAATCATCACCGAGACCGCGGTGACGAACAACGACAACCAGTCCGTCTCTGACAAGTATCGAGGTAAATCGTTGTGGTGCTGGGGACCGGAATTGGGTTCGGCACCCTCCTGGGCAGCTGTTGAAGCTCTCGAGAAAACAGGGACCAGCGGTAAAAATCAACGAAACTGCTTCGGTCCCCGTGAGCCTGCCTGCCATTAAATGCTGCAGACACCATACCACACCCGCTTTTTCCCCACGCCGTAAATCGGCGGCAATTGCTGATCAGGATTTCAGGACTGATTGTCTGGAGCGTTCGTGCCGCATAGTCATCCCTCGCACCTACGATTAATTCATCGGGACTCTGCCTGTTCAGGAAAGTCTCGGCCGAACCGTTGCAACAGTGCAGATTCGTCAGCGGGCACAACATACAGCTTGCCGCGAATTTTTTTTGTCTCGCCAGGTTTCAGGCCGCCGATACGAAAATCATTGTGCATGCATGTGATCACGCCCTGAAAGATCTCCTGGTAAGGTTCCCAGGCGATTGCCAATATCATCTTTTCGTCAGCTGAATAACAGCCCGTCAGGCCACTTGTAGGCACCAGTTTACTGAGTGGTCGCGGGTTGACGTCATTGCGATCGACGCTGGCTGGAGCATAGACCTGACCTGGAATATAGCGAGCCTTGAGTGCCCACGGTTCCGTTGGCAGACGTGTCAGCTTTCCATCCAGCATCAGGAAGCACTTGTGGATATATGGCGGAAACACGTCTCGTGAAGCGGCTGGATGTGATCCGGTAAAACCGTCGACTCGCATGCACGGTTGAGCCCAGTGAGCCAGTGATTCTGCCTTTGTCGGATTGGTGGCGGTCACAAAAAATGTTACCTCGTCGACTCTGGCCGCAATCAAATGATTGACAACCACACCATCGCTGAGTTGGTCTTCAATCTCAATGTGTTTTCCGTCGGGCGGGGCAGACACCAGACGGCTTTCGTGGGGAATAACGGTCTCGTTCCAGTCTCTGTCTGTTGATCCCGGTCGACAGTACGCTTCGAGATAATGCGTCCGAATCGGTCCACCAGGAATCGTGGCTCCTCGGACTTCGAGATAACCATTACTCCAGGAATATGGTGAGGCCGGGCGACGCTGGCTTGATTTGCGCCAGTGCAGGAATGGTTAGCAGAACAGTCATCAAGGCTACAAGGGCGGGTGGCGCCGCCATGATATTCTCTCCGGAACGTGAGTACTCATGGGTGGCTGATCGGACCGGACCTGAACGTAAAAATCACCATCGGAAATGGTATCCTGATCGTGAATTCATCTCCAGCGTATTGAACATTTTGTGTGCCTGTGCCATGGGAGTCTCATGGATCAACAGCTCAACATATCATATCATTCTCGGCGGCACGTGTTTCTCCCCAAGACGCAGTGGACCAATTGTGCAGCTTTAATCACCGTCGTTGTCCTGACGCTGAATCGAGTCACGCTCATCGCAGCACCGACCGCGGGAAATCAATGGACCCAAACCAGTTACGCCAGCGAATCTGTTTCGATGCTGCACAACTGATGCTTGGGCGGCGCGTCAACAATTACCATGATGCACGGTGGCAGGCAGCACGATCGATCACCCGCAGTTATCTGCCGGCAGAATGTCTGCCGACTGACATGGAAATTCGAGTCAACCTGCAACATCTGATGGGCTCTGTCAGCGGCTTTCCACTGCCTCGACAGGGGACAGTCGAAGACAATGACCTCCCCTGCGATCGATTTGAACACTATTTGGCACTGTTGCTGCCCCTGGATCGAATCGTCCAAACTGAAGACATTCACCCTGAAGGTGACGTTCTGTACCACAGTCTGCAGGTTTTCGAGCTGACCCATGAGACTCACCCGTGGGACGAAGAGTTACTCACGGCCGCAATGATGCACGACGTTGGCAAGGGCATTGATCCAAGAGACAGCCACAATGCCGGACTCGTCGCTTTGAGTGGATTCGTCACGGAAAGGACACGGTGGTTGATCGAGAATCTTCCATCGGTCCACCGCATGTTTGAGGGAACACTGGGAATCCGGGCGCGACGTCGGCTGGTAACATCCGAGTCATGGGAGGAACTCCAGGCACTCGCGGCCCATGACCGCGAAGGCCGTGTACCCGGCAGAAACGTTCGCTCGCCGGAGGATGCCATTGAAGTCCTGCGGAATCTTTCCTGTGAGTGAACCCGTTTTAGACAATACCGTGAAGCATTTGTGGGACGGGATTCCTGAGAACTCGGACCCCGCCACCGTGGCTCTCGAACCCCGTCAATCGTTCCAGATATCAAGGTGAAACCGGCAAAGTATCGGAGTCGTTGTTGCGGGAACTGAACCGGCCGGCTTACGATGTCGATAACAATACAGCAGAGTCTGGCTTCCAGGAGCCGGATATCCCGTATCAATCCATGATTCCGACGCTCATTCGCCGTCCAGCGGAGTTTACAGGATGACGAAAAAACAGATGCTTCTCACGAGTTTACTGGCTGCCATCCCTGCCGCCGGACTGATCATTGCAGTGTTCCTCGCACTCATCAGTGAAGTCGCTGATGGTGGCATGATGTGGGGCCTGTTTGGAACAACGCTGCTGTGCTCGATCGGCGCGTTGGCTGCACCTGTGGTCGTGTTTCTGCTGATTCCAGCAGAGGGAACGGCGGTTAGTCCTGATCGGACAGGTTCGGAGCCGGGTGCCGCCGACGCAGATGTTGAGGATGATGAAGACTTCGACACCGACGACGTCCACAACGCCGGAGATGGGGATGCGGCTGACACGGTCGATTTTGACGATGACGACGAAGACGTCGTGTGATTTCCTGCCAGTTTAGCTGCTGGCGCTGCGGTAAAACCGAAGTGACCAGTGAAACAACAGACGCGAGATGAGCAGTCCCGCTACGGCAGCGACTATTGCGACTGCAGCCCAATGTGGCTGATACAGTGTTCCGAGAATGGTTCTGGCGGGTACAGTGATGACCAGCAGGATGGGCATTATGTACGAGAAGCCAAACTGCAGCACTTCGCCACCCTCGGTTCGTGAGCTGTCACGACCGTCATAAATCGACCGTGGGTATCGAGCGAACACCGTAATGTAGAACCAGAAGTCGTAAAGTCCCTGGTTCCGTCCCAGCAGGATACTGCTGCAGGCCATTGTAATCATCAGGGAATAAAAGAAGGCAACGCCGGCCAGTACAAAGACAAAATACGCTGCGACATGCATCAGAGAAACCGGCTGGCCAATCTGCTGCAACGATGTCAGCAGCAGGGCCAATGCCAGTAGAATCTGGCTGAGCATCGCCAGGTTGATTCGTTCCGTCGACACCAGGAATTGAGAATCAATCGGTTTGAGCAACGCGAAATCAAGTCGGCCAGTCCGAATCTGTTCACTGAGACTGGCGCAGTTCGGCATAAAAAACGTTTCCACGATTCCGTTCACCAGCATGCCTGTGGCCATGAAGACGAAGTACTGGTCTTCTGTCCAGCCGTTGATGTCCGGAACACTTGAATAGATAATGCGGAACAGGGCGATCTGGGCGAAAAACCAGAATCCGCGCGTGACGATTTGAATCAGAAAGTTGGCCCGAAACATCGTTTCACGGATCACTCCGTTGCGAATGAATGTGAAAAACACACGTGTCAGATGCATCGCCGGATTAACTCTGTGGGAAGGTCGGATCAGGTGCTGAGTTGCACTGTGCCGGGAGAATCGGTTGCGACTGCCAATACGTCTCCGATGATTGTCGCGGGATAGTCATCGTTCGATGCGGCGTGTAGGACGGCCTCCGCGCACGACTCTGCTACAATGACGACCATTCCCAGTCCCATGTTGAAGACACGGTCCATTTCTGCTTCATTGATATTTCCAAGATTCCGGACCCAGTCAAATGGCGCTGGCACACTCCAGGCGGCACGGTCAATCATTACCTGAACTCCCGCAGGCAGAATGCGTTCCACATTTTCGGCAATGCCTCCGCCAGTGATGTGCGCAATTCCGTGAACGTTCTTATTTCCGGCAGCTGCCAGCACGCCGGCGACCTCGTCGGCATAGATACGAGTGGGAGTCAGCAGGATATCGCTGACAGTTTTTCCATGGAATTCATCGAGTTGATCTTCGGCACTCAACTTGGCACATTCGAAGACCACCTTACGAATCAGGCTGTATCCATTGGAATGAAATCCGGATGACGGAATCCCAACAACCACATCACCGGGCTCAATACGTTCGCGACCCATGATCAGTTCTGAACGTTCGGAAGCACCCACGCAGAATCCGGAAAGATCGAAATCGCCAGGAGCGTACATGTCGGGCATGATGGCTGTTTCACCTCCGAGCAACGCGGCCCCGGATTGAAGACATCCATTGCTGATTCCGCTTACCAGCTGCTCAAGCAACTCAGCATTGTCAGCACCCATGGCGACATAATCGAGGAACAACAGCGGCATGGCGCCGAGACAAAGGCAGTCATTCACACACATGGCAACCAGATCAATGCCCATCGTCGAGTACGAACCAACCTCAATGGCAACTCGCAGCTTTGTGCCGACTCCGTCCGTTCCGCAGACCAGAACAGGATCATTCCAGTCTCGCATCGCTCCCAGACGAAACAGGCCTGCAAAGCCTCCTGGAAGCGCCATGACTCCTGGCGTTTTGGTGGTCTCCATCAGTGCTGGAAGTCGTTTCATCGCCTGTTGGTACACGTCGAGGTCGACTCCGGCCGACCGATAATCCAATCCTGTCATTGTATTCACATGCCTGATTCCGGTTGCCGACAGCAATCGCTCACGATTCGCTGGCTGGTCCAGTCAATTCCTGCCGATATCACCAATTGTAGTGAATACAGTGGCGCCACGGGAGCGGCGGGATGTTTGGCCAATCAGCACAGGAAATTGACTGGGTATTCAAGACGCAGGGACATACTGAGGCAGTCAGTCGATTGCTTTACGTTGTCGAAAACGGGGATGTGTTTTCACTGTTGGAAGGCAGCAGTGGCACAGGAAAATCGACTGTCCTGCGGTCGACTGCTGCCGAACTGGTCAATTCCGGAAGACGCCCTTTGCGACAGAATGTGGCATCACTGGACTGTCGAGCCACACTGTGGCACCTTTGCGGTGCTCTGTCAATTTTCTGCCATTCTGATGCAGACACGTCCGAACTGATGATGATGATTCGTGACGAACTGCTGGCCCGTGCCGGGTGCCGTTACCAGACTGTCGTGTTACTGGATGACGCAGACTTTGCTCAGGAAGACATTGGCTCTGTTCTGCATCTGTTGACATCCATTGCCGAAGCATCTGACGGGCAAATGAGCGTTATCGCTGCCGCTGAACAACCCCTCACGTTCTCACTCCGGCGTACAGTTCTGCGTGTCCGGTTGGAGCCCCTGCCGGAACAGGAAGCCATTGAATTCGCTGTCCGGCGTTTTGCTCATCTGAATTGTCCGGTGGAGCTGATCACCGACAGTGGCTGGCGGGCGATCACAGATCTGGGTCGTGGACTTCCGGCTCAACTTCTGCGGATTTGCCAGATTCTGCAGGTGGTGGCTTCCATGGAGCCAGGACCGATTGATGCGGCAATGGTGTATGAAGCAGCCCGTGAATTGCTGCCCCGCGCGGCTTAGTTGCAGCGGCATACTCCTCCGATGGCAGTTCAAATAAAATTTTCATCGGATTTTGCGTTTTGTGACGAACAGTGCAGTCTCACCCGATTCAGAGATCAAAGCAGATCTTTCAGCTTCTGCTGTTGTGATCCCAACTTCGGCAGTTTCTGCGACTTTGAGGCTGATGCGTTCGGCGAACCCTGGACGATACCTTCAACGACGTTACTCCTTCGCCACGGATCGTCCAGCCGGAACCCGCAACAATGCCTCAGACCGTCACTAAGTCACGTTCGACTTCCCGCCTGCAAACACCGCTGGAGACCTATCTGCGTGAGATCAACGAAACGGCTCTATTGACGGCAGACGAAGAGAAAATGCTGTCTCGCCGGATCTCGGCCGGTGATGCTTCCGCGCGAGACCGCATGGTGCGCGCCAATCTGAGACTGGTCGTAAATATCGCCCGAGGATACGGCAGTAAGGGTCTGCCACTTCCGGATCTGATTGAAGAAGGCAATCTGGGCCTGCTGCGGGCGGTTGAAGGCTTCGACCCCGATATGAATACTCGATTCAGTACCTATGCGAGTTACTGGATCAAGCAATCAATCAAACGGGCGCTGGTCAACTCCGCCAAGACGATTCGCATTCCAGCTTACATGGTAGAACTCCTGTCCAAATGGCGTCGAGCGGCCGTGAAACTGACGGAAGAACTCAACTGCACTCCAACGGCAGAGGACATTGCACGGGAGCTCGAAATTTCTCAAAAGAAGCTACGCATTGTCAAGAAAGCGATTGCGCTTTACAACGCAACACCACAGTCGGCCCAGGACGAGTCCGGACTGACGCTGGGCGACATTGTGCCCGATGAACGCACGCGCGGTCCCGAAGATGAACTGATCAATAACGACAATTTGAAACATGTCTTTCAACTGCTTGATGGTATGGATTCTCGCGAGGCAACTATCCTGCGAATGCGCTTCGGTCTGGATGACAGCGAGCCTCGGACGCTGAAGGAAATAGGCGAAGCGCTGGGACTGACACGTGAACGCGTCCGGCAGATCGAAAGCGAGGCTCTCAGGAAACTGAACCGCCGCCTGAGTGGCGATTGACCCGCTCCATTCAATAACGAAAACGCGCATGGCATGATACGGATCCCCGAATCCAGCTTAGTACGAGGCAAATCTGAGCCATAATTGTCCGGCAATGACCGCAACCATCACTCCAGCAGTGACACCTGTGCTTGTGACTCATCAATTAAGGTCGGGAAATCGCGAGAACACACTGCAATCAGACGCCTCAGTTCCATGAACTGTTCCTGCAGCAATAAAGCGACGTGAGCCCCGCTCCGGTCTGGACACGGCATATTTCCCGTCAGCCGCGTTCAACGAGTTGCACCAACTCCGTCATGATGGATTCCCGTTGAGTCATTGCGTCCACGGGAGGTGACGTTTCAATGGATTGAAAGGAATCAACGTTGACGGTAGTCAGCCGTTGCCTGGTCGGGGAGCCGACCAACCTGACACTGTTCCCCAGCCCGTGATACTCGCGATCGGTGTCCGCCTGCTGTAACAGGTGAATTCCGCAATCCCGGCTGATCAGGGCGACCCTGATGGAGTCCGCTGCGGCCTCCATCGGACTGCGATATCTATCCTGGCGACAGTTCGTTAACACGGTGAGGTGATATATCGTCATGACCATGAGACAAATGGATGTATCTCAGGCCGTTGTCACGAACGGCTTCCACGCCCGCAGTTTTGCCTGACGGATGCTGAATCCTGTGTCGTTTCAAATGCCAGGTTGTCCCCAATGACAGTCTTCGATTTGTTCTCACGTGCACACATGACCCACCTCAGGAAGTCCGGAGATCCACCCAAAAGAGTGGGAAATGCGTGGATTTTATTTCCACAGTGGGATGAGGCCGCACGTGGTTCAAGAACTGATTAGACATAATTACTGATTGAGTCAACAGTTACGGAAATCTTGTCCCTGTGGAAGGTCTCAGTAGAAAATCGCCATAAATTATTACATGACAAGAGTTTACTGTCACTCTTTCCGGACGATTGGGCGAGTCATCTGAGAATCCATCGTTTTGCAGTGTTTGCCATTCCTGCGGCTGGACTTGTCTCGGGACGAACGTGAAAATCCTACCTTCCTGTAGCGGGACCACCATGGCAGGAATTGTGGTGCCGTGTTCTGGACCGAATCGTCTGACCTGTGTTCCCTGTCTGGTTTCCCGGCAAGCTGCATGTCAAAACGCGAAGCGATGTTGAGGTGTCTCCGGAAGATGACTCCGGTGATTGCTCCGTCGATGCTCAAGTGTGATTTCGGGAATCTCCACAATGAGGTGGCGTTACTCGATCAGGCCGGATTCGGTTTGCTGCATCTGGACGTGATGGATGCACACTTTGTGCCCAACCTTTCGTATGGTCCGATGGTCATTCGTTCGATGAGAGAGCTGACCGAGACTCCGTTCGATGCTCATCTGATGATTTCTGACCCTGCACGTCATCTTCCGGAGTATCTGAAGGCTGGCTGTGACGCGATCACGTTTCATTTGGAAGCCGTTCCGGATCCATCAGATCTGCTCGCTGAAATTCGCGGACAGGATGCGGTCGCTGGTCTCGCCATCAATCCCGACACCCCAATTGAATCTGCCGAACCCTGGCTTGATTGGTGCGACCTGCTGCTGGTAATGAGTGTCCAGCCCGGATTTGGCGGTCAGACTTTCATGCCCGAAGTGCTCTCCAAGGTCCGACGAGCCAGAGAGCTCGCCGGCAACCGATTAATGATTTCAATTGATGGTGGAGTTGCAGTAGAGACGATTCAGGCCTGCGCGACTGCCGGTACGGATCTGTTCGTTGCCGGCAGTTCGGTTTTTGACAAGCCGAATTACGCCACCGCCCACAAACATCTGGCTGAACTGGCCAGCGACACGCAACTGCTGGCAGAGGAGTCCGCATGAGTCAGATCGTATTGATACGGCCGGGTCAAACCGACTACGCTGCTGATTCGCGCCTGCTGGGTGTGCTTGAAATGCCGATCAACCAGGTCGGGATGCAGGAAATTCAGGAGATCCTCACAGAAATCAGCATGAGTGATCCAAAAATCGAAGCCATTTTTTCCACCCCGGGTGATCCCGCATCTGGTACCGCTCGCGCTATTTCAGAACAATTCAACGGTGTCCCAATTCGTGAGCTCGAGGAGTTGCGAAACGTCGACCAGGGACTTTGGCAGGGGTTGCCGGAGTCGGACGTGCGCAAGCGATATCCAAGACTGTTTCGTGCCTGTCGGGAGAAGCCTCAAACCATCTGCGCCCCGGAAGGTGAAAGCCTGTCCAATGCCTGTCAGCGCCTCAGCGGGGTCCTGAACAAAGCCATTCAGAAGTACGATGTCTTTGCCATCGTGGCAGTGGAACCAATTGCGACCGTTATTCGGTGTACGCTGCAGCAGCGAGGCCCAACATTGGCATCGTGTTTGTGTGGAGAAGGTCGTAAGCTGCTGGAATACTTCGAGGCTTCAGAGTTTGATTCAGGAACATTCGTCAATTTTGAATGTGTCCCCGATGTCACTGTGGCGACGACCGGCGGAGCCGGTCCGGAGAGGCATTGATGAGCACAGCGCGGAAAACCGGACAACAATCCTGGCTGCAGTACTTGAAACGTCCGAAACGGGGAGTTCCGGAAGGACTCTGGCTGCGATGTGATGGTTGCTCGGCAACAGTCTTTAGAAATCAGGTTGAAGAAAATCTGAATATATGTCCGGAATGTGAACACCATTTTCATGTGCCCACCGAATCCCGTCTCCGCCAGCTGCTCGATCCGGACACATTCGAGGAGTGGGACGCAAACCTCACTCCTGTGGATCCGCTCGGCTTTGTGGACCGCATCAGTTACCAGGATCGGCTGATTGCAGAACAAAAGAAAACTGGTATGAAGGATGCCTGCACGGTGGGTCGCGGTTACATGCGCGGCCGACCACTGGTGCTGGGAATGACGGATTCGTCGTTCATCATGGGCAGCATGGGCTCGGTAGTCGGTGAAAAACTCACCCGGGCAGTTGAACAGGCAACTGAATTGAAACTGCCTCTGGTTTTGGTGAGTGGGTCAGGTGGCGGCGCACGTATGCACGAAGGCATTCTCTCACTGATGCAGATGGGTAAAGTGGCCGCGGCTCTGGCACGCTTCCGCAAGGCTCGGGGTTTGTTTGTCTCGGTGCTGACCAATCCCACGATGGGGGGTGTGGCTGCAAGTTTTGCCTCGCTCGGCGATGTGGTCTTGGCCGAGCCGCGTGCACTTGTCGGCTTCGCCGGTCCTCGTGTTGTGCAGGCAACATGCAATATCGATCTTCCGGACGGTTTTCAGACCAGCGAGTTTCTGCTCGAACACGGATTCGTGGACCGCATTGTCCACCGCCGTCAGCTGCGATCGGAAGTGGCGCGCATCATTGACTACTGTTCACATTGACACGCAGGAGCCGTCACAGCACGAGTATTTCAAGGGGTGGGGCCCAATGAGCCTGTTTGGCAAAAAGCGATCGAATAAGAGGGTCCGGGGGCGTGTTGATATCTCCAAGCGATTCCACTTGCTTGGCCAGATCGGTCAGGGAAGTATGTCCAAGGTGTGGAAGGCGGAGGATCTTATTTCGCACAGACGTCTGGCGATCAAGGTCCTGGACATGGAGAAGACACGCCGATTTGAGACACGCTTCGAGGGGCTCAATAAGCCGGGGGAAGGCGAGGTCGCTCTGACGTTGATCCATCAGAATATTGTCCACACCTACGAAGTTGGCCGGACTACGGACAATGAAGTCTATCTGGCGATGGACTATGTTGATGGCTCGGGTCTGAGTCTGCTGCTGGATCTTCAGGGAGAAATAATGAAGCGCAACCGGCTGCGTTTTATGATTCAGATTGGCGACGCATTGACTTACATTCATGAGCAGGGCTGGATTTACCGTGACCTGTGTCCTCGAAATGTGCTGGTGAACAAAGAGCATGAAATCAAGCTCATCGACTTCGGACTCGTTGTTCCCGACAAGCCCGAATTTCGCAAGGCCGGCAACCGATCGGGTACGGCAAATTACATGGCGCCCGAGCTGATTCTCAGGCGGCCGACGGACCAGCGTCTGGATGTATTTGCATACGCCGTCACTTGCTTCGAATTGTACACGAAGCGACTTCCCTGGCAGGCAGCGATGACTTTGGATGCGGTGGTGCAGCACATCAATCACGAACCCCTTCAAATTACAGAAGCGGAGCCAAAGATTGACAGCCAGATCGCAGAAATCATCATGAAGGGACTGGAACGGGAGCCGGATGATCGTTGGCAGACAGTTGAGGAAATGGTCACACAGTTTCGTGAAGCGGAAGCGCGCCTCGTGAAAATTTCCCGGGATGTGCTGGCCAGCCGCAAGGCCGGTCGATCCGGAGAACACAGGAAAAACGCCGCGCCAAAGTCAAAATAAACGGCATGGTGTACGTTCGACCTTCGGGAACGATGGCCGGAACTCGTGGCGTTGTTACCGGTGTCCTGAATTGGACTGAACTCCGGCACATTAACTCTTCAGCAGATGCAATATGTCCAGCGAACTTTCCGACATCCCCATGCCCGACGCAGAACTTGACTTTGATACCGAGTCTGCATTGGCCCCTCGCGATCCCGAAAGGTATGCCGCCAGCCGGGACAACGCGATTGCAGCCGCCAGGTGCGCCGATGACCTGCGGGGCCGGGAGATTGTGGTACTGGATCTGACGTTACTGACGTCGATCGTGGATTTCTTTATTGTAATCACTGCAACCAGTCAGAGGCAGATGCATGCGATCGCCGACGAGGTCAACCGTTTGCTGAAACGGGACTGCGGCAATGCGTGTCTGAACGTCGAAGGCTACCGCACCGAAGGCAACTGGCTGCTCACAGACTATGGCGATGTCGTCGTCCATGTGTTCACCGCCGAAGGTCGAGCGCTCTACGATCTGGAACAACTGTGGGCTGATGCACAACGGATCGAGTGGAGTGAGACAACGGAACAGTGAAAAAAATATCATTAGTGAACCGCAACACCTGACAGCTGTTGTTAAGAAGAACCGGGCCAAAAAATGATTGCTTTACTCTTCCGCGGTCTCACAGCGCAGCAAATACACTTCAAGCTGCTGAGCACATTCATCTCCCGGGTGCTGAAGGATCCACTGCGGACTGAAAAGGTTGTACAGGACAATGGCGCTGGGCTCGTACGATACGTCACCCACGTGTTCAAAGCGTTGTTCCATATCGACCCAGTCGTACATGAATCCAGACGTCCTCAAAGCATTCGGCCCAAAAACCAAGAACGTTGGCAGCCGCTGTCCACTGATGGTAGATGCTGCCGGGAATTTTAAATCCTGTACCGGCCTGGCGACAATGCCGGCCTGATTCAGCTGACACAGCACGCACGGTTCAGCAAACGCGTACACGACGAACTGCACCACATCCTCTGCCGTGACGTCTGCTCCGGATTTCTTCCGACACATCTCAGCCACTTCGTTCGAAGCGTCGCGCAACCCTAAGCGCGAATCATGAATGCCCGAACGAGTCAGATTCCCGGCTTCCAGCTTCCACACCCCAAGCAACAGCGACGTGATAACCAGACTCACCACCACGATTTGCAGCACCGACTTCTGTGGCTGAATTCCTGAATCGGCGCTTCTACGAGCGACATTGACACAGGCCTCGACCCACCATCCAATTCCGGCAGCTGCAGCGATCCAGACTACCGTCAGTAATGGAAGCAGCAGACGTGGGAACGGAGTATAGGTGGGCAGACTGATCAGTAGACCGCAGAACCAGGCAGTCACGATGCAGGCTGCCAGTTGAGGATCCATGTCCGGTGACGCATTAAAATCAGCCGGATCAATATTTTCAGCAGGCTTCGACTGGCAACCTCTTTGGGGAACTGCCTCCACGGAATCACGCTTCAAGACGGTAATGGCAGGCCAGAGGAACAGCCCAACGATGCCTCCGGCCCCCAGCGAAACCAGTATACCAAAAGAGCCAATCGTCAACGTTGCGATACATAACACAGTTGCGGCGATGATGAATCGTGCCAGAAGACCAGGTGTGATCCCCGTGCCCGGATGCGCACAACGGCTCCACGTGGAACAGCGGGCTGCAAACCAGCGGTGGCTGCTGCCGAATGTCACGCCCAGGGCAATTGCCAGGGCTGCCAGTGAGCTGTCCGTGAATGAATACCAGGTGATTTGATCCTCGAGATTTTTGGACCACAAGTCCCAGTCGGTGCGGTACGCGTTGTGGTTGGCTGCAACAGCTTCATATCCCCCGACGCTTTGCAGAGCCCACAACCAGGGACTCCAGATCACACAGGCTGAAACGGTCATGACTCCGTTAAGCACCATCAGACGCCGAAAGCCACACTGTCGCCAGCCACCAATGCCCCACCAAAACAGTGAGCCGCTGCTGATGATCGCAATCGGCAGCCAGCCGGTATATTTCGTCCACCACGCACAGCCACAGGCGATCCCGGCAAGGATCATCGTCTTTGCACTCTGTCGATCGATTCCCGCCGTTCCACACCACACAGCCAAAACGATCCACATCAAAGCCGGTACATCCGTCAGGGCCATTCTCGAATACAGAACGTGAAAATCACTGAGCGCAGCCAGCAGAACGACAATAAGACCTGCAACCATTCCGAATGCGGCTCGCGTGAAACCCCATACAAGAATTACCGTGATAGCTCCGGTAAGCAGACCTGGAATGAATGGAGCCAGCCGGGGACCTGCAAAGCTGCCGGCAGCACCGATCATGACAGGCAGTGCTGGCGGAGCGTACAGATGCCGAAACGGATACGCCATGCCATTCAACTGGTCATACCAGACAGTCGAGCTGTAGACACCTTCATCAAAGTGCTCGACGGCCAGCTGGTCCGTTTCCGCAAAACGAAGATAGCATCCGATCGCCACGGCGACCGTGACGAGCACAAGTTCCTGCGTAGACAACCGGTGCTGCATCTGCTTCGTATTCCGCTGCGTGGTTCCACGTGAAACAATCGGGCCCGAATCTTAGTCACAGGAAGCCTAGCCGACTGACCGCTAATTGCACGGTGGATTCTTGAGTATCCTTGGCAGCGGCATATGATATGATTCCCTGATCTGTTCGACCCGTATACGGTCCAGCGGCAATAACTTCGGCGGTCACCACGGAAATCAGTTCCATGTCACAAACTTCTGCTGATCCCGACGAGCTATACGACGCTGCCAATCAACTCAAGGAAGATGGCAACCTTGAGGCTGCTGTGGCAGCGCTGCAGGAGATTGTGGCCGAACACCCGGACCACCTGCAGTCTCATTTGGCGCTCGGAGTTCATTTGCAGAAGCTTGGCCAGAATGACGCCGCGATTGCACATGCCTCCAGAGTCACAGAGCTCAATCCCAGTGACGCGTTTTCCTATGTGCAGCTTTCGGTTGTGCTGCAGAGGTGCGGGCTCATCCCGCAAGCAGAAGACGCTATGGCCAAAGCGCAGGCGATACGGATGCAGGAGTCAGCACCGGGGTAGAATTCCAAGGCAGACACTCCCGAATCGGTGATCTGCAATTAAACGCTCAGGCCGGCCGGGGCACGGGATCCGGTCTGAATGCCTCAACAACAACATCGGCTTGCCAGGCGCCGGAACAACAACGTGGAAACTCCTCTCGTAAGCGTAGTCATACCGGTCTACAACACCGAACGCTATGTCGCCGCGACCCTGGAGTCCGTTCTGGCGCAGAGCTACCGGAACCTGGAGATCATCGTCGTCATCGATGGTTCTACCGACAGCAGCCACGATACCTGCCGGACATTCGAGGACCCGCGCATCCGTTACGTGGTGCAGGAAAACCAAGGTCTCGCCGCCGCCCGCAATTCGGGCATCCGCGAATCACGAGGAAAGCACATCGCTTTCCTCGATTCCGACGATACCTGGTACCCGGAGAAAGTCGCCCGCCACGTCGAATCGCTGGAAAACGATCCCGACCTCGGGCTCAGCTACAGTTACTCGGCGCTGATCGATTCCACCGGTGAAAAGTTCGGCAACTACCAGAAGTCGGGAACGGATCCGACCTCCTTTTACGACTGCTACGTGAAGAACACCATCGGCAACGGTTCCAACGCGGTGCTGCGCCGCGAGGTGTTCAGCGGCCGTCCGGACGATCCCGGCGCCTTTCCGCCGCTGGACGGCTTCGTTCGCAGCTTGCGCCGGGCCGAAGACTACGAGCTGTGGTCGCGCATCTGCGCCACCACCAGGTGGCGCATCGCCTGTGTGCCGGAGCCGCTGGTCAACTACCGCGTCAACCCGGAAGGCCTCAGCGCCAACGTCAAGGCGCAGCAGGCGTACCACTTCCTCGCGATGGCGATGGTGGCGGAGTTAACCCCGGATGCCGCCGAGCACCTGCGGCGCCGGGCGGTAGCGCACGTGTATTGGCACCAGGCCCGGATTCTCGCCGGCGGCAAGCAGGCCCTGCCCGCCAGGCACGCGGTTCGCAAGGCCCTGCAATACGAATGGCGGACGCTGGACGGAAACCACCTGATGATCTGCCTGGCCGTCACGGCGTCACTGGTGCTGCCGCGGCAGCTGTATTACGGCCTTTACCGCTCGGCCGGCCGCATGCTCGGGCGTTTCCAGAAACTCTCGATGAAACTGGCGGGAGGTACGATCAGTGGCCAGCAGCGCGGCGGAAAGCAGCGGCCCGCGGCGGAATTGGTCCGCAAGCCTCGGGTTTACGTGCGCCGCAGGGCCATGCCGAACCTGTTTTTCCTATGCCATAAACACCGTTTCATGTACCTTGCGATCTCCAAGAACGCATCGAGCTCGATGAAGCAGCTGATGTACAAGGAGGAGACAGGAAAAAACTGGGAGAAGCCATCCCACCCGCAGCAGAGTGTGCACCGGTACTGGGGATGGAAGCCATCTCCGGGCATGGCCGTCAATCACAAAGACCTCGAAGGGCTGTCGGAGTATCCCGATTACCTGAAATTCACGGTGTACCGCGACCCGGTTTCCCGCTTTCTTTCATGTTACCACAACAAAGTACTGTATGGTGATGCCCGTCATCCATTTTACAGCGGTAAGCGACTGGAGGGTATGGGGCTCGACCAGTTCATCCGTGTGGCGGAAAGTGTCCTGAAAATCGGAAACCCGCTGCATATCGACGAACACCTTCGGCCCCAGGCCTGGTGCTACGATGCGGAAGACGTCGACTTCATCGTGCCGATAGAACACCTGGACGATTTCCTGCAGGCAAAGTTCGGTCTTGCCAGACCGGCACGCTTTAACCGCACCACCCTCCCGCGGTTGCAGGCAACAGAAGAGCAGCAACATCGGGTCCGCGAACTGTACCGTTGCGACTACGGCATCGTGCCCAACTGGTCTCCGCAGGCGCCGGGCGACGACGAAACCGAGTGATGCATGCAGAGACCTCGGCCATCATACCTGCCCGCTACAACGGCCCCCCCCGCATCGGGTAACGGCAGTTACAGCTGTGGCGTGCTGGCCGTTTACATAGAAGGATCGGCGTGCGTCCGGCTGCACGTGCCGCCACCGCTCGACATTCCGCTTGCCGTGATCGGAACCCCAGAAGGCGGGGTGCGTATGAGCGACGGTGACACGCTGGTCGGAACCGCCGTCCCGGCGCCGCTTGAACTCGACGTACCGCCCGCACCGTCACTGGAACAGGCGCAGGATGCCGTCAGCCGCTATCCCTGCTACGAGGGGCACGTGTTCCCGACCTGTGTTTCGTCTGCGGTCCCGGCCGTCACGACCACGACGGTCTGGAGCTGTTCACCGGTCCCGTCGAGGACCGGAGCCTGCTCACCAGTCCGTGCCGACCTGCTGCCGACGTGGCCGGCGAGAACGGTTTCGTGCGTCGGGAAATCGTGTGGTCGGCGCTGGATTGCCCCGGCTATTTCGCCTGCATGGGCGAGCGCCCCCGCGCAGCGGTGCTTCCTCGGCAAGCCGCGGAAGACATCCCATCCACCGGTGATTCACCACTCCGTGTTCGGTCTCTTTGTGATCCTCTCCGGCAAGTGGAAGCTCGTCCTTGGCAACGGCTCGGGTGGACGGCACAAGCCCAGGGGAAAGCCCTTCGGCAAACCGTACCTGCTGTTCGATCTGGGGAGTTATCCGTCGGAGACGAAGGACCTCGCGTCGGCCCATCCCGACGTCGTGCGCGAGCTCGTCCGGACGTTCGAGGTGATTCGCGGTGCGAAGTCGACCTGAGTCCCTCTCGTCGTGGTGGAACGATGCCGGGCGTGCGGGTTCCGTGACGCTCTGGTCCCTGATAGGAAATCTCGCCACAGGTCCGACTCGGAGACGGCATTGCAGGCAATTCAGGTTGGGCTGCCGGCGACTGGAACGGTAACGGCGATTTTGATCGCAGCGACCTCCTGTTCGCGTTTGCCGCGGGGAACTACGACTCCGGTACTGCCCTGGCTCTAAGTGCGGTTGATCTGGTGCACTTGCAGAATGCCGACAAAATCGGCTAGGCGTTCGTAGCAAGGGCGTTTGGCGGAACGCGGTTGTAGCGGTCAGTAACAAAACGCCCCGACCCGCTGCCCAATCCGGAAAGGATGGTGAATGGCTGGTCGAACATGTAATTTACCGGCGATGCACCCCCAGACGTGCCTCGCCAGGAGACCGCGTACAGCAAACAATTTGACACCGACGAACTGAACGTAGCCGTCCAATCGGAGCGAACGTCGTAACTTATTATCTCAGTACTCGCGGAAAGCGGCGCGGCTGAGAAGTCTGACCCCGAAAGGTCGGAGTTGGATATATGCGCGTCGCTGCCATCGAATGTGACTGCAGTTCCATTCAAGTCACCGCTTATCACGGTGGTCCAATGGACAGAGATGGAGCTGGCGAACACAAGTGCCGAACAACAGGTCAAACACGCAAATACTGCCGCACAAATAAGATATTTCATCCTTTCCTCCGTTTGCTGAGTCCCATGTGGACGAGCCCAAAAGAATAGAACCTTCCTCCGAACCACGTTCGCTCGCCAGGTTGCTCCAAGCTCCTCTCTCACCAGGTTGCGACTTCGATAATTTTTGCAAGAAAGCACAACCGCCCTTTTGCGCAGCTTCGAACGCAGCAGACACTCTCGGCAGCTGAGCATCACGAACTCAAGGCTGTCGATGGAAGCAATTGCTACCCGCCGATCGAATGCATTGGTCGTTCCGGCTGGATGAAGCGAGCCGAGTTGATCTCATGACCTTCTTTCTTCATCGCGATACACGCCCGCATGGCGTGTGCTATGTCGTCGTCCGTTGCACTGTCTCTCAACAGATCACGGACATCGGTTTCGTCATGACTAAACAGACAATTCCGCAACTTACCATCCGCTGTCAGCCGAAATCGATTACAGCTATGGCAAAACGGACGACTCACCGAAGCAATCAGCCCGATCGTGCCGCGACCGTCCCGAAACCGATACCGATTCGCAGGTGCCCGGTCATTCGAGGATGAAACTGGATCCAGCGGACCAAATTCCGTTTCCAGAATTGCGATGATCTCATGGGCGAACAGTACTTTTTCCCGCTCCCATTCGTTCTGGGCATCCAAGGGCATGAACTCGATGAACCGAACTTCAACATCACCTTGCCGGGCGAACTCCCCGAAGGGGATGACCTGATCTTCTGTCAGTCCCCGGACTGAAACCGCGTTGAGTTTGATCGGCGCAAACCCGGTGTCCTTCGCTGCCTGGATTCCTGCGAGGACTCTGTGGAAACCGTCACGGCGAGTGATCCTGCGGAAAGTCTCTGGATCAAGTGCATCCAGACTGATGTTGAGTCGCTTCAATCCCGCGTCGCGCAGCACCTGAACCTGATCCGCCAGAAAGATTCCGTTCGTGGTCAATCCGACATCTCGGACCCCGGGCAGACGTACGACCGACTCGATCAATTTGTGCAGTTCACGCCTTACGAGCGGCTCACCGCCCGTGAAACGAACTTGATCAATTCCCAGACGCGTCCCGATGCGCACGACACGTTCAATTTCTTCGAACGTCAACAGCTCTGCCTTCGGCATGAATTTAGGATCATGCTCCGGCATGCAGTAGAAGCAACGCAGATTGCAGCGGTCCGTGACACTCACACGCAGGTTGTTGTGCAAACGTCCAAATGAATCCACCAGAAGATTGTCGACAGGACCTGGCATCATCAGTACTCATCAGTCGGTATGATATGATCAGGCAATATGCCCATTGAATCCGCGTCCGGGGGAGACGACTCAGGCACACCGCAGTTCGGGTGTACCCATTCTGTCCGGCCATCGCTATAAATTTCCTTCTTCCAGATCGGTGTTTGTTGTTTGATACGGTCCATGATCCACTGCCCGGCATCGAACGCCGGGCCACGATGAGCGGAACTCACGGCAACAGCCACGGCAACAGCACCCAAATCGAGAGACCCGGTACGATGCACGACCGCCGATTTCACAAGCGACCATCGAGTTTTTGCTTGTTCTGTGATCTGCTGCAACGACGCCAAAGCCATCTCCTCAAACGCTTCGTAATTCAAAGCTGACGTCTGGCGATCTCCGGTAAACTCCCGCACGGTCCCGAGAAACAACACCACCGCTCCCGCGCGACGATCACGTACCGTGGCCATAACAGAGTTGATATCAATCGGATTGGATGTGATCGAAACCACGGTTCAGTTTACGGTTTTTGCGCAGACGCTACGGTCAAGGCATCTGATGATATGTGGAGTCCCTGCTGCATCAATCTTCCGGGTTCAACTGGAAAATTGAACACAGAATCACTTCAGTGAAGCGAATCATCCCCCGCTCACCGGAGGAAAGCAAGCAATTGCATCGCCCACTTTCAACACGTACGAGTCCCCAGCGTACTGACTGTTCACTGCGACTAACAGGAACACTGCCATGGATTTCAGTTTTGGACAGTCCTGAACGAGCTGAATTCTCAGATCGGCCACGGTCGCACCCTCAGACAATTCCACAGGAAAGGGTGACTGCCCCACAATGTCACGTGCTGCAGCAAATAACTGAACATCGAGTTTCATGACATCAGATATCGGTGGGGACGCGAGTTCAGCTGACTGTCGTCTGGCGGCATCAGGCCCCATGCGAGTGCCAGGATCTTGATAGGGTGCAGCGTTGGAAAATCCACGGCCTGTTCCATCTGCATTCGACAGCTGCTGCACTCCGTTGTTCCAGCCGAGACGCTGACAGTCTTCAGCGTTTGAATCAGCGGGTCACCAATCTGCAGCGACTGTTTGAAGTGTTCGGCGGCTATCCCGAAAGTGCCTGCCATGCCCGTACATCCACAATCAATGGCCTCGATTTCAATATCGGGAATCAATTTCAGCAGATCCAGCAGTCCGCGCTGCGTGCTGACTGCCTTGAGGTGACATGGTGTATGGTAAACGAGTTTCAGAGGCATTCTCTGAAAGCCGGTTTTGAGTCTTCCCTGAGCATGCAGATTCAAAAGAAACGAACCGGCATCCTGAGTTTGCTTCGCAACAACAGCTGCGTCCGGATGATTCAGCAGCAGTGGGTATTCCTGTTTCAGACACAGTGCGGCTGACGGTTCTGTGCACAGGATCGGGTATCCTTCGCGAGCCGGCTCACCCAGTTCCCGCAGGTTGATTTCCGCGACCTCGCGAGCCGCTTCAGTATCCCCGACGCTCACCATCGCCATTCCGGATAGCGTCTGATCTGGCGGTACGAAGACCCGAAACCCCTGATGGCGTAGAATCCGAACGAAGGAAACTGCCAGAGCAGGATCGTGGTGGTTCGCAAAGTAGTCGACAAAATAGACAACTGTGGGCTGACTGTCTCCAGGCCGACCGTCGCTGCACTCATTACGGGCGACTGATGAATTCAGGAACGATTGCGATGCATATTGCGGTAAACGTCGTTCTTCGGCAATCCCCAGTGTCTTCTGCAGCAGCCGTCGAAAGATCCGATGGCGCAACAGACGATTGGTCAGTCTCGTAAACCGGGAGGCAAATCGAGAATACGTGTGAAATCGAGACAGCAGCCAGTCCGTTCTGGAGAGCCCGTTGGCCCTGACATACTTAGCGCGGGCCTCCAGCATTAGGTGGGGAATATCGACCTTGGAAGGACACTCCAGCTGGCACTGTCGACAGTTGAAGCACGAGGATGACAGCTCCTGAATGGTCTGCATGGTCAGCAAATCTTCCGGATTGCCGGTCGCCAGAGCCCACCGTACCACCGCAGCTTTGCTGCGCGGGCTCGCCGTTTCCGCAGACTGCTGATGGAAAAACGGACACATTCGCAGCGAAGCCTCTGTACTCCGGCATTCACCACATCCATCGCAGAGTGTCGCTTCGTGCATCGCCTCGTCGGCACTCCACGTCAGTTCGAGGACGGGCAACAACTCCATGGCTTTGTCTGTGGGATTTATTGACGGCTGCACGAGCGTTCGGCGCAGATTCCGTATTGTCAGCTGGCCGTCGTCGCTGATGATCTTGTCAGGGTTCATCAATCGCTGTGGATCGAAGATATCCTTCACCTGCCGAAATACACGATACAACCCGCCGTACTGTGAACGAATGAATGCTGTGCGTGACAACCCATCACCATTCTGCCCGGAAATCGAACCACCCACGGCTCGCACATGGTGGTACAGGTCTCGGGCCAGTGCTTCGATTCGCGGTGCACTTTTGATATTCGGGAATGGCAACATTGGTCGCAAGTGCAGCTGCCCGGACGCGGCATGAGCGGACAGTGTTGCGGTGACTTCATGTCGTTGAAATGTCTTGCGGGCCAGCATCAGAAATCGCGAAATTTCTGACGGCGGAACGGCAATATCTTCGACAAAGGGCAGAGGCACTGAATCACCTTTGAGTCGTGCGAGCAGTGAATTTGCCTGCAGTGGAAGCTGCCACAACTCATCAACATCCACCGCTCTCAGTGCGGTCTTCGTTATGACATGACTGATTCCCGCGTCTTTCAGACGTGTCCGCGATTCCGCCAGACGCTGCTGAATCTCGCGTGGCGCTATTCCCGTGAATTCGAGGAACAAGCCGGCTTCTGCATTGCGATGGACAACCGATGTCCAGGTGGATCGATCTTCCCGTGCCAGACTCAACAACCGACGGTCGAGCAGATCGCATGCACTTGGGTCGAGTTCCAGCAGCAAGTGCATCGCCGTTAATGCGTCATCTGTGGTGCCGAACATGATCGCCATCAATGCGCGATGTTCAGGCAGTGGGAGTGTGTGCAGCGTCGCTTCCGTGAAGAGTCCCAGGGTACCCTCCGATCCGGCCAGCAGACGTGTCACATCAAGTGAGTTCGTACGACGAATACCCCGCAGCATGTATCCGCAGGCGTTTCGCAGCATCATCGGCTGCAAAGCATCAATATCATCGGCTGATTCATCCAGCACAGCTGCAAGTCGTTCCAAGATATCGGACCGACGACTCAACGGAAGCAGTTTGGTCAAGGCGAGCGTTTCGTTGTGAACGGGTGGTAAAAACAACTCACCTGAGTCTCTCAGCGTGTCCTCGGTTGTCCGAGCACTCATCGCCTGCCGGATGGCGAAGGTTTGGTCAATCGGTTCATTGCTGGAGAACGTCAACCGCTGACCACCGATCAGCACACAGTCCACTTCCCGCAGGTGATCGCGCCCCGACCCTACGCGAAACGCCTGGGCACCCGCCGCGTCGACAGCCAGTATCCCTCCGATTGTGCTGAACGCCATTCGACTCGATGTCGGTGCAAAATAACGACCGTGCTCGCGCAGCAGATTATTCAGATCAGCATGAACCACGCCAGGTTCTACACGTACAAAATCGGTACCGACTTCGAGGACTCTGGTCATGTAACGGGAAAAATCAACGACAATTCCCCGCCCGAGGGCACCTCCTGCAAGTCCGCTCCCAGCGCCTCGTGGAATCAGAGAGACACCGTTATGAGAGGCCCAGGCTGCCAGAGTCTCGACATCGGTGGCCGTCCGCGGCAGTGCGACGGCCGTAGGTTCAATTTCGTAAATACTGGCATCGGTCGCGTATATGGCAGTCGTCACTGCATCTGTACGGATCTCTCCTTCGAGCAGTTCCGGCAGCTCTTCCAAGATTCTTTGACGAATTTCCTCCACTGCCACCGGCTCCCACGCAGCCCATTTGCGGCCGCATCATCATGATTCAGTCCGACGCCGATTCACTCTTCTGCCGTTGCTTCATCCGGAGATATCGTTCACTGAGCTCCAGATTGAATGTCGGGTGCTCGCCACTCATTTCAATTCTGCGATGCCGCGCCCGACATCGATAACATACCATCATATCATTCATGAAGGTGTAAAGAATCAGATCGACCAGAGCAAACACCATGAGTGTCCCGATTGCCAGTTCCGGATAGTGCCACGCCCACGCCAGTGAACTCAATAGAATTCCGGCTCCCGCGAACAGCAAACCGAGCGCCGGTGGAAAATCTTTTTGACGCCACAAGTCACTGCAGCCGCAGACCCTGCAGCGACCCAGATTGTCGCGATCAAAGTCGGCTGCTCCGGTGTTGCGCTGCCAGTTGCAGTGCGAACACTCGATGGGAGCGTCGTCCGGTTGCGGACGACAGGCAGTCCGCCCTTCGCATCGGGGACATTGGAAGATGATTTGCATCAGAGCAGGCTGTGGAGAGCTGCGGCAGACCGACAGTACCCTCAGTATGGTATGTTCAGATCTTGTTCCAGCATTGCACCCGACATTTCGCCCATCAGCACCAGAATGAGCCCCGCAAACAGCACTCCTGTTGCTGACTGGGTGTTGCGGTATCGAAGAATCCGCCACATCAGCACTGCCACGATGAGCGGTACCACAATGGTGCCCAGCCAGCGAACGGCAAGCCATATCCAGTGCGTCATGCCCGGCATTTGAATTCCTTCGGTGATGACTGCGGTCGTTGACCCGGCCAGTCGAAAGGCGACGGACACCACAATTGACACGTTGAACCACCACAGCGGCCTGGTACTCATTGTGGGAGTCGTCAGATACCAGTGCCCCAGCAGCATTCCGGTCAGGACACTTCCACAAACTGCTGCCGAAGAAAAATCGGACAGCAGCTGCAGCCACACATTTGAAGTGTGACCCGGAACAGAATGCAGGCCCAGTGATATGCAATTGGCCAGCGTCATCGTGTGAATACACAGAGTACCAGGAAATCGACGTCCGAGGGCCCAAAAAATGGAACCGACATATGCAAGCACCGCGACTCCCATCTGGATCCGCAATTGCCATCGGCAGGTCGTCGCACGGATGGATTCGGTTGTGGCTCGTGGATTCACTGCTGCCGTCGCGTCGGCAGCTGCTAACTCCACAGCAGACGCCCTGGCGGAATCCGCTGCCACTTCCCATGTGACGGCCCGAGACAACAACAGCGACCCTAGTACAGCGAGTCCCAAGACGACCCGCATTTGAATCCTGAAGAATCCGTCCGTGACATCAGCACGCGGCATCAGCCACCACATCAGAGTGATGCCAGCCGACAGTTTGAGAACAAACAGAGAAATCATTTGCCGGTAATCAGAGCCATCGCTTCAGCACGACTGGACTGGTTGTTTTTGAGTAAACCCCTCACAGCACTGGTCAGCGTCAACGCTCCCGGTTTACGAACACCGCGAATAGTCATGCAGGTATGCTCAGCCTCGAGCACGACAATCACACCTCTTGCATCGAGCTCTGATTCAATCAGTTCTGCAATGGTGTGAGTCATCCGTTCCTGCAGCTGAGGTCGGCGGGCGACTTCGTCCACCACACGCGCCAGCTTGCTCAACCCTGTCACGCGTCCACGCGGAATGTAGCCAACGTGCGCTTGCCCGATAAATGGCAACAAGTGATGTTCGCACATACTGTGAAACGTGATATCACGTACCAGCACCATTTCGTCGTACTGCTCTTCGAACACCCGACGCAGATGGCGACCAGGCTCCTTGTGCAGGCCACCAAACATCTCAGCATACATGCGAGCCACTCGTGCCGGAGTATCCTGGAGGCCATCGCGATGCGGGTCTTCACCGATTGCGGTGAGGATTTCACGCACCGCCGATTCGATCCTCGGCTGGTCGATGTGTCGAGACACGGGAGGAGTCACGCCCGAGGCCGGTGTTTTGTCGATACCCGTCATCAATTCTCCGCTCACAGCCGCTGAAGCACCTAACTTGATCTTTGGAATAGTGCAACATTCTAGGGCAGCGGTTCTGTGGATTCAAACTCACGTCGTCGGCGAGCTGGAGTCACAGAGTTCCCGTAACCAAGAATTGCCAACAAAGTTTGATAGTCCTCGGAGTCACACCACGGACTCCATTCAACGTGGTGTTCTCAAGGACCCGTTTTGCGCAACCACCACCGGCTTCCCGGGAATTCCGGCCGCTATAACGGATATGGGCGGGCGATTGACGGACATTGAAGCGGCGGCGGTCGCACTTATGCCGGGCCAGACATTCAGGGTATCTGGCCTGTTTATTTCAGCGTCACATCCACAGTCTGTTCTATGCCCTCGCGCAGAATCGTGAGCGTCACTCGCTCACCCCGCTCGTGATTTCCCAGGGCAGCCAGCAGCTCATTAAGTGTTGTCACTCGTTGATTACTGACTTTAAGAATCACATCTCCAACAATAATGCGCCTTTCTTCCAGTCTGGCTCCGCGCAACCCGGCGGCCTCCGCAGGGCCACCAGGCTCGACACTGTCGATGACAATCGCCTTCAGACCGGTGCGCTGAGCAAAGACATCATTCAATTCCGGACTGACACCAATTCCAATCCGTGGCGGCTCGTATCGCCCGTTCGCTATGATCGCAGGCACAACGCGATTCACCGTGTCGACGGGAATTGCGAATCCAATTCCTGCTGAGGCTCCCGATGGACTGTAGATTGCCGTGTTCACTCCGATCAGACGGCCTGCACTGTCCAGCAGTGGGCCGCCCGAATTACCGGGGTTGATGGCGGCATCAATCTGAATCACGTCGTCGATCGGTCGACCGGATGGCCCCTTTATCGATCGGCTGCGTGCCGAAACAACTCCAGTTGTATATGTCAGTCCAAGTCGATACGGATGGCCAATCGCAAACACCGACTGCCCTACCATCAGGTCACTGCTTGTTCCAATCGAAACCGGTTTCAGTAACTCTGATGATGTCTCAATCTTCAGGACCGCGAGGTCATCGTCAGGAGATGAATCAATCAATTCCGCCTGAAACGACTTGTCTGCAAATTCCACCTGATAGGACGATGCGTCCTTGATGACATGGAAGTTGGTGACGATGTGCCCGTGTTTATCCCAAATAAATCCGCTGCCAGTCCCGGCCTCTACCTCATAAGTCCGTCGTGTCCAGAGGTTGGCGACGCGTGCCGTCGTATTGATGAAAACGACCGACGGGCTCGCCAGACGGAATAATTCGACCGATGTTTTTTCAAAGTCCGCCAAATTGCCGCGAGGAGTCACCGGACGCGGATCGCCGCCAGTCACTCGACTATCCATCCAGCGTCTGACGTGGGGCATCAGCAGCAGCGCTGCCAACGCCGCCATCATCGTCCAGGAAACTATCAGACGTCGCTGAAATCGGGGGACATCATCTTGTGAGTGCATTACGGAGTTTTCAGTTATTCAGCCGGACGGGTTGGCCAAAACTGGAGAAGACAGTCCAGTCCAAAAACAGATGAATCGTACAGCGATATATAACAGTGACAACTGCAATCTGTTTGGCACACCGCCGATAATCTGAACAGTGAAAACTACACATTTTCTTCCGACAACAAGAAAAGCCAGACACAAACTGAAGTGTCAGAATTACACTTCAGCCTGTCGTCTGGCTGTCGTTTTCTTGCTCAAAACTGCGTTGCAATGATCGCAGTAAGTCGTTTTAGACCAGCTGTTTTCGACGATTGACAAGCGTCCGAATTCGTTCTGCCAGCAGAGCTGCATCAAACGGCTTGCGGAATGTCTCGTTGAAAATCGTGCGGTCAAATCCGGAAGCATTGTCTTCGTCGCTCAGCAGTCCGATCAGCACAGTCTCGTTGTACTCGCTGTTCTTTCGAAGGTTTTGAGCGATCATCAGAGCTTCTTCACGTCCCATCACAAAGTCAACCACCACACAATCCGGATGGATGGACTCTGCCTGGATACCGGCTTCAAATCCGCTGGCGGCAATGTCGATCTTAAAATCATCATTGGCCATCATTTCGTCGAGGCTGGAACGGGTCATGCCGTCAGAACCAACGAGCAGAATTTTGCCAAGTGCTTCATCTTCCAGCTCTCCCAAAGGCATGCCATGTTCCTTCAGGAAGCGAATCAGATGTTCGCGAGGAATCCGGCGATCCTGAGATCCTGGAATTCGGTAGCCTCGCAGGCGACCGGAATCGAACCACTTGGAAACCGTTCGCGGGGCGACTTTACAGATCTTGGCTACCTGTCCAGTAGTAAAGATCGTTTTCATGGGCGGGCTCTCCAAACTTATCTCACTTCACAACCCGCGAATTTCTTTTAAATCCACGTGATCGTGCCCCCTTTCTGCGACATGGTCGGCTCACTGAGCCCATGGTCGTGAACCACGGCAGATTGCGGGTTGGGGTCGTGACTAGGGTCCTTTGTTGGCTGTGTGCGGCACAGCCCGTGTCTACACAAGACACATTTGCGGAGTACAGTTGGAAACCGATGCGCCGTTGCTGCTGCAACCATTGACCGGCCACATCCCTGTGACCTGACACCGATCCAAACTTTTCCCCCTGGCGCTCGAGCCCGTCGTGATCCTGGCCTCCCCTGCAGCCGGTATGAGAAACCCGCTGCCACAACAGAACAACAAACGCCTGCACTCTGTGTCGTCAATTCCAGAGCGCCGACTTTAACCTTCTTAACAGACCTGCACTGACTGACGTCTGCAACTGCGGTGACGGCTACAACAACAGGCCCAAATATGAGCCCGCTTATTCATTGCAGCTGCCACAGCCCGCCTGGCGCCACTGGCCAAACTGAATTTGTCGCTGCAGCCCTGCCGTCTCACTGCGTTCGAGGTACAACCATTAATTGCAGCACAGTCTTCCGTTTCCTCAAATTGGGTGCCACGGCAGCAGTCAGGGAGAGGGATAACTCTTATGCTGTTTTCCAAGACAAATTCATTTCTGCCGTCAGACAGCTGGAATCAAATTCCGCGTCGATTCAGACTTTTGATGCCGCGAATCCCCGATCATTCACCTCAGGCAGTCTGTGGACACCATTCAATGAGGATGCCGATGACACAATACGTTCCCTGGCTGTCAGTCCTGTTGCTCGGCCCGTTGCCGTATGTTCATGGATCTGAGCCGTCACAGAGCGCACGTTTCACTCAGGAATCCCGCACATTCCATACAACCGCTGATGGGCTTTCGCACAATACAGTCACTGACATAAAGGTGGATCAGGACGGAAACATCTACGCGAAATCCGTCGACAACTGGACTGTTCTCAAGCCCGGCAGTCGACGCTGGGCTCTGTCGAACGCTCCCTTGACCGGGATCAGCCTCGACCAGGATAGATTAAGCCGAAGCCACGGCGCACAGACCGGGAACAACCATCCGGCAACACCTGCACTACCATGGACAGATCGGATTCAAGGTCCGGTGTCTCAACGGGTGGTGAGCGACGGAAACAGACGATGGCTGCCTCAGAATGCACTGGTCGTTCGAGACGGACAATACCGTTTCTGGTTTGCTGATCGACAGGGCGTCGGGTGTCTGGACAATGCCAAATGGACGTTATTCACGGGTGCTGAAGGAGTCCCGTTCACCGACTTTACCTGTGCCGCAGCTGATGCCGAGGGAACCATTTGGTTCGGAACCACTAAAGGAGTCGTTCGATTTGATGGCCAACACTGGGCTTACCGACAGGGCAAACGCTGGTTGCCCGATGATAGTGTTCGGTCTATTGCTCTTGCACAGGATGGAAGTGCCTGGATCGCCACCGATGCGGGGATATCACACATTCACTTTGTTGAATCCACACTGGCGGAAAAGGCCCGATTCTTCGAAGCAGAAATTGACAAACACAACCGTCGTACGGAATTTGGATATGTCATCGAGGCCCATGCGCTGTCACCGGGTAACAAGTCGTCACTGACGCACCAAGACAATGATAATGACGGACTGTGGACATCAATGTATGGTGCCGGCCAGTGCTTTGCCTGGGCTGCGACGAAGTCTCCCAAAGCCAGACAGCGAGCGAGGCAGGCCTTTGAAGCGCTGCGTTTTCTGAGTATCGCGCCCCGCGGCGGACCCAATCCCGCTCCATACGGTTTCATCGCTCGAACTGTTGTCCCCACAAGCCGGCCGGATCCCAACGAACGAGAGGGGTACACACTGGCCGGTCAGCAACGGCGACAGAATCAGGATTCAATGTGGCGAGTCTACAGCCCTCGCTGGCCAATTACGGAAGACGGCAGATACTACTGGAAAAGCGATACGAGTTCGGATGAGCTCGACGGTCATTACTTCTTTTATGGTCTCTACTATGACCTTGTTGCCGACACGGAAGAAGAAAAGGAACGCGTGAGAGAAATCGTGCGAGACAATATCGACCACTTAATTCTGCACGACTTCCAACTTTACGATCATGCGGGAGCAACCCGCTGGGCCGACTACAGTCCCGCTTCACTGAACCATGACATTCGCTGGTCAGCAGAACGCGGACTCAATTCTCTCAGCATTCTGTCCTATCTGGCCACAGCCGCACATATGACCGGAAACACGCTCTATTCAGACGTGGCGCAGGAACTCTGTGAGCAGCACGGTTACCATCAGAATGTGCTTGTACCAAAAATTCAGGCCGGTATCGGCAGTGGAAATCAGTCAGATGATGAAATGGCGTTCATGTGCTTCTACAACCTGCTGAAATATGAACCCGATCAGAAGCTGCGAATGCGATACTTGTCATCCTTTTGGCAATACTGGCTTTTGGAACGTCCCGAAATGAATCCTTTCTTCAATTTCTGTTATGCGGCCGCCGGGTTGGGAAAAACATTTACCAATCAATGGGGAACCATACCCGTATCGCCGCCGGCGGACTGGCTCGATGACTCGGTGGATACTCTCAGACGTTTCCCGCTGGATCGTTTTGACTGGGCTCATACCAACAGTCACCGCAGTGATCTGCTGAAGCTTCCGGGGCCGGGTATCGATACCAGTGGCCGGCTGTACCGCCGGAACGGAAAGGTGATCCCGGTCGACGAATGCCACTTTAATCACTGGAATCGAAACCCCTGGCAGCCTGACACCGGTGGCAGTGGCCAAACACTGGCCTGTGGTAGTGTCTTCCTGCTGCCGTATTACATGGGGTTGTATCACAGTTTCATTGCTGACTGACAATTTATTGCCGGTTCATCAACGGTCCAGGCGGGCTGACACGGCTGTCCCTGTGGCTTTGCCCAGGATTGACAGCATGTCTTTCGCGACTGCTCAATCGCCGGACTTACCGTCGATCCTGAAGTTTCATCAGCAGCCGCAGTATTTCCAGGTAAAGCCAGATCAGTGTGACCATAAGGGCAAAAGCGGCATACCACTCCATGGCTTTGGGTGCGCGTTGGGCCACCAGACGATCAACAAGATCAAAATCCAGCAGCAGGTTAAATGCAGCAAGCCCAACGACAAACAGACTGAACGCAATTCCGAGTGGGCCACTGCTGTGAATAAAAGGAAGCGATACGCCAAAGAAGCTCAACACAATTGTAACGAAATACAACAGGCAGACCGCTCCCGTGGCCGCTGTGACACCCGCTCGAAATCGTTCTGTAACACGAATCACACCGGTCTGGTAGCAGATCAGCATCACGAACAGGGTCCCGAAGGTCAGACAACACGCCTGGAAGACAATATTGACCTTGGGAAACTGATACGAAATGAGTGCTGAGATAGCTCCCAGAAAAGCGCCTTGTGCCAGAGCGTAAACCGGAGTTGTGTACGGCGCCAGCGTTGGCCTGGAAAATGTCACCACTGCTGCGATCAGGCCGACAATCAGACCACCCCAAAGATAAGGCTGCACGCCAGCGTAACCGCTTTTTTGGAATTGAAGCCACGCGAGCCCGGCGGTCAGTAAAACAGCAGCCAGAGCCATCAGAGTTTTCATCACCATGCCGTTTACGGTCATGGTTGTTGACTCTTCCGCGAATGAAATCTCACGGAGAACATTTTCACCAAATGCCGGATTAGATGTGCGCATCAGACTCACCTTGCGGGACCAAATCGACTCTGGCAGGCAATGCTAGGACAATCTGCATCCGGGGACCAGATTTCATTTCCACAATCTAAGTTTTTCCTGCTGCGTCGCGTGTGGATTCCTGCGGACAGTTCGTGAAGCGGCATGTCGTACGGATTATATCTCGCAGAATCCGAGAAGTCTGACAGTTTTCGCAACCCGGTTCGCGTTGTGGCAAGCTCAACGACAGGCCATGCCCTGCGCAACCGGGTTAAGCAGTCGGATTCGGCCAAACCTGCGGCCATTGGCGGCGTACATCAGGATCTCGTTGCACTCAACGGCCCACACTGCTGACAGCCTGACTCGGTGAGGACCATGCAGAACAAACTGCAGTCCACACCGGACTCCATTCTTCTTCAATTCCGTTTCAGACATCGGGAAATGGAATTCCAGCAGGTTTTCACAGCGACACAGCGTGAGATGCACGAATTCTCGCAGCTGGTCCAGGCAGCGAATCTCTGCTGCAATGGAGCACGGGGCCGAGCGAACGGTAGCAGCCATGGAGTCGTGATCAATCGGTTTTATTAGTTTCACAATCCTGTGCAGCCCAGAAAACAGGGCGCACAGGAACAACTTTGACGAGCACTGGACACCCCCTACATCGTCGTTCGTGTTGACTACTTTTCGCAATTCCAGATTCACCGCTTACAACACACAGGACTCTGGCGAGTCACAGAATCGGAGGAACCGGAAAGATATTACAGAATCGTTACGTCAACTGATGGAATTGCATCGGCGGGACTCAAGTCGAGCGAGCTTTGGCCCACAACGACAGCAATGCCGGAAGCAACAATAAGTCTCCCGGCAGCGCAGCCAGCATCGTGATCGCCGTCAGCTCAGCAAATCGGCGGGTGGGCAGAAACTCAGAAAACACCAGGACACTCAGCCCGGACACCACCAAAAAACTTGTCAGGACAATTGCACGTCCGCTCGACCGCAGTGCTTCTGTAATTGCAGCCTGCGCATCGCCATGCGTCTTCGCTTCTTCGCGATACCGAGCCAAAAAGTGAATTGTGTCATCCACAGCAATACCCAGACTGATGGCAAACACAATTACGTTTCCGGCGGTCAATTCATATTCGCGCAGATACATATACCCCAGTGTCATTGTCAACGGAAACAGATTTGGCACAGCCGACACCAGGCCGGTCCCGGCGGATCGAAACAGCAGACCAATCAGGACAAAGATAATCCCGGAGGCCGCCAGCAGCGAATAGAACAGGTCCCGAACAAACTGATCCATGCACACCGTGTGCAGCCAGGCGTCACCAGTGAGCTGAAATCCAACATCATCCGGAAGTTCCCGTTTCAACACCTCGTTCACGCGAACGAACAGCTGTTTGAAACCGCTGCTGCCGATGTCACGCACCCGCAGCATTATCCGGGCTTTAGGTTGATCAGAGGCTATGAAGGTGGACATGATTTCCGGTCGATTGATTCGCGGCAGCATTCGCTGCACCCGTTGAATGCCCAGTCCAGCGACCCGCGGATCTTCGGCAAGTACTCGGTCATCGAGTGCAGACAGCATCTCGACATAATCCCTGGTAAATGTGATTCGGTCATCCCGCCGCAGCTGTTTTCGAATGCGACGACAGACGGTCATCATGTCGGCTGAAAACCAGCGGTCCCGGTGATTGGCCTGCAACTGCACTTCCAGTGTGATCAGTCCCGACATTTTGTCGTCAAGTGTTTTCGTCACCTGAACGATCGGGTGATTGGGTTCGTACGTTTCAAACATGAAGGAATTGACCTGCATGTTCAGCGCACCAGCCACGGCTGCGCCGGCCGCCAGCAGATGCACCACGACGATCGCGGTCGCGTTGCTGCAAACGAATATCCCTACCCGTTCCCAATGTCCGGATTGTGGACGGACAGACTCAGATCCTGGATCCGGTTGGTCCATGCGACGCAAATGATGAGCCGTCAGTGTCAAACCAGGTGCCAGAATCAGCATCAGACAGACGTAATTGCAGACCATTCCTATCGCCGACTGTAAAGCCAGCAGCTGAAGCATTTCGGAACGAGCCATCAGCAAACTGCCGAAACCAATGGTAGTCGTGGCCAGCGTGAGCAAACAGGTGCACGACATTTCCGTCATCACGAGACGGACACAGACTTCAACCGGATTATTCTCATTCCCCAGCACTATTTGCAGTCGACCAATGATGTGAACACAGTTGGCAGCACCAATGATCATCACCAGCGTGGGAACAATATTGCTGAGAATCGAGAACGTCATTCCGCACCAGCCCATGATTCCCACAGTCAGCCCAACTGCTGCGATCACCGACAGCAATGAGATTGCCGTGACCTTCCAGCTGCGATACATGAATACGGCGATTACGATGAACAGGGCAGCCGAGACCGGTGCCATGATCAGTTGATCACCGATCAGACTCCGGACGACGTCCACGCGAATCGCAGGTACACCGGAGATATCAACGGTCGTGCCCTGCGGTGTGCCCAGTCGCTTCAGCAGGTTTTGCAGTGCATGGACTGTTTCCCGTACGGTATCAATATCGCGGCCAGTCGGATCAAGCGAAACCAGTGTGAGAGCCAGTTTCTGATCCTGACTGACAATGAGGTCATTGAGCAGCGGCATGCGGTTCAGCCGTTGTTCCAGCCACTCAATATCGTCGAATCGCTGTTCGGGTACCAGAGGCGTCCATTTCAGCTCCCGTTGCCGCAGATTCAAGCGAGGTGTTTCCAGAGTGACCAGCGATGTCACATCGACCACACCGAATATCCCGACGGCCTCTTCAGCCAGCTGCTGCATCCAGCGCAGCCTGTCAGGTTGCAGCAGCGTTTGGTCGTCGCGAGCTTCAAGCAGCACAATTGCGATGCTGTCTTCAAAGCGGAACAGCTGCTTGTGTTCTTCACAAAACTCAACTGCTTCGTGCTGTCCGCCGTAGACCTGTTGCGGCGAAAAGTCAAAGTGCAGATGCATCGCCCCTGTTGAGACAGCAGCGACCACGATCAGTACCAGGACCAGCGCTTGGCGAGGAGCTGAAATCGATTTTGCAATCAATCGGCGCATTTAGAGCACAGTGATCAAGATGATGAAACTCCGGAACCAACCGCAGAATCAGACCTAAGAATCACGGCTCCTGCGACTCAAACGGTGCTGGTTCTCAGGTCTGGTACCGTTTTGCAGTTCCGTACAGGTGTGGAGCCGGAACAGGCGACCGGGATTCACTACCGAAGAGCACTTTCTGTCGTTGACCACCGCCCGCTCAGTTGCTTCGATGAGGCCATGGCAGGATCCACCACTGGTTTGCTGAGGTTTTCTTGTTTGAATCTCAGACGCAATCCCTTAGACGAACTTACGACTGAACAATGGATGGCGTTTGCAGACGTCGACACAGATTCCTTTGCTCCAGAAACTTTGTGTACCATACAGCGTGATTCAATTCAAAGGAGCAACGGGCTGTGGCAGGGCCACGCGTCTGCTGGCGATTTGCTGCACTGCCGGAGGGTAAAAAGAATTGAAGGTCAGAGCCAGGTCAGGCCAGATGGGAAGCGTTTCACGGTGACATTGTACTTATCCGGAAAAGGAAAATGACTCGCGTTGACTGGATCTGGTATTCCTTTTAGGCTTTGCGTCAAATGGATGACTCCGCGTCTCCCTGGGCCTCCTTTGTGGCCGCAATCCGCAGCGTTTTTGTGGTTAGAATCCGCGAGAGTGTTGCAGTCGATGGTGTGTGGGACGTCTGAGGATTCCGATCGCAAACAAAATCCCTCAGGTCTTCCTGGGGGGTTTTTTGTTGAATCACGATTCGCCTGTCAGTCTCGGAAATCAGCAATCATGAAGGCTGTACAGCTGTACGACACGACTTTGCGCGATGGCTCTCAGGGAGAAGGAGTCAACTTCTCTCTGCAGGATAAACTCATGATTGCGGTACGCCTCGACGAGCTGGGTTTTGATTACATCGAAGCCGGCTACCCGCTTTCCAATCCCAAGGATGAAGAATTCTTTCGACTTGCCGCAGACATGACCTGGAAGCATGCGAGGGTGGCCGCATTCGGCATGACCCGCCGCAAGGGGATTCTTGCCAGTGACGACATCGGCATGAAGGCACTGGTTGACAGCAAGGCCCCAGTCATCACGATCGTCGGTAAAGCCTGGGATTTGCATGTCACGGATGTGCTGAACATTTCGTTGAGGGAGAATCTGGAGATGATCCGTGACTCCGTTGCCTACGCGAAGTCAGAAGGACGTGAAGTGATTTACGACGCTGAACACTGCTTCGATGGCTGGCGGTCGGATCCGGACTACGCACTCCACACATGCCAGGCCGCTGCTGAAGCGGGCGCCGATATGATCTGTATGTGTGATACCAATGGAGGCAGCCTGCCGCTGCAAATCACAGAAACCGTGACATCACTGGTCGAAAATCTGGACACTGCGATTGGAATCCATACCCACAACGACAGTGAACTGGGTGTTGCCAATACCCTGGCTGCCGTTGAAGCGGGCGCCATTCAGGTGCAGGGTACGATCAATGGCCTTGGAGAACGCTGTGGAAACGCGGACCTCATTTCAGTGTCCGCAAATCTGTCTTTGAAGCTGGGCTATGATGTTCTGACGGACGGTGGGATCTCTCGTCTGACGGAGCTTTCACGTTATGTCTATGAGATTGCTAACATGAACTTTCGCAACGGCCAGCCATTTGTCGGATCCAGCGCATTCGCTCACAAAGGCGGGATGCACGTCCACGCAGTCAGCAAGATCGCTCACAGCTACGAACACGTTCCGCCCGATGCTGTGGGTAACGTCCGAAGGGTTCTGGTCAGCGAACTGTCAGGTCGGTCCAGTATCATAGCCAAAACCACCAAATTCCGTATGCAGAAAGACAGGGAACTGCAGGTGAAGATTCTGAGTGCCGTCCAGAATCTCGAAAATGAAGGCTATCAGTTCGAAGCTGCTGAAGCATCATTTGATCTTCTGGTCATGAAGCATGCCGGCACGTTCCGGAAGTCGTTTGTGCTGGGTCACTATCGAGTCAACGTACTGAATCAGGATTGTGACCCGGTCACGGAATCCATCATCAAACTGACGGTCCATGGCGAAGAACAGCACGTCGTGGGCGAAGGGGACGGTCCGGTGAATGCGCTGGACACGGCTCTGCGGAAAGCCCTTTCCGATGCTTTTCCGAGACTGTCAGAAATGAGCCTCGTGGATTACAAGGTACGTGTGATTAACAGCAGAGAGGGCACGGCGGCTCGCGTCCGAGTCATCATCGAGAGTCGAGACAGAGATGACGTCTGGAGCACAATCGGAGTCAGTGAGAACATCATCGAAGCCAGCTGGGTCGCTTTGGTGGATGCCGTGGAATACAAAATTCACAAAGACTGCGGAGTGGTTGCGGGAGAATAGTGTTCCGTTTTCAGTGGCTCAGTCTTCACGTTAGTGCGGAATGACGTATCGGTCGTTTGAAGAACTGGACGTCTGGAAACACAGTGATCAGCTGACTGTCCGGATTTACAGATTGCTGTGGGGTTGTGGAGACTTTGTCATCAAAGACCAAATTTAACGTGCCCCAGTGTCCACTACCTCCAGTATTGCTGAAGGTTCTGAACGTGGGAGACAAGACTTCGATCGATTTCTTCGAGTGGTATCGGGCTCAGCTACAGAGCTTTGTAGATATGTGTATATCGCCCAAAGAATTGGAGTCTTCACCAACACTCAGTCCGGTTCTTTGATCACTCACTTGAAAAACGATCACAAAGCTCCGACGCTCCCTACACCCTGAAAACTGAACCACCGAAGCCCATGTCCCAACTTCCGAAAACCTACGATCCTTCTGCCGCTCAGGAGCGGTGGATTGCACACTGGGAATCTCAGGGTTACTGCGACGCCGATCCGCATCCGGGTCGCGAGCAGCATACCATCATGATACCTCTGCCCAATGTTACCGGCGCACTGCACATGGGCCATTGCCTGAATGGCACGATTCAGGATCTGCTCACGCGGTGGCGCCGCATGCAAGGTCGGGTGGCGCTCTGGATGCCTGGCATCGACCATGCCGGCATCGCGACTCAGGCGGTTGTAGAACGACGAATGCTGGAAGAAGAAGGACTCACTCGTCGAGACATCGGGCGAGATGCACTGGTGGAACGCATCTGGAAATGGAAAGACCAGTACGAAGAACGCATCCTCAACCAGCTCAGGCAACTCGGAGCCAGCTGCGACTGGCGCCGCGTGCGATTTACCCTGGACGATATCTGCAGTCAGGCCGTACGCCGCACGTTCTTTAAAATGTTCTGCGATGGACTGATATTTCGAGGTAAACGGCTGGTGAACTGGGATACCCACCTGCAGACTGCAGTCGCCGATGACGAAGTCTTCACCGAAGACATTGACGGGCAATTCTGGACATTTAATTACCCGGTTGTAGATGTCGATAATAATGCGACCAACCAGCTGATCCGATTCTCCACCACGCGTCCGGAAACGATGCTGGGCGACACAGCAGTCTGCGTCCATCCGACCGATGAACGCTACAGGGATCTCATAGGCAGGAACGTTCAGATCCCGCTCAATGGGCGGATCATCCCTATCATTGCAGATGCACGACTGGCGGATAAAGAACTGGGAACCGGCGCCGTGAAGGTGACTCCGGCGCATGATCCGAACGATTACGCCTGTGGTTTGCGGAACGATCTGCAGATGATCAACATCCTCGACCCTGACGGCAGCATCAACGCGGAGGGTGGTGACTTTCAGGGGATGGATCGCTATGCCGCACGCAGCGCGATCGTCGCGAAGATGGATGAACTCGGGCACTACGACGGAACGGAAGACCGCAAAATCCCTGTCAAACACAGTGATCGCAGCAAGACTCCAATTGAACCCTATTTGAGTGACCAGTGGTTCGTGAAGATGGATCAGCTCGCTCAGTCTGCAATGGATGCGGTGGATGACGGACGAGTCCGAATCTTTCCTCATCGCTACACGAAGACTTACATGGACTGGCTGGGGGAAAAACGTGACTGGTGCATCAGCCGCCAGCTGTGGTGGGGACACCGGATTCCCGTGTGGTCGAAAATGGTTGTCGCTGCAGACGACACGGATGCCGAGACTGTCGCCATACTTACGATGACTGAGATTTTCGGAGACATCAGCCAGACGGCTGGCAACCGTCGTTGTGGAACTGCAGAGATTGGTGACTCATCCGCTGTGTCCTGGCATGCAGTCGATGATGACGGAGGTGACCGCAACGAATTTGTGTTCATTTTTAAGGCGGGGAGAGCGCCGGGCACGTGCTCTATCCAGGTGTGTGTCGATGCTGGAAACGCCGAAATTGAAGCCCAGCTGGTCGAGAATGGCTTTGAACAGGATCCGGACGTTCTTGATACTTGGTTCAGTTCCGCACTGTGGCCGCATGCGACGCTCGGCTGGCCGGATTTGGAGAACAATCCGCCTCTGGCAGTCACCGCTCAGAAAAGTGGAGTTCCTGCTGATCCTCCCAATGCGCCTGAAGTGCAACGGCTCCCTGGGAGTCTCTCCTTCCCCAACGAATCGGGCAACGAAGTCCTCGACTTCTTCTACCCGGGCTCTGTCCTGGTCACATCGCGCGACATCATTACTTTGTGGGTCGCACGCATGGTGCTCACCGGGCTGTACAACATGGATGACGTCCCATTCCGTCACGTCTACATTCATCCCAAAATCCTGGACGGCCTTGGTCAGACGATGTCCAAGTCGAAAGGCAACGGCGTCGATCCACTGGAATTGATCGACAAATATGGTACCGACGCAGTCAGGTTCACAATCTCTTCACTGGCCGGAGAAACACAGGACGTGCGTTTGCCGGTCGGCTACGAATGTCCGCACTGTGAAAACGTGACACTTCAGACGAAACATCACCAGGATATGAAACCCATGGGCGGAGAGACCCCGTCCATCCGGTGCGGCAAGTGCAAGAAGGACTTTCAGTTCCCCAGTCCCTGGTTCACTCCCGACAAAGGTGCGTCCGTTGCCAGGATTGTCAGCGAACGCTTTGAATACGGTCGTAATTTCTGCAACAAGTTATGGAACGCATCGCGTTTCGCTTTCATGAATCTGGAGGGCTACACCCCGGGCGCCGTCAGTGATGCCGAGATGCAAATGGAAGATCGATGGGTGTTGAGTCGCCTGGCAACGACTGCACAAAGGGTCACGAGCCTGCTGGACCGTTATCAGTTCGACCAGGCAACCCGAACGATTCGCGATTTCACATGGAATGAATTCTGCGACTGGTATCTGGAGATGATCAAGCCCCGTTTGCGTGATGATAAAACTCGGCCTGCCGCTCAGCGTATACTGGTGGAAGTGGTCGATACACTCATTCGATTACTTCACCCATTCGCCCCGTTCATCACCGAGGAACTCTGGCATCAACTGAATCAACGGGCACCTGTTCGCGGCCTGACAGAACAATTCCAGGCACCTGAGAGCGTGATGATCGCGTCGTGGCCGGAACTCTCGACCGATCTGACCGACGAAGCACTGGAAAAACGCTTTGAACGTTTGCAGGAAATCATCGTTGCCGTGCGGAACGTACGGGGGCTGTACAAAATCAGTCCCCGGGAACCACTCAAGCTGTTCATGCGCTGCGCACCGGAGGTCGCCGAACAAATGCATGCGGTAGCGGATCAGTTCGACAATCTGTCTCGTACTATGCTGGCGGCGGCCGGGCTGGACGTTAACCGCCCAGAGGCGAGTGCCAATTTCAGTCTGGAAGATGCTGAAGGCTATATCCCGCTCAAAGGTCTCATCGACCTCGACGCGGAACTGGAACGACAGCAGAAAAAAGCAAGTGAACTCAGTGGCCACATCACTCGGTCAGAGAAGAAGCTGGGCAACAGCAACTTTGTTGACAAAGCCCCGGAACACGTGGTGAACGAAGTTCGTGAGACCCTGGCAGGGTTGAAGAATCAGCTGGCGAACGTGGAACGGACCATCGAAGAACTGAGCTGAGTCCAGGTGCAGAAACTCACGGCTGGCAGTCTGTCTTACGACTTACCGAATCGGTTGCCGTTCCCGTTCCAGATCAAACCTGCCATGTTCCATAAATGTAGTGACTGCGGTGACACAGCGGCGGTCCGACGTCAGGAATGAATGAATCACAGGTAACAGCAGAAAATCGGCGGCCCCCTTCAGACGCGCACTGCGGACGGTGACTGTACTGTCATTGTCACCGTGCAGTAAGGGATTGAAGCCTTTTACTCCGCCTCGTCCACCAGCGATCACGCCGAACTCGAATTCCGGAATTGGCAGGTCTGCGATGAGACCCTCTTCATGAGAAGTGAGCTGTTGTCCGGCCGGGCCACAAATGGCACGATACAGAGGGTTGGTGTGCAGCCGGTCGGCAATCTGAGCACCATGATTGGGTGCTCCTAACAGGACCGCCCGACGAATTCTTTCGTCGCAGTGGTCACGCAGGTAACACCGCAGGATCACTCCGCCCATACTGTGCACCACCAAGTCGATCGTCTCAATTCCTTCAAGTGACTCGATGACCTGAGCCAGACAATTGGCAGCCACCGGGATGGAGCTGCGTGTGCTGGGATAATCAAATCGCACAATCGTGCACCCCTCGGGTTTAAGCTTGCGCGCCAGCACATCAAATGAACGGGAGCTGCGAATGAGACCATGCACCAGGATGACAGCTCGACCGCTCATCGGCGGCAACTGCTGTGTTTTACGGACAATGCTTAGCGCTGCGTCGCATTCTTTCAGAGTGCCGTGACTGTGCCGACGGTTCTCCGGATCCAGCAGACGATAATGCTCGGTGAACACGTTCTGCTGGATGCGCCAACCTCGAAAGAACCGCACGTCGCTCCAGAACTGTCGCCCCCCCAGCGTCTGTGACGTCGATTTCCGGAGTGTTTGAACAATGCCGGACAAGGTGGACTTCCGGGAATTCTGTGTTGGATTATCGGCTTCCTGGGCTACCACCACATCAGCAACAAGAATGATCAAAAGAACCCGACTCACGGTATGCATCACCTCTGCCAGCTGGAACAATGAACCGTGGCTATCGTACTGAGGACCCGGCTTACCCGCCAGACTTGTCAAACCGGATTACTTTGCCAATTCGCGACGAATCCGATCGACTTGAAGACGCATGGGTTCCTGTCGAGTCTTCATGTCTTCAGGCCGGGCGGGTTCCACTTTCAGCCAGCAGAAGCCCGGGCCGCTGGATTGCAAGAACGAGGTGGCCTGGTCCTGCCATGACTGTGCGTCGTGAAAAGTGACGACGGTTTCGAAACCGATCGATCGCGCCATTTCGTCAAATCGCACGTTCGAATCGCTCGCCGCTGTTTTTTGTCCTCCGGTGACATCATAGACGCTGTTGTCCAGCAGGATGATGGATAGATTCGTACATCGAGCGGAAACAACAGACACCAGCGAACCCAGACTCATCAGGAGTGACCCGTCGCCTGACAATGCGATCACTGTGCGTTCCGGTTGTGCAAGTGCGATTCCCATTGCTAACGGAACCGCTCCGCCCATCGTTGAGGGATTGAAATGAAAATCCAAACGATGGTTCTCGATCAGCGGCCAGACTCGGGATGACCCCATGTTGGTTACGACGAGATCCCCATCCCGGCGTGCGTTTGCCAGCGTGGCAAGCGACTGTCGAAAGGGAATTTGTGAACAGGTGGTGCCATCACCACTGATTTGCATTTCAGGCTACTCCGCAAGCAGGACTGCACCCGGCTGCCCTGTCTCCAGACAGCTGCGCACAAAGTTACTGAATTTAGGTTTGTCGGATTTGGCAGCCACGAGCTGATACTCGAAGCCCCAGGCTTCGAGTATGGGTTCTGCAAATCTCCTGGCCGTATCGGTGGATCCAGCATTCAGCCAGTTTCTTGCGCCGATGATGGAGATCACCGGAACATCGAGGTCAAACAAAATGTTTCTCAATGCATCTCCGGATTCAAACAAACCTGTTGTCTGCATGATCACCACCGGTGTTTTCCCACCAAAAATGAGACCTGCTGCCAGTGGCCACGCTTCACCTTCTCGACAGATCCGAATCAACCGCACATTCGGTGAAGCCACTAGGGCGGATTCCCAGGTTCCCAAGGCAGCATCAGGGACCCAGATCGCATGAGTGATTCCCAGGCTGGTGAGTTCAGCAACGATTTCTTCGCCGGAGAAAACCATAGTCAAAGTGGATTGCTTTATCGATGTGGATATTCGAACCCAATAAGTCATACCTCTGACCGTGATGATACCGAGCCACAACAGCCAGGTCGATCAATCCGGCTCGCCGGACCCCATGGCTCCGTGGACTACCAACAAAACGGACGACACTCCCTTCAATGTCGGCAGAGTTTCCGGAGGTAGCTCGACGGAGCTGTAGAACACCAGCGGGATGGAAACGAGGATTCAGGCTGAAGATTTCGGTGTCCCGTTTCGCTGCCGGAAATATCGTACAGGTACCGGACTGCAGGGACGTGTCCACTAGATCAAAGTCACCATATATACACCTACAATCCAGTCAGAGGGATTTTCCATTACGCCGGTCGAAGTGAAACGGTTCCTCGGCGTGGGCGCTGACGCTCACCTTCAGCGGGGGCGCGATACCGCCCTGATCAACCTGCACGCGCAGAATATTTTCCGCTGCGAACGGTCGGTCATAAATCCATCTGTGCCCGTCACCATGCAGATACAAAACCGGCTTGTCAAATTTCTCTGCCTCGATACTGAATGGCTCGAAGAAGTCTCGATGTTTGTCCTGAGGATTCGCGTGCCCAAACAAAACCAGCGAACTGACATCGTTGCCAAACTGTGCGAGGTTCCGCCGAATCCACTGTAATCCATCGGCGTGCCGCTGCTTCCATTCGGTGGGATCATGGATGCGTCCGCCGACCATGTTGATGCCGATGAACAGGACTCCGTTTTTCACAAACGAAAAATTTTCTTCATGTTCAAGCTGACGGAACAAAGGGAAAGTGTGATTCCAGCGGCGGTCAAAGCGGCGAAAATATCTGTTCCAGTATGTCCACGCCTCAGCTGGTTCTGTGCAGTCGTTCCACTCATTGTCGCCCGGTATGATGAACACGGGTGCCTTGGCTTTGCTGAGCATCCCGGACACTTTGATGTAAACAGCCTTATCACAGGGGGTAGCACCGTCTTTGATGTCCCCCACATGCAGGACAAACTCCGCGTCGGATGGCAACTCCGCTATCTGTCGCGGCAGCAGCTCATCTTCTGCCGGCTGATAAGGAACGTCTCCCATGGCGTAAAACGTGACGAGCTCCGTTTCCTTCCGTCCAGTCTGTTCCTCAGCGATGACGGACGAAACAGTGATGATCGCACTCAGCATTGGTGCGATGTGTAGGCAGGCGATTTTCATGCAGGAAGTCCTGTAGCAACGGCAAAGTAATGATGAATACTCAGTCTTTGATCGGGGGACCGGACCCAGGCAGGTATTCGTATGTTTGATTTACGTGTCCGACACCGCGAGCACACGGTTCTTCGCAGGGAAGCTGACAGGGTTGGAGTAGTGATTGACCCTGCACACTTCTTTCCCGTCGCGCAGAACCGGAGTGGGCTGTTCGATCACGAAGTCACAGAAATGAGGAGCGTTGAAGACGGCGAAGGCCAGACGCACACTGGCGACTGGTGGATCGAACCGCCTGCTCAGGTCGGGGAAGGCGACGGGGCCGGTGTCGACCTGCCAGATACCGTCGTCGACGGCGATGTTCATCGTCTTCACAGGATACTCCATGATGCAGCGCATCCCCCCCGACTTGTGGGTGACCTCGGTCTGCGCAACCAGCGGCACGTCGGTCGCCGTGGCGTCCCGAATCTCCTCGAAAGTCTTGAGTTCGGTGACCGTGCTGCCGTAGTGAAGGCGCATGATCGGCTCTCCCCAGACATCGTTAACCTCTCGGACTTCCCTGTATCGTTCGCGGGCGTCGACGTGCCGGCGGAGGATCAGCATGTGGTCACCACCGTAGATTGGCATGAAGTCATAATTGTCTTCATGCAGTAGGTTCTTCCTGGCGAAAGTGTGCTCGCTCTTACAGGAGCCGCACTGATAGATAACCGTCTGCGTTCCGGCCGCGTCGTCGATGAGAATCGTCCGGCTCTCGACCCAGAATCGAACGGCGTTGGCCGGAGACTTGTTGCCGATGAAGGAGTGACCGTAGTCCAGACAGCGGATCATGCCGCTGTCGTCGGTGGCGGATGAGTTCAGCAAGGCGGTTGTCCCTCCGGCAGAAAATCCGGTGGCTAGAAAGTTGCGTCGAGTAGGGTTCATGTTTTTCTCCGGCTTAAATCTTGGTCGTCCTGTTCATTTCCTGACGAAGTCCTCTTCGCACAGTTCCACGGCGACCGATGGAATCTGCTTCCGATTCCGATCCCAGTTGTAACGAGTGAACACCCAGAGGACACCAGGCTTCCGCTCGATGAGATAGGGATAGGCCAGCTGGGATCCGGACTCACGAGCGATCACAACGGGTTTCGACCAGGAATCGCCGTCGTCCTCGGAGAATGCGATGGACAGTTCCTCGCGGTGCCACGAAGGCCGGCTGGCCGAGCCAGTGCCAGGCTCATGCCTCAATACCTTGATCGCGCCCTCGGGTTTGAGACGATTCCACACGAAAACCAGGCGCCCACTGTCAAGTCTCCGCACCCAGCCCGGGGCACTGCTTGCATCTAGGCTGGTTGGTCGAATCTCGCGCCAGGAGCTTCCGCCGTCGTCCGAGTACGCCTTCCAGAATCTGTCGAGGGTCGTACGGATGAGCATCATCAGTCGACCGTCATTCAGTTCCGTCACCGTCGGTTCGATCGCACCGTCGTGATGGCCACGTCCGCCCAGATCGATCCAGTTACTGCGTATCCAGGTTTTGCGTATCCAGGTTTTGCCTTCATCCGTCGAGCGGAACGAACAAACCACCCAGCGTCCGAGGTCCGGTGCCATGTGCTCGACACTGGCCACCAACGCTCCGTCACGCGTCTGGATGAACCCCATAAAGTCGGCGTTGTACCCACCGAGCAATCGCTGTCGATCCTCCCAGGTTTTGCCGCCGTCACGACTGCAAATCGACCAGAGCTCAAGCCGGCAGTCGGGATTCGGCGCGCCGCGCTGGTCGTCCCAGCTCCATTTGTAGGTATCCATGTCAAGGAAGAGGATGACGAGGGCCCCTGACCGCGTCATCAGTGGCTGGCCGACATGGCCAAAGTGAGTGAGGTTGATCCCGGAGTGAATCGGTCCGCCCTGCCTAGTCCACGTCTTGCCGCCGTCGGTACTCTTCACGAGCAAATTTTTTTCGACTGCGAGAAGAGCCTCATTCCCAAGTTGGATGAAGGGACCGTCCTTCGTGCATTCAAGCGGCTTCGTATCAGGGTGTAGCCAGCGTTCGTCCGGGAAGGCGCACGATGTCATCAGACCGAAGAGAACCGGAATCATTATGACTATGCGCGTTGTCCTGTTTGTCATTCCTGGAGTATGGCTCCCGCGCGCAGCGTGGATCCATAGATGTATACTCAGTCTGCAACCCGGAAGCCGGACGCAGACAGGGATCCGGATGTTTGACTGCGGCACGGTCATGAGCAAGTGTATCTCGCGTGGAAAAGGCAGGTGTGTTCACGGACGACCACCTTGGCATCAGCCGGTTCTCCATGACTGATATCCTGGAGGGCTTGATGGCCGGACCCAGGAACGTCCGTTGCTGAGCGGCCTTCCGCCACAGAGGATACACAGTTCAGGCGGGCATTACCTAGATTGCTTTGTGGTTTCGACGCTGTCTGCGGTAATCCAGTCCCTCCGTTGACTCTTTCTGTCGGCCGGTGTTGGAACAGAATCCACACATGCATGCCTTCCCAGGACCGTCTCCGTTGCGAAACTGATTCTGCTCCCAGGGTTCGCATTTTGATTCCTCACTGGTTTGAAGTTCCTGCATCGGCACTGTCACATGGCTGAAGCCGGGCTTCAATATCGATGAACCCCGTCCATGATTCACCGGACTGCAGGACTCTAAGTCCCGCATCGATGCCCTGTTGCTGAAGATTAATTGCATCGGTCGTGCAAGTGTAAGGCTCCAGGCAAACAGCGGACGTCCAGGGCGGAGTAAACGCTACCAGCTCCTGAAAATCTGCTGAGAACCGCTGAATGACTTTGTGACCGGAATCCGGATCAGCCACACTGGTTTCGATATAACCGTCGGACGCTGCCTGCATTCCCGCGAAAGCATTATCCAGTGTCAATGAACCATAGTCCGGGGACTCCTGCAGCCGGGCGTTTTCGGGCACGTCCGTCGTTGCACCAGTGGGCAGGTATTCCTGCAGTTCACGCGACTGGATCACGGGAGCAAAAACCGTGCAATGTTCCGCTGAAGCGCCGCCAAGCGGTAATTGGAAATATGCATGAGTCCCGAGGCCCCAGGGTAATGGTTTGGCATCCGGGTTGTGGACGGTGAATTCCGACTGCAGTATTGACCCCGTAATCGAGTAACGAACCAACAGTTCCGCATCTGCCGGCCACAAAGCAGCACGCTCCGCGGCGTCTTCACTGATTCGAAAAACAGCCGTCACCCACGACTCCGCCTGTTCTACAATTCGCCAGGGGCGGTCCATGCAGAAACCGTGAATCGCGTTTCCCGATCCGTCATAGCCGACCCGTGATTCCGGCAATTCGTAATCCTTGCCATCCCACGAATATTTTCCGGAACGGATGCGATTCGGAAAAGGAAACAGTATTGGAATGCCATTGTGGCTGGGTGGGTGGCTGCCGTCTTCGAATCCGTCTTCGGCATTGATTACGTCGAGTTCAATGTCGTCCTGTCGAGCTACAAAGCGGAAACAATTGAAGCCGGTATCAACGGCAATACTGGCATGCGAACCGGACTGAGCATCACAGATTTGAACGACCGACATGGAGAGTCTCTTTCCACGAAACAGGCAACCGTTCACAACGGCATTCAGGAGCAGCCAACTCGAAAACTCTCCAAGGATTTACCGGATTCGCACATGAAAAGCTACCTCGTACAGGAAGACTCAGCGTACCGGATCATGATACACTCGTAATGAATCTGCCCGACTGCTCTCTGAATTGCTGATCAGGAGAGTTGGCAGCATACTTGTATGGTTAGCCCTCTGAGTGAGTCGCAAAGCATCATGGCAGGTATCGTACCGTTAAAAGAGTACCAGCATTCTGGTCAGGCAACGATAAGTTCGGATGCTCGGAGAACAGGCCGTCTCGTGTCTCTGGATGCCTTCCGGGGCTTTATCATGATTGTCCTCGCGGCTGAGGGGTTTGGGTTCAGGGATTTCGCCAAATTACCGAATGACGCGCCTGCATGGAAAATCGTCGACTATGACACATGGCAGACGATTGGCCATCATTTTAGGCACGCAAATTGGGTCGCTATTGATACGACATATGGTATCGCGTTCTGGGATCTCATTCAGCCGGCATTCATGTTCATGGTCGGCGTCGCCATGCCGTTGTCCTACGCACGGCGTAAAGCACGCGGACAGTCGTCTGCAAATCGGTTGCTGCACGCACTCATTCGATCCGTCATCTTGGTGCTGATGGGCGTTTTCCTGTACTCGCTGCAATACCCTCGCACGAACTGGCTCTTTACCAACGTGCTCGCACAGATCGGCCTCGGCTATTTCTTCGCCTACTTGCTGCTGAAACGTACACCAAAGATTCAGCGATGGGCGATCGCCGTCATTCTGACTGGATACTGGGCGTTGTTCTACTTCAGCCCTCCGCCGGACGGTTACGACTACAAAGCTGTCGGCGTGAGTATCGAAAACGGTGAAGTCATTACGGATCACGAGGTCCCCTGGTACTACCGCTGGATTCAACGCAGTGTTGCCCAAAACGACGGCGAAGTCTTTACGAATCACATGGCTCCCTGGTCCAAAAACGGGAACATCGCGTTTCGTTTCGACCAGTGGCTCCTGCCGAAGCTCAGGACCACCGGGACAAATGAATCGGAGAAACCAGTACTGGACTCCACGCAGGCTGCGGATTCTGAGGATGACAACACAGCCCTTGGGGCTGATGTTCTGCAGGATCAGCCGAATCGCATGGGATTGCTGCGGAGGTGGCTCTTCAGCAATCCGCAAGAGTATGCATTCAACCAAAGCGGCTATACGACTCTGAATTTTGTTCCTTCCATTGCCACAGCATTGCTCGGTGTTCTGTGTGGTCAGCTGTTGATTTGCGGGAAACGGCCCATCGCTGTCGTTTTCCGGTTGCTGATTGGCGGCGCAATCTGCGTGGGACTCGGTCTGGCTGCCCATGTGACGATATGCCCCGTCATTAAGATCATCTGGACTCCGAGCTGGACATTATTCAGCGGTGGCTGTGTGATCTGGATGCTGGCAGTCTTCTACTTGCTGTTCGATGTCCTGCCGCTGAAAAAAGTCGCCTGGCCGCTTCAGGTTATCGGCATCAATTCTTTGGCCGTGTATCTGATGGGTCAGTTGCTTGGTGGCTGGGTCGAGGACAAGGTGGTCGCGATCCACCTGTCAGGTTTCATGGAAACGGTCTGCGGAACGGATGTACTGGGTGACAACACGTTTGGTCACATAATTGGTCCCACCTCAGTGGCCGTCGTATTCTGGCTGCTAACGGTCTATATGTACCGACGCCGAATTCATATCCGTATTTGATTCCAGCTGTGGGTCAGGTTCGCACATCGGTGGCCAGTGCCCGGTTTGAGCAGACCGAGATCAACTCGGCAGGAGTTGAATTACCGGAGAGATTGTCTGACGATGCGGGATCGCACGAATCAGCCCCGGCGAACCACAGGACCGTGCCCAGATGATCACATGCACGCGTCGACAGTTTCTTTCCTCCTCGCTCATCCTGGCCACAGGCAGCACCACGCTCGGCCGCTCCGCCCGGGTGCTGGCCACTCCTCCGGATGACGGCAACCAGAGTTACCTGCTGACGACGAACCGGGATCCGCAGGACCACCATGATTCCCACCTGCACCTATTCATCGATCACCAAGAAATCGCGGAGCAACAGTACGTCAAGCGGATCATGAACCGGCTGGGGAAACACCCCCGCCCTGTGCTGATGGCCGACCGGCCGTGGGAAGGCGAACGGGCCCAGGCCTGGGGCAGCGTGATCCAGGAACCGGACCGGCTGTTCCGGATGTGGTACTTCGCCTTTAACACCCAGAGACGCTTCGACCAACTCGATGTCGGTGGTTATGCCTACGCCGAAAGCCGCGATGGAGTCCACTGGCACAAGCCCAACCTTGGGGTTGTTGATTTCCGGGGCAGCAGGAGAAACAACCTCTTCTACAGCTGTCATCCTCAGGGAAAGAACCTTGTCGACGAGGAATTTGCCCGACGGGGCTGGGTCTTCCGGCCATCGACGAAAATGGCGACCAGATCGGCGTGATCAATAACCTTGACGGGCTGACCGTAGTCCGTGACGATGACGATCCCGACCCGATGCGGCGGTACAAGGTGATCGCCCACATGCAGGACCACCGCATGGGGCTCGCCACTATCCCAAGCGATACCCCGGAGTCAGCCGTGAGCAGGTGGCCCGGTCACGCGATGTTTTCGGGCAGTACATGGACACCAGCGCCGACGGCATCCACTGGACCCGGCGGCCGCAGCGCGTCGCTGAGAACCAGTCAGGACTGGAAGAAGTGGTCTCAGCTCGAGGTGGTTTTCGGCAAGGGCTCCGACCCCGAGTTCAATAAGACCTTCCAGTGGCACGGAGCTATTACACCGTTCAACTACGGCAACGTCGAGTACCTGAAACACACACCGATCCGGGTCGCCGTCATCGGCCCCGACGGATCGCCGCTCCCGGGTTATTCGCTCGAAGAATCGCGAATTCCTGTCGACAACAAGCGGCTGTATTCGATCGCCCGCTGGAAGACCAGGCCCGACCTCGGTGAACTGGTCGGCCGGCAGGTTTCACTGCACTTTGAAATCCGTGGTGCAGTCGTCTACAGCTACCGATTCCATCTCCGGCTGGCCTGACTGTGTCAGCCGACACAGCCAAAACCACAGGTCCATATCGTTGACCAATACGTCAAAGGACTGGCAGCTTGTCTCACCCGGCAGCGGCCGAACGCTTAATGTTTGCGCTTCTTCCCAGCCGATTTCCCGCTGGTGGATTTTTTCCTGGCTGACTGCTTTGCTGCGGTTGTTCTGCCACGTGCCGATTTTTTTGCCGTCTTCTTTTTTGCAGCAGACGTCCGCGCAGGTCTTTTCACAGCTGTTTTCTTTTTCGTCCCCTTCTTTTTCTTCGCAGTGCTCTTTGCTGGTGTTTTCTTTTTCGTCCCCTTCTTTTTCTTCGCAGTGCTCTTTGCTGGTGTCTTCTTTTTACGAGTTGCTTTCGTCGCAGCCTTTTTCCGGCCAGGCTTCTTCTTCGACCTGCTTCCGGAGGATATCCCATCGGAGAATACGTGGTCCCAGCCTGAGACGAACTTCTTCGAAGCTCCGGTATGCACGGTGTAGCCAGTCATCTTTACATTTCCTTTGAAATTGAGAAGACGGGGACATTATCCACTCAGTTGGCTGATTCAAGCGCACGGCACCGCCAGGTATGACTTTGTTCAAATCCGGAATTCCGGACCACGCCGAAAGATATCGGCCGCTCTCGTTTGAGCGAACGAAGTAAAGTCGAATGTTGCTCCTGCTGGCCTGTGCAGAATGCACCCTGAGCCGGTCCTGGCCGGTATCCGTCCTCGGCTGTTAGCGTTCATGAGCGGTTTTAGGTCTGAAAGGCGACATTTCCTTTCGGCCAGAGAAGCGGTTCATTACGAGTGCCTCGGTGGCCGTCTGTCAGCAACGTATCGCAGGAAATCCACCAGACTGCTGAATCGGAACGTTTCATGCACAAAGTACCGGACGACGTAGAACACGAAGTCACAAAGTGGCAAAAGGACCAGATACATATTGGCAACAGAAGCAACCAGCATAGAGTCTGTATGTCGATCAACAGCAGACCAGCGACGACGGAGCCCGTGGCCAGGAACCTGTCAAATAAATGAGTTTTGGGTTCTGTAGAACTCCCATGGCAGCCACTCACAGATTGACTGTTCAATGCAACAGGATTCGCCAGCCCGTACTCAGATGCGCTGTCCGGCAACATGAACTGGCATCGACGTGGAGCTGTGTTCCATTTCGCGACCGGGATCAACTGCAGTGTGATTCCCCAAAAAAGTTCCGTAGATCGAATAAAACGTCGGTACCAGCACAAGAACCAGCAATGTCGCCAGCGATAACCCAAAGCAGAGACTGACAGCCATGGGAATCACCATCTGAGCCTGAAACGAATCTTCAGTCAAAATTGGCAGCAGACCAGCGATTGTGGTCATCGAAGTAAGTAACACGGGCCGGAATCGCCGGGTACCTGCTTCAAGAATCGCTTCCTGCAGCGGCATGCCGGCCCGAATACGTGAATTGATGAAGTCAACCAATACGATCGAATCGTTCACGACCACACCAGTTAATGCAACCAGGCCAAGCATACTGAAGAGGGTGAGCGGGATCTCCATAATGGCATGTCCCCAGATGGCTCCTATGAACCCAAACGGAATCACCCCCATCACAATGGCCGGCTGGATATAAGACGTGAACTGAATCGTGAGCAACACATACATCACAGTGAGGGCAATACACATTCCAATCATCAGACTGCTGATGGACTCGCTCCGCTGTTCCTGCTGACCCTCCCAGTGGACAGTCAGCCACGGATGATCAGCCAGCTGTTGCTGCAAAAATGTCTGTTGCAGATCCCTCACGATGTTCTCCGCGTTCGCCCGACCTTCGGCCACATCAGCGCTAATGGTGATTGACCGCCGCTGATTAATGCGGTTGATTTCCGAATAGCCGCGAATGACGTCTACTTCGGCCAGTTCCGTGATCGGACGCTGAATTCCGTCACCTGGGTCCACTCGAATTTCATTGAGCGCCACCAGAGAATTCCGGTCTTTCTCCGGATAACGCACCATAAGTTTCACTTCATGGCGACCCCGCTGCAGCCTCATGACTTCTTCGCCGAAGTACGAAGCACGCACCGTGCGTGCGATGCGTTCCAGAGGAATTCCCATGGCCACACCGGTTGCCTGAGCCCTCAGTTGCAGTTCCCACTTGCCAGGCCGTGAATCGTCATCGACATCCTTGACACCATCATAGGCAGCCAGTTTCTGTTTCGTGGCGTCGACGACAGCCTCGAGTTCAGCCATATGTTCCGGGGCTGCCAGCAGCTTGAACTCCACTGCTTTGCCTGCAGGACCATGGGACTGTGTTTGGAATCGCAGTGATTCGACTCCCGGGATCTCACCGACTGCCGACCGCCACAATTCCAGAACCTGGTCGCTGGTCTTGGTGCGTTGTGTGTTGTCTGCCAGCTCCACATAAACGTGACCAGCATGACTCCCTTCGACACGCCCTCCCCGACTGACACCACCGCCCTCGTTGCTGGCAATGCCCACAACGCGATGCACACACCGTACCAGTGCAGCATCTGGTGAAGCGTGCTGTTTCCCGATGGCCAGGATCGCAGTTTCAAGTCGTTGCGTGGCTTCATCCGTGACACTGGCCGGTGTCCCATCAGGAAATGCCACGTCTGCAACGATGCCCGGTGCATCCACCTTGGGAAAAAAGACACGTTCGACAGTCCCATTCGAGACCAGTGTCGAAGTTAGAAGTCCGACTGATACGGCCGTGCAGCACGTGACGGCCGGATTTACTACTGAGAATATGACAATTGGCTTATAGACCCTGGCCAGAAAACTATTGAGCAAGCGCGCAGTGAAACGATTGAGTCCGGCAGTCAGAGCAAACGGTTCTTTTTGGCCGTGCGCCAGGTGACAGGGCAGAATAAACATACTCTCCAGAAGTGAGATGATGAGCATCGCGATCACGGCCATCGGGATCACGGCAAAAAATTTGCCCATAGTACCGGTGACAAACAGCATCGGCGTAAATGCAACCACTGTTGTAGCAATCGACATACCAACTGACGGGATCACTTCCAGTGTGCCGTCGATTGCCGCGGTCACAAACGATTTTCCCTGTTGTCGATGAGCATAGATGTTTTCACCAATGACAATGGCATCATCGACCACGATTCCGAGTGCGATGAGGAAGGCGAACAGCGACAACATATTGATTGTCTGGTCAAAGTAGAGCAGCACCGCGCAAGCCCCCAGCAGCGAAACGGGAATCCCCATCGATACCCAGAATGCCAGTCGGAATTCCAGGAACAGTGCCAGAACAATAAACACCAGTATCAGACCCTGCAGGCCGTTGCGTCGCAGCAGATCAAGACGGTCGCGGACGTTGACGGAAGAGTCACCCCAGATCACAAATTCGTAGCCCGGTGGCGGTGTTGTATTCTTGAGGTGTTCCTTTACCGCGTTAGCCATCGCCAGCAGATCGTCCCGATTTCCCGCGTTGACACTGATGGCCAGTCCCGGGCGTCCGTTGATACGACTGATGGATGTGGTGTCAGCGAACTCATCTTGCACGGTCCCCAGATCGTCGACTGTCAGGACGACACCTTCAGGGCTGGTGAGAATCGGTATCTTGGCGATTTCTGCGCCGCGTAATCTTTTTGCCTTGCCTCTCAGCAGATATGTGTTGCCCTGGCTGCGAATGCTGCCGCCCGGCAGTTCCAGATTGCGCTGTCGCAGTCGCTCGGCGACATCAGTCAGCGTCAGACCATACTGGCGCAACGTTTTTTCCGGAATCTCCACATCAATCTGGTAGTCACGTTCTCCGATAATCTCGGCTGCAGAGATTTGATCGATGAGCAGTAAACGATCGCGAACATTCTCAGTGACATGACGCAGTTCCAGGTCTCGTTTATCTCCGTGAGTCTCCTCAAGGGCCACAATGCCCACGGTGATCGCTGGAGAACGAAATGTGACCTGATGAACTTCCGGTTCCTCCGCCAGATCCGGAAAGCTTGGAATACGGTCGATCTGTGACTGGATGTCGTTCAGCACCTTTTGAACGCTGGGAACGTCAGCCCTCACTTCGACAACGACGTTGCCAGTCCCTTCCATTGCCACCGACGTGATCTTTCTGATGCCGTCCACTGATCGAATTGCTTCTTCGACCTTCTGACAGATTCCAGATTCCACTTCTTCCGGACTGGCACCCGGGTAAGGAACTGCCACCCGAATGATTTCCAGATCAAATTGCGGGAATACTTCACGGCGGAGCATGAATCCGGAAAGAATTCCCACAGCCAGGATTGCGACCATGATCGTGTTCATGGCTGGAGTCTGCCGAATTGACCACGCGATGATCGATCTCATAGTTCGTCTTCCCGACGGACTTCCATTCCATCTTTAACTGACACGAGTGGTGAGATGACCACCTGATCATTATCTGTGAGGTCCGTTTCGTTGGCCCGCAGCAAAATGTACTCATCGGAAGAACGTGCGATGGTGACGCTGTATATCCGTAACACATCATCTCGCACGACCCAAACGTTGCCACCAGGTCTGACGGCTGTGGCGGGAATGCGAAGTAACTTCCGAGAGTCCAGGATTGGGATTCGAACCGTGACAAACATTCCCGCCGACAGCCTGGGGGCGATGATGGCTCGTCCGGCGCGGCGGTTGTCGACGCAGTATTTATGTGGTTCTGCCACGGTCACACGACACGGAAAGGTCCGGGTTTGCCGATTGATTCCGGTAGCCTCGAACCGTGACAGGACTCCGTTCCAACGGACTTCTGTGTCATCGAAATCATAGATGACTTCACAGGGGATGGGAGTGGCCAGTGGATCCTGCAGCACGGCTTCCACAGAATCTGCCAGCTCTCCGGCCTTTTGCAGAATCCAGACCAGATCATCTGCCTGCAGATTACACTTGACCTCGATACAGCTTGAATCGCTGATATGAACCAACTTGTCGCCGTCCCGAATATAGTCACCCTGTTCTGCGATATCGTCGACGATGCGACCATCTGCCGGTGCCGTGATGAAGCAGCGCTCCAGATTGACCTGCGCCTGTTTCAGCTGAGCTGTCACCAGTTTCCTGCTGGCTGCCTTCTGCTTCAGCATCTGCTTCATCGATCGTCTGGAGTTCAGCAGTGTCTGCAGCGCGTTCCGAGCTGTAATTTCCTGACGTGTGGCTTCGTCGACCTCAGATTCAGAAGTTGATTTGCGAGCGTAAGCGTCTTCAATTCTTTCGAGTTGCTTTTTCCGGAGCGAGACATCCTGCTTCGCCAGTTGAATGAGTTCTTCTGTATTGACAATGTCAATTTCAACCGACTTGCTCTCTTCATCTGTCAGACTCAGCTGAGCTTCCAGCCGTTCAAGTTCTAGTCTGTAGTTTGTATCGTCTATTGCGAACAACAGGTCGCCTTCGTGGACAAGCATACCGCTTCGTGCACTGTGCGACCGGTGCTTAATCTGTCCGCCCACCTGAGCAGCCACGGTAATGAGGCGCAGCGAATTCGCATCACCGTCCATCTCAATTATCACGGGTTGAGTGTGCTCCGTGATCGTGGCAGTCCGCACCAGTGGAGCGGTTTCCGAAGTGTCCTGATTCTGAACCACCTCAGGAGGTTTTCCGAACAGCAGATAGCCGCCGACACCTGCACTCAGGATGACCAGACACAGGAATACAGTCGTTGGAATACGCACTTTCGATTACTCCGCGTGACACGCTTTTTGCAACATATCTCAGCGAGGTCCTGATCAATTAGTGGCCACCGTCGGCAGCACCGCCTCGACGTCATTCGTTCGTCAGAACAGTCTTTCAAGAATCGTTTCGGTAACCACAAATGGACTTTGATCCGGGAGAACGGCGACAGGTCGTGCGAAGATTTCTGTGCCGGAAACAGTTCCTGGGTCAGGCAGCGTTGCCGACCGGACGGGAATTCACATCAGTTGTTCTGCGTTAAATTACCTTAAGCACTAAATTGCAGTTGGCGACCGTGAAATCGGCAGCTGAGCATGTTTTTCGGGATTTGAAAATGAAATCACGGTAAAATCGCATAAATTCTTTGTTCGTTCAAAACAAAAAACGCTGAACCAGGATCATCATCGTATCGCGAGGAAACGTCTCATCAGCTGTGTGAATTGACAGAGGGCAGGGTCAATCACACCATGTGTTATTCTTCTCTGTTCGAATCACAAGCACACAGGCGTTGGCCGTGAGACCGTTTCCGATCTGTCTAGCAGGCATATGGATCAGTCTCGGTGTATGTGGGTGGGCAGATGATTCACTGCGCGGCTTCGAGAATTCACAAGTGCGGGTGGCCGTTCAACGCGCCGTCCCTCTCATCGAGAAAGCATCATCCGGTTCAGCCGAGCAACGCCGGTGTTTTACCTGCCACCACCAGGCGATCCCCGTATTGGCGCTGTCAAAAGCACAAAAGCTCGGGTTTGATGTCGACAGCAAAAATCTGGAGCGACAGGTCAGCCACACTCTCGCTCATTTGCAACGAGGGCAGCAGAAATACACAGAGGGCAACGGACAGGGAGGCCGGGTGGTTACAGCTGGTTATGCGTTGTGGACACTGGAGGCGGGGGGCCATCCACCGGATGACGTCACGAGTGCCGTGACGGGATTTCTACTGCAGGACCAGAAAGACAGAAACCACTGGCAACAGGCCAGCAAACGACCGCCGATGTCCGGCAGTCCGTTCATGACCAGCTATGTGGCCATTCGGGGGTTGAACTCGTTCGGCACGAAAGAGCAACAGGACCAGATCGATCAGCGTCGTTCATCGGTGCAGAATTGGTTAGACAGTGCCCAACCAAAAGACACCGAGGATCACGTGTTTCGCCTGCGTCTGGTCTCAACAATGGAAAGTCAAAAACTGACCTTGCCGGCGGTCGCAGACGGATTGCTGACACTGCAGAGACCGGATGGTGGCTGGGCACAATTTCCCGATCAGGCATCCGATGCCTATGCAACTGGAACTGTGGTGGCAGCCCTGCTTTCGACCGGGGCGGAGATCAAAGATGCCGCCAAAATCCGTGACGCGATTGGGTACCTGCTGAACGAACAACGTGATGACGGATCGTGGTTGGTGCGAACACGAGCTGAAGGATTTCAGGAGTATTTCGAAACTGGATTCCCTCACGACGAACACCAGTTCATTTCAACCAGCGCGAGTGCCTGGTCCACGCTCGCGCTGCTGTATTTCCTGAACAATGATACCTTACAAACCGGCGCCCCTTTGCCAGCCGGTTGCATCGATGCGTTTTAGCTCTGCTTCGATCTCGTCTCCTTCGTAGAACGAGAACCAGCCTCGCAGAAGCTGTGACTCCCCGGGATCACAGTCGGGGAACTTTCCGTCGCTGTGAATACAGGGACACGGTGGGTTGAACCAGGTACTGTGGCAGGGCGTCCATGCGGTGATAATCCAGCGACTGGCCACGGAGGATCGTTGAGCAATATACGGTTCCGACTCAACGATATTTTCGGCGTTCGCGTGAGCAAACTCGGGCGCGCTTTTGAGCAAAATACAGTTCTGTACGCGCAGGTCACTGAGTTGTTCCAGTGACCCGTTGCTGAGCCACATTTCCATGTGTAACGCTTCACGCGTTGGCACAACCCGCGTGCCGAATACAACATTATTCGGCAGTCGGCGTTCCATAATCAGCTCACCATCTTTCTGTCGAACCCATTCCAGCGGTTCGAGTGGCAATTGCAGCTTTGTCCACATCGTTGCTACATGTGTGTGTGCCAGATACAGCAGGCCGTGTTTCTGTTCGTTATTGCGCCGAATGGCTTCCGGAATGTCCAGAACAAAGTAATCATGATCATTCCATGGAACGAAAACGCTGATCTTTGTGTCTCGCTGCGGACGCACCGCTCCGTCCAGAAACCCGGTTCGGGGATGACGTCCTCCGGGATAGGGCAGCGTGAGCAGCGGACCGTCTGCGGACCGTTCCGGCCGAGTCTCATTACGGATGTCGAATCGTTGCAGAGCAGCATGCACCTCCTTTGTCGACAGCCCTGTCGCAGTGCGGACTTCGGGAACCGTGTAGCGATGGTGCCAGACCATGTTTTGCAGCCACAACTCCAGATCCGTTTCTCCGGCTGGCCTCCTGCACGCGTCCGGTGACGTACCGGACTTGATGAGTTGTCTCCGGTCATTGATCACAAACTGTGAGTTGCTCGGAACCACTTCGGGATCGACGTAGCGAACGAGATCCCGCAGGGCGATTACCGTGAAGTCGTTTTCCGCCAGATAATTCATATACAGCTGGAAGCTGGCGGCCGGTGTATTGACCCAGGAGTGAGCCGTATCAGGTGCACCATGAAACTGCAGGACAGCAATCCGGCCAAATTGAGCCTGATCGACTGCTCGTTTGAAGTCGTCCAAAGTCCAATCTGGTCGCCCGTCTCCCGCTGATGGAATCAGCAGCGGATGATCCAGACCTGGTTCATAGGCAAATCCCCGCCCGTGTAAATAAGGGTATTCAGGAGATCCACCTCGACGTGCAAACTGGATTCCCAGTTTCCGGAGAGCTGGAAATGCCCCGAGGTCAATTCCATTCCCTGGATAGGCAAACGTTGTGGTACGGGGAATGTCGTAATCCAGGCACCGTACGTTGATTGCTTCAATTTGCTCGACCAGCCGCCGAAGTTTCTCCGGTTTCGTCGGATCCAGCGACATATGGTCGCGTGTGTGGTTGCCGATTTCAAATCCGTCCTGATGCAGTTGCGCGATCTGCTCCCAGGTCATGTAGTCCTGCTTGTTTGTCCGGAAGTCGAATCCCTCAGTGATGAAGAATGTGGCTCCAAATTTATACTTCTGCAGCGTGTCACGTACGACAGTGAAGTGCGATTTCACGGAGTCGTCAAATGTGAGCACCAGCAGTTTATCCGGAATCGGTTCCAGAGCCACTGCCGGTCGTGCGCTCAGACAGGCAAACAACGTCAGCAGGATGGGGCGCATGACAGAGCTTCTAAGTCGCAGAGTCTGATTCATACTGACCGGAACGAAACTGAGTTGAACGCACTGGGGCCAGCTAAATCACGGGTCTCGCTGAAAACGTCAGATCAGGTCATGTGGCGTCACGAGTGAAATCAAACATTGGTGTCGACAGATAGCGTTCGCCGGAGTCCGGCAGGATCACAACAATGGTCTTGCCGGCACTTTCGGCACGCTCGGCAACCTTGATGGCGGCCGCCATCGCCGCTCCACTGCTTATTCCACAGATGATGCCTTCTTCACGTGCGATCCGTGGAGCCAGTTCCAGTGATTCCTCACCTGATACCTGGACGATATCGTCCACCAGTGACACATCCAGATTGTCGGGGATGAATCCCGCGCCAATTCCCTGAATAGGATGCTTGCCAGGTTCTCCACCGGATATTACGGGACTGGTGCTCGGTTCCACGGCAATTGATGTGAGCGGCAGACCTTTTTCCTGCTTCAGAAACTGTGTCACTCCGGTAATCGTACCGCCGGTGCCCACTCCCGAGATCAGAATGTCGACATTACCCTCGGTATCTTCCAGAATCTCCGGACCGGTAGTTTTGAAATGAATGGCCGGGTTGGCCGGGTTGCTGAACTGCTGAGGTAGAAAGAAATTCTCCTGAGCAGCCAATTCTTCAGCTTTGCTGATAGCACCCTTCATGCCCTCAGCTCCCGGTGTAAGTACCAGTTTGGCACCAAATGCGCGCAACATCTGCCGACGCTCCAAAGACATGGTGTCGGGCATTGTCAGTGTCAGTTCATAGCCGCGAGCCGCACAAACGAACGCCAGAGCAATCCCGGTATTACCACTCGTTGGTTCGACGACTTGCATGCCTGCCTTGAGTTTCCCATTTTCTTCCGCATCCCAGATCATAGCCGCTCCAATGCGGCATTTGACGCTGTATGCCGGGTTACGTCCTTCAATTTTTGCCAGTAAAGTGGCTTTCGTGTGGCTTGCCATCCGATTGATCTGCACGAGTGGTGTGCGGCCAATGGACTGAGTGTTGTCTTTGAGAACGGGCATTCCGTTGTTCCTTTTTCAAACAGACAGAAAGTTGAAGCGATATTGCCGAGCACGGACCTGTTGTGTACCAAATCCACGCGTTTTCGCTAAGCGTTCTTGCAGATTCGAATCGGGAGCTTGCCAGATTTTAGCGTTCGAAGGAACAGCGAAGTCGGGTTCCCAAGACTGACTGCGAGGCGGGGATCCTGAAAATCATTCAAACCTCACGGTTGAAGGCTCGAAACCGATTCTTATTCGCTCTATGACACACTCAGCACATTGGGCACTTTGTGCCTGATATAATCTCCTTTGTCCCTGAATCTCTGCAGCCTTATGCAACGTCTGATTCCTCTTGTGTTGTCCGTGGTGTGCCTCGCTGTAATCACGGCGATGATTCCAATGCAGTTTCCTGCCGATCCGCAACGGGAGAACTCCGCTGTCGCCAAGTCAGTTACTCATATACCGGTTCACGCCGACGTGAACCCTGATGCGCAAACGTCGGAGGCTGGTGAAGATGGTCACGAACCTCATGCGGACAACTTTGCGCCGACTGTGGTGGATTCACGGAAACCACCCACAGGATCCTTCTCGGTGATTTCACCGTCGATCCTGCTGACTGGTTACTGTTTGCTGATCGTTGCAGCCTCTTTGTTTGGCGGATTGTTGCCATCACTGATCCAGTTGACCCACATCCGCATGCAAACGATCGTGAGCTTTGTGGGGGGGCTCATGCTCGGGATAGGTGTCTTTCATCTTATCCCTCATGCCGCGCGTCAGCTGGGGGATATGGACACCACAATGGTGTGGATGATCAGCGGAATCCTGCTGATGTTTTTCCTCATCCGTACGTTCCATTTTCACAACCATGGCATAGCAGAGGACACGCAGGACGAAGCTTGTGATCCGTGTGAGCAGGACCATTTTCACAGCCACCGTCATGCACATTCACACCCGGAGGTTCATCAGTTCAGCTGGTTCGGCATTGTCATCGGATTGAGCATCCATACACTGCTCGACGGAATTGCTCTGGGCAGTGCGGTGAGTATTGGTTCTGCATCGCAGGGTGTCCTCCCTGGAATTGGAGTGTTTCTGGCCATCCTGCTGCATAAACCTCTGGATGCCGTGTCCATCAGCACACTGATGGTGGCGGGCGGCTGGAAACGGGGTCATGTGCAGGCAGTCAACACCGGCTTCGCGATGATGTGTCCGCTGGGCGCGGCCCTTGTCCTGCTGGGTGCCAACCAATTTCCGGGAATTCGACAGGAACTCGCGGGTGCAGCCATGGCATTTTCGGCTGGTGTGTTTCTGTGCATCGCTTTAAGCGATCTGCTGCCGGAAATGGAGTTCCACTCCCACCATCGGCTCCGACTCTCCTTGGCACTCGGGCTGGGGGTTGCTGTCGCCTGGGCGATACGGCTTCTGCACAGACACGCTTGAGACTGCCGGACACTGTTCATGGTCGCCAATCGATCGGGCAGCATCAAATGGCCCTTAAGACTACGGCCGCGCTCTGACCTCGCGCGGTTCGGTTCACCGAAATCGCCGTCCGATTTCTGAGCGGCTGAGGTCCGTCCCTGACGACGTTCACACGGCAGCGTGGATCCGGAACTTCATAGTTCAGGGTGGCCGGAACTTCACCATAACGCAGGGCGAGCAGCGTCCCCGCCAATTCCACCGCACCGGCGCCCGCATCAAAATGACCGATGAAACTCTTCAAGGCCGTGACCGGAATTTCCCGGACACAATCGCCCAAAGCGCGGTAGTACGCGCGGGACTCGATGATATCATCGGTCTGAGTGCTCTTACCCTGAGCATTGATATGGCCGATTTCCTCCGGCCGAATACCAGCCCGCCGGATTCCGGAATCGATGGCTCGTACCAATCCCACCCCGCCGGACGCGTTTGCCGCACCCCGACCGTCACACCCCGCTCCCACTCCGATCACTTCGGCATAGATGTCTGCCCCTCGCCGAACAGCGTGCGTATACCTTTCCAGCACGAAGGTGGCAGCACCTTCGCCGACGACCGCACCGTCACGCTCAAAATCAAACGGTCGACAGGCTCGAGAAGGATCATCGGACCGCTGAGACAAGCCTTCAAAGCTGTGGAATTTGGCGATGTCGACCGGATGAATGTTCGAGCTGCAGGCTCCAACAATTATGGCATCGGCTCGATCGGCTTCAATAACTCTCACAGCTTCAGCCAGTGCAAGCAACGCGGATGCGTCACGTGATGTGATCGTGTTGTTGGGACCCTGAGCATTGTGATCGATTGAAACGTGGCATGCTGGCATATTGGGCAATTGACGCAAAAGCCACAGTGGAGTGATCTCACCAAGTCCGTCTTCGCCCCAACGGGTCATGTTGATCACGTTGTCCCCCGTTCGACAGGCTGCCACCGCGGCCGAAAGCTCTTCCGGGTGCATCGTCATGCGACCCGCGCCAAAATTGACGCCAAGTCGCAATGGATCAATATCTCCGGCCTGGAGTCCTGAATCCACAACTGCCTGCCGGGACGAAGCAACGCCAAGCTGCATGTCGCGCGACATGACTTTCAGAAATTTGCGATCAAGCGAGTGCCGTGATGGATCGAAATCCCGCACTTCCGCTGCGAACGCTGACGGCAGACCGCTGTGCGGAACCGACAAAAAATCAATTCCGCTGCGGTTATGCTGAAGACTCGACCAAAACGCGTCTTTGCCGATACCGACAGGCGAGACAACTCCCAGCCCCGTGATGACAATGCGAGCACCGTCGCGCTCAGCCATAGATACGCCTCACATACGCTGACTGTTCCTGTCATTTCTTCGACAGACAACAGTGACCCGGTCTGTTAAATTTTTCCACATGCCTGTTTTTCCAAGGCTAACTCACAGCCCCGGCAAAATATCGACTGATTTGTTGTTCCTGAATCCTGCCTTATGCTGGTATGTCAGCGATACTGCAGTCTTGGTTTCCGGCCGGCACCGTCCCCACCAAGCATCGTAATCCGGAAGACTTAAACTCCAGTGACAGTTGTGGCGTCTCAGCCAGACTCATCAAAATCGCCTCAATTACAGATTTTCACCGATTTTAAGTCAAGATCGGAAATCCGAATCTAGAGACCGACGGTGCTCATTCTTACCAATAGGTCAAAGCACAGCGGCAGATTATGCGAGTTGGAGCGGATGAGTCGCGTCCGTGAACTGACAATCAGGTTCGCACACGCCCCGAACCCGGTTCCATCACGGGCCGACCACGTGTGAGGTCGGGGATTGCCCACCACGATAGTGACACACACGTCAATTGTCGGCCGGCTCAAGAATCCGCGGCCGTGCTGTAACTGGCGGTTTGACATTGCCGCCCGTTTTCCGGTGTCCATCCGCAGGATGTTGTGAGTCGGCCCACACTCTTCAGGAAAATGCAGGATCGGCAGACGATCGAGTTCAGAGGCAGATTAACTGTCAGCCAGTTTAACTCCTGTCGCGACTCATCAGATAAATTAACACCGGGCTGGCAACATACACCGAACTATACGTTCCGACCAGAACACCAAGGGTCAGACAGAATGCAAATCCATGAATGCCTTCGCCTCCGATCACGTAGAGGATCATCACGACGATGAATGTCGTGAGAGAAGTGAGCAACGTCCGTGAGAGCGTTTGGTTGAGTGCCGTATTGACGATTTCTGCATTCAGGTCCGGATTCTTGCCTCGAACTTCACGAATACGGTCAAAGACCACGATTGTATCGTTGAGTGAATAACCGACGATCGTCAGGAAAGCCGCCACCATTGGAAGATTAATCCGGAAGTCAGTGAGCATCATTGCCTGGCCGATTGGATTACCACTGGCCCAGGACGCCAGAGCCACCATGCCCAGTACGATCAACACATCGTGCGTCAGGGCAACCACCGCGGCCACACCGAAAGTGATCCGCTGAAAACGGAACCAGATATACCCGACGATAGCAATTAAACTCACAATAACGGCCATGATAGCCGACTGTTTCATCTCGCTGGCAATAGCACTGGCAAACGTGTTGACTTCGTCGAACAGTGGGCTGGCATTCAGTCGAGTCTGCATACTGGTCAATGCAGACTCCAGGTCTTCCGCCGAAACAACGTCCAGGGTGTGGATTCTGACCTGTTCGTATTTGCGCACACCACGAGCTGTCGCTTCTATGCCAGTGCCTTTTAGCCCTTCGATTCCAAACAATGACGACGCATCCTGATACCTGCTGTCGTCAGATGGATCGAGTCCACTGAAGGCCGAAGCCACGTTGTCACTGATGGTTCCCAGAGCAACCTCGCCGGAAAACGTGACATCGGAAACATGCCCGCCGTTAAAACGGCGATTTCGACTCGCTTCCAGAGAATCGTCGTCATCTTCGATGTCCACTTGCTGCGGATCGGTGAACGTCATGCTGACCTTGCGCAGTTTCATGTCGTCCGCTGTTTCGAATGCATCGTTGACCTTCCGGCTCACTCGCTCCTCGGCAGACAGTTCTGAATCTTCAGTTGCCTTGGAATCTGTCTCCGCTGTTCTCAGCCGAAAATGAATCCCGGACTCGCCTGGTTTGTCACCGGCCAGAGTCAGACGTTCAACAGCAAAGTTGTCGTCGAACCGGGAAGCAAGAATGTCTCGGACTGCATCAGATTCGGCGGCTTCGGTCAGCTGAAATGTCACCATTGTGCCGCCGGTGAAGTCGATGTCGTAGTTGTTGGTGCCGCGTGTGAAGAACGCAACAAGACCGACACCAATCAGAAGGACGGAGAACAGCGCCGCCAGCCTTCTTTTGCCAACGAAGTCCCAGTTAGTTTCGCCAACGAAGCTGAACATGGACAAGTTTTTGATCCAGCCCTTCATTTCTGCGATCTCAAAGATCGTTCGGCCTACAAACAGCGCAGTAAACATACTCATCACGATCCCAATGAAGAGTGTCACGGCAAAACCGCGAACTTGATCGGTGCCGATCATGAATAGAATCACTGCAGTCAGTAATGTCGTGAGATTGGCATCAATAATCGTGGAGAGCGCCTTGGAGAACCCGTTACGGATGGACATCCGCAAACTGGATTTACGCCGTTGCTCCTCGCGAATTCGTTCGAAGATCAGAACGTTTGCATCGACCGCCATGCCAATGGTCAGAACAAGGCCCGCGAGGCCGGGCAGGGTGAACGTAGCATCGATCAGCATCATGGTCGAGAGGACCAGGACGAGGTTCATGATCAGACAGACGATCGCAATCAAGCCCGGCGCGCGATAGTACAGCAGCATAAATCCCACGACAGAAGCTGCAGCAATCATGATGGCCCGAATACCCTTGTTGCGAATGTCTTCGCCAAGTGTCGGGTCAACGGTGGCTTCGCTCAATGGTTTTGGATTGATCGGGACTTCCAGTGCACCGGCATTGAGAACGTCAGTCAGCTCTCTGGCCTCGGCAGCGGTGAAGTTGCCGCTGATACTGCCGTTACTGGTGATCGTTTCCCTGATAGTGGGAGCACTTTGAACTCGACCGTCCAGCACAATTGCCAGACCTCGTTCCGGGTGTCCGTCGCGCGGCCTAAAACGCCCCGTCAACTGACCAAATCGATAGGCTCCCTGTTGATCGAAACGAAATAATACGATCTGGCGGCCATCTTCGGGACTGATTGATGTACTGGCTGATGTCAGAAACTGACCACTGACTCGCTGTTCTTCGGGGTCGACCAGCAGGAGGTATTCTTCTGTCTCGTATTCTTCCTCCGTGTCGGAGGCTGTGGAACGCAGATCTTTGACTTTGCGGCGCACTACGTCCGACCGCCCCAGAAACTGAGGTTCATTAATTCCGTCGATGTTCTTAAGAAAGGCGGGCAGCCACTTTGCGATCACATTTCCACCGGAATCAACGACTTCTTTAGTGCCCGGACCCAGTGCCCGCCCACGCTGAACGATGGCAGATTCTTCGCTCTCATGGGCTGGGATGTAGAATTCGAGAGTTCCGAGTCGGACGATACGTCGTTTGATTTCGTCGACATCCGCCGGGTCTTTCCCGGGAACGATGACTTCGATGCGATCTGCGCCTACCTGGCGGACAGTAATTTCTTCCTGGCCGGACGGATTGATGCGGACAATCACGGCACCGACCATGTTGTCCATGACCGCGTCGTTGACACGTTTCCCTTCAACCTTCTGGACCTCATAGACCAGGTTGGTGCCGCCGGCCAGGTCAATACCCAGCTTCAGCATCTCGTCCAGTCGCTGACCGCGAATCATGTTGAGTGCCAACGGAGTGACACCGATGGAAAGAGCCAGCAGGCAGGCGCCAATTCGCCCAGCGTAGTCTTTCAAATTCAGTGTCCTGGCGATGACAACTCCAAGAAACAAAGGCAGACCCAGGATCATGACGACTTTGAACAACAGCAGGGCGATTATCGCCCAGGTACTACCACTGGCGCCCGCGGCGTCACCTGCGGTCGCTCCTGCATCTGCGGCTGCGGAATCAGTAGTCTGGACGGCTAAAATGAACAACGCGTTCCATGGGTTGAACATCGAAGATTATTCCTGATGGGGCCGGCATCGGCTGCCGCGTGATGGACGACGCGCCATTCCGCCGCATCGTCCCGAATTCATCCATGTTGAAATGTTTGAACCTGGCAGGTCCAATCGTCCAGCCTCTATTTGTCCGCTTCTGTTTTGTCGGCCAGTAAATCCTGAATGCTGCTTCGCGTGAACCTCACACGTGTGTTGTCGTCAATCTTCAGCGTGACACGATCATCAGACACCTCAGCCACCGTCCCGATGATGCCTCCCATCGTGACAACCTTGTCATTTTTCTTCAGATTTTCCATCAGGTGTTCATGCTGTTTGCGCTTGTTCTTTTGCGCTTTCAACTGAGGCCTCATGACTATTAAGTAGAAAATAATTCCGATGAAAACCATCGGAATCAGTGACTGCAGCGGATTTGATGCGTTGTCACCGGCGGGTCCCTCTGCCGGTAATACATCACCCCCGGGGAATTCCGCCTGCTGAGCCAGCAGGATAACGTTGGAGAACTCCACAAAGAATCGATTCCAGCTCACAATTCCACCGTTTGAATTCGGACGAGACAGCAAGCACCCGGCCAGGACTTTTTGCTAACGAATCCGATTCTTCTTTGGATGACTGAAAAAATAGCCGTCTGGCGACTGTTGCAGCCTGGTGTTCTCCAGACTGCCTAATCTCCTGCCCCCATCAGGACTTCCGGAAAAGGGAGGATCTTAAGACCGCCTGTTCCAGCCGGCAAGCTGATTCGCCCGGAACTCAGCCACTGTGCCGTCGTTTACTGCAATTCGGAGTTCCCGCACCAGCTTCTGGTAAAATGTGATGTTATGGAGAGACAGCAGAATCGGCCCCAGCATCTCCTTTGCGTTAAACAGATGCCGCAGATAGGCCCTCGAAAAGCGCCGACAGGCTGTGCACTCACATTGATCATCGAGCGAAGACTCGTCTTTCGAATGGATGGAGTTTCGCAGCCGCACGGGTCCGTGACTCGTAAATGCCATCGCATTGCGGCCATTGCGAGTCGGCATGACACAGTCAAACAGGTCAATTCCTCGACTCACCGCTTCCATAATGTCGGCAGGGGTGCCAACGCCCATCAAATATCGTGGCCGATCCGCCGGCAATTGCGGAACTGTGAAATCCAGTGTTTTATACATTTGTGCGGGAGGCTCACCCACGCTCAATCCTCCAATGGCATACCCCGGAAACTCAAGGGGCAGCAAACCCCCGGCCGACCGTGTTCTGAGACCCTCGTCGGTTCCACCCTGAACAATTCCGAAGAGAGCCTGATCAGTTCGCCGCTGCGCAGATCGGCAACGCCGAGCCCACAGCGTGGTCCGATCGACAGCAGCCCGCAGCCTTTCATAAACCTCGCTGCTTGGCGCACACTCATCCAGGCACATGATACAATCGGCTCCCAGATGCTCCTGAATTCTGACCGCCCGCTCCGGAGATAATTCCATCAAGCTGCCATCGATGTGGGACCGGAAGACCGCCTTATCGTCGTCGAGTCGGCGTAGCCGGGCGAGGCTGAATAGCTGAAATCCGCCGCTGTCCGTAAGGATTGGGGCATCCCAGTCCATGAACCGATGCAGCCCGCCCAGATCTCGTATCAGCTCGGAACCGGCCCGGAGTTCTAAATGGTAGGTGTTTGCCAGCACCATTTGAGCTCCCGCCTGCTTCAGTTGATCCGGCAGCAGCCCCTTAACCGATCCAAGTGTCCCCACCGGCATAAATGCGGGTGTTTCCACGACTCCATGCGGCGTCGTCCAACGTCCGGCTCTTGCCGAAGTCGAAGAATCAACAGCGTCCAGTTCAAATGAAAAGGGAATGGTCAACAGTCTGTTGGGCAACCAAACAAAGATCTGCAGGCTGGAAACCCGCATGTCCAAACGCCGGTATCAATGGTCAGTCACAACTCTTGGTCTCGATCCCTTTGTCAACAATGAGACCAACACCAGAGTTACGAAGCCAAGGGGAATTGTCACGATGCCCGGCTGTGTAAAAGGAGTCAGGGCATCATCTGCCGATAACCCATAGATTTTTTCAAAGGTGTCTGCGCTCAACAGGATCCATCCGAGTGATGAAACCATTCCGACGGTGATCGCAGCGATGACTCCCTGATAGGTGACGTTGCGCCAAAACAAAATCATAACCAGCGAGGGCAGATTGGCCGACGCAGCCACACTGAATGCCCAGCCTACCAGGTAACTGACATTAATCCCTTTGAAGATAATTCCCAGCAAGACTGCAATTCCGCCAACGAATACCGACGCTATCTTTGCAAGTCCAACCTGTTGTTCGTCGGTCATGGGCTGGCGAAGAAAGTTGCTCACCAGGTCATGAGTTACGGCACCAGCTGAAGCCAGAATCAGACCACTGACTGTTCCAAGGACGGTCGTAAAGGCTATCGCAGAAATTGCAGCAAACAACCAGGGTTTGATGCTCTTTGCCAGCAAGGGAGCTGCCATGTTGGAGTTCGTGACGTCCATCGCCCCACTGGTCATCGCTCCCAATCCCAGATAAAGCGTCAGCACGTAGAAAAAACCGATGCAGGCTATACCCACAATGGTACTCTTACGAGCACTTTGTTCGTCCTTTACAGTGTAGTATCGAATCAGAATATGAGGGAGTGAGGCCGTGCCGCAAAACAACGCCAGCATCAATGAGATGAAGTTGAGTCGTCCCCAGTAGTCACTGCCGCGAATGCCCGCGAATCGAGGATGTTCGCCTGGACGCAGCACATGGCTGCCAGGCGTCTTCTTTTGATAGTAGACCGTTGTTGTTTCGTCTTCGGAGATTTTAATTGTTTCGTTGCGCCACAGAACCACCTCGCTTCGCTGAAGAATACGGAAGAATGATGCCAGCCCAACGGGCCCCGTTGACTTCTGATGGTCCGGCAACCGACTGATGAAGCCGACCGGGTGGAGCTCTGGTTGGCCTTTTTTGGTTCCCAGTTGTTCACCGTTGACGAAATCCGGTTGTCCGACGCGTTTGGTGATGCTCTGAGCTTCCACGACATTGACAGTTTCGGCACCATCCTCAGACTCAATATGCCAGACAGTGATTCGATCGGTCTCAGCATCCTGCAATCGAAGGAATTCCGGTGCCTGCGCCCACGCGCCCTCCGGAGGCACTATCCGGCGACCCCCCAGCTGTTGCAGTGGAATACCGTGATTTTTCAGACTGCTCCGTGACACGGTGTAAGTGCTAAAACCGTAGCCGTCATCTCCACCAGTCTTCACTTCGAAGCCGCGATCAAGAATCAGCCATGTGAGAATGGCGCTAAACACCACGAGCAGTGATCCTTTGAGGAACTGCACCCATGTTGTGGACACCATTCCGGCCGTGACGACAATCATGATCACAACTGCGCCAACCAGAACAACTCCGTGCCAGTGTTCCAACCCCAAAAGCGGCTGCACCAGTACGCCGGCGCCAACCATCTGTGGAATCAGATAAAAGATACTGACAGCCAGCGTACTGATTCCAGCAGCGACACGGATGCCTTTTGAGTTGAAGTTTGCGTCAAGCGCATCGGCAAATGTGTATCTGCCCAGTCGCTTGAGTGGCTCAGCAACAACGAACAGTGCCACGATCCACCCGGCCAGATACCCGATGGAATACAGAAATCCGTCATAGCCGTAGAACGCGATCATTCCGCAGATGCCGAGGAACGACGCAGCTGACAGGTAATCACCAGCAAACGCGATGCCATTCACGAACCATGGAATCTGACCGTGTGCCGCAAAATAACCGGCTGATGATTTCGCTTTGCGCCCCAGCCAGAAACTGAGTCCCAGTGTGAACCCAACAAATAAAAAGAACAGGACAATGGCTTCGGGTGCAGCTTCATAAATCACGCGGCACCCCCTTCATCAGAGGCGTTCGCACGGTTGTCACGGCGAGCGGCGAGATACCCGTACACGACTGACAGGACAATGGCGATGATGATCAGAGCGAACCCATACAGAATCGCAAGATTCAATCCCGCCAACGGGGTCCATTCCATCAGTTGCGGCGCTGCGGCGTTGATGAGCACGAAACCGATGTAGATAACCAGGTAGACGCTAAACAGCGTTAGCCCCAGCGGACTGCTGCGTGTTTCCATCGAAGACTTCCGAAGTGGTGACTGAAAAGAGAGGAAGCATAGGAAAAATTTCTGACAATCGCGAGCAGCCGCTACTATGGATCTGCAGTCGCAGACGTCCAGGTATAGCGACCGTCGCGGACATTAAACTGAGCGCCGATCACCGGCTCAACGGACTGTTGATGTAGCCTCCATCAACAATACTTGCGGCTGACCACGCGGCAGTTTTCTTGCAGAACGCGCCACTGACTGCTGGAAGTGCTCCAGTGTGGTGTGGGAGGATCCAATGAAAACAGCATTAAAATCATGTAATCACGACGACCCATTGAGTTGTCAGACGGCTGTACCACGGAGTGAATTCCACAAGTCGTTGTTCAGCCGTGTCGAACAGTGGGTGAAATGGTGGCTCAGTTTTCATCCATCGGTTTCCAGTCGCGTACCTGCAATCTGAGATTTTATTGATCGGACCACATGGCTGGACGTCGTGTGAGAACCGAACTCATTACGCGCACAACGTCGCCGATCTTTAGTTGCCCAGCGTTTCCAGTTGCCGTGACAAGGCAGCAGCCATCAGACCGATGTGACACCTGTGCCTCAGGAAAGTCCGGGAGCCAAATGGTTTCCTGTGTCTCCGGCAGAGACTGACTGACATTAAGGACGGCAAATTCCAGCGACGGACGGGAAATGACTTCTGCCTCCAGCCACACCAATGGTTGATCTTTGTTGGGCATCTCAAGAAGAGTCGGATCACGGATCTCAGTGACAACAGTGTTGTCAGCCGGGACTGCATCACTGGTCACAGCCACACTGACAAAGTCACAGCCGATATCAGATTCACGAAATTGTTGCTGCGTGTGTTCGATGGCCTTGACGACTGACCGGTAATTTTGGTTTTCTGTGACCGAAGCGGCGACTCCGACGATACGAATACCAGGCAACTGACTGACGCCCTGAGCCATTAATAGAGCGTCCTGTCCGGGGCGAATTCCAGGCCCCGGTTTGTCTCCCTGAATCAATATGACGACGGGCTGGTTGGTTCGGAGACCCAGATCGTGTGCAACAATGTGCTCCGCCTGCACAAAATGATCGATGGTCAACAACAGTTCCGTCGACCGGGGAATCCTCCTGATGAGCGTGATTTCGCTTAGGGCCGGTGGAAGACTGACGAGGACGGATGTAATATCGGATTCGGTCACTCGAGCGGCGTCCGGGATCGTGCTGACGGAGACGCCATTGGCTCCATGAGACTGACATAACTCAGAAAACTCGACCGGTACGTGAGGGGGAAGCTGCGGTCTCCACACAGAATTTTTTGCATGAGCCAGACGTGTGGTTCGCTGGACGTACTTCATCAGCAGATCAGCGTCAAAACACATCCGCACCATGGACTCAATTTCGCCTTAAGAGGAAAACTCACAGGTTGTCAAGAAATTCTTCGACGCGCCGCCGTCGCTGCTCAGAACCCCATTCGGGATAGATCACGGAAATGACGTGCAATTGTCGCCCCGCTTCTTCGGTCTTTCCCTGTCGAGCCTGGACTCTGGCCAGCTGCAGGCATGACTCCAGCCACAAATTGGTGCCTTCTTTGCTCTGGGCGCGAATGCGCTTCCAAAAGGCTGATGGCGCCGCTATCTCGCGATCCAATTCGCGTCCGGCGGATTTCATCAGCACCTCTGCAATTCTGACCGCTTGTGCCGCGGTCAGATCCAGCTTCAGCAGCCGTACCAGCAGCTCATTCCAGACCGATTCGTCACCGGTGACATGAACCAACAGGGTCGTCAGCTCCAGTATTTTCGAGAATTCTGCCGACGATACCGTTTGTGAAATCCGATCCCTGAGGAGCAGTTCCATCGTTGCCCCAATCAGGCTGTCGCCTGGTTGAATCAAGCTGTTCACATTAAGGTACCGGGCCAGCCGGGAAGCCGCCTGCAATGGATCACCGATCATTCGTGACATGTATTCCTGCTGTTGTCGCCGCAGGACGGATGAGTCCGTTGAGGTGCGTGCTGTTGCCACCAGCTGCACACGATTCAGACGGTTTTGAGTGATCGGGTCGATGTCTGTCATTGCTGCACCGGCTGCTGCGAACCTCTGATGTAACCGTTCCCAAACTTCCAGCTCGGTTTGTGCATCGGTGCTGAGCGAGGCCTCCAGTACCAGCAATCTTGCCGACTGGTCGGTCAGTGGTCCGATCGTCAGTTCGTGGTCGGCGCAGGCAACTTGCAGCTCACTGACCAGCTCGGACCACGTTTTTGTGGACCGCGACTGACCGTCCACCTGCCAAGCGCGTTCCAGTTGCTCACCCAGCTGAATCACTCTCCGCAGTCGCTCGGGAAATGGGTTCTCTGCAGCTGCTTCCTGAGCGAGAATTTCTGCGGCGTACAGTGGATCGACCTGTTGAGTCAACTTCACGAGCCATTCGGTTGATTGTTGATGTGTTGCCTCGTCCGGCCAGCGCTCACGATGCTGAATGAGGCCGTCGAAATATTTTTGTTTGAGCGTATCGTCTCCCGGTGTGCGTCTCCATTGCTGCCCGATTGCAAACACGTTCAACAACGCTGCCGTTGACGCAGGAGCAGAACGCTCAGCACCTGTAAACAACTTCTCCGCCCGCTGCAGCAAGGGAAGCGCCTGCTCCCACTTCTGCTGGGAGATACAGATCTCACCCATTCGCAGACGGATCGCCGCTCTCGACTGTGCCGAGGCGCCGGGAGGCAGCAGTCGGAGAGCTCGTTGCAGTTCGTGATACGCTCTGTCCGGCTGCCCCGAGGTTCGCAGAGTTTCCACCTTTTCGACGATCGCTGCGGCTTCTGCACCGACATTAACCACAAGCTGATACCGGTGAAGGACGCGCAATGCACCGTCGCGCCAAACGGACGGCTCCCACATCAGTGCAGCCTCAGCATAGCCGGCGACGTCCTCGTCGGTGCGTTTCACCAGTGACCTGTCCTGCAAGTCATCAGCCAGTGTTCTTAAGACGAGCAGTGATTCCAGACGAAGCACGCTCAATTCATTTCCATTGTTCTCTGTGTCGTGAATACTGTCACGACATTGTTGCAGCGCCGATGTCGCTTTACCCTGTCGCAACAGAGATCGAACGTCGAAGACGATTCGCTGTGAGTCACTTAATAACGATTTTCTGTGCCGCAGGCTCAGTTCAAGACCGTCAAAGTCTCTATTATCAAGCTGCAGCTCCGCCAAAAGCCGTTGTGCAGCCTGTCGAGTGGCCGGCAAGCGGGCAGCGCGTTCCAGTGACTTCAGTCGGTTTCTCAATTCGTTCGTCTGTTCCGACAGTGTCCCGTGGTGAGCAGTATCCACTCCGAGGACCAGATGCCGGATTACAGACAGTTCGGCAGCCAGACGCTTCGCGCGTTCCCTCAGCGTATTTGCTCGACGTCGATCCAGCGTACCTCGATTCGCCTGGAGCTGCTTGAGCAGCTCCTCGGCCAGTTCCGTCGCACGGTCAATGAATGGAAGTACATTCATCGGCTGCACATGGCGATACTCACCGGGCGGACCACGATGGCCTGCCTTGTGCAGCCATCGGTTGATTCGGGCCAGATTGAGCAGTCCTTCAATCTGATTCAGTCGCAGAGCCAGATTTGTTTCAGAGGCAACGACATGATCCCGGAGAAATTCAGTGATTGACTCAATCGATTCCTCTGTCAGTGCCCACCGATCTGCAGCCGATTCTTCCCAGGTGCGACGTCGCTGAACGGTTGCCAGCTGATCCATCCAGAACGCACGGGCTTCCTGGTCAGAGCTTCTGCGGAGTCGGGTTCCAGCATAGTCTGATGCAAGATCATAGAGTTTTCGATGGATAAGCTCTCTGAGAAATCGGCTGTCCATTTTCGCCGTATCTGCGGGCGGCGGGACCTGGGCGCGAGCCAGGCTGTTCATCGCCACTGCAAGGACAGCAGTTTGAATCCAGCCAATTCGGAATGACCGCCTGGTAGCTGTGATACCAAAAACGATGCAGTTTGAGGAATTTCCCATAACGAATCAGTATAACCTAGCTTGGCGCATGGACAAAATTTATGGATACGTTCCGTTGCCCGCGTTTATGAACCTTCCCTTTGTTGCACACTGGCCTTCTCGGCAGGACAGGTTGCGGAAAAAACAGGATGTCACAGAAAACGGTACTCAGTGTTGGTCAGTGTGTCCCGGACCACGCTGCTCTGTCGCAATTCTTCGAGAAGCACTTTGATGTGCAGATTATCACGGCGGACCTGCCAGCCGAAACTCTGGAAATACTCCGTACTCGCGCTGTGGACCTGGTATTGATCAACCGCAAGCTGGATGCCGACTACAGTGAGGGCATGGAGATTCTTCGGAGTATCAAAGCTGATCTCGAACTGGCATCAACACCGACCATGATTGTGTCAAATTTTGAAGAGGCCCAACAAGCAGCCGTTGCAGGCGGGGCGGTATACGGCATTGGAAAGGCAGAACTGATGTCACCGGCTGCCAGAGATCGGGTTGCAGCAGTACTCGCCTGAACCATGTCGTCTTTGCTGTCAATCGACCTGGTCGAACCACCGAAAAGAATCCCGATACTTCCGCCAGAGTTCCACGAAATACGACAGCTCAATCCGGAATTCTGTGCCAGGATTCCGTTCTGTTCATCCGCGAATGGACCCTATTAATGCCGGACCACGGCAAGACCGTGGCGATAAACACACAGGAGACGCCAACTTGCTGCGACAGACCACGCAGCAAGTTGCTCATCTTTGCCTGGATTGAAGCAGCGAGGACCCAAATCTCTCCATCATACAAATTCACAAATAGTTCACGGATGCAGCGACGGGCCGGAAACGGGAAATATCTCTACGCCAGAGAAGTCGTTCCCGACATTTCATCAAACACGAGAGTTTGATCACCGTCAGTAACTGAATTCATTTGCTGAATGGCACGAGTTCCCGAAATGCGAAAAACCGCCGGATGACATTCCAGTAACTTGCCCTAATATTTACAGGGACCAGATCCGGCCGGATACGGAGACCGGCTAATAGCGGATTGTGGATGCAGGAGTTCTCGTAACAAATTGATTTCGACAGCGCGACTGAATGACCTTGCTTCATGCCGACCGGATGACCATATCGTCTTGCGAATCTGCATCGACGGTTCAAGCGGTGCCGAAGCCACCTCATTACTGAGCCATGAGCAACAGTCCCGCATGAGATCCACACTCGCCTGAACGTCAGCAGAGTGAATTTTTGGAACTCCCATCGGTTTCCGGAACTTGAAGGACAGATACGTCGGCAGTGCCATGGAAAACAAATCCGTTGCCAATAATGCATTGGTCGACCACGTGGCAGGAACAGCCGTTCCGTACCGTGTTGCGCTAATTCCCGGCATAGTATTTGTATATCTGGCAGTGACTTTTCAACTCACTGTTCCACGTATGGCAACGCAGGAACTGCCATATTTATTCCTTGTTGCTGTCTCTATGTTCTTACTGTCTTTTGTGCACTGGGCGGCAGCGCTGGTAGCAGGCTGCATCTACTGTTTATTTCAGACACTCCTCCTTATGGAACATGTCAATAATCCACGGCCGTGGGATGGGATTGCACTGACAGTATGGCCCGTTGCGCTATTGATCGTGGTGTTGCTGATCGGCATCCTGCTCGGGATTTTGTTTCGACGGTCCGGCCGAAAATATATGGCGCAGGAAAAGGTCGGAGACCCGGATCTGCAGCTCCGGGAGGATCCAGAGGTGCCCGCTGATGCTTGTCCTGTCGCGGGAGGACCGACGAGCAGTATGCGGCCTTTACCGACAGCGAATACCATAAAAAAAACAATTGCCATTGCGATGCCGTTCATTGTTTATGTGGTGAATATTATTCTTGTCTTCCGTGGCTCCCACACCCTGATCTGGTTTATTTGTGCCTCATTACCAGCGGGACTACTGTACGCGGTGTGGATATTACGGCTGAAACTCTCCGGATGGTCGCGAGTTATTAAACTTCATTTATGGTTGTCAATGATTATATGGATGGGTTGTTTGTGGCTGAATTTCTGGTTTCTTCGTATAAATAATTTGTTGCTGCCGTTGTTTGAGTGATAAAGACAATCCTGGAAAATAATATACAGGGCCTGCCATCCAGTGATGTGTTCTGGCGCGAGGAATTGCGACGCTGTTTACGTTTACGCGGTCTGTCTCTTAGTCCTGTCGTGAGGATAACCGGCAGAGTGCCTTGGCGGTTTTCGTTCATAAAAATGTGGTTTCTGTTTTCTTTGTCCGACGCGGACAGGAACTGGGCCACAGGACTGGCCGGGCCTCCTGAGCCGGCAGGTGCAGCCGGTGGTGAAATTCTGAACCGGTGTTGCACGGTCCACAGCGATATGCCTGAGAGGTTCCTGTTAACCAGCCTGCTGTCGTGAGTGTCGATCGAGTGGTTCCGTTCCGTTTCAGGCCCTTGCATGGGATTTTCTGTAACTGCTCCGAGTTTCGTATCTGTCGCAGAAGCCATTGTTTTGATTTTCCCGTGCGGTCGCTTCAGATCATCGATATTGTCGCTGCGGCAGCAGAACCCGCTTCTTCGATTAGCCACGCGTGCATGCTTCTGCGGACGGTGTCGCTCGTGGTTCCCGACACAGAGGTGGCCGGAGTCCGGAGAAAAAGTGCCCGATACTGGAATATCGTGAAGATCTTTGATGCTCCTGGTGTTCTGGATCAGAGACGTGGGAATGTACAGTTTGGGTCGAATGTATGCCGATTGCTCTTGCGGATTTGCAACCAAACTGGAAATCACGACACTGGCAGTATTACGAATGCGATGCGTGTACTGCCACGACACCACACGACTATGGAACCCGGGAAAATGATGCGATGTCTTTCGGTTTCAGTCTCCATTTTGTTGATCCCCCTATTTGTGACAGAGTCGCTGCAGGCCGGTGATGCCACGTATTTCCGGCATGATCATGGGATTGCACAGGACTCAGCAGAGCTGCCCCGGGGATTCGGTGCGGACTCGAATATGCTGTGGCGTGTCGCAGTGGAATCCGGGATCTCGTCGCCGTGTGTGCATGGTCATTACATCTTCATCACGACGTACGATAAAGCGACGTCTGAACTGGCGACTGTGGCACTCAGACGGGACACCGGAGCGACAGTGTGGAAACAATCGGCTCCCGCGACACGGATCGAGACTGTTCACCAGGTCGGTAGTCCGGCGGCATGTACTCCGGCCTGCGATGGTGAACGTGTCTATTCGTTTTTCGGCAGTTGCGGACTGCTGTGCTACAGCCTCGACGGACATCTGGTCTGGTCCCGCGAGCTGGGTCCGTTTCAGGATGAGTTCGGTGCCAGCAGTTCGCCGATTCTGGTCGATGATTTGGTGATATTGAATGAGGATCACGATGTTGACTGCGTGCTGATTGCAATTGACAAGTTCACGGGTGAAGTACGCTGGACAGCGCCGCGCGACGGATTCACTCGGAGCTATTCGTCTCCGATTCTGCTGGAGACGCCACATGAACGGTCCCTGATCGTGGCCGGTTCACTCAGGCTGGTGGCCTATGAGATTGCAACCGGAAAACCGAAATGGTGGGTCAATGGATTGTCCCGAATTGTGGATCCAACTCCAGTTTATGCCGACGGGCACATTTTTATTGCAACATGGACTCCCGGAGGAGATTCATCCAGCCGAATTTCCATGGCACATTATGCGGAAGCTCTGACGACGTACGACAGGGACGGTGACGGACTGATCGCTAAAACGGAATTGTCCGAGGGGCCGGTTCTGACACGGTTCTTCCGCATTGATCTGGATCAGGATGAAAAGCTGAGCAATTCCGAGTGGGATGCTCACGCGCGTGTGTTTGAGCTGGCTCAGAACTCAGCCATGGCCATTCGGCCGGGTGGAACAGGCGATGTGACTGAGTCTGCCATTGAATGGACCTATCGGAAGGGACTGCCAACCGTTCCAAGTTCCATCGTCTATGGTGGTGTTGTGTACATGGTCAAGGACAGCGGGATCATTACGACACTGGATGCGACGACTGGCAGTCTGCTGAAACAGGGACGCGCCCGTGGCCCCGGCAATTACTACGCATCGCTGATTGCCGGTGACGGCAAGGTGTATCTTGCCAGTGAACGCGGCGTGATTACTGTGTTGAATGCCGATCGTGACTGGTCCATTTTAACATCGCACGACTTCGGTGAACGAATCATGGCTACACCGACAATCAAAGACGGAAGAATCTATGTTCGCACCGATGACGCCATGTATTGTTTCGGGAAGTCCTGAGACAGATTCCGACGTCACAGAACAACGGCCGATTGCATTCGGTGGGTGAGGACGACAGCTACACCGCGCGATCGCTGACCGACGCGACGATCACAACAGCCGCACCGCCGGACATATCTCAGTATTCCGGTTTTTTTCTGATCAACGACAATATGCTGCGGCACAAACCCGGCATTAAACCGAATTCGTCACTCTGGAGGTCCCTGTGTTTGTAACGCCACCCGCACGTATTGGCGATCAACTCCAGGATGTTGATACTCCCGCTTTGGTGATTGATCTCGAAGCGATGGAACAAAACATCAGGCGAATGCAAAGCACGGTGGTCGAGCGTGGTGTGCGCTTACGGCCGCATTCCAAGACTCATAAGTGCGCTGTGATTGCCAAACTCCAAATGGACTATGGTGCGGTTGGAGTGTGCGCCCAGAAGGTGGCGGAAGCGGAAGCTCTGGTGCGGGCGGGCATCAGCAACGTATTAGTAAGCAACCAAGTCATCGGTGACCGCAAGCTTCAGCGACTCGCAGCGCTGGCAAGGGAGGCTAAAATTGGTGTCTGTGTCGACGATGCAGGCAACGTGGGCCGCATGAGTGAGCAGGCGGTTCGGTTCGGGGCGCAAATCGATGTACTTGTGGAGATCGAAGTTGGTTCGGAACGCTGTGGAGTACCTCCCGGTGAACCGGCTGTGGACCTCGCGCAGCAGGTTGCTGCTGCCCCCGGGTTGCGCTTCGCGGGTTTGCAGGCTTATCATGGGGGGGCACAACATCTGCGTCGGATTGAGGAGCGCCGTGAGGCAATCGCAAAGGCAGTAGCCGGAACTGGAGATACGATCAGCCGGCTGCAGGCAGTCGGGCTTGATTGCGAAACAGTTGCCGGTGCGGGCACGGGTACGTACGAGTTCGAACGTGACAGCCAGGTTTACAACGAGCTGCAGGTAGGGTCTTATGTTTTCATGGATGCGGACTACGCCAGAAATTTGGACGCCAGCAGTCAACCCGTGAGTGAGTTCAGGCACAGTCTTTTCGTGTATGCCAGCGTGATCAGCCGTACAGGTGATCAGCGAGCCGTCGTTGATGCGGGGCTGAAAGCTTTTAGTTTCGACGCAGGTATGCCCATCGTTGCTGACTATGAAGGACTCAGCTACGCACAACCTTCCGACGAACACGGCCGCATCCAGTCAGAGGACGGCAGTCAGTTGCCGGTACTGGGGGACAAGCTTCGTCTCATCCCCGGTCACTGTGATCCGACTGTCAACCTGTATGACTGGTATGTGTGTATTCGGCAGAACCGGGTGGCTGCACTGTGGCCCATTGTGGCGCGTGGTGCACTGACTTAGCCCGCTTTGCCCACCCTTGGGTGGCGAAATGTGACAGGCTCCCAACGGATCTTCTGTGATCGTCCAACACAAACACCGGCAACCGAATGGTGCCTGTCCCGTTTCCGCTGTCTTTCGTGTCCTCGTTTGTCTCGTTCGGGCTCGGTACTTGTATTTGTTACAGGTTCAGGACAGCAGTAACTCCGGCAGCGATGCACTTCTGGTTCCAGGAACGGGTGCGTTTTCCAGGTTTCGAAATGTAAATACAGCCGAACGCTTTGTCTGGCTGCTGTAGTTACGAGTCGCTGAATGGAAACAGCGAGCATGGAAAAACAGGACGTCTCCGGGTTTCAATTCTGCGGTCACTGCTGTTTCCAGCCACGACTGATTGCATGGCAGATGTGCCCTGAGGAACCGTTGTTCATCAAGACGATCAATTTCGACTGCATTGGAATGAGTACCGGGCAACAGTCTGAGGCATCCATTTTCGACAGATTCCTCTGTTAGTGCGATCCAGACATTTACAAGGTCCGATCGTGAGAACGACCAGAACCGTATATCCTGGTGCCATCCCGTATCACTGCTGTACAGCGGATTCTTGGTCATAATGCAGTTGTGATGGGCCAGTGGCATTACGACGCGGTCTCCGAGTAACTGTTGCAGCCGTCGCAGCAGAAATGGTTCTTTGACCAGTTTGGAGAATACAGGATCACGGCTAAAAGCCTGTCGAAGTCGACGGATGGTATGTCCGCCTTCGGCTTCCAAAGTCGCCGGAGCACCTGGATATTGAACATCGGCTTCATATTCGATGTCACCCAGTCTGCTGGCAGCGTCTCGTTCTGCTACGGTCTTCATTCGCACGAGATAATGAGCAGGCATGAGTCCGCGACAGACGAGAAGCCCATCGCGCGTGAACGCATCCACTTCCTCGGGTGTGAATTGATCAATCGTGGCTTGTACTACAGACATTATTCCCATCCCAGTGGCATACAGGATTCTCGTCCTGCAGGGGCAGTGTTACAAAGACGACCCGGTGGTCAAGGAACAGACCTGTGACCTGTGACTTTCCGAAATTTGAACAGTATCTCGGCTGTCATGAATCGCCTTGCCAAAGAATCGAGTCCGTATCTGCAGCAACACGCCGCCAATCCGGTGGATTGGTATCCATGGGGCGATGAGGCGCTGGAACTGGCCGTTGACCGGGATTGGCCGATCTTCCTGAGCAATCGGGTACAGCGCCTGCCACTGGTGCCATGTGATGGAGCATGAGAGTTTCAGCGATCCTGCCATAGCAGAGCTGATGAACCGGAGTTTCATTAACATCAAAATTGACCGCGAAGAACGACCGGACCTTGATCATATCTACATGAACTCCGTGATGGCGTTGACCGGACGCGGGGGATGGCCAATGTCTGTCTTCCTGACGCCTCAGCTCAAGCCGTTTTTCTGCGGCACTTACTGGCCGCCGGAACCACGGATGAACATGCCTGGATTCCGGCAGATCCTCACCAGACTACGGACTGCCTGGGACGAACGATGTGAAGATATCAACAACAATGCTGCTCAGCTTGCGGAAGCCGTTGTCCGTCTCAGTCAGCCGCAGGGGAATCCGGGAAGGCCGGATGCCACGGTGCTGCAGGCCGCCGAGAATGCACTGCTGCAGGCATTTGATCGACATCACGGGGGTTTTTTCGGAGCCCCGCCCAAATTCCCTCACCCGATGGATCTGCGGGTGCTGATGAGGTGCTGGCAAACATGCGGCAACAGGGCTGCGCCGGAAGCCGTGTAAATCTCCTGTGACCGCATGGCGGCAGGTGGGATCTACGATCATCTGGGAGGCGGATTTCATCGCTATTCAACGGACGAGAAGTGGCCGGTCCCCCACTTCGAAAAAATGCTGTATGACAACGGGCTGCTGACCAGTGTCTATACGGAGCTGATGCAGATCACAAAGAACGCAGACTATTGCCGCGTCGTCAGGGAAACTCTCGACTATATTCTGCGTGAAATGACAATACCTGAAGGCGGATTCTGCAGTACACAGTACACAGGACGCGGACAGTGAAGGTGAAGAAGGTCGGTTCTTTGTGTGGGCTCATGAGGACGTACGGCAAGCACTGGGTGAACGGCGGGCGGAACTGTTCAGTGCCGCCTATGACATCACCGTTCAGGGAAACTGGGAAGGACGGAACGTCCTTAATCGGCCACGTCCTCTGGATGAAATAGCGGCCAATTACGGAATTACAGTCAACGCACTGCAGGAAATTCTGGACCATTCGAAACAAATTCTGTTCAACATCCGCAGCCGGCGCATTGGACCAGAGACTGACGACAAAATCATCATAGCGTGGAATGGCATGTTGATTGCCGGAATGGCGACTGCGGCTCGTACTCTTGGCGACGAACGATATCTTAGAGCGGCTAATGCCGCAGTGGACTACATCCTTACAGTAATGACCGTTGGCGACCGTCTGATGCATACGGCCCGTCATCACAAAGCCGGCGTCCCTGCGTTTCTGGATGACTATACATGTCTGATTGATGGACTCATCGAACTTTACCAGTCCAGTTTTGATGAAATGCGCATACAGCAGGCCTTGCGTCTGGCCGATCGTCTGCTCAGTGACTTCGCCGATCCGGACAACGGAGGTTTTTTCTTCACGCCGGTCGATCAGGTGACACCAATCACACGTGTGAAGGACAGTCAGGACGGAGCGACACCGTCAGGTAACGCGATGGCGGCAACGGCTCTGCTCAAACTGGCGGCGCTCACCGGTCGCGTTGATCTGCTGGAGAAAGCGGAATCGGCGCTGCGACTAATGGATGGACAACTGCGCCGCAGTCCGATGTCCGGAGGACAATCGTTGATCGCCATCGATCATCTGCTCGGTCCTGGAGTCGTTGTGTTGATTCAGTCAAAGTCTGCGAAACCCACGCAAAGCCGTATGCTGTCGCTGCTGAGAAGCAGGTTTACACCGGGACTGCTGGTGTCCTGGCGTGGAGCCAATCATGATTCGGACGATGATTCGGTCCTGGCACAGTTGTATGCTGACCGCGCCGCCATTGCGGCAGCCAGCGAAACCGCGTGGGTTTGCGAACACGGCCGCTGTCTTTCGCCGGTCACCACATCGGACGATCTTTCCGCCGTGATCGACCAGCTGCTGCCGCAACGTCAACAATAGACTCCTGAACACACCGAACCTGGTTGTTTTCGACAAATGGAAACGGCGAACACGCTTCAGGACAGGTAAGGATTCACCCGTCCCAGCGGAGGATGTCGGTTCCGTGAGCCTGCATCGAGGACAATGAGGGAGTTGACACTCCACATAACCCGGTTTGGTTTTTGCTGCCTTACGCCTCACACGAAGACGTCTTCCGTATCGGAGAACAGATCCTGTTCCAGACGGACACGGACCGGTTCGACACAGTTCGCAACGAATGCGTCGACCTGCTCTGGCGCACGTCCGATGTACCGCGAGGCATCAAGTGTCCTTTCCAGGTCGACCTCTGAAAAACTGTCATCGTTCCTGAGACGTTCGATCAGATCGTTTGGCCGGCCCTGAAGTTTCACGACATCGGCTGCGTTTTGACTGTGAACGCGGATTTGTTCATGCAGGGTCTGTCGGTCACCGCCAGCGCGAACAGCGGCCATCAGGATTTCCTCCGTCGCCATGAAAGGCAGTTCAGCGTTAAGCTGCCACGCGATTACATTCGGGTAAACCACCAGTCCGTCCGAAATGCTGCGATAAAGAATCAGGCAGGCGTCGATTGCCAGAAATCCCTGCGGAAGCGTCAGACGGCGAATAGCGCTGTCATCAAGCGTCCGTTCCAGCCATTGCACTGCTGTCGTCGTATCCGTCCCCGACTGCAGACTCATCGCGAATCGCGCCAAAGCACACATGCGTTCAGACCGCATTGGATTTCGCTTGTAGGCCATGGCGGAAGATCCAATCTGCTTCCTGCCAAATGGCTCTTCCACTTCCTTACGGTGTTGCAGGAGGCGAATATCGGATCCCGCTTTGTGACATGACTGGCCGATTCCATTCAGAGCGTGCAGTACCTGTGAGTCCACTTTGCGGGAATACGTCTGTCCCGTGACTGCATGACACGAATCGAATCCCATTTTTCGAGTGACCATTTCATCCAGTTTTTCGACTTTGGCATGGTCTCCGTCAAACAGACTCAGGAACGTCGCCTGCGTTCCGGTTGTTCCTTTAACACCTCGAAATCGCAGGGTCGCCAGGCGATGTTCGATTTCTTCCAGGTCCAGCAACAGGTCCCAGCACCACAGAGTAGCTCGCTTGCCAATTGTGGTTGGTTGCGCCGGCTGCATATGTGTGAATCCAAGGCACGGCAGGTCGCGGTATTTCACGGAAAATTTTGCCAGCTGGTCGATCACCTGCACAAGTCTTCGGCGGATGAGCTGCAGACTCTCACGTGTCTGGATAATCTCAGTGTTATCGGTCACATAGCAACTTGTGGCTCCCAGATGAATATCTTTGCGCGCCGCAGGACATTGATCGCCCCAGGTATGCACGTGAGCCATCACGTCGTGGCGCAGCTCACGTTCGTAACCGGCCGCTGCATCAAAATCGATGTCGTCAACAGTGGCGCGCATTTCCTCCAGTTGTTCATCTGATATGTGCAGGCCAAGTTTCTGCTGAGATTCGGCCAAAGCGAGCCACAAGTGCCGCCATGTGGAATGCTTTTTCTGAGCTGACCAGATCACCGACATTTCCTGCGACGCATAACGAGTATTGAGTGGATTCTGATAACTGGTGTGTGACACGACATCTACTCCGGTTAGCTGGGAGTTGAGCTGCCACCGTCAGCAGTGGCTTGTCGACAACCTCCGGCGGATCGCTCACGTGAGTTGGTTCAGGTCTTTGGATAGACAGATCTGACGCGTTCAACGCGAATCGTGGCAGCAGCGTCGATCCCCATCGCGCACTGAAGACCATTAATCGACGCTTTGACCATTCCACCATCTTCGTTCGTTTCGATGATCTCGCCAATCGCCCCGAGTGCAAATCCGGAATCCGAGAGATACCTCAAAAATCCAGGCTCCTGAGTGACAACCTGGACGAATCTGACCATCTCGCCGACACAACACATATCCAGTGAAATGGTGGAAGGGCTCCCACGCAGCTGGCCGTCCGCCGCAGGAATTGGAGCCCCATGCGGATCGGTATCCGGGTGACCCAAATAGGTGTCAATTCGATCAATCAGATCGTCACTTACCGCATGTTCCAGCACTTCCGCCTCATTGTGAACCTGATCCCAGGTCATTTGCAGGGTATCGATGAGGAACAATTCAATGAGTCGGTGCCGACGCAGGACACGCATTGCCAGGTGGTGGCCGGCTTCGGTGAGTTCGACTCCGTCGTACGGGACATAATCGGCCAGTCCGGAGTCCGACAGCGTTTTCAGCATACTGGTCACTGAACCGGGTGAAACTCCCATGCGAACGGCCAATGCTCCCGGAGAAACTCGCTTGGAAGATTGCCTGAGTTGAATCTGCAGGATTGTCTTGAGGTAGTTTTCGACGGTCAGACTGGGCATGACGGAAGTTTATCGAGGGAATGCAGGCGTTCCCGCCAATTCCGTAAAAGAATCCTGGTGAATGATCCGGTATTCCATATACCCGTAACGATGTACATCAACATCATCCGGTCACTCGAAAACGAGTGGTGCTGTGGATCCCGGTGGTGCCACCCGAAATGCCACTTTCCCATCCATCACGTCCAGCAACAGGCCACCGAACAATTCTGCCCGCCAGCCCTCCAGCATACGGGGAGTGCGACCATTGCGTTCACCAAGTCGGTGAAAACGTACAAGCTCCAAATGGTCCCGATTATTGGCCACCAGTGTGTAGGCCATGTTCAACTCAGCACAACGATTTGATAGTGCCAGTGCCAGCAGCTTGGACAGGACCTGTTCCTCTGAAGAGGCATCTTCACGACGACTGCGGCGTCTCTGGGGCAGCTCATCATCTTCGACCTGCTGCACTGCAGTGATCACGTCAACCACATCCTGTATATGCCGACGGTACTTACGTTGATTCAGATCCCGTGTTGCCAGAGCCTGCTTTTCTGTCCGCGGTTCGCGCCGGGCCAGGTCGACCAGCAGGTCGTCTCGCATAATGCCCCGGACAGGTCGATTCTGTCGACACGCTTCGGCTTCACGCCATTGGGCCAGGCTCTGCAGTACCGCCAGATTGCGTCGTTTCAGCTTATGTATACCAGGCACTCGTTCCCATGGTTCGGCATCGTCACTGCTGTGGATATCGGCAATCAGACGCAGGACTTCTCCCTCCGCCCAGTTCAGCCGACCATGTTCCTGGAGCCAGGCTGACTGTGTTTGGTAGATGTCAATGAGATACTTAACATCTTCCAGGGCGTATTTCAGCTGCGCTTCAGACAGCGGTCGACGAGTCCAGTCGGTTCGGGTCTGGCTGTCATCCACGCCACAGTTAATATATCGGCGCACGATCACGGAATACGACAGCGGATAGCTGCACCGACGAAAGCCTTCGGCTACCTGAATGTCGAAGAGACGCTGAGGTGGTTGTCCCGACTGCTGAAGGCAAAAGCGAATCTCAGCCTGTCCGCCATGAACGACGACCGTGGTTTTATCATCTGCCATAATCTGCCACCACGGCTTCAGGTTGGTGACGAGCAGAGGATCAACGACCGCAGCGCGGTTCCGGGTGGCAAATTGCAACAGCCCCAGTGCCGGTCGATACGTTTGGTCAGATACGAATTCGGTATCAAATCCGACGAGCTGTTCGCTGCGGATATGTTCACAGAGATCGCGAAACTCGTCATCTGTTTCTATAATCTTCGGCTGCATCAAATCCACAGATAGGTCCTTCGTCCGGCAAAGGTGACCACACTCCCAAACCAGCGTCAATACCAATCGATCACTGGTCGCGTGTTCCGGCAGTCTGTGCCGCTGTCGCGATGACTGTTCCCGGATGAGATTTGTTTCTGTTTTTGAATTCCCGCTTCTTGCCACGGAAGTATTGATCGGACCGAAGGTGAGTGTCAGGACCCGTCATGCCAACACATGCAGATAATCTGCACCGAATATCCAATACACAAGAAATCGTTTAATCCGTGTCTCGTGGCATTTCGTTCGGAATTGTGCCGGTTAGGATCTGGGATAGCGGTCCGGTACAACACCAACACCCGACACCGCGGCTGGTCGGGTGTTGTACCGGACCGGAATTCAGACCGTGATTGGCCTTCCGATCCAGTTACGTACTTCAGAGCAAACAAACAGGAAGACACAAATGAAGAGTTCATTCCGGGCCTTCATGCCAATGGCATTGATACTGACCGCTGGCTGCAGTGAAGACTCCCCTGAGCAAACAAAAGATACTGTAGCCCCGACAGAGATCTCAGCTCCGGAGGAAACAGCGGAGGAAGCTGTTCGGGTAATTGTTAACGGATTGTCCGAGGGAAATACGGGAGTTCTTTGGGCCGCCCTGCCGTCCGGATATCAGGATGATGTCAACGGACTTGTTCGGGCGTTTGGCAACGGCATGGACCCCGTACAGTGGGGGCAGATTCAGGGAGTGGTGGCAAAAGTACACGAACTTCTCAGCACCAAGTCGGAATTCTTCGCCAATACCAGTGTGGTTCAAGGAATGGTACAGAGTGATCAGCTGCAGAACGTGATTACGCAGATCGCGGGAATCCTGAAAATTCTGCTGGACCAGACTGATCTGCAATCACTTCAGTCGTTCGACGGCGAGGCTTTCTTTTCCGGTCCGGCTTCGACTATGGTAAGTCAGATGGATGTACTGTCCACGTTGTCTCCGGATGGTGTCTCTTTGTCGTCTCTGAAAGAGGCAACGATTGAGACGATCCGTACTGAAGGCAACAAAGCCACGCTTAAAGTTTCCCAGCCTCCTTTGTTAATGAGGCTACCACCAATGCCCCATGACGCACCCCTCGACCTGCCTCCAAGGGAAATGGAGCTTGTCAGGGTCGACGGTCACTGGTTGCCGGCGGAACTGGCCAGCGACTGGGACAGCAACATTGCCGGCGCAAAAGCAGCGCTGGCCGGATTACCTGCGACTGCCAAGGACAGCGCCATGCAGGTTGCCATGGTAACCGGAATGATCACCAGTGTCCTGGATCCGCTGCAGGCTGCGGAAGACCAGGAGCAGTTTGATGCGGCCGTTGAGAGCCTGCGAGGCAGTTTGGATGGAATGCTGGGACCCATGTTTGGTGGCTTCGGAGGAGGTCCCTTTGGAGCGGACCAGGAAGCTGAGTCGGTATCAGGCTACATATCGCTGGCACCCGGGAGCAAAGCGCCAGCGATTGATCTGGCTGCTGTTGTTCACGGTCCCGAAGTCAGGCCGTTTTCCGGTGAACATGTGGTTGTGGTGGAATTCTGGGCAACGTGGTGTGGCCCCTGTCTCCGGAATATGCCTCACCTCAGTGCACTCCAGCAACAATACGGTTCAGAAGTTCAGTTCATAGGTGTGACGGACGAAGATGAACAGACTGTCACAGAATTTCTGGAGACAGAAGCTGAGGACGGGGAAACCTGGCGCGACAGTCTGTCCTACACAATCGCCGTAGACCGCAACGCTCAGACCAGTATCAACTTCATGCAGGCCGCTCAGCAGCAGGGTATCCCGTGTGCGTTCGTCATTAACAAAGCAGGTCAGGTCGCCTGGATAGGTCACCCTGCGCAGATCGAGAGCCCGCTCGTCGAGATTGTCCGCGGTACATGGGACATCGAAACGGCTCAGCAGCAATTCCTCGGGGCGGCTGAACTGAACGACCCGTTTTCGTTTTCTGAGGACGAAGAGGACGAATTTGTACCAGGCGACGAAACATTCCCTGCGGATGCAGATGAATCAGAGCCGGTGACGACAGAATAGTTCCAGCGTCAGGAACCAGGACTGGGTGAAGGCATGACACCGGATAAAACTGCCTGACCTGGATTGCATGGGTTTCCTGAAAACTGACAAAACCCGTCACCGGCGATCGCTTAGCCACCGAGTGGAAGCCCGGAGTTTTTTGGAAATGCCGGGCTTCTTTCGAGACCGTCGCGGTCACCTATCGTTTTCAGTTCGTTAGTCTGCCAGACCGTACCGCACAATACACCACATCGCTGAGAAGCCATCGCGCCAGCCGATTTTTTTGCCTTCGGCATAGGTACGCCCTGAATAGCTCACGGAGGTCTCGAATACTCGGTGGCGGCCGCGAGCAATACGGGCTGTGATTTCCGGCTCAAAGCCGAACCTGTTTTGTTGCAGTCGCGGAACAACTTCGTCAATGACGGACCGCCGAAACACCTTATAGCAGGTCTCCATATCGGTCAGGTTCAGATTGGTGAAGCAGTTAGACAGCATCGTCAGAAATCGGTTGCCAGCATAGTGCCAGTAATACAGCACGCGGTGGGCCTGACCACCCAGAAACCGACTGCCGTAAACCACATCAGCACGGTCTTCGATGATTGGACGCATCAGACGAGGATACTCAGCCGGGTCGTACTCGAGATCAGCATCCTGAATAATCACGATGTCACCGGAGACGTTTGCAAATCCGGTTCTCAACGCGGCTCCCTTGCCCTGATTGACATCGTGATAGAACGTGCGGACCTGATTGAAGTCGTTACCGGCCGCCTCTTCTTCCAGCGCACGCATGACGTCCCGCGACGAGTCACCGCTGCAATCGTCAACCAGCACCATTTCTTTACGTACTGGCACCTCACGCACTCGGCCAACCAGGTTTCGCAGGGTCCCCGCTTCATTGTAGACCGGAATAACCACCGACAGCCTGAGATCATCGGGAATAACATAAAACCCAACATGACGGCAGGCGGCTTCGCCCATATGTTCTTTTTGAGCTTCAAACCATTCGGACGACCATGGGCGAAGGATGTCCGGACTTGGGTGTTCATTCATGATGAGATTTCTGCAGTCGGTGACGTCTCATTTCGCATCGTCATCAGCAGCACTACTGCTGCTGTTTGACTGCTGTCGATACGATTGAACCAGATTTTCAGCCGCCTCCCGGCTGTCTGTTACGTAGAGCCGCGAATTCACTGCTGCAGGTTGATTCCCGATCATTTCAGGACTCACTCTGATTACCTCTACGATTCCTGCAGCGTCAATCGCCGGATGTTTTCCGTCGGATCTGCGATCTTCCGTCTGATCCATGTACGTGGAATGCAGCCAAACACCTGAGTTCATGGTGCCAAGATGTCGTCGCAACTGCAGGGCCAGACGGCCCATCGTCATTCGTCCATTGACATCATGACACAACCGCAGCACCGGCCGTCGATCCGGAAGCATCACCTGCATACAGTCGATGCCAAGGGGGCCAAAATAGCCCAGGTCTTTCGCCCGCTGTCCAACACGCAAAGCGTGGCCAACCGCTGGACACCAGAGCGAATCATGCTGTGGGGTCAGCATGCTTCCCACATAGCGGCCGTTACGATCGGTGACGAACTCCGTTATGCCGTCAATCTGCACAGCAGAACAGCCAGATGCCGACGGTAACAGATGTAGTTGAATGCCACATTCCCGGATCACCGGCAACCACGGTTCGAGGTATATGTAACCACAGCTGTCAAGTTGTCGGCGGAGCCAGCTTTGTTGGTGAACATTGAGTACCGGTGAGCGTCCAGACAATTGATTTCGTCCCGAGGCGCTATACGCTGGTTTGGCTACCCATTGGCCAATTCCCTGATCCGCCAATTCGACGATACCTTCCTGCAGTTCTGTAATGTTATTGCAAAGTCGACCGAATTTTCCATTGAAGATTCGATCTTCGTTCCCGCCGTGCATGAGATCGAAATCTGCAAGGAACCGCCGGCCATTTACGGCAAGGACGGATGCTTCAGTTGGAACTGCCTCTAAAGATCCAAGTGATTCCGCCAACAGTCGAGCAGTAGAATCCCAGCCCCAGGGAGACAGGAAAACGTTGGTCGATGAAACAGCAGTCTTTTTTTGAATTTCATCGATGGTGATGTAACTTACATGAGACAACGGATCGGGCAAGAGAGATGGAATCTTATCGGGCGAAACGACGACTGTGTCCCCTGGGTTGCCAGTGAGCGCCGTTAACGGGGCCAGTGAATCCATCACACTGCGCAAATGAGTGTGCCTGCGCGTGCGACGACCCGAGATTGAATCTTCAAATAAGAAATTTGGGAGAATCACTCGCAAGGAATCACCGATCCTGGTCCCGTGAGCCTGTGGCCGAATCATGGCCACGTCTGAAAGAGGGGGTGTACTGCTGGTGCTATGTCTACAATACTACGTAATACCTGAAATACTGGTCAGGCGGCGGCTGGGTTAAGAGTCAGCCGTGGCTGTAACGCAGACTAGAAGGTTTGGTACAGATGATCACTTCAGCCGCGTGCAAGCATCGGCGTCGACGGAGATAAAAATGAAAATCGAATTCATGCCATGTTTGGTCACTTCCGGGATGCTACTGGCGTTCGGCTGCCAGGAAAACGTCCAGCAGGAGACCGTGGATCCACCGGACGTGCAGCAGGCAGTTGTTGAGGATCAGTCAGATGATTCGAAGGCTTCGGAGGGAGGCGATGCATTGGCAGCGGACAGCGTTCCCGAAAGTGCGTCGAGTCATGGCTCCCCCAGCCGTCTGCTGGCACCGGGAAACAAAGCGCCAGCGATTGATCTGGCTGCTGTTGTTCACGGTCCCGAAGTCAGGCCGTTTTCCGGTGAACATGTGGTTGTGGTGGAATTCTGGGCAACGTGGTGTGGCCCCTGTCTCCGGAATATGCCTCACCTCAGTGCACTCCAGCAACAATACGGTTCAGAAGTTCAGTTCATAGGTGTGACGGACGAAGATGAACAGACTGTCACAGAATTTCTGGAGACAGAAGCTGAGGACGGGGAAACCTGGCGCGACAGTCTGTCCTACACAATCGCCGTAGACCGCAACGCTCAGACCAGTATCAACTTCATGCAGGCCGCTCAGCAGCAGGGTATCCCGTGTGCGTTCGTCATTAACAAAGCAGGTCAGGTCGCCTGGATAGGTCACCCTGCGCAGATCGAGAGCCCGCTCGTCGAGATTGTCCGCGGTACATGGGACATCGAAACGGCTCAGCAGCAATTCCTCGGGGCGGCCGAACCAGCGGTGACTCCGAATAGACCGGCGCAGGTCGTACCAGCTTTGGAGCCCGGAATACCGGCGCCTGCCATTCAGCTGGCGTCTGTGGTTCACGGGAAACCTTTCGACGGAGTCTTTGCGGACGGCAAAGTCTTTGTGGTGGAATTCTGGGCGACCTGGTGCGGCCCGTGTCTGGCCAGTATGCCTCATATCAGCAAATTGCAACAGTTTCATGGCGACACAGTGCAGTTTGTGGGCGTGACATCAGAAGATCTCGATACGGTGACAAAGTTTCTTGGACAGAATGCACCAGGGGGCGATAAGTGGGCCGACATGCTCAAGTATTCGATCGCTCTGGATAACGCGGGAAAAACCCATAACAGCTATATGGATGCTGCCGGGCAGCAGGGAATACCATGTGCGTTTATTGTCAACCAGAGCGGTGACATTGCATGGGTTGGGCATCCGATGGAAATCGACGAACCGCTGGAAGCCGTTGTGAGTGGAACTTACGACGTCGAATCCGCCGCCATTCTGTTTCGCACTAAACGTGAACTGCGAGCAGCTGTCGATGACGGCCACTTCAATAAAGCTCTGGAGCTGTTGGACGATTTGTCAAAGAGTCAACCAGATAGTTTGCGGTATCAGGGCATGAGACTGCAGCTGTTGTCGCAGCTGGGTAGATGGCCGCAATACAACAAAGTCGCTGCAGCGGTCGTGTCACAGTTGAGCGGCCCGACCGAGTCCAGTGATACCTCAACAGAGGGCAGCGATGACGATGTCGAACGGTGGGGACTGCTTAACGCAATTGCCTGGGAAATCGCGGCGATTCAGACTGGAGATACCCGCGACCTCAATCTGGCGATGGTTGCGGCCATGATGGCCAGCGATGCCACCGGACATTCCAACCCCGCTGTTCTGGACACTGTAGCGCGCGTCTGTTACGAACAGGGTAATGTCCCGCAGGCGGTCGAGTGGCAGAAAAAGGCAGTCCAAAAGGTGCAACGGTTTGAGCCGGAAGAAGTACCAATGGCACATCAACTCAGAGAGACACTTGCATATTACGAAACCAAGCAGTCCGGGACGACTTCAGAAGAGGACAGCGTTGCTGAAGAAAATTTGACAACCACGAACGAATAACGGGCTGATGCTTCGATCAATTGCAACTCCCGCCGCATACTTGGTTGTGGTGCGACCGTGGACGCATAGAATACTGAGAAGAAAGACACAGTACACTTGGCGCACTGTGTGACACAATATGACAACGTGCAGCTCAGGTTTTGACTTGAGTCTGCAAGCACTCTCAGAAATTTCAAGGAGTCATTTCCATGGCAAATTCACTGCCCGAATTGCCGTACGCCTACGACGCGCTCGAGCCGCATTTCGATGTCAGAACAATGGAGATCCATCATACCAAACATCACCAAGCCTATATCGACAAGGTGAATGCTGCTCTGGATGGATCTGACCTTGCTGACAAATGTATCAATGAAGTACTCAGAAACCTCTCAAGCGTTCCTGCGGACATCCAGGGGGCGGTCCGCAACAACGGTGGCGGGCACTCAAATCATTCACTGTTCTGGACGGTTCTGTCACCACAGGGCGGCGGGGATCCGTCCGGTGAATTATCAAATGCAATCACCACCGCATTCGGCAGCGTTGCTGAAATGCGTGAGCAGTTCAATAATGCCGCGGCAACCCGGTTTGGAAGTGGATGGGCCTGGTTGAGCGTCGATTCGGGTGGCAAGCTGGTCGTTGAAAGTACAGCGAATCAGGATACTCCCCTGTCCGACGGGCGTACGCCTGTGCTTGGACTTGACGTCTGGGAACATGCTTATTACCTCAATTATCAGAATCGCCGCCCGGACTACATTGCGGCATTTTGGAATCTCGTGAACTGGGAAGAGGTCGCACGTCGCCACTCGGGGGCCCAAGCCTGAATTTTCAGTCTTAGCCGGAGTTCCATGGCCGGTACACCGGTTGCTGTTTGTGACGACCGGTGTACTTTTCCACAAGTTGCTTGAATCGTCTCAATCACCGCCATACCGTGCGTGGAAGGAGTCGTTCTGTCTTCCGGCAGGTTCTACGACACACGCACGAGAATCCCTGGAGCTTCATTGATGCTCGGCACGGCACGCGTTTTTTTGCTGGGTGCTGTTGTTTGCACTCTGAGCGGTTGTGGAGGTGAGGATGCCACAGAGACAGCGGTGACGGATCGTGGAAAGCTGCCTCAGGCCGCTCCGAACACCGGACCATCAACGCAGACCAGTGCGGCACCAGCACGCCCAGTGCCTGCAGAGACGGTGGCAAAACAACCGAACGCGACAGCCCCGGCGGGCGCACCGTTTCCTGGCAGATTTCCCAATGGTCCTCCGGGCGCACCGTTTCCTGGCAGATTTCCCAATGGTCCTCCGGGCGCCAATCCACAGCCAGCAGGTGAGTCGGCTTTTGAGGACGCCGGTGCGGCTTATATGAGAGGGACTTTGTCATCGGCCGACGGTGCAGGAGATCGACGCAGGGATGACACGGCTTCCCGTCCAGGTCCGGTGGGGCAGAACGTTGCCGGGGAACCGGAAATTTCGTTTCCCGAGTCATTTGCCGACTGGACTGACGAAGACTTCACACGCGCATTGGAGGTCCGAACTGTCAGACTGGGCCCCGCCCTGATGGCGCGCGCTGAGGCTTCTGCCAAGGCTGCGGATTTTGTCCCCCTTGCCAGGAAACTGCTTACCAAGGCGAAACCCCGCGATGCTTTACAGTCTCCCGCTAACCGGTCCGGTCGGCCAGCGCTGACAGGTACTTACGATCGCTCCCGTTTTGGCTCGCAGTCTGGTCGTTCGCGCAGAGGGGGCCACCAATTATTTTCAGGAATCGATGCGGATGAAGACGAGGAGGGTTATGCGGGGAGAGGAACAAAAGGTCCTCCTCCAAGCCAGGCTCCGATGGTCCGCCCGGCCTTTGCAGGTAGTGGATCGTTCACTCCGGAGCCGGTGGCTGATAATGACTCAGCAGTTCCCGGGAGATTTCCCAATGGTCCCCCGGGCGCAGCAGTTCCCGGAAGATTTCCCAATGGTCCCCCGGGCGCAGCAGTTCCCGGAAGATTTCCCAATGGTCCCCCGGGTTCAGCAGTTCCCGGAAGATTTCCCAATGGTCCCCCGGGTTCAGCGAGTCCCGCAGGTCGCTTCGATCCTGGCCGGTTTCAGTCCGGCACGAATCGTCCACCCTTCGCCGGCGAATCGGGAATGAGGAATCGTGGTGTCGGGCGTCGTCATCCCGGAGGAGCAACAGCGCCTCGCAGACAGGGCGGCTGGCTGAGCGACCGTGCTGTCGTACAGGTGATTTTACGCAGCCTGCTGGTCCATGACTCCAAGGATGCCTGGGCGACTTTGCTGTCTGTGCTGAAGGATCAGCAAAAAACGCCACTGGATTTGAAGCAGTCTTCGATCGTTGTCTTTGAAGAGGTGTTTGGCAGTGAGAGGCTGAATACCAGGATGGCGACACAACTTGCTGTATCGGTCGTGAACTTTAAAGATCCGGTACTCCCGGCGATGGAACTCCTGGTATTCCTGGCCAGTCGTGCTGCACGGGTAGACATGCGTCTGAACGACGCGGCTGAAGGTGCACATGCAGATCGCCCGGCAGCTGACACAACTGTGCGTGGTACGATTGCCGATCAGGCTGCTGCTTTCATGACAGGTCGTTTTCCTGGCCGAGAAGAACCACAAAACCCGCCAGCTGGTAAGACTCCGGTTTCACAGCTCACTTCGATCTATTTGCCGACAGACAGTATTCAATCGATCGTCCCGCTGGTTCAAAGCAGTGCTCTGACCGCTGCCGTTCGACGTCGGCTGGAGGAAGTGACAGATCTGTCGTCCGAAAAATTTGTGATTGCACTGGCCAGCATGCTGCCAGGTGCGGGGTTACGCCATACCACCTATAAGGTGCTCAGTGCACACCAGAAAACCGCCGCCAAGACACTCCTGGAGGCGGGCCTTTATGAGGGCATCGCACGCAACCCCGGACACTTACTGGTACTCAAGTCGATGCCGCGACTGCTGACGGACCGATCCGGAGGAAGAAACGCAATACCTCCCGACCCGGCTCGTGTGTCGTGGTCGAAAGCGACGTGGAAGATGGTGAACGCATTACGTAAACAACTCAAACAATCATCTGCGGATCGAGAGATTGCATGGGCGGGCTCGCTGCGACCCCGCCTTCGTCCGGGCACGACTGCTGAAGCAGCCACGAGATTAGTGTTTGGGGAACACCTGGCGGCAACAGGAGAATTGCCCGCCGGTACGCAGGTGTACTATGCACGCTGCAAAGTGACGCCCAGGAATGAACGAGAAATGAAGGAGATCAGTGACTACTACAAGCGTGTGTCCAGGGGGATTCGGCGGGAACGCAGAGAAGAAGGTATTTTGTGGTTTGACGGGATCCGGACGACTCAGGAAGGAGTCCGAACGACACTGGATGTGATCATTGAGGCTGCACAGAAAACGCAGCGGGCTCCTTCCGGGTACGGTGCTGCCGGCAATCGGGCAGGAAACAGAAACACGGCTGGTCAGTCCGGACAAACCTATACGCTGGAAACCATTGCCGTTGTTGCTGCGGATCCGCGAAATCCGTTTCAGCCTGAAGAGACTGAGATTTTCCAGGATCTGACAGAGACTGAGATTTCCCAGGATCCGACAGAGACTGCAGCTCCGGAGGAAACAGCGGAGGAAGCGGTTCAGGTAATTGTTAATGGGTTGTCCGAGGGAAATGCGGGAGTTCTTTGGGCCGCCCTGCCGTCCGGATATCAGAATGATGTCAATGGGCTTGTCCGGACGTTTGGCAACGGCATGGACCCCGTACAGTGGGGGCAGATTCAGGGGGTGGTGGCAAAAGTACACGAACTTCTCAGCACCAAGTCGGAATTCATCGCCAATACCAGTGCGGTTCAGGGAATGGTACAGAGTGATCAGCTGCAGAACGTGATTACGCAGATCGCGGGAATCCTGAAAATTCTGCTGGACCAGACTGATCTGCAATCACTTCAGTCGTTCGACGGCGAGGCTTTCTTTTCCGGTCCGGCTTCGACTATGGTAAGTCAGATGGATGTGCTGTCCACGTTGTCTCCGGATGGTGTCTCTTTGTCGTCTCTGAAAGAGGCAAAGATTAAGACGATCCGTACTGAAGGCAACAAAGCCACGCTCAAAATTTTCAGTCCTCAGGATGATGAGCCTGAGAAAGAAGTGGAGTTTGTCAATGTGGACGGTCACTGGTTGCCGGCGGAACTGGCCAGCGACTGGGACAGCAACATTGCTGGCGCAAAAGCAGCGCTGGCCGGATTACCGGCGACTGTCAAAGACAGTGCCATGCAGGTTGCTATGGTAACCGGAATGGTCAGCAGTGTCCTGGATCCGCTGCAGGCAGCGGAAGACCAGGAGCAGTTTGACGCGGCCGTTGAGAGCCTGTTAGGCAGTATGAATGGAATGCTGGGACCGATGCTTGGTGGCTTCGGTGGAGGTCCCTTTGGAGCGGACCTGCCGCCAGCAGAGAATTAGGCTCCGGTAACACCGGACACGGGATCAGTGTTTGCTCCGAGGATGGATCTGAAACTAGCTGTAATGCAGGGCAATACAGACGTTGTGCGTGAGTATTCGCGGCCGGTTCGGTAAAAAGTGGCGATCAGTTCCGGCAGATCACTTTTGTGATGCTTCATTCGGTTGGCAAGAGCGGGTGTCACAGCTGATTTGGGAGATCACCATAACCCATGGTCGTGAGCTTCCGGTCGTATGACCAGTCGGATCAAATCTGCAGGCAATTGTGTTGCGGTCACTGTTTCCCCCATGCGTGATCCGGGCGCATGTCAGGAGCGTCTGCACTGTCTGCGTCTACGGGACTGAGAACCACATCCCTCGGGAAATATCTTTACTGTGATTTGAAGACTGAGCGGCCATCTGGCCGCCCCTGAAGAGCATTCATGGTTGTGAACTGTGTTTGGTTTTGACAAATGCCTCAGGCTGCGAGTTACAGAACGACCTGTTTTTGTTTTCCAGGGACGAAGTATCGCAAATTTCATCCGGGTGACAAAACAGTGGCTGCAAATGTAGACGAGTCAGAATCGGTGACGACAGAACAGTTCCGGCATCAGGAACCAGGAGAGGATGAAGGCACGAGATCGGGTGAAACTGCCTGAACTGACCGGTGTCTGACACTCCCAGAACCGTTTACCTGAATGACCGGCACAAATTCTGCGGGTTCATCTGGTGGATTTTCCGAAATCAGGCATTTTTTTGATGGTTCACCACGGCTATAATTTGATCGATGTACGCGACACAAATCATCCAGAAATTTTCACTGTCGCTCGGACAGTTGCGGGGTGTCCGGGTACGTCTCAGCCTGCTCATGTTTGTTGCAATGGCTGCTCTGATGTGGCGTTTGGGCAGTCTGCCCCTGGGCCTGCTGGCCAGTGCCATACTGTTGTTGAGTATTCTGCTGCATCAGCTTGCACAGTTCTTTGTCGCGCACGCCACGGGAAACGAACTGTCTGAAATCGTGTTGTGGCCGCTGGGCGGACTGACCACTCAGGCGCCTGATGCCCCGTTCGCTACCCATGCTCAGATTCAGATTGTTGGCCCACTGGTCAACTTGGCTCTGGCAATCACCTGCCTGTTTCAGCTGCAGCACATGAATATCGAGGCGGCAGCACTGAATCCGTTCGCAGGGTTTCAGTTGCAGCCGGATGAGCCGCTGGCGCGGACTGCAGGACGTATGATTTATTTTGCCAATGTGATGTTGCTGTGCGTCAATCTGTTTCCGGTAGTTCCGTTTGATGCTGGTCGGGTCCTGTGTTCCTTTCTGTCCGAACGATATGACGCCGTGAAGGTCACCCATGTTATGCTCAGGCTGGGACTGGCCATCAGTCTGATTGGGATGACTGCGGGGTTCATTTTTGATCAGAGTACCATTGTTGCTTTGTCCGGGTTCGTATTGATTCTGCACCTCTACGAGATAGGCCTGAATTCAACTCGCATTGGTTACGTCCGTATAGAATCAGAGGATGATTACAAAGATGAATTTGCGGAACTGGAGCCGGAACTCGAAGACATCG
>Ga0310123_10000011_pt1 | contig 161766 bp, 107 predicted proteins | sample CB6_AW_1057_MG_FD_203505 | JGI IMG/M metagenome (GOLD analysis project Ga0310123, IMG submission 203505) | Marine microbial communities from Western Arctic Ocean, Canada - CB6_AW_1057 | ecosystem: Environmental > Aquatic > Marine > Oceanic | place: Canada: Western Arctic Ocean | collected...
ATCGGCGTCGGCATCGCCATCGGCGTCGCCAGAAGCATCCGCGTCGTCGTCGTCAGAAGCATCCGCGTCGCCATCGCCATCGGCGTCGTCGTCGCCAGAAGCATCGGCGTCGGCATCGCCATCGGCGTCGTCGTCGCCAGAAGCATCGGCGTCGGCATCGCCATCGGCGTCGTCGTCGCCAGAAGCATCGGCGTCGGCATCGCCATCGACGTCCGCGTCGGCATCGCCATCGGCACCGTCATCCGCGGCCACTTCGATGGGCTGCCCATCGGCTCCAAGCTGAAACAGCGGGCCCGAACTGGCACCGGTTCCACCGCGAAGATCAATCTTGGTGGCGGCCGAGGCGGCCTCGGCTTCCTCTGATTCGCGGATCAGTTGCTCGGGATCGATGTCGAGTCGTCGCGAGAGGCCGATCTTGCGTTCCTCGGAATCGACTCTCAGGACGCGTACCTCGATTTGTTCACCCACCTGGACGATATCCTCAGGATCTTCAACCTTGTAGTCGGCAAGTTCCGAGATATGGAGCAGTCCTTCGAGGTTGTCTTCGAGTTTTACGAAGACCCCAAAGTTGGTGACCTTGGTGACCTCTCCATTGACGGTATTGCCGGGGGTAAACCGTTTGGGGATGTCGGTTTCCCAGGGGTCTTCCTCGAGTTGCTTCAATCCCAGCGCGATGCGGCGACGTTCCTCGTCGACGGTCAGCACTTGGCAGGTGATGTCATCGCCTTTTTCGAGCAATTCGCTGGCGTGTCCGATTTTGCGGGTCCACGACATGTCACTGACGTGCAGAAGCCCGTCGACGCCCTCTTCAAGCTCGACAAATGCACCGTAATTGGTGAGGTTGCGAACGGCCCCCTGAACGGTGGTGCCGGGCGGGTACTTGGCGGCGACGTCGTCCCAGGGGTTGGGGGTGGTCTGCTTCATACCCAGTGAGATCTCTTTCTTGTCCTGGTTGATTCCCAGGACGACGATCTCGACCTCGTCGCCGATGTTGACCAATTCGGTCGGGTGGTTGATCCGCTTGGTCCAGGACATCTCGCTGATGTGGACCAGTCCTTCGATTCCGTCTTCGAGTTTGACGAAGGCTCCGTAGGTCATGACGTTGACCACCTCGCCGGTCACACGAGACTCGACCGGGAACTTGTCCTCGATGCCCACCCAGGGGCTGGGCGTCTTCTGCTTGAGGCCCAGGGCGATCTTTTCTTTTTCACGATCGACATTGAGGATCATCACGTCGATTTCCTCGTCGATCTTGACCATGTCCGAGGGGTGGTTGATCCTCGCCCAGCTCATGTCGGTGATGTGGAGAAGCCCATCGATCCCACCCAGATCGACGAACGCCCCGAAATCGGCGATGTTCTTGACGATGCCCGTACGGAGGTCCCCCTCGGAGATCTCCTTCATCAACGCCTCTTTCTTCTTGTTCCGTTCCTCCTCGATCAGCTTGCGGCGGGAGACGACGATGTTTCGGCGGGATTCGTCGATCTTGAGGATGACGCACTCGATTTCCTGGCCGACAAAGGCACCGATGTCGTGCGGCCGACGGATATCGACCTGGCTGGCCGGAAGGAAGACGTTGACGCCGATGTTGATCAGCAGTCCACCCTTGATCTTGCGAAGGACCTCGCCAGTCACGATGTCGCCCTCCGCGTGGTTTGCGATCACCTCTTCCCATTCGCGGATGCGGTCAGCTTTCCGTTTCGAGAGAATGATCAGACCGAATTCGTCTTCGATTTCCTCGAGCAGCACCGAGACCTTCGATCCGGTTTCGGGCACGCTCAACTCATCCCCCTCACGGAACTCGTCGACGGGCACCATCCCCTCGCTCTTGTAACCGATGTCGATGAGTACATCGTCACCCTCAATCCTCAGCACAGTGCCGTTGATGATCGTGTTCAGTTCGAACGTGTCCGATGCGGTGTTGTAGATCGAATCGAGGTTGCCGGCGGCCGAGTCGATTTCCTGAAGCGTTTCGCCGAAGGCCTTTTCGAGGTCTTCGTCGGAGACGTTAAATTCGCGAATGAGATTGCGGTTGACCATGGGTTGGGTCCGTTCGTGGCCGAGTCCGGCCGTTGAGGTCCAGCGGCGCGAGGCCCGCGGCGAGACGGTTTGGCGGGCGTTGCCAGAGAACTGAGTCGTCCGATTCAGGGGGGCAGGCACCATGCCTGCCGAAATCCACCAGGAATCGTGGGGAATTCCGCAGCTTACGAGCAGAATTGTAGCACAGCCCGGCTTCGAGCGGCTAGTCCGGACTATCAGCCAGCGGAGCTGAATTCGGGCAGTGGGGACTCACACAACTGGGCACCGTTGTCCGGTTGGATGGCTGCCACTCGATCGAGTGCCTCGGCCACCTCCGGTTGGCTCGACAGGGCCAGCAGGTCGATGTCGGCCGACCACGATCCGCCCGGTTCCAGGCTCATCAGGCGTCCCTGTTCGCGTTCGAAGTCGCGGGGGTTAGGAAGGTCAGTCGATGGCTCAATCCCGGCGACGTATCCGTCGGCGGTCGCGACGGTGTTTTTCCAGAGCGTAAAACAGGGGAGGGCGGCGGTGGAGAATTCGAGCGCGACGCCGCGTTGAGCGTCCGCGTCGTGAAGCACAATCAGAGTTCGACCATCCGTATCTGCGGCCAGGTCGAAAAAGTAGCACTGTTCGACATAACCGGCTTGTGGGGGGGCGAACACGTTCCAGTCAGCGATGCCGGCGGCCGCATGGGCGTTGCTGGGAATCACCCGTCGGGCGGGAACCGCCAGCCGGCCGCCGGGTTCCAGCAACGGCTGGCCGATGTTGGTGTGATAGAGCACTTCGAAATCGGCCGTGGTGCCCGAGAGATTGGTGACAGTGTCGTGGAGGGTCAATCGGTTCGAACCGGGAAAGGTCGATACGGTCGAATCGAGTCGCAGGCAAGGACCGAACAGTGCTGTTTCGTCCACTTCACCACGCACCCACAGCCGCCCGTCGTCGTCGATACCGGTGGTGACTCGATGAGCCGGCAGGTTGGCGATGCGGCCGTGCAGGGTGACTGGCCGGCCGTCGATGTCGTCAGTGCCCGGAGGTCCGTGCCACGCGAGTCCGCAGCGGGCCAGTAGTTCAGTGAACCCGCCCAGCCACCCCAGGCCGCCGGCTTCACCGGGACGAACCAGTGCGGGATGCACGGGGCGTTGGACGGGTGAATTCCAGCCAAGCATCAGGTCGTCGCAGCGGGCCTTCCAGAGTCCCATTCCTCGCGTGGGAAGCACCGACACGCACAGCCGCCCGTTGTCGATTTCCACCACATCGATTCCGTCGCCCGGACCACCCCGGATCGTCCACTTGTCGATCAGAGACCTGACACCGCTCCCCTGCTTCTCGACGCGGTACGACTCGAGCCAAATTCGCTGATCGGCATCGGTCAGGACCGTCTCCTGGTCGTTCATCGGGTGTCGCTCCACGTTCGGGTGGCAGTCGGCCACAATTGCGGACAGTCTAGCGGTGCGAGTGCATGGGTCCAACCGGGGCCCGCGGTGCTGAAGAACCCAACAATTGGGTTCGTTGATGACGTAGAGTGTCGGGGGGGAGTTGGGTCGCGTTGGGCGGCCGCTACGGCTTCCGTGGCCGTGTCCTGTTCTCTACCGTCGCCACGACGGCCACCTGATGGAGATCCCCGATCGTGACCGATGCTGGTGATTGGAAACCGTTCTCGGAGCCGTGGTGTGAGGCTCTTCAGACCCTGCTGGGAACGACCGCGTGCCGGCAGTTGGGCATCTACGTGATCCCCGATGAGATTCTGTTGTCGGTGGTGATCCCGATCTACAACGAGGAGGACACGCTCTGGGAATTGGTGGAACGGGTGAGATCCGTTCCGATCCGCAAGCAGCTGGTGCTGGTGGATGATTGCAGCAGCGATGGGACAGCGGCCGTCCTGGATGCCATCGTCACCGAGTTGAGAGATGACGACGAGAACGAGGTGTTGGTGGAGCGTCACCAGGTGAACCTCGGCAAAGGAGCCGCGTTGCGGACCGGGTTCAACAAGGCCACCGGCGACATCGTTCTGGTGCAGGACGCCGACCTGGAATATGACCCTGTCGAATATCCGAGGCTGATCAGGCCGATCGTCGAGGACTCTGCCGATGTGGTCTACGGCAGCCGCTTCCTGGGAGACCAGCCGCACCGCGTGCTCTATTTCTGGCACTACCTGGGCAACCGTTTCCTGACGACGCTCTCCAACTGCTTCACCAACCTGAACCTGACCGACATGGAGACCTGCTACAAGGTGTTCCGCCGGGAGGTGATCGAGGAGGTGGGGCCGTTGCTGCGGGAGTCCCGTTTCGGGATCGAGCCGGAGATCACATCCCGTATCGCCAGTCGGAAGTTCCGGGTCTTCGAGATGTCGATCAGCTATTCGGGCCGCACCTACGAGCAGGGCAAGAAGATCGGGTGGCGAGATGGCATTGCTGCAATCTGGTGCATCGTCCGCTACGGGTTGACGGCTTGACGGGCCGATTGTCAGCACCGGGGTCCTCGTGTAGGCTTCAACATCCAGTCGACTCTCTCGCCTCCGGCAGGCAGACCTTTCGATGGCCGATCAACAACCGCCGCAATCGAGTTCCTCGCCCGACCCACCGCCCAGCGACGGTCGAGATGCGTCGCATCCGGTTTCGGAAGGGTCTCGTGGCGGCGGGGAGCAGCCACCGGATCGATCTCGGCCGCCCGGACTGAAAGACAACCGTACACGACCCTCGAGGTCCGGAGCACCCTGGTTCCTGTTGTTACTCCTGCTGGGAATGCTCGCGCTGTGGTCATGGCAGCGGTCGCCGTCCAACCATGGTCACACCATCAGTTACAGCCAGCTCCTTGATGAGCTCGATGCCAAGAACCTGGAATCGGTCAGATTCCATGGTGAGATTGTGACCGGCGAGTTCGCGAATCTGCCCGTTTCGGCCGGGGAACTCGAGACCCAGTACGCGGAGGCGAGCGATCTGCGGTTCAACACCGTGCTGCCGTCAGTGGGCGTCCGTGACGCGACTTTGCTGTCGCGTCTGAGGGCGCAGGGCGTTCAGGTGACCGCCGACCGCACCGCCGTGGGCATGGGCACCCAGATGGCCGTGTGGCTGTTGATTCCCCTGGTCTTCATCCTCGGGTTCTGGTTTCTGATGCGGCGGTCGAGCGAGGGGATGGGCGGCGGGATGCTGGGAAACTTTGCCAAGAGCCCGGCGAGGTTATTCGAGCCGTCGACACAGACGACCACCTTCGACGACGTGGCTGCAATGGAGCAGGCGAAGGCCGAGTTGCAGGAGGTGGTGGCATTCCTGAAGGACCCCGAGCGTTTCCGCAAGCTGGGCGCCGAGATTCCCCGAGGTGTGTTGTTGAAGGGTCCGCCCGGGACGGGCAAGACGCTGTTGTCACGGGCTACTGCCGGTGAAGCCGACGTTCCATTCTTCTCGATCAACGGATCTGAGTTCATCCAGATGTTCGTCGGCGTCGGGGCCGGGCGGGTTCGTGATCTGTTCCGGAACGCGAGGGATCAATCCCCCTGCATCGTCTTCATTGACGAGATCGATGCGGTCGGACGGATGCGCGGCGCGGGATTCGGCGGGGGCCATGACGAACGCGAGCAGACTCTCAATCAGATCCTCAGCGAAATGGACGGCTTCGATCGGTCCAATTCGGTGATCGTGTTGGCAGCGACCAACCGCCCCGATGTCCTTGACGAGGCGTTGCTGAGACCGGGACGGTTCGATCGTCATATCACGATCGATCGGCCGGTGAAGGATGGTCGCGAGGCAATCCTGAAGGTCCATTGTCGCAGGGTGCCGTTGTCCGATGATGTCGACCTGGGCGTTGTGGCCGGTACGACAATCGGTTTCTCGGGTGCCGCACTGAAGAACCTCGTCAACGAGGCGGCCTTGAGTGCGGCTCGAGCCGGGAGAACGCGGGTGACGGGCGAAGATTTCGATTTTGCTCACGATCGTGTGCTGATGGGGCCTCGCCGCGAGGACGTGCTCAGCGAATCCGAGCGGAGACGGACGGCCTACCACGAGGCCGGGCATGCGTTGCTGGCGTGGCAGATGCCCGAGGTGGATTCGGTCTACAAGGTGACCGTGATTCCTCGCGGGTCGGCGCTGGGTGTGACACAGTTGCTGCCCGAGGAGGAGGTGTATCATCTCGGCGAGAGTCGTTTGCATGCTCAGTTGGTGATGATGCTCGGTGGGCGGACGGCCGAAAAACTGGTCTTCGACGAGTTCGGGGCCGGGGCCGAGGACGATCTGCATCGGGCGACCTCGATCGCTCGCAGGATGGTCGGGCACTGGGGCATGAGTGAACGGGTGGGACCGGTTGCCTTTCGACACGTCACCGACCAACCGTTCCTGGGCAAGGAGTATCGTGAACAGCGCGAGTTCAGCGAGGAAACGGCGCATGTGATCGACCAGGAAGTGCAGAGGTTCCTGGAGGCCGCCTCGAAACGGGCCTTCGAGATGCTCCAGCAGTCCCGTGATCAACTCGATCTGCTGGCCGAGTTGTTGGCCGAACGCGAGGAACTCGGACGCGAGGATCTCGAAAAGCTGTTGGGTCCCGCTGCCGGATCCAAAACCGGTTCAACCGAAGAGGTTGCGGCCCAGGGTGTCGCCGCAACTGACGTGGAGAACACTGCGGCAGACAGAGATTGACCCGATTGGCTGCGTGAGCTAAACTTTTGGCAGAGCGTCCGACCTTGGGCTTACTGTAAGAGCTCGGATCCGACCGCCGTCTGGATATGAGAGACGAGCTGGTCGCCTGGTGTCGCCGACGATGCGATGCCACCCGGCAAAGGAAGTCGGAGATGGTCCAAACGGAATCGGATGCAACTCGACAGACTGCGGGTTGGAATAAGAAAGAGACGAAAACAACGAATTACTCGAGAAAGCAGGACACGTGAACGATCAGGACAACACGGCCGCGACGGACACCTCCGGCGGCACAGAGGCTGAGACGATGAGATTTGTCGATCTGGGGCTTGGTGAGCGATCACTGCGTGCGTTGGACCACGTCGGGTTCGAGAGCCCCAGCCCGATCCAGAAATCCTTCATTCCCATGGCACTCTCCGGGCGAGACTGCACTGGTCAGGCCCATACCGGCACCGGGAAGACGGCGGCCTTCGTGCTGCCCATCCTGGAAGCGATTGATCACGATCTCAACACCACCCAGGCCCTGGTGTTGGCCCCCACCCGTGAATTGGCCGACCAGGTCAAGTGCGAGGCCGAAAGACTGGCCTACACCTCGCCGATCCACATCGGCTGCTTCGTCGGCCAGCGGGACATGGACCGCCAGATCCGGCAGCTCGAACGGGGAGTCCAGGTGGCCGTCGGCACTCCTGGCCGTGTCAAGGACCTCAACAACCGCGGTCACCTGGTTTTTGACAACCTCAGAGTGGTGGTTCTCGATGAAGCCGACCGGATGCTCGACATCGGGTTCGAGCCGGAGATTCGGGACATTCTGCGTCGGTGTCCCAGCGACCGCCAGACACTGTTGCTCTCGGCCACGCTGCCTCCCTCTGTCGAGCGGTTGGCCAAGAAGTACATGCGCAACCCCGAACGCGTTGATCTCTCCGGTGACGCCATCGCCGTCGATACGATCGACCAGTTCTTCTGCACGGTGGATCCTGACCGCAAGTTCGGGCTCCTGGTCAGGCTGCTCAGTGAACAGAAGCCCAGGCAGGTGATCGTCTTCACGCGAACCAAGCGCGGAGCCGACTCGTTGTATCGCCGCTTCGCTGGTGGGCTGTCCAATGTCGGTGTGATGCACGGCGACCTGCCGCAATCCAAGCGCGAGCGGTCGTTGAAGCGGTTCCGCGAGGGACAGGTCCGATTGTTGATCGCCACCGACGTTGCTGGCCGTGGCATTGATGTCAGCACGATCTCACACATCGTCAACTACGACATCCCCGAGCAACACGACGACTACATCCATCGGATCGGTCGGACGGGGAGAATGACGTCGGATTTGAAGGGCCGGGCATTCACGTTCGTGACCCGTGAACAGGGTGACGAACTGACACGGATCGAGATACGTGTCAACAAGGAGCTCACCGAATACACCGTGTCCGAATACGAGGCTTACCGCCAGCGGCCACCGCGACCGACGGTTAACACCGTGGCCTAGGGTCTGCGGTCAGGCCTGCAGCGGGAAATCGTCCAGGAACCGGCGGATGCCGGCCAGGACCTCGTCCGGAGCGTCCTCGAAGAGAAAGTGGCCGGCGTCGGGGAACCGCAGTGTACGGGCCGACGGAAACCGCTCCTGGAACTCCGCCAGGAACTCCAGCGTGAAGCACCAGTCTCGCTCGCCCCATGTCAACAGCACCGGGTGATCGGCGAACTGGGCGAGGCCTTGTTCGGTGTCGACCAGCGTCTGGTAGCTGGGGTGCGCTGACCGCAGTGGGATGTCCTGGACGAAGCGATGGACGGCCACACGGTGGGCCCAGTTGTCGTAAGGGGCCAGGTACCCGGCCCGCGCGGCTGCCGAGAGCCGTTCGGGGTGCGCGACGGCCATTCTCAGAGCGGCTCGTGAGAACAGGTTGAGTCCGCGAACACAGAGGGCTCCCAGCAGCGGGATCCGGCACGCGGCGATTCTCAGCGGCAGCCGTTGTGACCGAAAGGCCGCGGTGTTGGCCAGGATGAATCGGGCGAATCGATCGGGACGTCGGCAGGCGGCGGTCATGCCGATGGTGCCCCCCCAGTCGTGACCACAGAGCGTGACCCGTTCGAGTTCGAGACGATCGATCAACGTGACAAGGTTGGTGGCGTGCTGGTCGAGTTGGTAGCAGTAATCGGCTGGTTTGTCCGAAAAACCACACCCGATGTGATCGACCGCGATCACGCGATGATCGGCGGCCAGTTCACGGATATAGGCTCGCCACGCAAAGCTCCAGGTCGGATTGCCGTGCACCATCAGGATCGTGGGACCCGATCCCTCGTCGACGTAGTGGTAGCTGACTCCCTGCAGGTCGAGGCGGTGAGATTCGAAGGGATACTCGTCAGCGAAGCCGGTGCGGGTACCCTGGTCGACGGATTCAGCCACGCGTTTCCGCCTCACTGGGAATCACTGAAAAAATTGCATCCGCCAGGCGGTCGATGTCGTCCTGGGAGTGGAGAGCCGAGAGGCTGACACGAAGTCGGGCGGTGCCACGGGGAACTGTGGGTGGCCGGATGGCAGGGACGAAGAATCCTTGGTCGGAGAGTGTCGCGGAGGCCGCGACTGCAGTGGAGGCCGCCGCCAGAAAAACCGGGATGATCGCTCCGGGTCCTGGAGGAACTGGCAAGCCGAGTCGCGAGAGATGTCCGCGGAAACGGTCGGCGAGTGCAGTGAGGTGGTGGCGTCGGTCGGGTTCGTCGGTGATCAACTTCAGGCCGGTGGACGCCGCAGCACACGTCGCTGGTGGCAGGGCCGTCGAGAAGACCTGGGGACGAGCGTGGTGCCAGAGATGGTCGACGAACGCGGTGGTCCCGACGGCAAATCCCCCGACGGCTCCCACGGCCTTGCTGAGTGTTCCGATCCGCAGCGTCACTCTTTCCTCCACACCCAGAAGTTCACAGACACCACGACCTGATTCCCCCAGGACACCGGTCGCGTGTGCCTCGTCGACCAGGACCATCGCGTTATAGGTGTCGGCGAGGTCGCAAAGGGCGTCGAGCGGAGCGAGAACTCCGTCCATGCTGAAGAGTCCATCGGTGACAATCAGTCGTCGTGGAGCGGTCGCGGCCTGTGCCAGTTGGTCGGCGAGGTGATCGAGTTGGTTGTGCTGGTAGATCTGGATGCGGGCACCGCTGAGCCGGCAGCCGTCGATCAGGCTGGCATGATTGCTCTGGTCGCTGAAAATGACGTCGTCGCGGTTGACCAGGGCGGCGACGGTGCCGAGATTGGCGGCGAATCCGGATGGGAACAGCACCGCTGCCGGGGCGTTCTCGAACGAGGCTACGTCCCGTTCCAGTTGGCAGTATTGCGGTGATCGCCCCGAGACCAGCGGGCTGGCCCCGGCTCCGGCGGCGATTCCTGCGGCCGCGTCGGCCAGGCGAGAGTCGCGGGCGAATCCGAGATAGTCGTTGGTGGAAAAATCGACCAGTTCCCGGCCGTCGATCCGACTGCGGCCGTCCTCGAGTGGCTCGACACGGCGACGTGGCCGGATGAGGTGGCCCTGTTCGAGGGCCTCCAGGCCGTCGGTCAGCCAGGACGGATCGCGAGTCATTCAGGCTGGGTCCGGGGGGGGGGGCTATTCGAATCCGTTGGCAGCCAGCCAGCGTTCGGCGTCCAGGGCTGCCATGCAGCCGGTTCCCGCGGCGGTGACCGCCTGGCGGTAGTAGTCGTCGGCCACGTCCCCGGCGGCAAACACACCGTCGATGCTGGTGTTGGTCCGTCCGGCGGTGGTCCAGACGACGTATCCGGCGTCGTTGGTCTGTAGTTGTCCATCCAGGAAATCGGTATTGGGCGTGTGTCCGATGGCCGCAAAGTAGCCCGACGCGTCGAGTTCGGTCGTGTCGTTGTCGTCCAGCGTGCTGCGAATCCTCACGCCGGTGACACCCTCCTGATCGTTGCCCAGCACCTCGTCGACGACCGAGTTCCATTGCACGTCAATCTTCTCGTGCTCGATGGCCCGCTGGGCCATGATCTTACTGGCGCGGAAGGAGTCGCGGCGATGAACGATGTGGACTTTCGAGGCGAACTTGGCCAGGTATGTGCTCTCTTCCATCGCGCTGTCGCCCCCGCCGACGACGACCAGCGGCTTGTCACGGAAGCGAGGCAGGGCACCGTCGCACACGGCACAGGCTGAGACGCCGGCGTTCTTGAACCGGTCCTCGCTCTCGAGCCCCAGGTAATTGGCGCGGGCTCCGGTGGCGATGACCAGCGAGAGAGCTTCGAGCTGCTCGCCGCCGAGGGTGGTGAGTTGGAAAGGGTGGGTCGAGAGGTCGGCGGAGACGACGTCGTCGGTGGTGATCCTGGTGCCGAAGTTGATCGACTGCTGCCTCATCAATTCCATCAACTCCGGTCCGCTGACACCCTCGCCGAGATGCGGCGCCATGTAGCGTCGCTTCTCGTCGGCGATCGAACTGTCGAGGTAGGCCGAGAGGTCACCGGCGGGGAACCCGGGGTAGTTCTCGACCTCGGTCGTCAGCGCCAGTTGGCCCAGCGGCAACGTGCCCTGCTGACGGTTCTCCTCGGTGATCGCGCCCTCGAACACCAGCGGTTCCAGGCTGGCTCGGGAGGCATAGATGGCGGCGGTCCAGCCGGCAGGTCCGGAACCGATGATCACAACTCGTTCTGCCACGCTGACTCCTCGTCGAGCTATCGTTTCGATGAGGAACGATACTCAAGCGATTGAAGTGACACAACTCAGTCACACGGCGCGATCTCAGCAGCGGTGTCTGCTTCTGGACCGGGTTCCGGGAGATCGGGTTCGTGCGCGTCGTCGGGGGGGGCGATCGGTTCGGTGGCATCGATGCCCAGGGCGACGATGCCGGAGAAAACGAAGGCCAACATGCAGATCAGGAACAGGCTGTTCCAGTCGGATATTCCGGGGTGGTCCCCCAGCACGGCGGCATAGATCAAGGGGCTGATCGTGGCTCCCAGGTTGCCCCACATGTTGCCCCAGCCCAAGACCGAACCGACATAACGGCCGCCGACGTCCTGCTTGAAAGCCCAACCGGCGGGATTGCCGAAGTCGGTCGAAAACGCGACAACGCAGAACAGGATCGTGAACGACACGGCGGAATTGAACGGGGAGTCGGACGGCAGCGTGCTGAACCACAGGCAACAGCCATAGGCGATGGCTCCGGACAGCTTGGTGGCAACAAGCGGCAGACGCCGGGCCCACTTGAGTCCGATCCGCGGGACCAGGGAATCGGTCAGTCGCCCGCCGATCAACATGCCGATCATGCCGACGAACATCGGCGCCGAGACCAGCAAGCCCCGCTGTAGAATCGGTACCGAGTGGACTTCCATCAGGTAAATGGCCAGGAAGGACACGAGGAACAGCCAGCCGACGTTGCTCCCGACTTGCATCAGGCAATCGCACCACATGCTGCGGCTGCGAATCAGTGCCATGATAGGGACACCGCTGGGCTTGCCGTGGGGTCCAGGGGCGTTGGCCGGCCGGCCGGCCGCGATCTTGGCTTGCTCGGCCGTGTTCGCCCAGGGGTGTTCCTCGGGACGGTTCCTGAGGATCATCCAGAAGAGCAGCGCGACCACGAGTCCGGCCGTGCCGTAGATGTACATCACCGGCCGCCACCCTCGCACGTAGAGTCCCTTGAGGTCACCGGCGAAGGACGCTTCGAGCAATAGCCGGTGAAAGCGTCGTTGTTCGTCCTGCGACAACCCGTCACCACGCTGCAATCGCGTCAACAGAGTGACGGCCTCGCGAGGCAATTTCTTCAAGCGGGTAAACGATTTCTGGTCAAACAGATCATCACGTTCGAGTAGCTGATTGAATGCGGTGACGAAGGCCTGGCGATGATCATCCGACAGCGAAACTTCGGGAGAGGCCGTGGGTTGTTTCGTCCGTCGCTGGAACTCAGTGGCGATGGCCACGGTGCGTTCTGCGATTGACGGGGTCAACTGGGGGCGGATCAATTGCCAGACACGCCCGGTTGCCGGATTGGGGGCGGTCGTCGTCTTGATGCCTGTCGTTTCGGCCGGGACAAGGTGGCCGCACAACGAGGCACCACCGCGCAGAATGTCATCGTTCTGGAAACGTTCGCCGGCACCACCGGGTTCGATGGGGACCAGCAGTACGATCAGGTAGGCAGTCAGCAGTGGAGCAATGGCCCCGCCGAACCGGCCGCCGAGAGCGACAATGGAACTCGCCCCGCCTCGACCCGAGAACGGAATCCATTTGCTGACCACGCTGGCACTGGTCGGATAGGCGCCCGCCTGGCCCAGGCCGCAGGCGACCCGCATCACGAGCAACATCACCAGCCCGAAAACGGCACCCGTCAGAAAAGTGAAAAGAGACCACGTGAGAATGTAGATCGTCAACATGATCCGGGCACCGTACCGGTCGCTTAACCAGCCGGAGGGAACCTGGGCCAACGCGTAGGAAAAGAAAAACGCGCTGATCATCAATCCCAGGTCCGCGTTCGTCAGATTCAGGTCGTCGCGGATGTAGTTGGCAGCAAACGAAATGCAGAAGCGGTCCAGGTACAACAGGATCGCCATCAACATCAAGACGAACACGATGAAATGGCGGACGCGGGTCGACTTTCCTGGTGGCCGCGGGTCGGTCGGTGCCGGGTGTGCTGGGAGGGTGGCCATGGCGGGCGACTTCGGCTCGTGTCAGGGGGAGGCGTTGCACCCTAGACCTCAGGCGACCTTTGCGTCAAGCCGCCGACCTCAGCCACGGCAGTCCGATGATTTCCGGAAGAGTCGGAATCACGACTGCAAAAAGATGAAGCGTTCCGGGTCACTCCAAGTCACCCGGAACGCTTCGTTTGCGGGGTGGACAAGTGCGGGCCAACGCTGTTCCACCTCGACAGGATGTGACTAATGCACTCGGTGTGCCAATTGACCGGAATAGTGACCCCAACGTACGTAACCGTCTTTGTGGAACAGTTTTACGGTCAAAGTGACTGATTGCCGTTGGTTCGTGTGGGGGCATGTGTGATGGACCATTCTGCAACACATGTATCGTTTCGATGCGGTCAATCCTGCCGCACTTGATAGTTGAGTGTCGAACGGGATACTCAAGGGAGTGAACGACGGACCGGGTGTGGTTGGTGTTGAGGTGAGTCACGATGGGCGAAGCGGCGAGTGATCGCAGCGTGATGACGGTACCTCGTTTCGTGGCAGCCAAGGCAGAAGGTCGTCGGTTGGTGATGCTGACGGCCTATGATGCGTTGTGGTCGGGCCTGTTTGACCAAGCGGGCGTGGACGCGTTGTTGGTGGGTGACAGCCTGAGCATGGTGGTGCAAGGCCACGACACCACGCTGCCGGTGACACTCGACGAGATGATCTACCACGCGAGGATGGTCGTCCGCGGCAATCGTCACGCGTTGGTGGTGGTGGACATGCCGTTCATGACATTCCAGGTGGGGCCTGAGCAGGCGATCGCCAACGCCGGCCGCATCCTGAAGGAGACGGGCGCGTCGGCGGTGAAGCTGGAGGGTGGTCAAAACCAGGCCGAGACGATTCTCGCCTTGAGTCGTGCTGACATTCCGGTGATGGCACACGTGGGCATGAGGCCGCAATCGGTTCGCATGCTGGGCGGGATGTCGAGGATCCAGCGAGACGAGGAACGCTTGCGTACCGACGCGAGGTCGGCGGAGGAGGCCGGTGCATTCGCGGTGGTGCTGGAGTTGATCCCTCGAGGCGTCGCCGAAACGATCACGTCCGAATTGTCGGTCCCGACGATCGGGATCGGAGCCGGGCCGGGATGTGACGGGCAGGTGCTGGTCAACCAGGACATGCTGGGCCTGGGCAACGGATTCAATCCGAAGTTCCTGAAGCGGTACGCCGACCTGAGGGCACAAGTGCTGGAGGCGGTGTCTCGCTACGCGGAGGATGTCCGGAACGGAGACTACCCGGCCGACGAGCACAGCCACGCCTGAGGCGACCGGGTCTGCGGGGAAGCTACTACGCTGCGCGGGGGACCTGGTTGGCGGTGGCGTCACCCTTCAGGGTCGCCTTGGCTGCCTCTGGCAATTCGTCGACAACGGCGGTGGCCAGTCCGAAGAGCTTCATCACCCGGATGATGTTGTAGGTCAGGTCGAATTCCCAGATCCGATGGCCATGGCGGGCCATCCGCTGGTAGGCGTGGTGGTTGTTGTGCCACCCCTCGCCGAAGGCCAGCAGCCCGACCCACCAGAGGTTCCGAGAACGGTCGCCGGTCTGGTAGTTGCGGTAGCCCCATACGTGTGTGGCCGAGTTGACGAACCAGGTCACGTGGTAGACAGCCGAGCTCCTCAGGCACATCGCCCAGAGGAAGACCGAGAGTCCTTCTCCCCAGGCAAGTTCTCCCACGGCGTAGAAGCCGCCGGCCGAGAGGAACAGGAACGGGCCATAAGTGGCGTGGAGGAAGCGGTGGAGGCGGCTGCCGTAGAAGTCAGGAGCCCATCGCTGGAAGTGTTCCCGGGAATTCTCCGGGTTGTCGCGTGGCTGGAGCCAGAGGAAGTGAGACCACCAGAATCCGTGGTTGGGTGTGTGGGGATCCTCCTGGCCGTCCGAATGTGCGTGGTGCTTGCGGTGTGTGGCGATCCAGAACAGGGGGCTGCCCTGTCCGGAAAGCATGGCACACAGTGTCAGCAGCCAGCGAACCGGGGCGATGGTCTGAAAACTGCCGTGGGTCATCTGGCGATGGTATCCCAGCGTAACGCCGAAGCAGCCGGTGAGGTAATAAAAGGCAATGAACATCCACAGCGCCGGCCAGGTGAAGTGCCAGAAGGCGGCCACTGCTCCCGCGTGCATCATCGCCAGCCAGACCACGTTGGTCCAGTTGACCCCGGCGGGAAACCGTTCTGACAGTTTCCCGGCAGGGGGGGCCGAGATAGCGGCGAGACCCGAGGCCGGTACGTGAGAGTGATCCGGGGCGGGCGTTACGGCGCTCGTGGCGTCGGAAGTTGTTGTCATTGCAAGCCCAGTGGGAGAAGGTGTGCCGACGGCGAAAACCGGGGCCATGGGAGTCCCGGTCGGGGCGGGGATTATAGTGAATCGATTGGTCGAAAGTGTCGCGAGACGGTCAATTCCGTGTCACACTTGTGTCATATTCACGGCTCGGGTTTGGTCGACAGTTGGAGCGGAGTGGCGTTTCAGAGCGACATTGCCGTCGATCGGCTGACCAGACTAGACTGGAGCCGCGTCCGATATCGAGCCGGGCCGAAACTCTCTCGAGACAGACAGGGCGTCGATGGCGACCGAGACGACTCCAGAACAGTCGACCGGCGCCGCGCCCCGCCCCGCGTCTCGTTGGATCCTCGGGCCGTGGCGGGACCTGTTGCTGTTCGTTGCCACTCCGCTGGTGGTGCTGCCGCTTGGCCTGTTGACGGCCCGACAGTCCAGCGGTGAACAAATTTTGTTCTGGGTCGTGGCCTTTGGTGCGCTGGGCCATCATCTGCCGGGTTTGCTGAGAGCCTACGGGGACCGCGAGTTGTTTCGTCGTTTCCGGTTGCGGTTCGTCGTCGTCCCACTGGTGTTGCTGCCGGTCTGCGGGTTGTTTTTCGTCGATCAACTGGTCGGCATGAAGTTGATCGTGCTGGCGTGGGGGATCTGGCACTTCCTGATGCAGACCTACGGTTTTGCACGGATCTATGACGCCAAGAGTGGCGGGGGCGGCTGGGGTGTCCGTTGGTTGGACTGGGGAATGTGCGTCGGCTGGTTCGGGGCCGCCGTGTTGCATTCGCCTCGTCGGGTCGGAGAGTTGCTGGGGATGGCTTACCAGGCCGGGCTGCCAACCGACTGGAGTCTGCCCATTGAGTCGGTCCGGGTTGCCTGGACCGGACTGACGGTGATGGTCACCGTGGCAGCGTTGGGCCAACTGGCCTGGCGAGGACTGCGCGGGCAACCGGTCAGCGGTGGAAAACTGCTGCTACTGGTCATGTCGTTTACGTTCTTCTGGTACTGCAACGTCACGTTGACCAACCTGGTACTGGGCATCGCGATGTTCGAGGTGTTCCACGACATCCAGTACCTGGCGATCGTCTGGTCATTCAACCGACGGCGGGTCGATTCGGGGGCTGGTGTCGGGGCCTTGACCCGGTTCCTGTTCCGCAACAGCGGGTCACTGGTCGGGTTGTGGATCGGTCTGTATGTCGGGCTGGTGCTGGCTTACGGAAGTCTCAGCGTTGTCGTCGATCGCGTGTCGTCCGAGCAGTGGCGGAACCTGCTGTATGGGATCATCGCCACGTCGAACCTGTTGCACTTCTATTACGACGGCTTCATCTGGAAAATCCGGGAAGCACCGACGCGGCGGTCGCTGGGTGTGGAAGACGGGTCCGCCGAGGTGGCCGGATCGACGCGTGCGAATGGCGCGATCGCCTGGCGACACTGGCTGGCGCTGGGCGGGCTGGCCGGACTGGCAGTGCTGCTGTTCGTGACCGAAGGTCGCCGCGTCCGTCGCGGCACGGTGGGTGACCTCGAGATGGCTCGGGCGGTCGTTGCCCATGTTCCCGGATCGGTCGCGGCCCGCAACGAGTTGGCTCGGACGTTGATCAACGCCAACCTGTTCGCCGAGGCAATGGCGCAGGCCGACACGGCGATCCGGTTGGAACCGGAAGTCTACAAATCGTATGTCTACCGCGGGGTGGCCGGCATCGAATCCGGCCGCCATGCTCAAGGCCTCTCGGACCTGTTGACGGCCGAACGCCGACATTCTCGAGACGCCTATCTGCAGTACCACCTGGCGATGGCGAAGCTGGAACTGGGCCGGACCGATGAGGCTGTCGCGCACCTGCAGGCCTCACGGACGATTCGTCCCGGGAACCCCGATGTGCACTACAATCTCGGCGTCCTGCGACTGCAGCAGGGGATGGGTGGCTCGGGTCGGGAAGCGGTTGTTGACGCCGGCGGGCACTTCCGGATGGCTCTCGAGCGAGATGGCTCCCATGCTCACTCGGTCTGCATGCTGGGGGAAGTCGAGCGGCTGTTGGGGCGGTCCGAGTCGGCGATCGGGTGGTTTCGCCGCAGCTTGTCCCTGGACGGGACGCTGCCGGAGGCCTACCACGGCTTGTCGTTGGCTCTGAGAGAGACCCGTGCGTTTGACGAGGCGAACCGGGCACTGGGGCTGGCGGTGCACCATGCGCTGTTGGAGGTGCGTGCCGGGTCGGGACTGTCGGGCCAGAGGACCGACCAGGCGGTGGACTGGGCGGAGGAACTGGTGGAGCGGTCGGGGCGGTCGGATGGTGACAGCCTGGAACTGCTCGGACTGGCTCATGCGGCGGCTGGCAATTGGCCAAAGGCCGTGGCGGCGGTTGAGCGGGCACTGGAGTCGCCGGCAACGACTCGCCCGGAGGTGCGTCGGAGGTTGACCTCGCAGAAGCGAGCTTACCAGCAGCGGCGGCAACCCGAGTTGCCCGGCCGGGTGGAAAGTGGCAGCTAGTCGGATTCGACCTCCGCAGGGTCGGGTTCGGCCACGAAGCGGTACCCGGTGCCGCGGACCGAGAGGATATGCCGAGGGTGGGAGGCGTTGGGCTCGATCATGCGTCGCAATCTCATGACGAAGTTGTCGGTCGATCGGGTGGTGATCGTGTCGGGTTCGCTCCAGACGTCCCTGAGGATCTGCTGACGGGTCAGGACAACGCCCTCGTGGTCGATGAAGTAACGCAGCAACTCCATCTCGGTCTTGGTCAGGTCGTGCGTCTGGTTGTCGACGGTCAGCTGAAAACTGAGGAAGTCGATCGAGACGTTGCCGAACGTGAAGCCATGCTCGATGGCCGCGGTGCTGCGTTGGCCGCGACGGTCCAACAGGTTGCGGACGCGGCTGAGCAGTTCCGGCAGGGCAAACGGTTTTGTCATGTACTGATCGGTCCCCGCATCGAAGGCCTGGGCCTTGTCTTCGCTGAGCGTCCGGGCACTCAGGACGAGGATCGGCAGTTCCACGTCGTTCTCACGGATTTGCCGGCAGATCTCGTATCCGCTCATTCCCGGCAGCATCAAGTCGAGGATCACCAGGTCAATGGGGGGGTCCGCGTCATCAAGTCTCTGTAACGCGGTGGGTCCGTCTCCGGTGAGATCGACGTGGTAGCCCTCTTGTTGAAAGTTGAACTCGAGTCCTTCTGCCAAGGCCGTTTCGTCTTCGACGATCAGAATTCTCATGCCGCGACTCGCCCCGGCAATTCGACCTCGAACACGCTTCCCGATTGATCGTCTCGCTCATGGACCCGGATGCGTCCCTTGAGCGTGTGGACAAGAGTGCGGACGATGTAGAGTCCCAGTCCGGTGCCCGTCTGGCGGCGTTTCAGTTCTTCTCCACCGCGGAAGAAGATGCGGAAGATCTTCTGTTTCAGCTCGGGATCCACTCCGTCGCCGTTGTCGGTGATCCGGGTGACGACGCGGCCACGACCTCGCACGGCGACCTCCACCCGGACCTCCGGCCGCTTCGAACCGTACTTGATGGCGTTGTCGAGCAGGTTGCCGAAGATCATCTCGAGTATGATCGGCCGGGCGTGGATCACTGACGGTTGGATGTCGAATTCGAAGACGTCGTCGTCGGTCAACGCGTGGCGTGTGCAGGCGGCCCGGGCACAGTTTCTCAGGAGCGGTTCGAGCTGAATGTCCTCGGACTCGGATTCCTGTCCGATCGCATCCAGTCGCCCGACCTCCAGCAGGTGGCTGATCAGCGTGTCGAGGCGGTGCACCTCCTGCTGCATGATCCCGTAGAACTCGTCCCGCCGCGTGACGTCGAGATCTCTGAGTTGGAGGGTTTCCAGGTAGAGACGAATCGAGGCCAGCGGGGTCTTGAGTTCGTGGGTCACGCTGTCGACGAAGTTGGCCTGTCGTCGATTGAGCTGGATTTCCTTGATGGTCAGGAACAGGTAGAAGGAGAGTCCGACCAGCACCAGGGCAAAAGCGATGGTGCCGATGGTCAGGGCCCCGATGGAGTCGAGGCGGGCGAACAGGACGATCCAGCAGACCATCAGCGTGACATTGAGTGCCATCAGCCCTGCAGAGAGCGTGATGGGCCAGTGCAGCGTGCGGCGTTTGCGGATGTAGTCGGCCAACGACCGGCCCCCCCTGTCGGTTCGGGCAGTCCGAAACGGCCTTCAGACTATCATGCCGCCCCGGTGTCAGCGAGTCCGTCACGGTGGCGGACTCGGATGCCGAAAATACGGTCAATCGCCAGCCGAAACAGGATCCACACCGCCGCCACACTTTCCTTCCAGCTGATCTTCGATTCTCCGAAACGCCGATCTTCAAATACGATCGGCGTTTCAGCAAAACGACTGCCCAGCCGTCTGAGTCGGTAGAGGATCTCTTCCTGGAACGCGTATCCCCGGGCTCGGAAGAGGTCGAGGTCGAGTTCGGCGAGTTGTGTGACGGTGTAGCAACGGAAGCTGCCACTGTTGTCGCGTGATGGGAGTCCAAGCATCACGCGGGCGTAGAAGTTGATGCCGCGGCTCATGACGTGGCGTCGCCAGTTCCATCCCACCACGCCGCCACCTTCGACGTATCTCGAGCCGATCGCCACGTCAGCGGTCGTCATCAGATCCCGCATGGCCGGAATGTGGCGGGGGTGGTGGCTGAAATCCGCGTCGAGGTTGATCAGGTGGTCGTAACCTCTGGCGATGCCCTCGCGAAATCCCGCCAGGATGGCGGTCCCCAGCCCCTGCTTGCCGGCGCGATGCAGCACCTCGATCCGCCGATCGGCTTCGGCCATGGTGTCGGCCAGGGTACCGGTGCCGTCCGGCGAGTTGTCGTCGATGATCAGGATGTCGGCATCCGGGGCGACCTGGTGCAGCTCCGGAATCAGCCGCTCGATGTTCTCACGCTCGTTGTACGTGCAGAGGGTGATCAACAGCCTGGGGGTCGCCTCTGGCGCCAAGTCGGTTGTCGGAGCTGCGTCTGACATCACGATTCCAACAGCGTACCGGCTATCTCGTCCCACTCGGCTGCGAGCGAGGCCTCGCAGGTGGGCCGGTCGGCACGGCGGTACCAGTAGGCGGCGTTGGAGAGGTCGCCTTCGATCCGGTGCAGGTGAGCGTGGACCCAGGCGGCCTCGGGCGATTCGATCTCCTGGACGATCACGTGGCCGGCCTCCCAGCCTTCGCGAGACGAAAGCCACATCGCGCGGACCTCGTCGGTGAGTCCTTCGGGGGGGGCGTCGTGGTCGAGTGTCGCTTTGAGTTCGTCGAGTGTCATGGTCGGGCCCAGGTGAGGCGAAAGCGCGGTCATTTCCGCAAGCGGCCGTGGATGTCGTCGACGACGCTGTCGAGCGGGATCCGCTGTTGTTCAAGCGAGTCGCGATCACGGATGGTGACGGTGCCGTCGTCGGCTGTGTCGCCGTCGATGGTGATGCAGAAGGGGGTGCCGATTTCGTCCTGTCGACGGTACCGTCGGCCGATGGCCCCCTGTTGGTCGTAGATCGAGGCGATTCCGGCAGCCTTGAGATCCTGGTAGAGGCGTCCGGCGGTTTCCGGCATCCCCTCCTTCTTGATCAGCGGGAATACCGCCACCTTGACCGGAGCCAGCCGCGGGTGGAGCCTCATCAGCACCCGGCTCTGCATGTTTCCCTTGTCGTCGGGTTGTTCGTCCTCGTGGTAGGCCTCGCACAGGAATGCCAGAGTGGCCCGGTCGGCGCCGGCGGCCGGTTCGATGACATGCGGAGTGAACCGTTCGCGGGACTGGTCGTCGAAATAGGTCAGATCCTTGCCGCTGCCCCTGTGCCGTGGCTGGCCATGCTCGTCGGTCTCGACGACCAGGTCGTCACCCTGCCGGACCAGTTTTCCCTCCATGTGGCTCCGCAGATCAAAGTCTCCCCGGTGGGCGATTCCCTCGAGTTCCCCGTACTCGCCGTCGGGCAGGAACGGAAAGGCGTACTCCACGTCGGCGGTGCCCACCGAGTAGTGAGAGAGTTCGTCGGGGTCGTGGTCCCGCAGGATCAGGTTCTCGCTGGTGATTCCCAGGTCGACATACCATTGATATCGGCGGTTCCGCCAGTACTCGTACCACTGCCGCGACTGGTTGGGGTGACAGAAGAACTCCATTTCCATCTGTTCGAATTCCCGCGAGCGGAAGGTGAAGTTCCTGGGAGTGATCTCGTTGCGGAAACTCTTTCCGATCTGGGCGATACCGAAGGGGATTTTGACCCGCGAGCTGTCAACGACGTTCTTGAAGTTCACGAACATGCCCTGGGCCGTTTCGGGTCTCAGAAACGCCGCGTTCTCCTCGCCCGAGAGCGCCCCGATGATGGTCTTGAACATCAGGTTGAACTCCCGCGGTTCGGTCAACTGGCAGGCCTCGTGATCTCCCGGCACCTTGCTGGGCTTTCGTGGACATGCGCTTGTGGCCACGTGGTCGGCACGAAACCGGGCCTGGCACTCACGGCAGTCGATCATCATGTCGTGAAAGAGATCGTAGTGGCCCGAGGCCTTCCAGACCTGGGGATGCATGATGATTGACGTCTCGACCCCGACCATCTGGAAGGTGCTGACGGCCCCGTCCGGGACACCGAGTTCACTGTGGTTGGTGACCATGTCACTCCACCACGCCTCCCGGACATTCCGCTTCAACTGGGCTCCCAGCGGGCCGTAGTCCCAGAATCCGTTCGAACCGCCGTAGATTTCCGATGAGGGAAAGACAAACCCCCGCCGCTTGCACAGCGAGACGATGGTGTCCATGGATGTGTTCATTGTGTCCTCGGAGGCAGTCAGGCGAGTGCCCGGATCGTGCTGCTGTGAGTGTCGAAGGCGGGGACCAGGTCGACGGTATCGTGCCGCGAGGCCAGGGTGATATCGTCGTCGAGGCCGAGTTGTCGGAGATTGCGGCCGCCGTGGCTGTCGCGGAGTTCAGCGAGCAGCTGTTCGGGGTCGTGGGCGACTTGTCGGTAAAGCGAGATGGCGATCCGGGTGGCATCGTGCGAGCGGGTATCGAACCCGCCGTGTTCCTGCAGGGCCAGTCCGATCGCGCCGGCACACAGACAGTCTTCGGCGGTGACCTCTCCATCGGTCCCGGCGCAGACCAGGTGCACCGGTTGGCCGCGTTGAGCCAGCGTGTCGGTCACCGCCTGGATGTTGCAGAAGGCGGCCACCAGGGCCAGGTCGGCCGGGCGGCAGTTCTCGAGCGCCGATGTGCCGTTGGTGGTGGTGAAGATGATCGTTCGTCCCCCGACGGTCTCGAGCGTGAAACGGGAGGGGGAATTGTCGAGGTCAAAACCGTCGATCCGGGTGCCCCCCCGCTCTCCGGCCAGCAGCGGGGCGGAGTCGTCACCACTCGAGGACAACCGGGTGGCCAATTCGCGAGCCTGCTCGACGTCTCGACAGGGATGGATCGTATCGCAGCCGGCCGCGAGCGCGTGGGTCATGGTCGTGGAAGCTCGCAGGACGTCGATCATCACCGCAACCGTACCGCTCAGTCGAGCGGATGCGACGGAGGTCGGGAGGAGATGGATTGACAGCAAGGGCGGCATGGGTCGGATCATAGAAGCGGCTGGCGGGAGCGGCAAGATCAGCGTTCGGGGTGGGCGGTGTTCGAAACAGCATCTAGACTCGTAGTCGCAAGAGGGCCGCGAGGGAACTGGCGATGGTCGGCAGTGGTGAGGTGACCGGGCTTCGATGGACTCGACGACGGGCACTGGCGGCGCTGGGGGGCCTGGTGGGCCTGGCCGGGTGCGGCGCGTCCGCAGAGCCGGGTCCGTCGGTGGTCGCCGGTGGCGGGCGGCGACCACCCGAAAAGGCTCTGGCTCCGGCCTACAGCCGACGTCATCGTCTCGACGTGCCGCGGACATCTCTCGAGTGTCCACGCGGAAAGTGCATCCTGCTGCACTTTCCGCTGCGCGAGGACTACCACCCCAGTTCGATGGATGACCTGCTGGAGGGGCGTCCCGGGACCGACGCCGATGACGGGGAGGTTGTGAGTGAGGAGGGCACGGAATGGCACGTTGAATCCGCCGCCCAGTTGGCCCAGTTCAACTGCTGTGCCTACGCTGCCGGTGACGTGGTGGGCCTGGGGCCGGGGGACTGGCTGTGCGGAGAGGTCAACCCGTTGACTGACGGCACCAACCCGATGCAGGTGCTGCTGGAGAGTTACTACGAGCAGGTGGCCGACTTCGCGCCGCCTTTCACCTCCGGGGCGATCGAGGCGTTCGAGACATCCCGTCTGATCAGGGACGACGATGTGGTGTGCCTGGTCGGCAGCCGTGGCCCCGACTACCCGCATGCGATGCGTGTCCGTGATCGCGGAGGTCATCACTGGGTGGTGGGGAAATTCGGAGAGGACCCGATACTGTGGACGCCGTTGGAGACCGTCGGCGGCGCCTACGAGGGTCAATTCGATCGGGTCCGGGTGTTTCGTCTCCGGACGCCTCGTGCGATTTGAACCGTCGACGGTTTCGGATTGGCGGGCTCAGGAGAGCAGCAACTCCAGGTCGTCGCGGGTGAGGTTGCTGAGCACGCTGCGGTTTTCGAGCAGGATGTCGTCGGCGAGTTGTCGCTTCTGCTGCTGAAGTTCGGCGATCTTCTCCTCGACGGTTCCCTCGCAGATCAGTCGGTAGGCAAACACCGGCCGGGTCTGTCCGACGCGGTGAGCCCGATCGATCGCCTGCATCTCGACGGCTGGATTCCACCAGGGGTCAAGCAGGAAGACGTAGTCGGCCGAGGTGAGGTTCAGGCCCAGTCCGCCGGCCTTGAGGCTGATCAGGAAGATGCCGCACTCGGAGTCCTGCTGGAAGTGGTCGATGTGTGCCTTGCGGTCACGGGTTTGTCCGTCGAGGTATTCGTATTCGAGGCCGATCCTGTCGAGCACCTTGCGAACGATGGCCAGCATGCTGGTGAACTGGGAGAAGACCAGCGCCTTGTGGCCCTCCCTGACGAGTTCTTCAAGAAGAGGCGTGAGGGTCTCGAGCTTGGCCGAGGCGCCGTCGATCAGGTCAGGATCGAGCAGCCCGGGGTGACAGGCAATCTGGCGGAGCCGCAGAAGGGCTTCCAGGACGTGCATGCGGGACTTGTTCAGGCCTTGCTCCTGCAGTATCCCCAGCAGACTCTGGCGATAGTGGTCCCGCATTTCGTCGTAGAGTCGCTGTTGCTCGTCACCCATCCGACACTGAATGGTCTGCTCTAACCGTGCGGGCAACTCAGCCGCGACCTCCGACTTGGTCCTCCGCAGGATGAACGGGGCGAGTCCCTGGGTGAGCAGGCCCCGAGTGTCGTTGTCGTCCGTGAATCGGCGGAAGACCGAACTGCGGCCGAGCATCCCGGGGTTGAGGAACTCGAAGATCGACCAGAGGTCTCCCAGGTGGTTTTCGATCGGCGTGCCGGAGAGTGCCAGTCGGAGGTTGGCGTCGAGCAGACGTGACGCCTTGGCGACCTGTGATCCGGCGTTCTTGATGGTCTGGGCTTCGTCGAGCACGACGTAGTCGAAGCGATGTTCCTTGAGTTCGAGGATATCTCTGCGGAGTGTTCCGTAGGTGGTGAGGATCACGTTGAATTCGTCGAAGTCATCCCGCAGGCTGGCTCGGTCGAGTCCGGAGTATTCGAGCACTTTCAGCGACGGGCAGAATCGTTCGCATTCCTCCTTCCAGTTGAACATCAACGAACGAGGAACGACGACAAGTGATGGAATCAGGGAGCCATTGGCCTTGATGCGTTCGGAAAGTGCGGCGAGAACCTGGACGGTCTTTCCCAGGCCCATGTCGTCGGCCAGGCAGCCCCCGAACCGGAATTCTTCGAGGAAATGCATCCAACCCAGGCCTTCTCGCTGGTACGTCCTCAGCGATCCTACAAAGTCCGCGGGCTCCTCGGCTTCGGAGATTCCCTCGAACGAATCGAGCTTCCGACGAATCTCCTCGAACTTCTCGTCGACGTCGACAATGTTTCGTGAGGCCAGCAAGGCGTCAAGCAGAGCCACCTGGGCTGGTGCGAAGCGGACGTGCTCGTCCTCGACGACTCCCAACTGGCTGATCATCGAATACTGGTCGGCCCACTCGTCGGGCACGAGTCCCAGCGAACCGTCCTCCAGCCGGATCGCCGATTCGCCACGAGAGAGCGCGGCGAGCAGTTCCGGGAATCGGACACGTTGGCCGGAGAAATCGACTTCACCGTGAAGCTCAAACCAGTCGATGTGAGAACGGACGCTCATCTGGAACTCGCCGGCTTGCCGAACGGGCATGCCGTCGGAATCCACCTGCCAGCCAGCGCTCATCAGGGCGCGGATTGCCGGCGTGAGTTGTGCGATCGAGATGTCGAGTTGCCGGAGTCCTCGTCGGTGATCGTCGATTCGTTCGAACCCGGCATCGCCGAGTTCCTGCCAGGCAGCGGATTCTCGCTGCGGATTGCGACGGGCGCAGCGGCGCTGGTCCTTGAGCACGACGGCCGATTGGCTGTTGTGGGCCGAGAGCAGCGAGCCGGCATAATTGAAGTGGAGCGTGGCGGCCAGCCGTTCGCGGTTCCACCGTCTGCCCCGTGGTACGGTCAACGACAGCACCGGAACGGGCGTAACGTCGATGCTCTCCAGGGCCAGCGGTTCGGGAAGGTCGAGGTCGGGCAGGTCGGGTAGTTCGAGCAACGTTGTAACCAGGTCCTCCTCGTCACCATCGGGCACGGAAAATGGCAGGTCGCCCACCAGCAAGCGGCTCCAGGCGGCCGCCACCGAGCCGCTGTGTCGATGAGCCGTGGAATTGGTGAAATGGAACCCGCCGGCCAGAACCAGTTGGGTGTCGGCCAGGTCACACTCTTCCTCGGCCCGGTGAAACCGTCCGGTCAATCGCCAGAGGGACGCATCGGAGTCGTGTGCGAGTGCCAGCCGAAAGTCCCAGGGCGGGCCGTCGTCCCAGCGAAGCCGGAGTTCATCCGGTCCGTCGGGGTCGAAAAAAACGAGTCGCTGCATCTCGCACAGGCGGGGAATCAGCATCGAGGCGAGTGCGTCGGGTACGCGGTATCGAAATGTCGAGGGTCCTGATGATGCCGCACGGCTGCCGTTGCCTGGCTCGGTGGGGATCCCCCCGGCCAACAGTGTCAGGAACTCGCGGTCTTCGGAGTCCTCGATCGCCTCAACCCGTCCACCGCGGATTCGCAGAGGCTTCCATTTGCCCCACTGCCCATTGGCCCGCCGCTGTCTCTGGGAGGTTTGCAGAACCACCTGGTCTTCGGCTCTGCTCTGGGCCAAGTCGATTTCGTAAACGATGTCACGCTCGGATTCCTGCCCGGCCGATCCTCGGGCCAGGGTCTCGCCCAGGTGACTCAGCCGAGTCTCCCAGGTCCGGCGGCCGCCGGTTCGTGAGAGAAAATCTGCGAAGTCGTCGTCGTCCTCGGCCAGGCCCTCCAGCAACGGTCCTCGCTGGTCACCAGGGGCACGAGCGGCGTCGCTGGTAAAAGGGGGAACGTAAGCGGCGGTCGCGGTGCCGGCCAGGTAGCCGTCGCGATCGGCGACGAGAATCGCCGCCCAGAGGTGACGGCAGGTTGCCGAGCGGTCCTCTTTGTGTGAGCAACTGCAGCGGAGTTGAAGCCCGTCGTCGGAGTGACACAATTCGGCCTCGAACTCGGTGTCGTCTCGGATCACCGCGGTCAATGCCTTGGGGGTGACCGTGGTCACCGCGATCAATTCGGCTTTCAAGTACTCGGAACCGCGGAAACGGATGTCACCGCGGAACCGATCCTCGAAGTGCTCAGCCAAGCTCACCGATCTCTCCGGCTGGGTCGCAATCCGTCGCTCGCCGTTGTCCGGCGAAACCCCCGTTTTATGTCACTTGGCGAGTGGATTCAAGCGAGGTGTTTCGTGTGTTGATTCCCCTTGGTGACGCAGACGCGACCGGCGTATGATTGGGGGGGACTGACAACCGGGTGTGCCGGTGGGAATTGAACGGGCTACGGGAACGAGCGTGAACGACATCGAACCGATCGGCGGCCGGAGTGCGAGCGGCGGGCGACCGCTGGCTGCCATCGGCGTGGTGATGTTGCTGGCGTTAGCCGGGGCCGTCGCGGCGTGGACCGGTACGGGAAGAAACGGCGGCACAAGAGGTGGTGACGCGGCAGCTGAGGATCCGCCGATCGACAACCAGACACTGGCACTGTCGAATGAGGAGGCCAAGTACCTGCAGGACGCGGAGCACCTCGGGGGCTTCGTGCTGGGGGATCTCACGCTGCCGCAACTGGGGGCTGCCATCGGTGACGGGGATGAAGAACGCCTGGCGAGTTATCTGGCGGTGGACTTCGTGGGCGAACTGTTCCAGCCCGATGCGGGGAAACGGGCGTTGCTCGAGGTGGCCGACGTGAGGACGTGGAGGAGTCCTCGTGACGCGACGCGGACAGTCGACGGCCGGGGGTTTGTCTCACAGGTGATGGCCTGGCGGGCCGAGTTCACGAGGCTCAATTCGGCGTCCTTGAAAGTGATGCTGATGAGGCCCGAATCTCACGGTGAATTTGACGGTCCCTGGGTGGGTTCCTTGAAGTTGCGGCTGACCGGGAAGCGGGTCGATGGCCGGATTGCCGAACGCGAGGTGCGATTCCGGTGCCGGTTGAATTCGTTGACCGAGGACCAGCCCGACCGCAGGGGGTGGTTGGCCGGGTGCGTGGCGTACGAGGCCCGTCTCAGCCAGGCCCGTGAGTACCTGTTCGAGGAGATGCAGGACGAGACGGGAATCGACGTGACCGCCTTGCACGACAACTGGAAGCGGGCCGACAAGACCAACCTGCCGTTCCTGACCGGGGGCACCTACCTGGTCGACTACGACCGGGACGGCCGTATCGACGTCCTGCTCACCGATCTGAACGGACTGGCTCTCTACCATGGTCGGGAGCACGGTCGATTCGTCAACGTTACGCTGGAGGCCGGGTTGCCACCGCTGTCGGCTCCCCATGAGCCGCCTCCGCTGGGGGCCGTTTTTGCCGACTTCGACAACGACGGCTTTCCCGATCTGCTGTTGGGATCCCGGCTTTATCGCAACGTCGCCGGTACGCGTTTCGACCTGCTGGCCGTCGGTCGTGACACGTCCTTGAAACTGCCCCGGGAGGCCTCGCAGTTCTCGGTGGCCGACTACGATCGTGACGGCAACATCGACCTGTACGTGGTCGGGTTGTCCGAGGGATCTCCGGAGGGCCAGCCGTGGATTGGCCAGGCGCGTGGCAGTTACCACCAGTTGTGGAAAAACAAGGGGGGATGGCAGTTCGAGGAGGTGGCCGAATCGAGCGGGGCGCGGGGACGGGGAGGTCCGACATTTGCCGCCACCTGGCTCGATGCCAACGGCGACGGTTGGCCCGACCTGATGACCTCTTGCGAGACCGGCAAGAACGACTACCTGATCAACCAGAAGGACGGGACGTTCCGGGAGGGCCAATTGCCCGACATCTACGGTGGGTTCTCGATGGGCATCACTGCAGGTGACATCGACAACGACGGTCGCTCCGATGTCTACGTCGCCAACATGTACTCGAAGGCGGGGGAACGGATCGTCGACAATCTCCGGCACGGGGTCTACCCCGACGATGTCGACTCGCAGATGAGAGATTTCGTGTCCGGGAACGAACTGTACCACAGCCTGGGGGCGGGGAAGTTCGAGCGGATCGGGCAGGCGACCGGGGTGGCTGATGTGGGGTGGGCCTACGGCCCGGGTTTCGTCGATCTTGACAACGACGGCTGGCTCGATCTCTATGCCCCCGTGGGTTTCCAGAGCGTGACGCCCGAGCGGCCCGATGGGTGACGTTGCGTCTGGCTGGCTGTCGTGTCACAGCCTTTCAACAGCAGTGCCCAGGTGCCGTGCCTTCGCGACCTGGACAAAGCCAACGGAGAGTTCTGGGTCTCGAATCCCTGGAGTTTCTCGGCCAGCGGTGAGAACCTGAGTGCTTACGAACGCAACGGCGTGTTCCTGAACGACCGACAGGGGGGGTTCCACAACATCTCCTACACCAGTGGTGCCGACAATCTCGGCGACGGTCGCAGTGCGGTGTCGTGGGACATCACCGGTGACGGCATGCCCGAGTTGTTCATTCGGCAGGCCGGTGGCGGGCCACTGGTGGTCTACCGCAACCGCTTTCCCCGGGCACACTACCTGCAGTTGAGCCTCCGCGGGACGCGGAGCAACAGCCTGGGCGTGGGGGCTCGTGTCGAATGCGAGGTCGGCGACACGGTGGTACGGCGGTCGCTGTATCCGGTGGTCAATTTCCTGTCGCAGTCACCGGCACTGTTGCACCTGGGCCTGGGCGAGGCAGCCGTGGTGGATCGCCTGACGATCCACTGGCCCTCCGGAGAGGTGCAGCGGTTCGAACAGTTGGCGGCTGACCGCCACCTGCGGATCACCGAAGGGTCCGACCAGGTGCGGACACTGTCGGGGCGACTGCAGGGTGGCGAGTGATCGTCACTCTGCCGGTTGCGGACGCCCTCTCCCCATGCCGGCGCAGGCGTGTCCAACCAGCATGCTGAGGACCCCGCTGCCGAAGAAGAACCAGAAGCCGTAGCTGAAAACATGGGCCGGCACGGAGAGTTCAAACGGGTCGTCAAAGAAGACGGCCTGGCCGATGGGGATGTAGATCAGGGTGCTCAGCAGTGCACTCGCAACGACGGCGGAACCCAGGCTCAGGGCGGTCTTGAGGGTTGGGTTCATCGCCAGCGGCCAGACGACCACGCCGACGCCGATGACAAACCATGCCACGAACTGGGGGATCATCAGCTTGATGTACTCGTTGATGTCGTTGGGGGCCAGGGTCTCGGCGACACGGGCATGGAGGCCTCCGCCAAGGAACCCGGCGGCTCCGACCAGAACTGCACAGGCAATCGTGCCGGTCAACAGGTGCAGGATCGACAGTCGGCGGATTCCCTCGGCCAGGCCGATCCCGGCACCCAGCGGAATGCCCAGCAACATCAGGTAGAGCGCCACCCGGTTTCTGCGGGGAGACACTCCTCGCTGATGCCGCTCGGCCTCTCGTTTCATCTGGGCCTTCACCTGTTGAGGATCCGGACTGGTTCCCCCGGGGCCGGACTCGATGTCATCGGCTTTGAGCAGGACGTTGAAGGTTGAATGTTTGGCCGGAACACCCATCGCAGCCATGAGCATTCCAAATCCTTTCAGTTCGACGTTGCGGAATTCCAGCGTGAACTCCGAATCAACCTGCGCCTCCTCCCCGGGCATGCCCGAGGCCGCATTCGGCGTAGCCTTCTTCACGAAATCCGTTTGGACGATCCAACCCGTCCAGGCTCCTGCCAGGCCCAGGACCATGAACAGCATGGTGATCGACAACTTGGCAAAGGTGGAGGGGGACGGGTCGACAACAGGGTCAGCGGCCACGGCGGGTGTTGGGTTCGGAGCGGTTTTCGGCTCCGTTTCGGGTTTCACCTCCGCAGACTCCGACTGAGGAGGGTCAGCTGGTTCGGGTGTGGCTGCTGGTGTGTCGTTCATGGGTAGTCCTGGAGATGGAGCGATTTCGGAGTGGTGTGGCAGTGTGAGTGTCGCAGACCGCTCGACCCAGTCTAACACAGTCGCTGCTGTGAAGGGGTCAAGGTACGGGTCGTCGGTCAAGTTGAGGCAAGCGGCGACAGGCCGCGGCCGCCTGCCGCCACATCGACGCGAGGTCGGGTTTTCCGAGCGCATCGCAGAGTTCGGCGAGTTGGTCTCTCACCTCGGCGTTGTCCGGTGCCCGGTTGGCCTCGAGGTTCTTCTCGGTCAACTGCTGTTTCAGCTTCTGAGAGATGTCGTGCCTGGCCATTTCCTGTTTGTACTTTTCCGGCTCGCCGAGTCGTTGCCAGGCCTGTGCGAGTTGATAGCGGCAGGCGGTGTCGTGGGGATCCTTTGAGAGGAGGTTCGTCAACGGCGCGATCACGGCCTCGGTCTGCTGTTGGTCGATAGCCATGTCGACCTGCAAGAGCACGGCGACACGTTCGTGGGGATCTCGACCAAGTGCCCGGGCGAGGAGGTCGCGGGCCCTCTTGGTGTTGCCCAGGCCGCGGTGGCAGTCGGCCTTCAGTGCGAGAACCAGTGCGTGGTCGGGGTCGGCCGTGTCGAGGATCTCTAGAGCGTCGGTGAGATTGTTTTGGCCGATCAGCGAGCGGGCGAGGTTGCGCAGAACTTCCTGGTGAACATCTACGGGGATAGAATCGGAGGGCTCGAGGTCCAGGGCCTTGCGGTAGTTCTCGACGGCCAACTGGAAATCTTCGAAGTCGAAGGCCATGTGGCCGATCAGTGCGTGGGCGAGGTAGTTGCCGGGTTCGAGGTCGATCAGTTTGTTCAGGTGGGCCATGGCGGTGTCGAACGCGCCGAGATTGTAGAAGATCTGGCCGAGCCAGCGATGGGCGTTGGCCGAACGGGGTTCGTCCTTGAGCAGTTCCTGGAACTGGGCTGCGGCCAGTGGGAGTTGTTCGAGCAGAAAGAGACATTCGCCGGTCAACTCGAGAGCGGGTTTCCTGAGTTCGCCGAGTGGCTGGACCACCTCGAATGACCGCATGGCGCCGCGGGGGTGTCCCCGCCGCAGTTGGTAGGCGCCCCGCAATAATGCGACATGAGAATCAAATTCCGGGTACTCATCGAGTGTTTCGATGCCCTTGAGCAGGACGTCGTGGTCGCTGGATGCGACGGCAGCCAGGCTGTCACGAAAGACCTGGTGAGGATCGGTTGCGAGCAGGAACCACCCGGCTCCGCCGATGGCCACGACAGAGGGGACGGCCAGGAAGATCCACCAGGATCGCACGCGGCTGTCGACGGCAGATCGGCCGGGCGTGTCGGTCGGCAGTGGAGAGGCGGGCGGGGTCATTTCGCGTCACCGAGGTGGTTGATCCAGACTTCGACAGGAGAGGTGGAGGCCGAGCGTGTGTTGTTGCCGACAGCGATGTCGACGTCACCATCTCCATCGATATCTCCCACGGCCAGGGTGGGATGGTTGCAGAGTTGGGCTTCGAGTGTGCGGGGGGTGAAGACGCCGGGAGCAGTCTGTTCGATCCACATCAACGAGGGCACTCGCAGGCTCGTGAGTACGTCGCTTCGTGAGACACCCTGCAATTCGCCGACGAAACCACACGCGATGATATCCAGGTCGCCGTCGGAATCGATATCGGCAGCCTCGGCGCGGTGGACTCCGTAGAGACGTGCGAGGTGATGTTCGGTGAACGACAGCTTTCCGGTGTTCTCCAGCCAGCGGATACCGTGATCGGGCTTGAGAACCGCGTCGTCCATCGTGTCGCCGTTGGTCAAAAGCACGTCGGTATCACCATCGCCGTCGAGATCGACCAGTTGGAGTCCTGATGAGCCCCAACACGGGTGAGGGGCCTGGTAGAGTGTCTTGGCCGTGAAGCCCATGTCTCCGTGTCCCAGGAAGGCGACGACGGTTTCGTGTTCCTGGGCAATCAACGTCACGAAGTCGAGTTTCCCGTCTCCATCGAGGTCGACGGTGGCCGCATGAATGGTCCCGTGGCGTTGGTCAATCGCCTGGAGCGAGTAAGTCTGGGCGGTAGGCGGACCGCGGCGACCGTTGTGCTCGAGAACCAAAACGCGGCCGGTCGTTCGCCAGCCGAATTCGCCGACCACCAGGTCCAGGTCGCCGTCATCGTCGAAGTCGGCCGCTCTCACATCGGCCACCCGGCTGAGGTTTCGGGCGAGGTCGACCGGGGTGAACTTGCCGGCGGGTTGTTGTCTGAGCCAGGTGACCTTGCCGAGGTCGTGGTCAATGGCACCGAAGGAACCGAGGTCTGCGACGAGGAGATCTTGCAGGCCGTCGCCGTCGAGATCGATGATTTGGCAACGAGCCGGATGTCCGACACGGGCCAGTACGGTGAGATCCGGTAGCCGTTTCGGTGTGGCTCGGCTCAGCAGGATCAGCCCATTAGCCATGTCGCAGGCGATCAGTTCTTTTTGTCCCCGACGTCCATTTCCAAGGAGGTCGGCCATCTGGACGTTGGAGATGACGATCGCGTCGTCGGTGTCCACCGAACAGGCCAGAGCCTGGACCGTGAACCTCTGTGGCCCATCGGTGATCTGGTCGTCAAGCGCCGGGCGATCCAGGGCCTCGGGTGCACGCGCAACGTACCACTTGATCACTTCCTGTGTGTTGACGATGCCGCGGATTTTCGATCCGTAGCCCTTGAATTTCGTCATCTGTCCGATCCGTGACGGCCACTGAGACTTGGGCAGAATCGACGGTTCGGGAAACGTGTGGCACTGGCTGCAGAGCGTTTTGACTGTGAGGGTGGTGACGGGGGTGCGCGAGGAGGAGGGACGATCGGGGTCCGGGCTCGATGCAGGCGGCGGTGTGAACAGGTTCCAGGCGGCCAGCACCAGCACGACGGTGCCAACGGCAGCCAGGATCGCCATCGGCAGCCTGCGTGGCCGCTTGGCTGACGACTGCCGGTCGTTCGACGAGTCCACGGCGTTATTCATGGTCGAGGCGATTCGGTGTGACGCGGATGTCCGGTCGGTCGGTCGCCGGATTCCAGCCTGCTGGCTCGATCCTAAAAAAAGCTCCACCCGGACGCGAGAGCGGTCCGAGTGGAGCTGGTTGGACGAAGCGGCAATCCGAGGTCGAAAGCCCGTCCTCCCCGGCGCCTGCTACTCTTTCAGATCGACCGTGAAATCATTCGGGCCGGGTTCCTGCACGGTGTACTGCAGCCCGGAGGTTTCGACGTTGGCGTACTTTGCCGGCAACGCACTGTCGGCCTCCTTGAAACCGTCGCCTTCCATCTGGCCCAGATAGGCCTTGGTGGGGTCGACAGCTGCCATGTTCGGCATGTTGCCCTTGCCGAGGTCGCCTTGTTCGAGCGCCTTGCCTCCCGAGGCAAGCGAGGGGTCTGCCATGCCAGCCAGGTTACCCTTTTCGGTGGCCTTGGAGACCGAGACCTTGTAGGCACCGGGCATGGCTCCGTCGTCGGTCGAGAAGGTGCCGATGATCGCCTTGCCTGCCTTGTCGGTTGTCCCCTGGCAGTTGCGGGCGCCGTCGCCACTCGCAGTAAATGTGACCTGTGCCCCTTCGACGGGCTGGCCCTTCATGGTGACGGTCAACGAAACCGCAAGGCAGCCGGCACTGGGGTTGGGGCCACCACAACCGGTCGCCAGCAGGGCAATGACCAGTGAGGCACACAGCACGGGGAGGGCGGAGTATCGCATGGTCTGTCGGTTTCCTGCGGAGGTTGAATTTTCCGGATTTAAGGATACCCGAGATGTCTCAAGTATTCCCGCGCATCCGCTGAATTCCCGGCCGTCGAGGGGTCGCTCGAAGATGCTCGATCGAGATGATATTAACCAAAAAGACGACCCCGCCGCAATGGACGGGGCCGTCATTCGAATTCACAGGTGTTGTGCCCCGGCAGGGGCGTGGCGGCCTAGAAGTCGCCAACCACTCCAGGCATTCCACCAACCGCCGGGTTCTCGAGGGGATCCGGCGTGGTTGGGTGACCGGTCAGGTACCAGGGAATGCCCTTGTCGGCACGATCACCGAGCCGCTGATAGGTTCGGTAGTTGATCGAGTCGTTGAGCATCCGCACGCGACCGTCGACGAACAGGAAGTGTGCCCCGTTCTCGTGCTTGCTCTTGAAGCCCTGGCTCGTCTGCCAGTTCCGCCAGTGGTTACAGCCAGCGGGCACATAGTCCCAACCCGGCTCGTAGACACACTTGATCGGGAAGTTGATCGGAGCGGTCGTGGCCATCCACGGTGCGTTCCAGTGGTACCATCCGTTACGGGCGTGGTCGCCGCACTGCGGCAGAGCTTCGCCCATCAGAATCGTCTGGGATGTGCCATCGGCAGAGTTGATGGCTCCGACTCGAGCCGCCCAGTTGTGGCGGGCCATGATGCCGGAGATGAAGTTGGGAAGGGCGGTGTTTCCGTGTCCGCCGCGACCAGTCAGGAAGTTGTTGCCGGGATAGCTGCGGCACCAGCCGCCCAGCGAGTTCATTCGCTGGTTGCCCATGCTGCCCATGTAGTTGGTCCGGGCCCGGTCGCCACTGTTGCTCATCTTTGGCGAGCCGTCACTCGGGCACATGTAGGTCGGAATCACGTAGCTGCGGAACTTCTTGCCCCATCGCGGCTGGTCATCGATCTTCGGCATCCACCACCAGTCGGCGCGTCGGTTACGGAAGTCGATCCGGCTGAAGAGCGGTTGCTGATCCACAAACGGCAACAGGTGCACCAGGTGGGACCCCTTTTCGTGGGACCACCAGGTATGGCCCTGGCTCCAGTGAATTGCCCAGATCGACGGCGGAAACATGCCGTACGTATCATGGTAGTTGTGCATCGCAACGCCCAATTGCTTGAGGTTGTTCTTGCACTGGGCTCTGCGAGCGGCTTCGCGGGCTTGCTGAACAGCAGGCAACAACAGCGCGATCAAAATGGCGATGATCGCAATCACCACCAGCAGCTCGATCAGCGTGAAGGCCCGTTTGCGTCGTTGACGGCCAGCCATGCCTTCCTCCTTCTTACCGTGTCCACTCTATGAATTTAAAAATACGCCGAAAAACTTCATTTGGTTATCGCGTGTAACCGTCTTCGGTCAACGGAGACCATGTCAGCGCCACTTTCGGTTTAAGTGTGTCGCCAGGTACGGTCGTTCCCCCCATCTGTCTTCGTCGGACGTAGTCAGGTCAGTGGACACAAATTTGACGGATAAGTCAACGTGGAACACCATTTTTTGCGAAAAATCACCATTTGGCTCGAGAGCCGACTTTCAGTGCCTCAAAGCGGATGTTTCAATTGGTCTGAGCGCGATCCAGGCGGTGTTGAGGAGTGTGGCTGGAGTCGGGTTTTGGAGAGTGCAGTCCAGCACCCAATCGCGTTGGTGTTTTCCGTCGAATTACGAAAAAACTGGATCACCGACTCGTCGGCCGTCCATCGCGCCGGGCCGCTTCGAGCGTAGGTTTTTGGGGACAGCAACGATGACTTGTGGTTCCGTGGAGTAGCGACCGTGTGGCAGCGGCACCTGAGAACCGTGTTGATTATCGGCGTCGTGCTGGCGCTGATTGGAGCAGCGTTCTGGAAGCCGATCTCTGTCGCCTGGTCTTTGCATACGGCCCGCGGGCTGCTGCGGGTGCGGGAGAGCGACCTGGCGGTGGCGGAGTTGTTGTCGGCCCACGAGGTCGATCCGGATCATCCCGAGGTCAATTTTCTGTTGGCACGGGGTTTCCGCCGGCTCGGGCGGTTCACGAAGGTGGTGGAACACCTGGATCTGGCCGAGGGATTCGGTTGGCCGGCCGAGTTGATTCGTCTGGAGCAGTTGATGGGAGCCGCCCAGGCCGGGCAGTTGGCCGCCAGTGCCCCCGAGCTCTACAAGTTCCTCAGTCGCGGTGGCGACTACGGCGACGAGGGGCCGGAGGTGTGTGAGGCCCTGGTCAACGGGTATTTTCTCAGCTACCAGTTCGGGTTGGCCCAGCCGGTGCTCGACGAGTGGCAGACGGCCTATCCGGACGACTCCCAGTGCTACATGTTCCGCGGTCTGTACTTCGAGAACCGGTCAATTCCGAGCAAGGCGGTGGCCGAGTACCGCAAGGCTGTCGAGTTGGCCGGTGAACGCACCGACGTCCGGTTGCGGTTGGCCCATGTGCTCAAGAAGACCAACCAGTACGATGAGGCGATTGAACAATTCGAGATCTGCCGGGCCGAGGATACGACTCATCCGGAAGTGATGACCGGTCTGGGCCAGTGCTACCATTTGCAGGGCCAGATCGACGAGGCGCGCAGGATGTTCGAGAGCGTGTTGGCCCTCGATCCGGACTATTTCGACGCGCAGCTGGCCCTGGGGCAACTCGAGGAGACCGCCGGTCATGCGGACACGGCGTTGCGGTGGCTTCGTCCGGCGTGCCGTCGTCGCCCCAGCGACACCGAGGCCCGTTACAGCCTGGCGTTGAGTCTGCAGGCGGTCGGCCGCAAGCGGCGTGATGCGGCGGGCTGGCCTCCCCCGGCGTCCGCGGACAAGTCGGGCCTCTCGGTGGCCAAGGCGCTCGGCTGGGCCGCGCGTCGGACCCGCGCCGAGTTGACTCTTACCGAAGCCTCACACCACTTCCGCTTTGTCGCCGACGCACAACAGGCGATGCAGCGCGTGCAGGTCTGGACGGACATCATCCGGTCCGAGCCACGCAACGCCGAGTTGCGTTTCAAGATCGGCAGCTACCTGATGAAATACGACAATCCCGAACACGGGTTGGGCTGGATGCTCTCGGTGCTCGACATCGATCCCAATCACCCGCCGACGCACAGAATGCTTGAAGAGTACTACCGAGGAAAGGGCAAGAACGAGCGTGCCGATCTGCACGCAAAGATGGCCAGCGAGGGTGGCCAGGCCGGACAGGATTCGCAGCGCGGCCCCACCGCAGGCGGGTCCGTTCCACAACCCAAGGATCAGAACGATGACCGATGAAAACACCGGACTCCCGGGAGAAGAGGAAGCGGCTCCGTCTGAGGATCAGGCCGAAGCGACCCCCATCGAGGAGGATGCGGGCGGGGCCGGGCCGGAGAACGAGTCGGGGAGTGGTCTCTCCGAAGAGTCGCCCTCGTTGAAGAGCAGTTTCACCCCGGGCCAGCCGGCCAGCACCCAAAGCAAGATCCTGGTCGTGTTGTTTGCCACGATGCTGATCGTCGGCGGCATCTACGTCGCCTCGCCCGATGACAGCAGCGACACGCTCGTAAACGACAAGGAGGGTTTCGACGAGAAGGTCGCCCGCAACATGGACCTCGGCTACAAGAGCCCGTTCCTGTCGCCGGGAATCAATGAACCGGAAATCCGAGCGGTCGCCGAAACCCGGTTCGCGGCCGCCAGCCCGGCGATTGGTGTCTCGGTCGGAGATTCCTATCGCGTCTATCCGTTGGTCACGGTGCGGGGGAGTTTCACGAGGACCGGTGAGAACGGCTGTATCGTCAACGACAACCTGGGTGGGAAGTTGATCACCGTGACCAACGATGCAGACGCCGGGAGGATTCGGGTCTTTCGGTTGGAAACGGAGGCACGGCGGAAGAAGATCGAGCTGTGGCTGATCGGGATGGGAGACGGGGGGGGGATGAGTCTGGGTTTTGACACGGAAACCACCTTTCAGCAGAGTTCCGAGCAGATCCCCGATCTCGAAGACCATCCCTTCAAGAAGTCAACCATGGCGGAGTGGCGGGCCGAACACCCCCAGACAGATGTCTATGTTGGCGAGTTCGTGACTACCGACCTGCAGATGGAGGCCAGTCTTTCGTATATGACGACCGAGGAACGGGTCGTGGCCGACGGGATCATTGCCGAACGGAACCGCAAACGAAAGATCCTCTCGCCGACTCGCAAGAAGCGTCGCGGAGGCAAATCCGGGTCGTCAAAAAAGACGCCGGACAAAAAGACGCAGCCGAAGGAGCCGGCGGTGAAGAAACCGGCTGTGAAGGGGGCAGGCGGCTCGAACAGTGAGTCGGCCTCGCGAATCAACCGCTGAGTGGAGCTAAGGAGCGATCGGTGCGGTTTTCTCCTGGTCTCAAGACTCGTAGTTGCTCGTTGGCATTGCTGTTGTTGTCGCTGACGGGGACCGGCTGTCCACAGACGCCCGGGAGAGACCCGGCTGCTGCCGGGGACAATGCGGTCGCGGTTCCAACTGCCGAGACACCCCCCGACTCCGGCGGGGGCGATTCGATCATCGAGACCGTGGCCTTGTTCGCAGATCGTGCGAGCGATGCCGGGGTCGACTTCAGTTACCGCAACGGCCAGGAGGCCGGGTACTACTCGATCGTGGAGTCTCTGGGGGGGGGCGTCGGCCTGCTCGACTGGGACCGGGACGGGGATCTCGACCTGTTTCTCCCGGGAGGCGGACAATTTGGTCAGGAGCAGACGATTTCCGGTCATCCGGTCGGCGTCTTCCTCAACCGCGGTGGGTGGTCGTTCCTGCCGGCCGCCAAGCAGGCGGGGACCGCTGGGGAGTCGACCCGCTACTCGCACGGGGCTGCAGTCGGAGACTTCGACGACGACGGGTTTCCCGATGTGTTGGTGACCGGTTTCGGAGGCGTGGTGCTGTGGCGAAACCTGGGCGACGGCACGTTTGAGAACTCGACGCCCGGTTCGGGTCTGGACGACACTCGCTGGAGTTCCTCGGCTGCCTGGGGAGATCTCAACGGAGACGGCCACCTCGACCTCTATGTTGCTCATTACGTCGACTGGAGTTTCCAGAACAACCCGTACTGCCCCTCGAAGCAGACCGGGAAACAGGACATCTGTCCGCCTCGTCTGTTTCAGCCACTGCCCGACACGCTGTACCTCTCCAATGGCGACGGCAGCTTTCGGGACGCCTCGGGGCCGGCGGGCCTGGTCCAGCAGGGGGCCAGCGGGAAGGGCCTGGGCGTGATGATGTGCGACATCGATCTGGACGGTGACCTCGACATCTACGTCTGCAACGACACCGTCCCCAACTTCCTGTACCAGAATGACGGCCGCGGGCATTTCGAGGAGGTGGCGATGAAGAGCGGTGCGGCAGTCAGCGAAACGGGGGTGCCGGAGGGAAGCATGGGGGTCGATCTGGGGGACTACAATCTTGACGGTCGGCTCGACCTGTGGGTGACCAACTACGAGCGTGAGAGCATCGCGTTGTACCGCAACGACGGGAACGGGATGTTCCGCCACGTCAGTCACATCGCCGGGCTCACCACCATCGGTGGCCTGTTTGTCGGCTGGGGCACCTCGTTCCTGGATTTTGATCTCGACGGCGACGAGGACGTGTTCGTCAGCAACGGCCACGTGATCCGTCACCCCAGCGAGGCCCCGCTGCGGCAGTTGCCCCTGTTGTTCGAGAACCGTCGGGGTCAGCGGTTCGCCAATGTGGCCCCCACTGCCGGGGACTACCTCTCCTCGCCCCACATGGGCCGCGGTGTTGCCCGAGGCGATCTCGACAACGACGGCGACATCGACCTGGTCGTCTGCCATACCAACGAGCCGGTCGCGTTGCTCGAGAACCGCAGCATGCGTCATGGGCGACACTGGCTGGGGGTTCGCCTGATCGGCACGGCGGCGACGGTGTCCCGAGACGCGGCCGGAGCGATCGTGACGATCAGCGTCGCGGGGTTGTCCGACCAGACGCGGCAGGTCAAAAGCGGCACCAGTTACGCGTCGTCCAACGGACTGCGGATGACCTTTGGGCTGGGCGAGGCGTCGGTGGTGAAACGGATCGAGATTCGCTGGCCGGGTGGCGGTAGGCAGGTGCTGGGGCCAGTCGACGCCGACCAGCTGCTGGTGATTCGGCAGAAGACCGTCGGCGGCTGACCGGGAGACAAAACGACACTCGGCCCGGCCGCCTGAGTGCAGGCGAGCGGGCCGAGCGAGTTCTTCGCGAGCGGACGGCAGGCGGGAGCCGGTTCCCGCGAGGCCGTCAGCAAGCCGTGGCGTACTAGCGTCCGCCGGGGCGTCCACCGCCACCGCCAGCTCCACCACCCGGTCCGCCACCCGGTCCGCCGGCGCCGCCGCCCATCGCCTTCATCATGCTGCCCTGCGTCGCGGGGTGCATCACCATGCCCCCGCTGCCCACGGCCGCCACAATCTTCTTGGCACCCTCAGCGGTGATGCCGGTTCCGTTGAGCATGGCCATCTTGAGTTTCTTCAAGCCCGAGATCGCTGCGACACTCTGGTCGGTCACCTTCGAGCACCCCACCAGGGTCAGACGCTCGACGTTGGGCGTCTTGGTCAGGTTGGCGGCCAGGGCATCATCGCAGCCACCCTGCATGAAACCGATGTCGGTCACGGTGCCGTTGCTGAGAAACACGTTGGCACCGGCCTTCTTGAACGCCTTGGCGGCGGTCTTCTCGTCAGCGTTGGTGATCGTGTTCAGGTCGCTGCGGGCCTTCAGGTCGTAGTCGTCCTTCTTCTTCTCGTCGGCGACGTTGGTGCCCGGGTCAGCACAGCCGGAGAGCGCCACGATAAGCGACAGGCCGGCCGCGACCAGCCATCGGCTTCCGAAATGCAAGTTGCGGGTGTCCATGAATCAGTCCTTCGTGAATGGGAGTAAAGGAATGCGATTGTGTCGTGACGGGCCACTCCAAATCTCGTCGGCAACCGAGTGGAAAGGGGATGAAGTCCGAGGCAGACTGCAGCAGGCAGTATGATCGTCTCGTTCAGGCGTTGCAACGACAAGGCGACGCCGGCCCGGGTCGTCGATCGGAGCCGGGAACGGATCTGTGGTGAGGAGTTCCGGGACGCCCGTTTTATTCCCGGGACGAGCGATTGTCCTCACCGTTGGCCTTGGTTCCGACCCCCTGGCCTCTGCTGAGGGTGAGTTGGCGGTCGGCCGGCCCGCCGCCGAAGGTCTCTCGCTGGAACGACCCATCCGGCCAGAGGACCTCGATGCGGTCGAAACGGTCGGACTCGAGGCCCACGTGGACGCGGGGGTCGTGGCTGGCCATGAAACTGCTGGCGGGGTTGAGGATCCGGTGGTGCCTTTTGTCTCCGGCGACGACGACCAGTTCGGCGCCGTAGGCGTCGCGGTGGTGCTGCGGGTCGACCAGCTTGAGTCTCAGCCAATGCCCCTTCTTGGGCACATCGTTGCGGTACAGCCTGGCACGGCCACCGGTGGTGGTGACCAACAGGTCAATGTCTCCGTCGTTGTCGATGTCGCCGCAGATCAGGCCGCGACCCGTATTGGGTTCGCGGCTGAAGTCACCCGCCTGGCTGGTGACTTCGACGAAGCGGTTCTGCCCGGTGTTGAAGTAGAGCTGGTTTCGGTCGGTGTATTCCTTCCAGTAGGCGGCCGGGTCGGTGACCGTGGCCTGGCCCGAGTCGGTCAGTTCCTGCAGGTCGATGACGTCGCCCTGCCGGTCCGAGTCGGTGTTGCGCCATTGGCATGGCAGGGCCAGGCCGTTGACCAGCGGAATGTCGAGAAACCCGTCGTGGTCGAGGTCGACAAAGGCGACGCCCCAGCCGGTGTGGCGACGGCTGGGCAGGCCCAGGTTCCACTGTTCGGTCGCGTCGCGGAACTGTCCCTTGTCGTTGATGTAGAGCGTGTTGGTTTCGTCGGTGAAGTGGGTCGAGAACAGATCCCAGTCTCCGTCGGAATCGACGTCTCCGATCGCCAGCCCCATGCTGGCCTCGCCGCGACCCATGAAGTTGTAGGCCGATCCGGTCTGGAGGCCGAGCTCGTCGAAGGTGCCGTCCTTGCGGTTGACCCAGAGCCGGTTGGGGTACATGTCGTTGGCGACGTAGAAATCGGTCCAGCCGTCGTGGTTGAAGTCGCCCGGGACGACGCAGAAGCCAGTTCCCCGCGCGGTCTCCAAAGCGATCCCCGCGGCGGTCGTGACGTCCCGAAACCGCACCACGCCGTTCTTGCCGGGTCCCTCGTTGTGGAACAGCACGTCGTTGGAGGGTCGGAACTCCAGCGGTGAGCAGTATCCCACATGACCGCCGCCGTAGTCGCAGGCCTTCTTGTGACCATCAAATGGCTCGGTCCCGTACTGCGTGATGAACAGGTCGAGCCGTCCGTCTCGATCGTAATCGCAGAACGCCGCCGAGGTGGCCCAGCCGGTACTGGTGATGCCGGCCGTGTCGCTGACGTCCTGGAAATGGCCCTGGCCGTCATTGAGATACAGGCGGTCTCGGCCGTAGTTGGTCACCAGCACATCGGGGTGTCCGTCGTTGTCGACGTCACCGATGGCACAACTGATCCCGTAGTTGGTGTCGCCCAGTCCCGAGTCGGCCGTCACGTCGGTGAAATGTCCGTTGGCCTCCTGGCGGAACAGCCTGTTCTCGGTCCGGAGCGACTCCGGCAGTTCCCCGACCGCCTTGGGGGACTTTCCGCTGTTGACCAGGTAGATGTCCAGGTCGCCGTCGCCGTCGTAGTCGAACATCGCTCCGCCGGACCCGTTGATTTCGGGCAGAAAATAGGTTCCCAGCGGGCCGATGGCCCGCTGGAAGTCCAGGCCCACCTGGTCAGTGATGTCAACAAGCAGCCCTGAGGCATCACCGGCTGCAGGACCGGTCCACGCGGTCGGTCCGCAGTTGCGGGTCGCGTCGCTGGTGTTCGCTCCCGGCACGTGGGGCCGGCCGCCGTTGCCCGAGTCAGAACCGCAGCCGGTGCTGAATCCGCTGATTGCCAGTCCCAGGCACGAGATGGCCAACGGCAGGAGGGCGGGAAGCCGGGGTCGAGTACGAATGGGCAGCAACGACATCAATCGGTTCCCGGATCCGGGGACGGCGATGTGAGCGGTGAAGAGTCCGGGGTCGATTCTAGCGCAACGGCATTCCCGGCGCGAAGGCGCCCCTGCCGAAGACGGTCGAACCAGCCGGTGAAGCCGGCCAGAACGATCCACGCGATTGCGGCGATCAGCGAGATGCGACGTCCGAGTTGGTGTGAGGGGGAGGCGAACTCGAAGCGAATTGTCCAATGGCCGGCCCGGGGAATACGGACCATTCGCCATTGCCCCCAGGCCGTCTCGACAGTCACGGGTTCGGCCGCCGATCCGGCCGACATCCGCGTGGCCGACCAGCCGGGGTAGGCCTGGTCGGCCAGCACGATGGCGCCGGCCCGGTCGCACCTCACCGTCAACTCGACGCTCTCGCCGGTGTCGACGAGCGACTCGACGGGTTGCGGGGCGTCGAGGATGTCTCGTCGCACAGGCGGAGGCTGCCGTTCGAGGGACGGATCGGAACCCGGTTCGGATGGGGAGTCGAACGGGACGAACCACCCGCGAGAGGCGGGGCGGCTGCGGTCGAGTTGCCAGAGCGTGTAGGTGCTGGCACCCGGCAGGCGTCCGCCTCGGCGGCCGTGTTGCAGTTCGGACAGCCGGGTGTCCTCGAGAGGGCCGGCCGGGCGAATCGCATCCGACGACGACGGGGGCGGGGTGTGCGAGTCGCAGACCACCCGGGTGGTGCCGGTCCACTGCATCAAGGCGGTGTCGGCAGCGACGTGTCGGGAGGGTTGGCGGGAGAGCAGAACACCCAGCGTGTCGCGTCGCGACGGTGAGGGGAGCGGCCACCAGTCCGACGGCCAGCCGTAAAGCGCCATGGTGCCGTCGGAGTGGGCTCGAGCCGCCCAGTCCTGGTCGATGTCGGCAAGGGAGGAGTTGGGGAACGAGGCCAGCCCGGCAGCCATCGGCAGTCGTCCCAGTGGACTGACCAACCGCGAGCCGCGATCCAGGCCGAGCCGTTCCAGCACCAGGCTGGACGCGGCCGGGTCATAAGAGTCCCAGGTGAAGGTCACCGGCGTGAGCAGCAGGCCCACGCCGCCGAGGTCGGTGGCGACCAGCAATAGGACCAGTCCCGGCCGAGCGGCCAGCTGCCTGATGGGTCGGCCGCTCATGCCGACTACGGCGAGAATCGCCAGCACCAGCACGGGCAGCGCCAGGCCGCCGACCAGCAGACGGGTCATCTCGGTCGCTGGTGTCAGCGACCGCATCATCAGTTCGGCCGGCGTGTAGCCCTTCTCGACCAGCAGCCCGTGCGACGACGTCGCGGGCCCGTCGAAAAAGGCGTCGGTCTCGGCGGCCGCCGAGACGATCGCCCAGGTGGTCGCGGCCAGGACGAGTGTCGCCGAGAGGCTGAACCGTTGGCACCAGTCTCCGATACGGGGAGTGTCGAGACGTTCCAGGCCCCTTCCGGCCAGCATCGCCCACCACAAGCCCGCCACGACGCTCCAGCGACCCGGCGCCGGAAACCAGCCGAAGCCCGGCAGTGTTGTCAGCCAGGTGAAGCCGGGCAGGTGCCGTCCGAGGCTCAGAGCCAGCGAAACCAGCAACAACCAACCCCAAAGGCGGCAACGGCGGTCGGTCCTTAAGGCGACCAGTCCGAGCACGGCCATGCCAAGTGTCAACAGGCCGACGTAGCCGAGCGTTTCGGCAGGCGAGGCCCTCCAGGGGGTCCAGGCGGATCTCAGCCACAGCGGATCCCAGTGGGCCAGCGTCGGGGCGAGGTGACCGGCGAGCAGGTGCCAGGGCGGGGTGGAGTGCGAGCCGAGAAAGGCTTCACCGCGACCTCGGGCGTCACCGACGGTGGCGAGTTCGGCCGAGGGGACAAGTTGAGCGGCGGAAAGTGCGGCGGCAAAGGCCACGGCCAGCACCACACCGCCGCTGCGGACCGCGGTGGTGGGCCAGGCGGTCCGGGTGACCAGTCGGTGGCCCACGGTCACCATCGCCACGGTGACCAGGGTCATCCAGGCGACCTGGAAGTGGCCGGCGGAGGCCTGGATCCCCAGGACGGCAGCGAGTCCCAGCAGGCGGAAGGCCGACCCGGTGTCGAGCCATCTCCAGGCGGCCCAGACGGCCAGTGGCAGCCAGCAGGCCGTCGCGGCGACCCAACCGCGATCGGCGCCGGCCACGAAGAAGCCCTGCCCGGCAAAGACGATGCCCGCCAGCAGGCTGGCCCATCGGCCCAGTCCAAAGCCGCGGGCGCACAGCCGGGCGAACACCGCCGCGGCCAGCGTGTGCAACACCAGCAGCACGGTCCATGCGTTGGCTGGGGGCAGTAGCCGGTAGGCGAGTTGATGAGGCGGGTAGTAGGTGGCGATCTCGGATGTGGCCGTCGCCGGGGTGCCGGTGCCGTCCAGCGAGTTCCACTCGGGCACCCGTCCGTCGGAGAGTGCGTCGGAGAACCAGCTGGCCAGTGGCAGCGCGTGGGTGTCGACCGTCGGGCCACCGGCGCGGGCTCCCAGCAGCACCGGCCAGTACCAGGCCAGCACCACCACCAGCAACAGCCAGGCGGAGGCGTTTTTCACCTTGGGACCCGGGTCGGTTGACGTCCTTCGACGAGCATCAGTTCGCAGTCGACCGCGACTTCCTTGAAGGTGTCAACATGCCCGGAGGGCCATCGCACTTCCAGCGGCCCGACCGCGGTCGAGGTGCCGGTGCCGAAGATCAACTGGCGTTGGTTGCTGGCCATGTAACCGTCTCCGGCGGTCTGTTGTCGATAGAGTTTCCGGTCGCCGACCGACAGTGTCAGTTGCGTTCCGATGGCGTCACGGGCAGAGCTCGTGGCCCGCAAGCGGATTGCCACGTAGTGGCCGTGTGTGGCCGAGGTGCAGGTCAGCAGCGCGACGGGGGCGTCCATGTGGGAGATCAGGACGTCGTTGAGCCCGTCGCGATTCCAGTCGAGCCTGGCCATGCCGCGGCCCAGCACGTGCTTGTTGAAGAACTCGCCCACCCGGTCGGCTTTCAGTTCCACAAAACGGCCCCCCCCGGTGTTGTGCAGGTACTGGGCGGGCATTTCATAGAGTGTCCGCTTGTCGGGAAAATTTTCGACGTGGCCATTGGTGACGACCAGGTCGAGTTCCCCGTCGAGGTCGGCGTCGATGAACTGTGTACCCCAGCCCAGCAGGCTCATGCTGTTCTCGTGCAGCCCGCTGCGCTGGGTGATGTCGGCAAAGAACTCCTGTTCGGTGAGTTTGCGGTAGAGCGTGTTGGACTGGTTGAGGAAGTTGGTGACAAAGAGGTCGAGTCTCCCGTCGCCATCGGCATCACCTGTGGCGACACCCATGCAGGCCTCGGCTCGCCCATCCTGGTTGACGGCCAGACCCAGCGGCAACGCCCGTTCACGGAATCGGGGCAGCCCGTTCTCGGTGTTGCCCTGGTGGACGAAGTAGAAGTTGGGGACCGAGTCGTTGGCCAGGAACAGGCTGAGTTGTCCCGAGCCGGAGAAGTCGGCGGCGACGATGCCCAGGCCGTTGCCACGGGGGGTCACAATGCCGGATTCGGAGGTGATCTCGCGGAATCGCCCGTCACCCAGGTTGAGGAACAACTGGTCCTGGGAGGCCGGGAAATCGAGCGGGCTGCAGACGCCCGACCGCATGGTCCCGGACTGGCCGCGGGACTCCTTGGCCAGGGCCTCGGCCTGGTCGGGCGAACGGATCTGATTGCATTCCCGGGTGAAGACGTCGTCGCCGGAGAGGAAGTTGGCGGCGTAGAGATCGGGCAGGCCGTCGGCGTTGAGGTCCACCAGCAAGCAACTGGTGGTCCATCGCCGGCCGGCGATTCCGGCTTCCTGCGAGACGTCACTGAAGGTGCCGTCTCCGTTGTTGGTCAACAGTCGGTTGCCACCGATGTTGGCGACCAGGATGTCAGGGAAACCGTCGGCGTCAAAGTCCCCGACAGTGGCTCCCTGCCCGAACCCGTTGCTGTGCAGGCCGGCCTGCACGGTGATGTCGGTAAACCCGCTTCCGGTGTTGCGGAACAGCCGGTCGACATCCTTACGCTGCTTGTCTCTCTGGTTGAAGACACCCCCCTGGGGCAGGAACAGGTCGGGCCAGCCGTCCTGGTCGAAGTCGACGGCGGCTCCTCCCCCGCCGGTCATTTCGAACATGTACCCGGGACCCTCGTGGGCGGGGTCTCCACCGTTGAGATACCGGAAGCGGACTCCGGCCAAGTGGGCCTGGTCCTGAAACGTCACGTCGACGTCGGTGATGCGGCCGGTGGCTGAACGGATCGGGTTGTCTCCCGCCCAGTCGGGCAGCGGCAAGTCAGCCAGGTCGATGCTGCTGACCGGGTTGGAGTCGTCGAGCGTGCGGACGGACTCGAGCGAGGCGAGTCGGGGGGCGAGGCGGACGACCGTCTCGGCGGCCCAGGCCTGGGGTTGGGACTCCTCGGCTCCCTTCTCGCGGGCCCAAAGCGCCCAGCCGTACGCCTCCCAGATCAGCCCCAGCTCCTCGGCCACCTCGGACACGATCTTCAGTTCACTCAGTCGCTCCGAGGCCCAGGCGGCGGTGACGCGGGTGGTGTAGCGGTTGATCTTGCGTGACCGCGCCAAAAACGGCGCCGCGTCAGGTTCGCGGCCCAGTTGTGTCAGGACCTGTCCGAGCTGGTAGTTGGCCTGGTGATGGTTGGGGTTCCGCTTGACGGCTTCCCAGAAGCAGCGGGCGGCCACGTCCGGTTGGTCAACGCTGGCAGCGAACCGCCCCAGGGCACTCCACACTCCGGGGTGGTCTCGGGCAGATTCGGGAAGTTCGCCGAACCAGGCCAGGAACCCACCATCGTCGCCGGCCTGCAGCAGCACGCTGGCGAGCATCGACTGGGCTTCGGTCAGTTCCGGACGCAGTGCCACAGCGTCCTGGAGCAGTTCCTCGGCGAGAGCGAGATCCTGGTCTCCCAGCGCGATCCAGGCCATCGAGATCAGCGGGGCGGGATCGTCGGGGTCGCCGTCGTGAAACCGCTGCACGATCTTCGGCTCGACAAAACTCCCTTCGCCGACAGCCAGGATCTTCAGGTGCAGGGGGTTGAAGTTGTCCTGCCGGCAGATGGTGATCCGCGGGGCGATGGCCTCCCAGCGTCGCGAGGCGACCGAAAGCAAGTAAGCGAGGCGGTCGTTGGCGATGCGGTGGTGAGGATCGTGGGCCAGGACTCGGCGGTATTGCGCCTCGGACGCCGACATCCAGTGGTGCCGCTCCATCAGCAGGTCGCCCGCTTCGCAGCGGGCGGCCAGCGCGTCGGCCGTGCCGATGTCGGGGACCCGCTCATAGAGTGCCAGGGCGCGGCCAGTGTCGCGGAGTCCGGCCGCCGCACGCGCCGCAAGCAGGATGCCGTCGACGCCGTCCGGGTCGCGCGAGATCACCGCCTGCGCCCACTGGTCGGCCTCGTAGAACTCCAATTCCTCCAGGGCGACCTGGCCGAAGTGGAGCTCGAGTTGCGGACGGAAGTACCACGCGACCAGCCCGGCGGCAATTAGCAGCCCGCCCAGGGCCGTCCAGGCGACGATCCACCGTTGACGGGGTCTTGGTTCGGCCATGAAGCCAGCCGTGGAAAAGGGGACACGCGTCATTCGCAGCAACTCATACCGCTGCATCTCTGCATCGCCATCGTAACCGGGTGGTTTCAGCCGAAACAACGGGGTTGTTGGCCGGGGTGCGGTGGGGGATAGTCTAGGGGGTGTCTGTTCTCAACGCCGGGTCCACTGTGTCATCTCCAGCCAATCCTCGGGTCCGCCGGGCGTATCGACTGTTCGTGTGGTCGCTGTGCGCACTCCTGGTGGTGGTCTTCGCCACGGTGATCGTGCTGAAGGTGCAGCGGGTTCGCGAGATGTTCCATCCGTGGTTGCCTGTCTATGTCAAGGAACCCGGTTATGAACGAACCGGCCACTTCTACCTCTTCGATGAGACGCTCGGTTGGCGGAACGTGCCGAACTGGACCGCCAAGACGCGGGGCCAGTCACTGACGATCAACAGCCGCGGGCTGAGGGATCGCGAGTACGCGTTGGCCAAGCCCGCGGGCGTCAAAAGGTTGCTGGTGCTCGGCGACTCCTTTGCCTGGGGTTACGGTGTTGGGGACGACGACATCTTCACCGAGGTGCTCGAACGTCGGTTCGAGTCCGAGCGACGGCCGTGGCAGGTGGTCAACACGGGTGTTTCGGGCTGGGGCACCGATCAGCAGTACCTGTTCCTGAAGAGCGAGGGGTTCGATTACCAGCCCGACGTGGTGCTGCTGGCCTTCTACCTGCTCAACGATCCCAAGGAAGTCCGGCTCTCGGACGTGTATGGGCTCTCCAAGCCCGTCTTTCTCGACACCAAACTGACCCTGGGCAACGTGCCTGTTCCGCTTCCGTCGCAGAGGAAGTCGGGAATTGAATCGCCGGTCGAGAATCTGGAATTGGTGGTGAGAGTGATCGAGGAGATCGAGCGGGAGTGCCGGCAGCGTAATTGTCGACTGGTTGTGATGAAGTTCGGCACGTTTGTCGATCCAACGTTCAAGGGGCTTGCCGAAGTAGAAGAGATGTTCGAATCGAAATTTGATCGGTTGCGGGATCGTGTCCCGTACCTGGATCTCGACGAAGAATTTCAGAAACGCAAACTCCGCACGAAGTTCCTGGTGGCCGGAAACGAGGACAACCACTGGAACGACTTTGGGCACGAACAGGTCGCGGTGATCCTCGGCGAATTTCTCGACCAGCACGGTTTGCTTGGACAGGTCGCTCAACCGGAACCGGAACCGGAACCGGAACAGGAACAGGAACCGGAACAGGAACTGCGGACAAGGGAGGCGGGATCGTGAATCGCGAGGTGCGAGGAGCATCGGCGGGCCGGCGCGGCGTGGTCAACTGGCGGCTGATCGTCATGGTGATGGGGCTGGCGTGCTCGGTGCTGATGGTTGCCGCCTTCATGAAATGGCGGTCCGAATCCCTGCAGAAGAAACGGGCGTCGAATCCCCGTCGCGAGAGGGTCGGGCGTTTGACATTGTGGTTCGACGAGTACCCCGGCCACGGTTACGAAGCGTGGCAGGCGACCGGCCCCCATTCGAATCTCAGGCGGCAGGACTATGCTGATCCGCAGACGTGCCGCAGATGCCACAAGAAAAACTACGACGACTGGTTTGAACACCCTCACCGGAAAATGAACCTGCTGGCTTCGGCCGAGACGGTGGTCGGAGACTTTTCGGGTGAGGCCTCGATTGGCTATCGCGGTGGCACCGCGACGTTTGAGACTGTCGCCGACGGGTACCGCATGACCCTGGCCCGCGACAAGACGACGCGTGTCTACGAGGTGGTCGAGACGATCGGGTCACGGTTTTTCCAGTACTACGTGGGGTCGCTGGTGAAGGGGCCCGAGCCGAAGGCTCACCCGATGTACCAGGCCCGGTTCGTGCTGCCCTTCGGCTACTGGCTCGACGAGAAGCAGTGGGTGCCGGTGGTGCACGTGTCCGAGGAGGTTGCCGATGATCTGCGAGGGGACCCCTTCGAGGTGGCGGCCGAGGCCGAAGACGGGAAAGACTTCTACAGCTACAACCGTCACTGTGCGAATTGCCACAGCACCTTTGCGCTGGGGGACCTGATACTGCGGGCATTTCCACGGATGGGGCGGTACTCGCCCCACAGCATGCACTTCTCGATGCCGGGTTTCGTGGCCGACGCTCATCCGGAACTCTGGCCGGCAGGCAAGCGCTCGTTTGATCTCTCTGAGGAGCAGCTCACGGTGATCATGGCACAAGTCACCGAGGGGACTGCTGCCGAACACGGCGTGACGATGGGGATCAGCTGCGGGGCCTGTCACCTGGGCGTGAAGGAACACGTCGAGGGCCGGATGAAGAAACCGCCGTTCTTTCCCAACAGCCCTCACCTGTTCATCGAATACGCCGACGAGGAAAAGAAAAAGAGTGTCAAGTTCGGCCGGATTCCTCGAACGCTCAACTCGATCTGTGCCCGGTGCCACACGGGCAAACGGCCCGAGTTCAGTGCCGGGATGTCGACGTGGAACTCAGTCGAGTTCACCGACTCATTTCAGAGTGCCTGTTTCCAAGAGGCGATGTGCATCCACTGCCACGACCCCCATGCGCCGATCGGCAAGAAATGGACGCGGACTCCCGCCCAGGACGACGCCTTGTGCCTGCAGTGTCACAAGCGTTTTGCCGACGACCGGCTGCTGGTGGCCCACACACATCATCGGGTCGGTTCGACCGGTGGGCGATGCATGAACTGCCACATGCCGCGGATCAACGAGGGGCTGCAGGATGTTGTTCGCACACACATGATCTACAACCCGAACAACTCGGATATGATCGAATCGAACGAGCCGAATGCGTGCAACATGTGTCACACCGACAAGCCGATCGATTGGACGCTGAAGTACCTTGGTGAGTGGTACGAAGCGGAATTCAACGAGAAGAGCATTGCGTTCAGCTACAAGCCACGTGAACGGGCGGTGGCCATCGGCTGGCTGAAACACCCGCGGGAGGCGGTGCGATTGGTTGGCGCCGATTGCCTGGTTCGCAGCGGGGCGAGGTGGGCCCTGGAGGACCTGGTCGAGGGCCTGGATGACGACTTCATGGTGAACCGACAGTTCGTCCGCACGGGGATCGAGAAACTGGTTGGCCGCTCTCTGAAATCAACCGGATACCGGTTCTACATGACCCGTCCCGAGCGAAAGGAGCCGCTGAAGAAGATTCGAAGCGAGTGGCTCAAGTCGCTGCCGCCGCCGCCGACGACGAAGCCGGCGGCCGGGGACGGCGAGTGACGTTTCGAGGCGGCGTCATCGGGAGGACCGCATGCGAGGGGGCCGGACGACGACGTGGGCGACCATCGTGCTGGTCTCCGGAGCCGCCGCCGCCGGATGGTGGTGGATAGGCCGCGATCCGGCGCCGCGCCGACGACCGGGACTCGACAAGCCGTCGCAGTCTGCGGCTGTGGCGGCTCGCGCGATCGGCCAGGGACGGCTGATCGGCTGGTGGCCCGCGGTTCCCGAACAGGTTCTCAAGAGAGCGACGAAGACTTCCGGTGAGGGGCAAAGCAACGTCCATCCCGGCGACTACGTCGGCCCAGAGCGTTGTCGCCGTTGTCATCCGCAAAACCACGCGTCCTGGAGTCGACACTCGCATCGATTGATGAACGCGGTGGCGACCGACGAAACCGTCCTCGGTGATTTTTCCGGACGAGCAGCACTGCATCATCTGGGTGGACGAGCGACGTTCTTCCGGGGCGGAGCGAACAGTTCCGGCTGGTGGATGAAATTGGTGCGGGATGATGTCCGTCGCACCTACCGGATCACTCAGACAATCGGCTCTCGCTTTTATCAGTACTACGTCGGCCGTCTCATCAACGGACCCGAACGGGCCGGGCACCAGTTCTACACGACTGATCACGTGCTGCCGTTCGGGTATTGGCTGGACCGTGCTCAATGGGTTCCTGTGGTGCACGTGTACCGGGAGTTGCCCGAACTGGATCGGGAGGATCCGTTTGCGGATGCGGGTGTGTTGAGGCGGTTTGCCCCCTATGCACAGGGGTGCAACGGTTGTCACACGACCTTTGCCCTGGGCGACATGTTCACTCGCGAGCCGCTGAGGCTGGCCCGCCACGCGCCCTGGCAGTTGCACTGGAACCTCGGCGATTACGTCGAGGGAAATCGGAGCGAGTTCTTTTCGGGAGAGCGTGCGGCTGAGTCGATCAGCGAAGAAGAACTGCAGGAACTGGGGCGGATGCTCTCCCGGATGGATGCCAGAGAATTCGGCGTTACTCTGGGGATCAGCTGCGAAGCCTGCCACCTGGGGAGTCGCCGTCACGCAGCGGACCCGAAACAGTTGCCGGAGTTTTCCCCGAAGAGTCCTCACCTGTTGGCCGAGACGTCCGGCGAACGACTCGATCCAGGTCGGACTCACAAGAACCTCAACTGGGCGTGCGGCCGCTGTCACGCCGGGTCGCGTTCGGAATTCGCCGCGGGGATGGGGACGTGGAATTCGATCGAGTACACCGATGCGACTCGCGGCGGGTGTTACTCGCAATTGAAGTGCATCGACTGCCACGACCCGCATCAACCGATCGGTTCACAGTGGGCACGCACCCGGGCCCAGGACGAGGCGGTCTGCCTGAAGTGTCACCAGGAATTTGTCTCCGAGGACGCCCGCAGGCGACACTCTCATCACGTCCCCGGGTCGACAGGAGATGGGTGCCTGGAATGCCACATGCCTCGGATCAACGAGGGGCTCCAGGATGTCGTGCGGACTCACACCATCTTCTCGCCCAACCACCGCGGCATGCTCGAATCCAACCACCCCAACGCCTGCAATCTGTGCCACGTCGAGCGGTCGATCGACTGGACGTTGCAGTGGCTGCAGCGATGGTACGGGACCGAAAGCGAACGGCTGGATCTGGATCGGACGTACGCTGACCGGGGCGAGCCGGTGGGGGCCGGCTGGCTGAGAAGTGATGACGAGGCCGTGCGGCTGGTCGGGACGGACGCGGTCCTGAGACAGCGGGCGGGGTGGTCGTTGCCGATGCTGATTGAGCGGCTGGATGACGAATTCCTGGTCAACCGACAGTTCGCCGCCAAGGGGATCGAGGATCTGCTGGGCATCGACCTGGAGGACCTGGGTTACCGGTTCCATGGTTCGCCGGCCGAGCGACAGCCCGGGCTGGTGCGTCTGCGGGAGGTGTTGCTGGGGGGCGCAGCAGGGGCGGGGAGGGAAGGCGAGCGATGAGCGGCCAGGCGGTGATGGGCTCCGGAGGGGACGAGCGGGTCGGCTGGCGACCCGGCTGGATTCTCTCGCCCCGCCACGACCTGGCCTGGTTTCTGCTGCTTCCTGTCTCCGCGGTGCTGATCGCCATCGGGTGCCACCACTGGCTGCCGTTTGTTGCCCTGGTCTCGGTGAATCTCTGGATCACGATTCCTCACCACTGTGCCACCTGGGTGCGGACCTACGGGTTGGCGGAGGACTGGCAGAGGTGGAGGGGGCGGTTGCTGCTGGGGCCGCTGATGATCGCTGCGGTGGCGATGATGGGGCATCGCTGGGCGCCGACGACACTGCTGCTGGTGGTGACGATGTGGGATCACCAGCACAGCATCATGCAGCAGCACGGGTTCGCTCGGATCTATGACTTCAAGGCGGGAACCGGGACGTCACGAACCGGACGGTTCGACCTGGTCGTCAACTGGGTGCTCTACGGCAACATGTTTCTGACGGCGCCTTTGTTCGTGCAGTACTGGGTCCGCGAATTGTTCACCTGGCAGCTGCCCGTCGGCGTCGACGCGGTGCAGATGTTGCAGGGGGTCAGCTGGGCGGTCACGATCGGCGTGCTGGTCGCCTACGGACTGCACCTGGTGGGCTGTCTCCGGCGTGGAGACGGTGTCAACCCGATCAAGTTGCTGTTCCTGTCGGCCAGTTATGCGTTGTGGTACGTCACCGCGTGGCACACCGACTCGATTCTCGTCTTCGGGATCGCTCACCGGTTGATGCACGGCCTGCAGTACATGGTGATCGTGAGGATTTACCTGGCGAGAAAGGCTCGGGATCGGGGTGCGACGGGAGGCGGGCTGGGTCTGAGCCTGGCCGGGCGAGGTGGGCTGTGGCGATTTGTGGGAATCAGCCTGCTGTATGCGGTGGTCTTTCAGGTCGTTGTGGGGCAACCCCAGCCATTGGAGACGTTCGGTTTCGGAGTGTTCGAATTCAACTCGGTCTACGAGGCGATTCCCGAACTGGGGGTCGGGCGATTCACCAACCGCGAAATGTACGCGTTGTTTGCCACGGCGATGATCGATGCGGTGGCGATGGTGCACTACTACTTCGACAGTTTCATCTGGAAGGTCAGCGACCATCGAGTCCGGGAGGGGTTGCAGTGACAGCCGGGGCACGGGGGGCGATCTGCGGTGCAGTGGCGGTGGTGTCGCTGGGCGTGGCGGCGTGGGGCTGGGCCGAGAATCGTCCGGTCAGCCAGAGCATTGCCGCCCTGGTGGTGGCCGTCGGAGCGATGCTGGCCTGGTGGCCACCGCATTGGGCCACTGGTGGGGGCGGCTATCGGATCCTGCTGGTGATCTGGTTGCCGGCCGCCGTGCTGGCCGCGTTCGAAGCGGCCGACGAGGGATTGGCCGGAACCAAGCAGTTGTACGGCCCAAGACGCATGAACTACGCCGACGTGATGATCGGGCTCTACCCGGACCGCGAGGGGTATCGGTTCCTGAAGGCCCAGCAGATGGGTCTTTGTCGAGAAGGGGTCATGCCGTCGGCGGGCGCCTGTCGGGAACTGGGGCCGGTGACGCTGGACCAGATTCGGGGAGAATTGGAACGGGCCATCCGGACTGGGGTGACCAGCAACGAGGACCTGCTGAGAATCTACGTTGAGGTTCTGGAGGAGGCGGGAGCCGAAGACGACGCCGCTCGGGCCAAGCGGGCACTGTATCGGCACCACCCCAACAGCGGGCTGGCGGACGCGAAAACGCAGTAAGTAGTCGAAGTCCCGCTATTGCCGCCCGAGCGACTCGAGTTGTTGCCGGGCTGTTTCGAGATGTGTTCCACCCTCGCCGTCCTCGCTGAGAAGGTTTACGGCGTTGCGGAGATGGTGCCGGGCCTTGTCAGCCTGTCCGGAAATTCGATAGAGGCCACCGAGACCAAGAGCAGCGACGGCGAAGCGAGGCCGGATCGCCAGGGCCCGGAGGTAATGCGACTCGGCGTGGGCGACGTCGTCCAGGGACTGGTAGGCTGCGCCGAGGGCGAAGTGCACATGGTGGACCTGGTCGGAGAGTGGGTCGAGTTCCACTGAGCGGACGTAGTGGTCGACGGCCGACTGGGGATCCTTTTCGGCGGCAGCGACCAGTCCGCGGTTGTAGTGGGCCTTGGCGTTGCGGTCGCCGGAGAACGCCAGCGCCCGGTCAAGCGACTTGCGGGCTTCGGTGAGATTGCCGGCGGCGTAATGCCGTGTTCCGAGAGTCAGGTGGGCGTGGTCGTAACGGGGCACCGTGCGGACCAGGTGCTGGTACCTGGACAACTCACGACGGTTGCGTTCCTCCCTGGAAACGTAGACACCCGAGTCCCACCATTGGCTGAGCGTCAGTGCGGCGACGGCCACGACAAATGGGCTCCACTTGGCCGCGTGCAGCAGGCCATCGGTCAGGAGGCGGGAGTCGTCGTCGGCGTTGTCGCCGGAGATGCCCAGCCCCGCCCGGGTGCCCCGCTCGCGGACTTTCCAGATGAAGCCGTCGAAGTAGAAGTGGAGCAGCGTCGAGGTCCAGACCAGGCCGATCAGGATGTTCTGGATCGGCGTGAAGTTGATCTGGGCCTGGAGGTTGCTGAGGAAGCCGTATCCGACGACCAGTCCGACGTAAAGCCCCAGCATCAGCCCGCTGCGACGAAACAGGAACCGCGAAAAACTGCCCACGTTCGGGTCGCCATCGACGCGTTTGAGGTTGAAGATCCAGACGATTGCCAGGTACTGAACGTCGTGGAAGATTTCGAACAACGCAATCCCGAACAGGATGTTGTCGACCTCGACCATCGCATACCACCAGTACCCGAAACTGATGGCCATGGTCAGCAGTTTGAGGGGATTGGGCGAGCGTCCCCTGGTGACACCCTGTGACAGATGGATGACGTAGGCCAGGGTGACCAGTGCGGTGCCGGCATTCCACAGGTTCCGGAATCCGCTGATCCAGACGGGATCGATCGTCGGGCCCCCCGACTGGTAGAAGACCTCGAGCATCTGATAGACGCGGCCATCGGAATTGATCAAGCCGACTCCGAACCAGGACAGGCACAGCAGCCAGTCGAGCAGCACGGTTCTGGGGTGGTGGTTTCCGATCTTGGCGTCGTAAATGCGGGCGAAGCCATAAACCTGCATCAAGCCGTGCCAGAAACCCCACAACACCAGAATCACCATCATGCCCTGACGAAGTTCTGTGAACAGCAGGGGCAGTGTGGTGGCCAGCAGCAACGCCGGCACCAGCGTGAAACGCAGTCGGAAGCGCCGGAACAAAGACCGGTCACCATAGGCCCGCATCATGCCCGGGAGGTGATGACCCGTGGCACCAAATGCGGTCACGAAGGCGTAGATCACGTCCGGCGAGTACCTTTGCCGCGACAACCACAGCAGAGGCAAGATCAGCAGAGGTGTGGCGATGAACAGGACCAGGTCCCAGGTTCTGCCGATGATCCAGGGCGATCGGGCGAGCAGGACCGGGGCCGGTGTGGCCACCGAGTCACCCTGGGAGGTCTCCTGGCTCACCTGGTAGCTCCTGGACGGTCTCGATCCGGTGAGGGGCGACGAGTGTGTGGGCCTCACACCGACCGGACGTGGCACGAACTAGTATAGGCGGCGGCGGCCGGGCGTGCGAAGAGGCCGGGGCCGTTCAACGCCCGGGGAGAATCACTCGACGGCCTGTCAGCGGGTGACGCGACGGTCGAAACCGAATCCGCGACGGCGGTCGGTCGACATCGCCTTCGACTGGATGTGGAGGTGTTCCCGGCTGCCGAGCGACGCGGCGATTGGGTGGCTTGATCGACTGAGGAACCGGGACGCGATTTGGTTGAGTTGACGGAAGAGGTGGTGCTGGAGGTTCAACTGGCCTGCTCGCCACTCGCGTCGGCTGTGGTTTGGGCTGTGGTTTGAGCTGTGGTTTGAGCTGTGGTTTGAGCTGTGGTTTGAGCTGTGGTTTGAGCTGTGGTTTGAGCTGTGGTTTGAGCTGTGGTTTGAGCTGTGGTTTGAGCTGTGGTTTGAGCTGTGGTTTGAGCTGTGGTTTGGGTGTGGGCATCGAGGGCAATGGGCTGATCGAGCGGATTTGAAACGGCGCTGAAACCAGCGGGTTGGCCGAGGACACGCGAGGTGAGCCGGGAGCGGTGTCCGCCCGGCGTGGTGAATCGGCGGGGGCCGGAGGCCGTTCGGGCTGTGACCGACTGTCCTGGACCGGTTCGGGTTTGTCGGTCGGCTGAGTCCTGAGGAACATCGCACCGACGACCCCGATCAACAGGATCGCCAATGCCAGGCCGACCTGCGTGTCGCGGTTCATGGTGAATGTTCCCGAATGACCGAAGAACTGTTGAATGCGGTTCCTGAGAAAACGGCGTGTAGAAATATGGGTCAGGAACGGATGCCGAGTGGTCTGCAGGACGGATTGGCCCCCCTTTTCAGTCGAATCCGAGGTGGCTGGCGATGACTGAAACGGCTGGGAAAAGCTGGGGGGGCGGGCCGCTCGTGCCGGTTGCGGTGCCTGTTGGAAGTGCGTGCGAACCGCAGATTACGGCTTGGCCGAACTCTGTTTCACGGGGCCGAGTCTGGGGATCTTCCCCAGCGGCCACACTTCCCAGCGGCGGACGAACATCTCGGCCATCTCGGCCTGAATCAGGATCTTTCCAGACCGGGGCAACACGGCGCGGGCCTCGTTGACCAGGACACCGTTGATACGGACCTGGATCGTGTCGGCTCGGCAGGTGACTTCCATTCGATTCCACTTGCCATAAGGAAGTTCAACATCCCGTTTGCCGCGAAATCCGAGGATGTCCTTCCAGTCGGGATCCCGTCCGAACCAGTTGACGCGGCCGGAAGTGAACTTCCGGGGCTTGCCGCCCTTTTTCCAGACCGGTTCGCCGTCGCGGTCAGAGACCACATCGCAGGTGATTCTCGAGGGGACCGGTTTGCCATCGGCGTACTTTCCTCCGATGACAATAAAATCTCCGCAGCCTCCCTCGATGATCTGGCTCTCAATCGAAGCCATCCAGGTGCCGCCACCACTGCCGTCCGGTCCGGCGGCGTGGACCAGAACCCCGGAATCACGGCTTCGGTCCTTGCGGCTGCCCCAGGTTCGGGGGCCCCATTTGAATTCGACCACGAGATGATAGTCGCGGTAGTCGTTATTGGTGCGGATGTAGCCGAACCCGTTGCCGGAAATGTGCAGCAGGCCATCGTGGACGCTGAAGACTTTGCGGGGGTCCTTGTTGCGGGAACCGCGGAGCCATGTCGAGAGTCCGTCGAGGTTTCGGCCGTTGAACAGGCGGCGAACCCCGTCGGTGGGAGTGATCGTCGGAACGGGCTTCTGTGGGTGGGCCGGGACGACCAGCAGCAGAAGAGCCAGGCACGACAGGCCGGGTAATGCGACGAAGAGTTTCGGGCGGTTCATCCAGGAGTCCTTGTGGCCAGGGGGCTCCAACGAGTATGAAACGGGCGTCGTCGAACTGTCAACGAGTCGGACGGGCTGGAGAGGAGCGGTACGATGGCAGAGGGGGCTCATCCGGCATCGTTGTCGATCGAGAGCCTGATGGCCGAGTGTGGTCAGCGGCAGGTGCGGCGGGGCGGACCCGGGGGACAACGGCGGAACAAGGTTGAGACCGGAGTGGTTCTTGTACACCGGCCGACGGGAATCGAGGCTGAGGCGAGCGAGCGGCGGCACCTGAAGGAGAATCTGCCGCTTGCGGTCAGGCGTCTGCGGTTGGTGTTGGCGGTTGAAGTCCGCCGGGCAGTTGGCGGCGGTCCGTCCGCCGTGTGGCAGGCGCGGTGTCACGGTGGCCGCGTGGTTGTCAGCCAGTCACACGACGACTTTCCGGCCCTGGTGGCCGAGGCGCTGGACGTGCTGGCCGATCGCGACTGGGATCCGCGAGCGGCGGGCGAGTGGCTGGGCTGCACCTCGTCGCAGTTGGTCCGCCTGATTCGACGCTGTCGATCGGCGTTTGACCTGCTCAACCGTCAACGTCGGCAGGCCGGGTTGCACCTGCTGAAGTGAATTCCATGCTCCTCGTCCGCACCAACACTCGTTGACACCCCTTCGGGGAGAACTAGAATGGGGCTCGGGCAGGGGGGCCTCGGCCTGCCCGATCGGTTTCGTCTCAACCTGGCTGTTGGAGGACGTCCCGGATGTCCATGTCGCATCGTGGCCCCACGGCGCTGCACTTCACCGCCATCGCGTTGATGATCGGCACGTTTCTGCTGATTGCCGTCTCGTTCCTGTTTTACAGCGAGGCGCAGGAGATGCGCGGTGCGGCTGTCCGTGCGGAGGCCGAGCAGGAGAAACTCGTCGATCAGGTCCGCGAACTGGACGACCGGATCGGAGTCCTCAAGGAGGTCCTGGGTTATGGTCACGCGGAGGTCGGCCAGATCGACGAACGCGATGCGTCAACGGTCGTCGGAGCGGCACGCACCGATATTGGCCGCGTGTTGAGACGCTCCGAGCTCAGCGAGCCAGTGTCGGCTCGCGAGGCGCTGGCCAGGCTGGCTCGTGAACGAGACAACCTGCTTATCGAACGCGACGCGTTGGTCGATTCGAAGTCGACCGCGCTGGCCAATTATCGGGCGATGGAACGGATCTGGAAGGCGATTCTGAAGCCGGAAAAGGAAGCCCGCCTGACAGCCGAGAAGTCGCTGCTGTCGAACCTCCGCGAACGCGAAGAGGTTCTGGCCGAAAAGGAACTCGAGATCGACGCACTGCGGGAAAGGACATCCGAGCAGCGCGATCAGATTGCCGAATTGCAGAAGTCGCTGGAGGAAAAGGGCAAGGTGATGGTCCAGAAATTCGCCCTGCATCGTTCGACCGTCCGACGTCTCAACCGGAACCTGCAGAAACGAGACTCGCACCGCTTCGAGAGATCCGACGGCAAGATCACGTTGGTCGACGACACCGGTCGGCTGGTGTGGGTGGATCTCGGGTCGTCCGACAAGCTTCGGGCGGGCATTCGTTTCAGCGTATTCGACAGGGATGCCGAGCGTGTCGGCGGCAGTCGCAAGGGGCTCAAGGGTGTCATCGAGGTGGTCCGGGTGACCGGTCCTCATCGCTCGCAGGCCCGCGTGATTGACGGCGATCGCCTTGACCCCCTGTTGAGCGGAGATCTTGTCTTCTCCCCGATCTGGTCGGTGGGTCACGTCGAGCATTTTGCGTTGGTGGGCCTGGTCGATCTCAACCGTGACGGACGCAGTGACATCGAGGGCTTGAGGCGTTATGTCCAGGAATCCGGATCCCGGGTCAGCGTTTGGGTCGACGACGCTGGAGATCGAAGCGGTGGTGCCGTCGACATGAGGGTCAAATACCTGGTTGTCGGCCGCACACCGTCGCCGGATTCGGCTCGCAGCGACGCGCAGCGCACAGCCTACAATCGCCTGATCGGTCACCTGACCGCCATGCGGGAGGAGGCCTACGATCACGGTGTGCGAGTGATCCGGCTCAATGATTTCCTGGCCTACATTGGCTATCGATCGGGGTTGGGGACCGGTGTGTCGGTAACAAGTGAACCGGCTCCCGAGTCGAACAAACCGGCCAGCGGGCCGGGTCGGACCTCCCGTCTGAAACGGTCGCCTCGAGCAACTCCCGACGGCGTCAATCGGCGGTTCCGCAATTCCCGTGGCGGGAAGTCTCCGGGCAAGACACCACCGAACGGCAAATCGCCGCAGTGATCGGTTCCGTATTCGGCAAGGGGCCCAGGCGGCGCGGTCCGTCTGGTCGAGTGGGCGAGTCGCGGGCCGGAGTGTCACTCAACGGATTGCTTGCCCTGGTCTGCGGTTTCGGCCTGTTGCTGGTACGCGACGGCCTGATCTCTACGGCGTCGCCGGATGCCCAGGCCAGCGTCCGGATTCTGTTGTGGCTGGCGGTGGTGGTGTTGTTGCTAGTCGGTGTGCGCGAGGTCCTGGGTCGCGGCATGAGAAAGGCCTACCGGGGGGTGGGCCGGGGTGGTCGTCGTGTGAGGCGGGCACCTCGGGAGGGGCTGTATTATCTCGGATTGATGGCAGCACTGCTGGTCGGCAGTTTCCTCGGCGGGGACAACCTGCTGATGCTGGTCGTGGCCCTGATGATCGGCCCGTGGCTGCTCAATGCCTGGGCCAGCGACATGCTGTTGTGGCGGTGCGATGTGAGACGGGCGATTCCCGATCGCGTGATGGCCGGGGAAGTGTTCTCGGTCGAATTGGTTGTCGAGAACCGCAAACGGCTGGTGCCTTCGTGGCTGGTCCTGGCCAGTGATCAGATCGAGAACGACCGGGAGACGCTCGAAGCTCGCGTGCTGTTTGCTCGCATTCCGGGAGCCGATTGCCGAAGCGGCTACTACCGAATACGTCCCGGCCGCCGCGGCCGCTACCGGTTGGGGCCTATTGAACTTTCGACACGGTTTCCGCTGGGACTGATCGAGCGGGGCCTGGTGTTTCACCGGCCCGACGAGATACGAGTGTTTCCGAGGCTGGGTCGGGTGGCTGCGGGTTGGTACCAGGAGCAGGTCGAGTCAGCCGGCGCGGTGCCGCGACGGGCACGACGGGGGGGCGGAGCCGACGACCAGTTGCAGCGACTCCGGGAGTTTCGTTCCGGCGACAATCCGCGGGCTGTCCACTGGCGGACCACGGCACGCCGAGGCGAACTGATGGTCCGTGAGTTCGATCAGCATCGGCATCAGCACCTGGACCTGGTGCTGGACCTCTGGCAAACCGCCAGGCCCACCCAGGCCGATCGAGATCGTGTGGAATTGGCGGTCAGTCTCGCGGCGACGGTGTGTGTCGAGACCCTGCGACAGTCCTCGGATTCCAAGGTGGCATTGACAGTCTGTGGCGAGGGGATTTCGGAGCTGACCGGCCTGGCGGGGCCGCCCGGGGTCAACGAAGTGCTGGACCTCCTGGCAACGGTCCGTGCCGGCGCGGGTCCGCCGGATTCCCGGACGATCCTGGCACCGGCATCGGTCAGTCTTCGGGGGGTGCTGGTGACGACCCGGCCCGGGCTTGAGGCCCAGGGGCGATCCGGGTGGGTCGAAAACGATGAAACGAGAACGAGGATGCTGGTTCGCGCCGAGCCGGACCGTTTGCCGAGTTGGTTTTCGATCGAGGAGGCGTGATGGGGTTGCGGGACGTTTTCCTGGTCAGCCTGTACGTGCTGTTCGCCGAGGCGACGATGCTGCTGGTCGTCGGCGAAGGCCGGGCGTTTCCCCAGGCGATGGGGTTTCCACTGGCGGTGGTGGCATTGATCCTGGTCGACCAGCGACGGACGATCCGTATTCCGACGTGGGCACTGAACCTGGCGGCGTCAATTGGTGTGGCCGCCGCAGCATGGGAGTTCTTCGGCGAGGCGCCCGAGTCGAGATTGACAGCTGCGGCTCACCTGATGGTCTATCTCAGCTGGGTGGTTTTGCTCGGAGAGAAGGCCGATCGGCAGTACTGGTGGCTGCTGACGCTCTCGATCCTGCAGGTGGCCGTTGGGGCCGTACTCGTCGAGGCCGCCGGCGAGCCGCTCTACAGCATCCTGGTGGTTTCGTTCATGATCACCGCCACCTGGACACTTTCGGTGTTTTCACTCCACCAGGTCCAGGGTCGCTTTGCCGCGGCGCCGGCCGCGGTCAGCGTACCGGCTGGCCCCGCCTGGCTTCGGCCGACGGCCGTCATCAGTGGCTGGCAACTGGACGCCAACCAGCAGTGGATCAATCCGCGGTTTGTGCTCGGAGTGGCCGGGGCCGCCGTGGGTGCTCTGGGCGTGGGTGCGATCTTTTTTCTGTTGATTCCGCGGTTGTGGCTGTTCGATCCCAGTGGCCTGGACAACGACCCTCTGAACCCGTTGACCGGGTTCACCGAGACTGTGCAACTGGGCGAGATCGGCGATATTCTCGAAAGTACCGAGCACGTGATGAGCGTCGAGATAATCGATCGCGAGACAGGTGGCCGGGTGGAGGTGGCCGAACTGTCGCGGAAGTGGGGTGATCCGGAACCGATGTTCCGGGGCACGGTGATGGTGGCCTACTCGGGCGGCAAGTGGGAACGCGGCCTTCCGGATTCTCGGTTCGATCGGATGCCTGGAGTACCCGCCACCGTCGACGGTCTGCGGCAGGATATCCAGCTCGAGACGCTCGGAACCCCGGTGCTGTTCGGAATGCATCCGATCCACGGCTGCGACATCGACGGCATCAATCGCCACGGATTGTACCAGTCTGCGACCGCGGTCCTGGTCGGGTCGAAGAACCGCAAGCGGGGTCGGGTGTTGCGGTACAGCCTCTTCTCTCCACAGTTGAAGTCGGGTGAAACAGGTCGGCCGCGAGTTCCCGCCGTAATGAGCCAGGCTCAACGGGCGGAATACCTGCGATTGCCTTTGTCGGGTTTGGGCCGAATGGCGGAAACCGCACGCGGGTTGACGCGGCAAGTTCCCGGCGGGGGGGAACCCGAGAAGGCTCGGCTCTTGATGGAGTATCTGGCGGGCGACCAATTCGGGTACTCACTTGATGCGTCGATCGAGGATCCGAATCTCGATCCGGTGGAGGACTTTCTGTTTCGACGCAGAAAAGGACATTGCGAGTACTTTGCTTCTTCGTTGGCGTTGATGCTGCGGGCCGTCGGTATTCCGTCTCGACTGGTCAGCGGCTTCAAGGGTGGAACCCGCAACCAGATCAGCGGTCAGTTCGTCGTGCAGCAGCGACACGCTCACGCGTGGGTCGAAGCCTGGATCGGTTCCCGGTGGGTCACGCTCGATCCGACCCCCGCCGCCCGTGGCGATCTGATCCGGGAACTCGAAATGGAATCGCGGTTTCTGCGTGACGCCGGACAAGTGATGCACCATTCCTGGCGGCGTTACATCGTGGAATTGTCGCTGGCCCAGCAGCAGAGCCTGTTTTATCGCCCGCTGCAGGCCGGGCTGAAGGGCGGGATATCGATTGCCGGCGAATTGTTTGGGGACTTGGTGCTGGGGGTGAGTGGACTGGCCAGCGGTCGTGGAGCGGGTCGTCGCTGGCCGGCAATTCTGGCAATGGTCGGTCTGCTGGGATGGGCAGCGCTGGCGGTGTGGCTGGTGCGGCATTGGCGAAGCGGGTGGCGGCCGAGGGCGAGTTTTCGCGGCGATCGTGTCCCGTCGATCGTGATTCCCGTCTACGAGCGGTATTGTCGAATCGTGGCCGCGCGAGGGCGTTTGCGTCGCCGTGGGCAGACGGCAAGAGAATTCGCCGTCGAGTTGGGGGACGGATCGATTGAGACGTCCCTCACTCTCGGTCCCATCGCCGAGCGTGTCACGAATCTTTATTACGCCGTCCGATTTGGCAGCCAACAACCGGATCCGGATGAAGTCAATCAGATCGAACGAGAACTTGATCGGGTTGACACGCTGTGGCGGGGGCATCCGTCTTAGCCGCAGAACCGAGGTTTGTTGGCCAAGCGGTGGCACGAGTGTTTACACGGTGGGTTGCATGGGGCTAGTTTAGAGGGGTGCCTCGAATTGATATCGCAGTGCGGGGACATGGGGCCACGCGACCAGGCGAACGTGGCTGCCACCGGACAATCCGAAATCGTTAGGAAAGTGTGCCATCATGACTTCCTCGCTGTGGATTCTGGTCGCTGTTTTCGTCGTCCTGGGCCTGTCGGTCCTGTTCTTGCTGATGAACGTCTTTCTTCAGCAACGAAACGCGAAATTGACTCTCGGAGTCATGGGCGCCGGACTGTTCGGTGTTGCGTTGGGCTGGGGTGCCTTCTACGGCGGAGTCATGATGACCGGCCAGGAGATGGCTTTTGGCGTTTCGGGCTTCGAGACAGAGACGATTGACGTAACCGCCTCGGACGAGACTGCTCCGGCCAGCGCGGACGCGGCCGCTGGTGGGGGAGGTGGCGGCGGCATGGGCGGCGGCATGGGCGGCGGCATGATGGGTGGCATGATGGGCGGCGGCGGCGGCGGAATGGGTGGTGGGAGAGGTGGCGGCGGAAGAGGCAGTTCGTCTCGTCGCAGCTTGACCACCCTGGTCCGAAAACTGGAACTCCTGACCGGTGAGGTGACGGTCAAACTCGCCGACAAACAAATCAAGGGGATCGGTGATTCGCTGGTCGCGGCTGGTGGCAGTGAGAAGATGACCGACGAGCAGGCCAAAGAGACTCTCGAGGTTGTCCAGGGGATTCTGAGTGACGAGCAGAAGGAGGTCCTGGAACGAATCAGCTTGCCAAGGCGTCGGCGAAGCGGCGGTGGTGGTGGTGGGTTTGGCGGCGGCCGAGGAGGCGGAGGAGGCGGAGGAGACCGAGGGCCGCAGGACGAAAATCCGTTCGCGGAGGCCGAAAACGCCAAGGCACTGGTGTCGCTGCTTGAGCGTCACGGAGTCAAACCCCCGGAAATCAAGGTCAAAGAGGCCGAACAGCAGGCCGCAGGGCGGCCGGAAGCAGAGGGCAGTGGTGACACCTCCGACGGGAACATCATAGAAGCGATTCTCAAACAGCACGACAAGAACGGGGACGGCGCCCTGTCAAAAGACGAAGCTCCGGCATTTCTTCAGAACCGTTTCGATCGGATTGACACCAACAAGGACGGAAAGTGTGATTTGAAGGAAATGACCACTGCCCGACGGCTCAATCCGGCTCGCTGAATTCCGCCGCAAATTGGCTGCGCCTCCTAAATCGTTGTCGTTGACGGTTTTGTGGAGACGGCCCCTGTCGATGATGCTCAAGTCGCGTCACAGCATCAGTCGATAACTTGGGTAGAGTGCGCTTTTAGGGCGGCACTCCGTCTGGCTGCGGGAGCAGTCAAACGGCAACAGGGATGTGTTAGGCCGAAACAGGGGGCGCGGCAGGGATGCCAATTTCATATCGCGTATGGGTCGTGGCCGGAATCCTCTCGGCGACAGTCGTCGGTATCGGTTGTCAGCGTGCTTACTACTACAAGCAGGCCGACGAGGACGCCGCGGCTCTGATCAACGAAAAATCGGACGATCCGCGGTGGGCGATCGACGACTTTTCCGTGACGGTCAACCCTCGCAGTCGCTTCTCCAATGACGTTGATCCGGTGCGGCCGCCAATGCCGCCTGACGATCCGAAGTCCAGCGAACTGATGCAGGCTGTTGGCGGCATGGAGGGGTACGACGGATGGGGTGAAAACGGTGTCAAACGGGTTACGGAGAGCGCGGAATGGCGCAAGATGCTGGGTGAGTACATGGAACTGGACGAAGAGGGGCGAGTTCACCTGGACCTCGAAGGGGCCATCAGATTGGCGATGGTTCATTCTCCGGATTACCAGCAGACAATCGAAACCTTGTACCTGTCAGCGCTGGACGTCAGCACCGAGCGATTTCGGCTCGATGTCCAGTTTTATGGCGGCAACGACACGTTTCTGAATCATCGTGGAAACCAGAATTCCACCGGCGAAAGCAACTCGCTGACCAACGGAAGTAACCTGCAGATGCGGCGGCGGTTGGCGACGGCCGGTCAGATCGTCGTGGACTTTGCGAACACGTTTACCTGGCAATTTGCCGGTGCCAATACCAATTCCGCAACATCGCTGCTGGGTTTCAGCATTGTGCAGCCGTTACTGCGAAGCGGCGGTCGGGTCGTGGGGCTCGAACAGTTGACGCGAGCCGAACGGAATCTTCTGGGGAACCTGCGGGCATTTCAGCGTTATCGAAAAGGGTTCTATACGAACATGGCCATTGGCAGCCGCGGGACCGGTGGGACCCCTCGACGTAGTGGTGGGTTCTTTGGCGGCACAGGCCTGACTGGGTTCACCGGGCAGGGCTCGGGTGGATTCGGCGGAGTCGGTTCGGCGAGTGGATTTGGTGGTGGATTCTTCGGCAGTGGCGGCGCGGCCGGCGGAGGAGCCGGTGGTGGCGGCGCGGTCGCCGGAGTAGCCGGCGGTGGGGCCGGTAACGTCGGCGGATTCATCGGCTTGTTGCAGTCGCTGCAGCAGTTGAGGAACTCCCAGGACAACCTGGCACTCCAGGAACGGACTCTTGCATTGCTTAAGGCTCTTCAGGAAGCCGGTCAGATCGGAGTCGACCAGGTGTTGAGCTTCCAGCAGAGCATCGAAACCGGCAGGGCCGACATGCTCCAGAGCCAGAACGGTTTTCGGGGGCAGGTCGAGAACTTCGTGATGTCGAACTTCGGGTTGCCGCCAACCTTCGAGGTGGTGTTGGATGACTCGGCGATTGAACACTTCCAGTTCATCGATCGGAGAGTCACGGCGGTGGAAACGGCGGTGGCGGATCTTGTGGCATCGTTCGGGGCGGTTGAAGAACCGACCGCCGAGCAGTTGAGACGGACTGCCAGTCACTCCAGAAAGCTGCATGAGGACATCGCGGCGCTGGTGTCGCTGGTCAAAGGTGACCTGAAAGGCATGGACGCGAAGACGGCGAGACGGATCGAGGGAATGACCGATTTGGAGAAGACCCAGTTTGCCAAGGACCGAAAGGCGTTGACGGATGATCTCAAACGCCTCCAGGGAGAGAACAGCAAAACACGGCAGCAGTTGGATGCGGTTATCAAGCAGGTCGCCGGCAAATTGGACGCCGGGCAGAGGAAGGACATTGTGGGACGCTTGATTGCCGTGAATGCTTCATTGGCCAGTTCAGTCGGTGAATTGGGGCTGATTCAGGCCGGTGCACGGTTGGAGGCAGTGACGCTGGATAATCGGGTGACGCTCAATCCGGAGGACGCGCTGGAGATCGCACGTGCTTTTCGACTGGATTGGATGAACGCCAGGGCATCGTTGGTTGACGGTTGGCGATTGGTCGAGTTCAACGCGAATGCACTCGAGTCGGACCTGAGTATCGTCTTCAGCGGAGACATGAAGGGGGATCAGACGAATCCATTTGATCTCAGCGGGCCGAGGGGGACTCTGCGAGCCGGACTGCAGTTCGACGCTCCTTTGACGAGGTTGCTCGAGCGGAACAACTTCCGGCAGCAGTTGATCAATTACGAGCAGTCACGTCGTGGAATGATCGAGTACCAAGACCAAATGTACCAGAGCTTCCGACTGGCAATGAGAACGCTGGCCCAGCGGGAACAGAACCTGGAGATTCAGCGGCGGGCGGTCAAGATCGCGATTCGTCGAGTGGATCAAACTCGCCAGATGTTGACCAAGCCACCCGCACCGGGAGCACCGGCCCAACTGAGCCCGACCGCGACGCAGGACCTGCTTTCGGCATTGGCGGCGTTGCGCTCTTCGCAGAACAACTTCATGAGTGTCTGGCTGGCCTATTATTCCGGTCGGATGACCCTGATGCGCGATCTGGGCGTGATGCGATTGGACGAGAATGGGATTTGGATTGACGAGCCCCTGTCCGAGGCACTCGAAGAAGCTCGAAAACATCCGACGGCACTTCCGCCGATGGTTCCCGAAGCGTGGTTGCTAAAGGCCGGTGAAGGGTACGACGCGGCTCGATTGGTTCCGATTGAAGATGAGGACCAGGCGACGGGCTTTGGATTCGGCCTGCCGAAAAGCTTCCAGCCGGCGAAACTGTTCAAGAAGCCGGCTGTGCTCGACGATTGGTCGGAACGCGTTCGTGGCGTCTGGCCGGCGGCATGGCCCGGTGGGGTCGGGGCCGAGGGGACGCGCTCGAACGATGATCTGCCGGGTGGCGACGACTTGGGAGTCGAAACCCCTGGTGAACAGTTTGACCAAGCATCATCCCCTGGTACCAGGGACGGGTGGCTGCTCCAGGGTCGAGAATCCATAACCGGTGGCCCGGCGGGCGATACCCCTCGACGGACCGTCGTCGGATCTGGACGGACGAATTCCTATCGGTTTTCGGCAGAATCGATTTCAAAAAAGCGGACGTCGAACAATCCATCAAGAAGCGATGCGGTCAGCCCCCCCGACGCACGGCCCGCTCGGGTGATTGGTGGAGACGGCGGCAAAGTGTCCGAACGGGCTTACCCGGGTGCGGTCGTACCAAAAACGTCTTTCCGACCTGGTGCATCCGTTGATGTCGTCGTCCCCAAAAATTCGTTTCGGGCGACCGGGGTGACGGACCGGGATCGATCTCGACGGGTACGGCAACCTGCAGGGGAGGCGACTGAAGTGACTCCCCCGGACGTCGTGTCGTCAAAGAAGGCGGCGGACGACGCTATTCCAACCGCTGCAGGGTTCCTTCCGCCGCGCATTCGATGAGTTCGGGTTGCTGGAGATGTCGGCCAGCTAATTGGGATGACGCGACTTGTCGGAACGGAATCACACTTGTGCCTCTCAAAATCCGTTGCTTTTAGACGGGATTTGGAGACAATGGACCTCCGCTGAAGTGCCCGGTGTCAGTTTGTGGGATCTGGCCGAGACGGCCGGTGTTTTTCGAGCACTGAGTGACGCCGCGGTGTTTAAGATGTTGCGTGGCGCTAGGTTGGCGCCTTGATTCGTCGGCGGTGCTGACGAGTCGAAGTTCCTTTGGCTCAGCCCGACAAAGGCAGGAAACAGACATGGCGACGACAGAGACGACCGCGACACGATCAGGTCATAAACGAATGTCGGATGGCGGAAGCACGATGTTGCTTCTTGGATTGTTGATCTGCGGTTTGGCAGGGGCAGGCTGCGAGTTCATCGACTCGATCACCGGCGGCGAGGCGACCGCCTCGGATGACCAGAAGATGACGATCGCAGTTCAACGGGGAGTGATCCAGGTCAGTGTGACCGAAGACGGCGAAGTCGAGAGTGCCAAGCCCGTGATCCTGAAGTGCATGGTAGCCGGCGGAGCGCAGATTCTTGAAATCGTCCCCGACGGCACACGCATTGTGGAAAAAGGTGGCGTGAAGAAAGAGGAATCGGATGTCTTCGTGGGAGATCAAATCGTCAAACTGGACGACTCGAAGATCAAGGACGCGCTGGACCAGCAGAAGATCAAGGTCGGAAACGCCGAGACGGCGATGATCCAAGCCGACAAGGACCTGTCCTTGGCCAAGATCACGGTGAATGAATACGAGCAGGGGACGTTCATTCAGGAGCTGCAGGGACTGGATGCGGAAGTCACCATTGCGATGGAGAACCTCCGTGGTGCGGAGAATCAGTTCGATTATACCAAGAAGATGTTTCGCAAAGGGTTCGTCACGAAGCTTCAGCTCGAGGCGGACGAGTTTGCGGTCAAACGGTCGAATCTTGAGCTGGCGCAATCCGAGACGAAGCGGGTGGTCCTGGTGAAATTCACCAGGGTGAAGATGTTGGAGGATCTTCGGAGTGCCGTGAAGACCGCCACGCAGGGCGTCAAGCAGAGGCAAAGCGCGCTGGACCTTGAACTGCGGTTGTTGGAACGGATCACCAATCAGTTCAAGAACTGCGTGATCCTGGCACCGCAGCCGGGCATGGTGGTCTACCACAACGAACGAAGTCGCTGGGGACGGAGCCAGACCGCCCAGATTGAGGAAGGGGCGACCGTCCGTGAACACCAGGCGATCGTGAAGTTGCCCGATTTCACAAAGATGCAGGTGAAGGTCAACGTCCACGAGTCGAAGGTGCAGCAGGTGGCGGTTGGCGACCGGGCGTGGTTGACGATCCAGGGATACAAGACCGCCCTGAAGGGCGTGGTGATCGAGATCGCCAACCAGCCGGAAACGGCCAGCTGGTACCAGGCGAAGGTCAAGGAGTACGCGACAATTGTCAAGATCGACGAGATCCCGGCGGGAATGGTACCCGGCATGTCGGCCGAGGTGGTGATTGACGTCGAAGAACGCCAAGACGTATTGAAGCTTCCTGTCGAATCGGTGATCGAGATCGGCGGCGATTATTTCGCGTGGACGAGCGGGGCCGACGGTTACCAGAAGAAGAAACTGACGGTTGCCAAGAGCACAAAAGGTGACGAACGCGTGTTGAGCGACAGCAAGTTCATCGCGGTCGAAGACGGCGTTGAGGAACAAGAAAGGGTGGTCCTGAATCCTCGCGATGTGGTGCCCGAAGCGAAGGAATTGATTCTTGCCGATGAGCAGAAACAGGCAGAGCAGAGGAATCCCGCAACGATCGCTGATGCCAAGAGCGGCGCTCCGGGTGCCAGGCCCCCTCAAGGCGGAAGGAAAACGTCCGGTCGGAAGACGGCCGCAAAGAGCGGCGGTGGCGGCGCAGCGCAGAGTGGTTTGGGTCAAATGGCGCAGTTCGACAAGGACAAGGACGGAAAGATCTCCAAAGCCGAATCGGAAGGGACGTACCTGGCCAACTTTTTTGATCGGGTCGATGGAGACAAGGACGGATTTCTGACCGCCAGCGAGGTCGCCGCGATGCGGTCCCAAGGTAAGAAAAGCCGTGGGGGAAGTGGCGGAAGTGGTAAGAAGTCCGCCGAAGGCGGTGGCAGCCGCGCTCCATCATTTACCGGTGCGACGTTTCTGGAACGGTGGGACAAGGACTCAGACGGCAAGGTTTCCAAGGAGGAGATCTCCGAGCGGGCCAGGCCGAATTTTGACGCCAATGACTCCAACTCCGACGGGTTTCTCGACAAAGCCGAGCTCGACAAGATGGCTGATGCTCTCAGAGCTCGCTTCTCCGGAGCTGGCGGCGGCGGTGGCGGGGGCCAGTAGGTCGTGTTTCCTTGGGGTCGATCTCTGCAAATGGCACTCAAGAGCCTGCGGCTACACTTTTTGCGTAGCGTGCTGGCCGCCGTGGGGGTGCTGATTGGTGTGACGGCAGTGATCTGGTTGGTGGCCTTGGGTGAAGGGGTCAGCTATCAGGCGCAGCAGTTGATCAAGGAATACGGCGCTACGAACGTCATTATTCGGTCCAAAGCACCGGCAGTTGCGGCCGACACCGGCCGTGTGAAGATCTACGGTTTGACACGGCTCGACTTCGAGCGAATCACCGCCCGGGTCGCGGGACCGTCGTCCGATTACGTGATCAATACGATCGAACGCGCAGTTCCGATGCGCGAGGTCGCGATGGAACTGCGGTACTTCGACCGGACCTGTGATACCCAACTCCTGGGTGTCATGAAGGACTATCAGAATATCAACCATCTCGAGATGTCGATCGGGAGGTTTCTGTCACGCGGAGATTCGGAAACCAAGAGCAACGTGGCAGTCTTGGCCTACGGGACGTCACGAGATCTGTTCCCGTACGAAAATCCGATTGGCAAGACGGTTCGGGTCGACCAGGATTTCTACCGCGTCGTGGGCGTCGTGGGTAAGAAGCAGGATGCGGCGGCTATTGGTGGCAGCATTTCCGGGCGAAGTTACGACAAAGATGTCTACATTCCACTGAGCACGTTCCGCGCTCGGATCGGTGACCAGGTGCCGATTTCGATGGAGTCGTTCGAGAGCGAATTGATCGAGATCAACCAGATTACGGTCACCGTGAAAAGCGTGGAGCGGGTTCCTGAGACGGCCGATCTGATCCGGGTTCTGCTGAGCGACCTCCACGACAAGGACAACCCGGATTATGCCGTCACGGTTCCGATGGAACTTCTCGAGCAGGCCGAGACGACTCGAATGATGTTCAACATCCTGTTGGTGGTGATCGCCGGAATCTCGTTGCTGGTCGGTGGCATTGGCATCATGAACATCATGTTGGCGACAGTGACCGAACGAACGCGAGAGATCGGGATCCGGCGTGCGCTGGGAGCTACACAGGCGGATATCCGGACGCAATTTCTCAGCGAAGCGACCGTGCTGACCGGGATCGGCGGGATGCTGGGCATCGCGTGCGGATTCATGTGTTACCCCGTCGTCGACCTGGTCATGAGCCAGTTGGAGGGTTGGGCTCCCCAGTTCTGGGAGGGGCTTTCGCCGGCGGTACAGAATATCGAGCCCCGCGTCGAGACCTGGTCGGTGGTGGCCGCTTTTATCATCTCGGTGACCGTCGGTATCGTATTCGGCGTGTTCCCAGCCCGTCAGGCCGCCATGTTGGATCCGATCGAGGCTCTGCGGCACGAGTAGTTGGCGGCGTGCCCGTCGTGTCAGGTCGATGTGTCGGCGAACCGCAGTGCCGCAAGATGATGCAGGTCGCGACCCGGTGATCCGTCGACCAGCCAGTTGGCGATTGCCTCGCCTGTCACCGGCGCCAACAGGACTCCCTTGGTGAAGTGGCCGGCGGCAAGGAACACGTTGTCGGTTCCGGGAATGCGATCGACGATCGGCATTTCGTCAGGTGTGTGCGGGCGTAATCCCACCCAGGTTCTGGTGGCTTCGACGTGGGCCAGGGCCGGCAGCATTCTTCCAACCGACTCCGCCAGTTGGCGACGACCGTCTTCGGTCGGCTCGAGGTCCGGCCCGACGAATTCCTGGGTGCCACCGGCCACGACGCGGCCATCGGGAAGCTGGCGAACCATGGTTTCGCCCAGTATGCACGTTTGCATCGTCAACTGTTGAGGGTCAGTTGCTATGGCCTGTCCCTTGGCCGGCTGGATCGGCAGAGGGCATCCGAACTGGGCGGACACCTTTCCGGCGGACCATCCGGTCGTTAGTACGACCTGGCCGACCGAAATGCGAGATCGGCCGCAGGCGACGTCCACCAGGCGGCCGCCCGTCACGGTGAACCCGGTGACCGGGGTGTGCGTGAGCAGTCGGACTCCTCGGTCAAGCAGGTCCGTTGCCAACGCGATCGCGGTCCGCAACGGATGAAACGTGGCGTCGTCGGGGCAGAACAACCCCTCAACGACCGACGTGGATAACGCCGGCTCACAGTCGGCCAGGGCGGTTCCCATGAGCGCCTCGCAACGGTTGCCGCGTTGGTTTTCAGAGTCGGCATATGTGACCAGATCACCCGGCCACTCACCGTCTATCCGAAGGCTTCCACTGCGGACAAAATCAACTCCGGTGGCGGCCAGTGGTCCGTCATCGGTAAACAGTTCGGAATAGCTTTCCCGCGCTTCAATTGCCCAGTCGCGGAACAGCGGTAAGTGGTCGTGGCGAGTCTGCCCGGCAAAAAGGCCGCCTGTGTTGTGACCCGAAGCTCCTTGCGAAAGTCCAGCGGTGTCCACGACGGTGATGGAACCGCGATATCGACGCCGCAGTTGCCATGCGGTAAACAGGCCGACAAGCCCGGCACCCACGATCAGCACATCAGTGGTGTTCGGCAGGGCTGTGTCGGAGGGATGTTCGAGGAGCCTTCGCTGGTCAGGGGTGAGGTCGGACAGCCAGATTGATTCGACCTTCACGGCTGTGGTGTCTCCGTGTCCACTGGCGGCGATCGGGTCGAGGAAACCACACAATCCGGCAGGTGGGTGCGAATTCGGTCGGTTGCGGCTTTCGAGAGAGTTCCGGGTAGAACGAGTGTTCGTAGTCTTCTGAGTCCGTGAAGGTAACGGAGATCGCCATCAGAGATGTCGGTACCTCCGAGATCGAGGTGTTCGAGTTGGTCGAGTTGTCGAAGCAGAGCCAGGTGAGGTTGAGTCAGTGTCCGGCGGCCGAAGTCGGCCGAGATGACGTGCCCGTCTGCTCCAATCGTCAGTTCGGTGCCAGGAGTTTCCCCGAGTGAAACAGCGGCATTCTGTTGTGCGACTGTTGGGTTGGTTCGTCCCCAGTTCGACACGGTGTCGTAGGTGGAAGTGATGGCACCCCATGCCCCGAAGACGGCAAGCACCAGTAACAGGCCCAGAACAGCGTGTTCCCACCAGCGATTGCGGTACTCGGCGCCGATGTCGGCAGCCCGTGAACTGAGCACCCACAGGCCCCCGGCTATCAGGGGCAGCAGGACCACCTGGAGAGCATTGACGACCAGGGTCAGGGCCACGAAATCGGGCATGCCGGGCAGCGTCCAGATGATCGGGGAAATCAGGCACCAGGTAGCTACGGCCTGGTACAGCCGTGTGCGACGAAAGTCGGTTCCGGCCAGGTTTGCCTTCGGGTCACAGATTCGCATCCACGAGTGGCTGGCGAGCATGCCCAGCCCCAGGGCATGACCGACGAGCGAGGTGAAGACGGCAGCGAAGATGCCGGTATAAAAGACCAGTTCGCCCATCCTTCCCAAGCGAGTTCCCAGCAACCATGGAAGGTCGTCCATCGTGTCTACGGTCCCGCCGACGGGGTGGAGAGTCTCGGCGGCGAGTGTCCAGATCGAGAGATCGAGTACCAGCATGACCGCCATGGCGAGCAGGAAGTCGTAGAACTGCAGTTTCCTGAAACCCGGCCCTCGCCACCCCTTGCTGTCGAGAAAATATGGGTAGACCAGGTTCATCAACGAGCCACCCACCGCACCGATCATGCCCATTGCGACCAGCAGCGGCGCATATTGTCCGGCCTGTTCGGGCATCGTCCATGACACCAACCCACTGGCGATGCCGCTGGGACTCGGGCCGACCATCAACGCGGTCCCGAGAAAAGCGATCGAGAGCAGGATCAACAGAATCTTGAAAAGGAGTTCGATCCGTTGGAATGCGGGACGAAAAACAAGCAACAGTGCCACGCCGCTCCAGGCAATTGCCCAGCCCATGATGCTGCCGACCCCGGTAGCGTTTCGACAGGCCTCGCCGATGCCCCTGGTCATGTACGCGCCGTAGAGATGCCCCAGCAGGACCGTTGCCAACAGCAGCAGCGGAGCGTAGGCCGGATGGAGGCGGAAGAGTCCGTCCAGTAGGTGTTCGCCGCGGGGGTTGCACAAATGGTAACGGGCAATGACCGAAACCATGACCCACCGCATCCCGACGGCCAACACCAGGACCCACATCAACGAGTAGCCGAAATCGGCACCGGCGGTTGCCATCTCCACGATGTCACCGGCGCCGAGCCATGTCAGGACGACCACCAGCCCGGGACCGAACGAGCGAAGGTACTCGAAGAAGGTCTGCGGAATCGGCGTGGCATCGGGGGGGGGTGGAGCAATCACGATGACAGGCGAGCCTTGGGACGAAAGTCAGGAGTCGGCACGTGTTCGTCGAGCGGGAAGATGGGCCGTGGGCACCGTGAAAACGGCAGCGAGTGAAGATTGGCGCTGGTGGAGCCGGGAACGTCGACGGTCACAATCGCAGTGGCAATCGCCTCGTAGTGCGTACGAAAACCGTTGGGGGACTTGGCGACCACGACATCGTAGTCGGTGGGATCAAGTCCGTGGGCGGTGAAGACAGCGCGGCCGACCACGTAGACGCTTCGCTCGGTCACCAATGTGTCGACATGGCCATTGTCCGTGGCGATCCGCAACACGACAGTGGTTCCGGCGGTCTCGGGTTTGCCCGATTCATAAGTGAAGTGACCGTCGTGGATGCTAAGGACGCGGGCGGTGACCGACAGCGGATCGAAACGGCCCGGATCCCGGGTGCCTCCCAGGGGCACATCGACGGAGTCACCGACGCCGGCTTCGGCCGCGATTCGTGCGGCCGGAGCGTCGACGACGCTCAACAATGCCGTTCCCGAAAATGACGACGAAACATCCGCGGATTGTCCGAGCAGTCCTGCCAGAATCGCGTTGCTGTCGCCGGAAGCACCGCTGGCCGTCGCATCTGCTGCGTCGGAAAAGACCGTGAGGCCTTCGGTGTTGTTGGCCGTGGAGATCGCGGTCTCCAGTGACACCAGTTGTGCTTCGAGTCGCTGACGTTGGTCCCAGAGGAACCTGGCGATCTGTCCGGCGGCCTGGTCGGCTGCAGGCTGGTCGTCGTCGGTAGTGATCTCCACCCACGATCTGAGTCCTGGAACATCGGTGAAAGGGTTTCCGATCAGGACTCCGGCGGCCAGTCCGGCCCCGGAGTTCTCGATGTCCTGGCACATCCGGATCGCATCGCCAAACAATCCGCTGGCGGTCAGAAGTTCGTCACCCCGAACCAGCATCGGTAACGGGATTCGAGCATTGGTGGGGGTGACGTCTTTGCGAATCAACCGAAGCAGTGCACCGGCCGAACGGCGACCTGTTTCGTACTGATCAGTGTGGGGATAGGTGTGAAATGGAACGAAAAGCTCAGCGTGCTCTTGCATGCGTTCGGTAAAGATGGCGTGGAGGTCCAGCGAGACGACCACCGGGACCGTTTCGCCGAGAATCTGGCGGGCACGGGACAGGACCCGCCCCTCGGGATCGCCTTCCTGCTCGCCGGCCATGGCTCCATGAAGACAGAAATAGACAGCGTCAATATCGGAATGCCGGTTGATCGTTTCGATGAATTCGTCGATGAGCCGGTCGAGATCGGTTTCTCGAATGGGCCCGCCCGATACGGCCCAGGCTGCCATTCCACCAATCGGCAGGACATCCTCCTCGGCGTCGGCGAACACATCGAGTGCTCCGGCGATCTCGGTGTCGGTTCCACGGCGTGCAGACAGCAGGTCGTCACCGTGTGCCTGGTGGAAGTCCTCGTAGAGGGTCAATCGCGGATTGAACACCGAGGTTTCTTGTTTCAGTTCGGCTACGAGAATACGAACGGGCATGCGAGGAAACCTGTCGCAGCAAATGACCGGAGCGGGTCATTGTACCGTCGCCGTCGCGGACTCGCAGCTAGGACGCCGTTGCGGGTCGGCGGTTCTGGGCTCGACGGATCCGTTGCAGCCAGCGAACCGCCTCGGTGACCAACGGGTCTCTGCGGCCTGCGCGATCGACACGGCCTTTGAGTACCTCGGTCATCTTTTGTTGAGCCGCATCATAGTCTCGCTGGAGATGCAGAAGTTGGCCCTCGAAGTAGGTCACCAGCAGTTCGTCACTGATCTGGTTGCGATAGCGGTTGAGTTGTTGTTCGGCCAAACCGGTCGATCCGGCCTGCAATGGAAGAGTGATGGCGGCCTGGATCAACGGCCAGCGGTCGGCGTCGGCTCGACCGTTGATAGATTCGGAATCGAGTGCGGTGGCCAGTATCTGGCAGGCTGAAGTCAGTTTGTGGTTGGTGGCGAGGTAACGGGCGTGTTGGGCGATCAGGGCGATCCGGCCAGGAAATCGGCTGCGAAGCTTTCTGAAGGTGGCGTCGTGTGACCGGGCCGAGGCGGTGGTGGCCAGCGTGGCCGCGTACAACTCGGCCGACACGGGGTCGTCGGGGCTGCGAAGGTGAAGTCGATGGCCACGACGGATCGACTCGTCTTGTTTGCCGACGGCCATCAGCAGGCGGACCTCTCGACGTTCCAGCTCAACACTGTCGGGGTTTCGCTTGCGGATCAGGCGGACCAGCCTTAGCGCAGCTGGGGCCTGATCATATTCGACCGCGAAATCAAGCAGTTCGGGATGGAATTCGGGGATGTCGGCCGACAGTGTCAGAGCCGTTTCGAGCGAGCGTGCGGAACGATTGCGATGGGCGGCGGCCGCTTCGTGACGGGCGTCGGCTGCCAGTCGCACCGCCAGGGCCTCGTAGGCATAGACGCAGGTCAGTCGGACGAGTGGGTCCGAGGGATGGTCGAGTTCCAGTGCAATGAGCTTGTCGGCGGATGTGAGGTTGAGCGCGAAGAGTTGAAGTCGCAGCAGGCAGGCACGGATCCGCGGTTGATCGGAGTGCTCGAGTGCGGTTTCGAATTCGCCGCGGGCGGCGTCGAGCTCATCAAGTTGAAGAAGGGCGACTCCACGCAGGTAGTGAATGTCGCTCGAACCTGAGAGTCCTGCCAGAGCGTCGAGAGCCTGTGCGGCGTCGGAACGTTGCAGGTGATCCCGGGCCGATTGAAGTTGTGAAGTCGGGCCCTGAGATCCGCAACCGGCCAGGAGTCCGAGGATGAGGACTGTTCGACGCACGATTCAGAATCCCCCCCCGGTGACTTCCTTGCCTTCGATTGTTGAGATGGCTTCGTAGAGACCCTGGTCGATCGACTCGTTGATGAAGCGGACCGATCCGTCTCCGAGAAGGAAATGTGTGCCACCGACGTGTGCGGACTGGAATGAGTACAACGGTCGTTCATCGGGCGAACGCCCCAGTTGCCTGGGAAGAGGATTCATGGGGAACGGTATGCCGACGGCTCCGGTTGAGTCGGGGCAGTCGGGAAGCCGTACGTCGGCGGTGACGGCATACGGGCCGGCGACCCAACAGGAGTTAGGGACTCCGATTCCGCCGGTGGGCGCAAAATAGGAGACCGCTGCCATGGCCCAGGGAAATTCGACGGGTAAGACCGGCGTTTGGCCCGAGGGACCCTCGTACGTCAGCCTGCTGCCGGTCTTTTCACCGATGAAGAGTGTCTGTGAGGTCCCGTCCCGGACATCTGCGACTCGACATCTGCTGTTGTAGCCAAAGGGGCCGCGACTGCGGGCTGGCCATTGGGCCCAGAAATGCAGCAGGCCGCGGGGGCAGTTGGCTGCCGCGGTGTTGGGCAACGCACTGATGCGGTCGGATCCGTGGTTGAATGAGTAGTCGGTCGGGGAACCAGCCATCCAGTGCGACGCAGTTCCGGAACCGTCGCCTCCGCCGATTGCCGTTCCCGAGCGAGTGACAGAGGGACAAATCAGGAGCGGAATGGGTGTCTGGTTAAGCGGCCACATGCTGTGATCCGAGGGGTCGACGAGACTCGAGATCCATGTCTTGTCGAAATCGAATGACTCGAAGAGAGGTCGCTGGTCGATATACGGCAACAACAGGTGGTAGCCGGTCCAGTGACTACGGTATTGAAGTCCACCACCGGATGTGGGGGCTGGTGGGTTTTCGTCTTCCTGGCGGACAAAGCTGGGTGGAAACAGGCCATGGACGGAGTGATAGTTGTGCAGGGCCAGGCCGAGTTGTTTGAGCTGACTTCTGCACTGCAAGGCCCGGGCGCGGCCGCGGACCTGCTGCACCGCGGGCAGCAACAACGCGAAGAGGATCGCGATCACCGCGATCACCACCAGCAACTCGATCAGCGTGAATGCCGGTCGACGACGACTGCCCATGGGGATTGACTCGTTGAAACAGCCGGTGCGGGACGGCCGGTTCCCGCAGTGGGACGCAAGGTGCGAAACGAGTGTCACTCAGTGAGAAACATGCGGTCAACCCCGTAGCCGGCCTCAGGCATCCCGCAAGATCCGCTGTCGAATTGTAGGTCAAGTTCCACGATGAGGGAAAAGGAAAATCCACTGCGGAGATGTGAGGATGAAAACCGCCGCGGGAGAATCTGTTGGTGGCGAAGGCGGACTGGTCCGGCTGCGACGGATGTGCGGACCGAACGATGTGGAGTTCAGGTGCTGACCGACTCGAACTGGACCACGTCGTTTCGCTGTTTGCGTGCAAAGAACGCGTCAACCTGCAGGTGACTGCCGAGTGAATGCACACGTTCTACAGCCGTCGACATGTCTGCTCGCTGTTGTGATTCGAGCTGCAATGAGGAGATCTTGAGTCTGTGGCTGTAGAAGGCGCAGTCCTGGTGTGCGATCAGCACAACGCGCTTGAGTGCGTGGGCGTCGATCAGGAATCGAAGTTGCGCCGAGACGCCTTCTTCCTCTCGATACAGCGAAAAATGCCTCGCCAGACATGCGGCTCCGCCGGGAATCGCCAAACGGTCGTAACGCGGCAGGCTCAGCGCATTGCGCATCAAGTCGTCACATTGCTCGCCAAACCGTCCGTCACTGCAATAAACGGCAGCCGCGTGGATCCGGCCGGAATCGAATGCAACCGGACTCTGAAAAACACCATCCGAATGAGTACTCATGGGAAAATCCTGAACCTGTCGAAAATCGGTTGGTCGGTCAGGCGACAAGCCCGTGCCGTTGCAGGAGTTGTACGTCATCAAGAACCACTTCAGCGATAGCATCGGCGCACAGTCGCCCGTTGTCGAGCACGATTATGCGGTCGGTCAACTCGCGAACCAGCGCCAGGTCGTGCGTGGCCAGAATGAGCGTTCCCGGAAAACCCGTGAGGATTTCGGCCAGTTGGCGACGACCGCGTGGGTCGAGATTGGCGAATGGTTCGTCCAGGGCGAGGCAGCCGGGACGACAGGCCAGAACGCCCGCCAGGCAGGCCCGTTTGCGTTCGCCGAGCGAGAGCCTGGCCGTGTCGCGTTCGGCGAACGCTTCGAGATTGACGTCTGCCAGGGCCTGATCGACGCGGGCCTGGATTTCGGTGTCATCCAGATTCAGGTGCAGGGGCCCGAAGGCGACGTCACGGCCGACCGTGGCCCCGAAGAGTTGGTCGGTGGGGTTCTGGAACAGCACCCCGACGCGACGCCGAATTTCCGCGGCGTGTTCTGGGGTCGCCGGAAGTCCGTCGATGGTGACCGCGGTGCGATGATCATCGGATGGGAGCGGCAACGGTTCGGGAAGCAGGGCGTTGAGGTGCAACAGCAGTGTCGACTTGCCGGCCCCGCTGGGGCCCAGAAGTGCCACCCGTTCGGCCGGCGCAATCCGGAAAGTGATGTCGTGGAGCACATCCGGTCCACCAACGTAACCGAACGTCAGATTCTGAACATCGACGGCGACGGCGGACGTCATCGCGGTGGGCCTGTGGGCGAGGTGGTGTGAACAGACGGTGAGGTGGGTCAGGGCCACGGCCGGAGATGGCCATCCCAACCGCGTGCGAGCATGGCGCGGTGGATCCTGTGACCGCGATCAAGCGAACGGATGACCAGCGTGCCGATCAACCCGACGGCTGCCAGCCAGTCGAAAATCCGACTGGGACGGCCGAACCGCCGCGCTCGACGAGCTGTTCGCAGTCGCTCGATTTCTTCCCACAATACGAAAAGGTAACGGTGCATCATCGCCAGACAGGCGACCACCACAGCGGGGACACGCAATCCGCGCATCGTTAGCAGCAGGTTGTCGAACGGAAGTACGTGGATCAGCCAGAGACCGGATAAGAAGGAAATGACTCCGCGGAGGAGCACCGTTGCTGAGATCTGCAGCCAGGTTGAGGTGAAGCCCTGAGAGAGCGGAATCGAGAGTGCAATAAGCGACATGATCGGCAGGAACAGGCCAAGACGGCGGCAGAGCACAGCCAGTCGAACACCGGCACACGCCAGGGCGGCCAGGGTCACCGCCAGTAAGGCACCGGCTGCTGGCCACGCTTCCCAGGAGATCGAGCATGCCAGCAGAACGATGGTCACGCTGGAAATGAGTTTGACGATCGCACCGGGCTCGAGTCGGGCGGCGCAAAATGGGGCGGAATCAGTCACGGGCGCCCTCGGTGGCGGCGGCGGATGGGCGGTGAAGAGGACGGCCAAGGACAATGGCGATGACAAAGACGATGGTCGAGCCGAGAAGTCCGGAGATTACGACGCTCCAGTACTCCCAGCCGTCCGTGGACAACACCGCGGTGTAGTTGTCGAACAGGGACGGAGAGCCGGACTGGGTCGTCGACAGGTGGCTTTCTGCGAGAACCACTTCCAGGCCATCGGGCGACGAAGATGCGAGTGGAGCCAGCAGAACCGTGGCAAGCAGTGCTACGCAGAAGCCGGCCGCGATGGAATTCCGCCAGGGTCGGGATGTGGTTGTCGGCGGGTTGTAGAGGAGTTCCGGGCGACGGATGGCGACGTGACGAATGATCCCCCCCGAGATCAGGCTCTCGCCGATTCCGATCAGCGCGTGGAAGAGCATCATCAGGGCAAGAAAGTGAAGGAAACGGAACTCGGGATTGGCGGCGTGTGAGACGGCGAATTCGATGGAACACAGCACCGCTGCAGCCATCACGGTGACCCAACCGGAAATGACCACACCGATCACCCGAGAACGGACGGTGTCGCCGGCCAGCCGTGCAACGGCCGATTGGATCGCATACCCCCCAAGCGATCCGATGACTGCCATGTGGAATACGTTGGGGCCGAGGGCCAGCAGGCCACCATCGTTGAAGAGGAACTTCTGGACGAACAGCACGAGGGTCAGAGCCAGGCACCCGGCCCAGGGGCCCAGCAGGCGGGCGGCCAGCACCCCGCCGACCAGGTGTCCCGACGTGCCGGCAAGCACGGGAAAATTGACCATCTGCCCGGCGAAGACCATTGCCGCGACCATCCCGGTCATGGGGACAGTGCGGTCGGCCAGCGAGTCCTTCAGGCGGTGAACGCTGTAGGCCACAGCGACCAACGAGATGCCGCCCGTCACAAGGCAAACCGGAGTGTCGAGCAGTCCGTCGGGAATATGCATCAGGACGGAGCCGCTTGGTGAGGCGGAAGACGAAAAATTGGGAGCAGTTGAGGTGGCCGAGTCGCCGTGAAGGCCGTCGGCCGATAGAATCCCCAATCTAGTTAGCGAAGAACCCCTTTGCAATCTGCGACACTCGTCGTGGAGAGTCACGATGAGCCGTCTGTTTTCCGACTGGGACCGCTGGGTTGGGCTCCGTTTGCAATCCGAAATCCTGGACATGCTGGAGGGCAGCGGGGACCAGGAGCTGGGACTGCAGCAGCGTCTACGAAAGCGTTTTGACGCCGACCTGGTGCGGACGGCGTTTCAACTCCGTGATGCCCGTTCAAGAGCCAGGAGCCGTTTCGGACAATCCGGTGACCTGTGGTTCGATCGGGTGGGGCTGGAACAGGCCAGCAGCGAGGCGGTTGCTCGTCACAAGGCATCTCGTTTCGAGGGGCTGACCTGGGACTTGTGCTGTGGCGTCGGGGGGGATGCGATGGCTTTGGGACGGGGCGGACAGGTGATTGCCGTCGACCGTGACCCCGCCAGAGCGTTGTGCTGTCGTTGGAACGTCGAGGCCACCGGTGTCGGAGACCGGGTGGCGGTGGTGGCAGCCGACATTCATCGGCTCGGACGATTACGAGGACTGGTGCACATCGATCCCGACCAGCGACGCGACGGGGCGAAGCGATCTCACCGGATCGAAGATTCCGAGCCGGGGCGAGAATATCTCGAAAACCTGGTGGCAAGTTCCGAGGGGGGGGCGATCAAGCTCAGCCCGGCGTCGAATTTCCTCGGGAAGTTCCCGGGATGCGAAGTCGAACTGGTCAGCCTCGGCAGGGAATGCAAGCAGGCGGTTGTGTGGTTCGGGGGCTTGGCCGGAACCCTTCCACCGGGTCAACCGCATCTCTTCCGCGCCACGGCGTTGCCGTCAAACGAAACTCTGGAAGGCCACCCGCTGGCGTCTCCATTCCGGATGGAGGATCCCGGGGAATACCTGTTTGATCCCGATCCGGCTGTGGTGCGATCGGGTTTGGTTGATCGCCTGGCCGAACGGTGCGACGCCTGGCGGCTGGACGATCGCGAGGAATACCTCTCCGGAAACTCGTTGCCCGAGACGGCTCTTGCCCAGGCATTCCGCATTGATGTAGTCACGGCGAACAAACCGCGTCCGATCCGTGAAGCCGCTCGGGCGTTGGGATTTGGTCCGGTGGAGATCAAGTGCCGACATGTTCCCGTCGACGCCGCGGCGATGCGGCGGAAACTGAAGCTCGATGGAGATCGTCCGGGGGTTGTGATCGTGGCGCGGATCAACGGCCGAACACGTGCGGTGATCGCTCACCGAGTAGAATCCCATTCGTCGTCGCCGACGCGTGACGGTTAGACCGCCGGCGGTGGCGGGCACGCTGCCGGAACGATGCCGGTTGGCCGTTTACTCGGTTTCCCGTGGCTCGGCAAACGCAAATTGAAGCCCGGGGACCGGAATGAGCTGAGTGGGCGTGCTGCCGCGCTGGTTGCGGTACGGGATAGCGTAGGGTTGGATGCGACCGGTCGAGAGTTCAGCGACGTAGATATAACTGGGGGCATACTGTGCGCCACCTCGACCGGATGGTTGGGCCAGGCCGCTGATCATTGCGTAGCGGGCCGGCTTGTTGGGGTCGACACCGAAGTCCTGGGCAATCGATCGCGAGTAGATCCACATGTACTGGTTGGCGTTGCGACTGAGTGCAAAGCCACGGATCTGCCCGGTGAGGAAGTCGAGTACGAAGACCGCTTCGGAAGTGGGGCCGGTCATGGCCGAGGTCACGGCAAATTTGTCGTTTCGATCACTGGTGAAAGCGGCCGCGGACTGATGGGGCCAGGCCCAGCTCAAACCACCGCCGATGATGACTCCCAGAACGAGCCAGCCCAAACGGGATCCGAGAGGTTTCAGCAGGCGATTTGCCATCGTCTTCACTCCTGATCTCGACAGACGGTCATCAGCCGGCTGTAACAACGCCGCATCCGTCACAGCCGCAGTCATGCAGCGCGAGTCTAACCGGTATGGTGATTGGCGGCCAGATCAGGTTGGTCGGGGCATTCGTTGTAATCGGTCGACCCGAGTTGTAGTCTCTTGGGCGATCGACACAACCACGAGCCGCCGCGGCGGGCTCAGCAAATAGGGGTGGACCACGATGGAGACGACAAATGGGGTCCTGGGCCGCAAATTGAGGATGGGCCTGGTGGGTGGAGGCCACGGGGCGTTCATTGGTCGCGTGCACGCGACCGCCGCGGTTCTCGATAATCGTGCCACGCTGGTTGCCGGGGCGCTGTCATCAGATCCGGAACGCGCCAAGGCGTCAGCCCCCTCCTACGACATCGCGCCCGACCGGGCGTACGGGTCCTACCAGGAACTGGTTGACGGCGAGGTGGCTCGAGGCGACGACGAACGAGTGGATTTCATCAGTATCGCGACGCCGAACCACACGCACTTCGAAATTGCTCACCTGGCTCTCCAGGCCGGGTTCAACGTCATTTGTGACAAGCCCATGACGTTCGATATGGACCAGGCCGATGCACTGCGCAAGGCGGTCGAGGAGTCAGGGGCGGTGTTCGCCGTGACGCACAATTACACCGGTTATCCGATGGTGCGGCAGGCTCGGGAGATGATTGCCGCGAATGAACTCGGCGAAATCCAGGCCATTCGAGCTCAGTACCTGCAGGGTTGGTTGCGGACACGAATAGAACTTGAAGGGCAGAAACAGTCGGAATGGCGAACCGACCCCGCACGGTCGGGTGCTGCAGGGTCTTTCGGGGATATCGGAACGCACACATTCAACCTGGCCCGTTACATGACCGGATTGATGCCCGAGTCAGTCATCGCGGATCTCCGGATTTTCGCCGAGGGCCGCGAGTTGGACGATTACGGGCACGCGGTGATCCGCTTCGACAACGGGGCGATCGGTACGGTCACCGTCAGCCAGATCTCGCATGGTCGCGAGAACGACCTGCGGATTGAGATCGACGGAACCGAGGGGTCACTGTCATGGTCACAGGAGGAGCCGAACAAGATGATGGTCCGCCACAACGGGCGGCCTCACCAGCTCTACACTCGTGATCCGAATGCCGCTCACATGAACCAGGCGGGTGCGGCTGCGTGCCGGCTGCCATCGGGACACCCGGAAGCATTCCTGGAAGCGTTTGCCAACGTGTATCGGTCGGCGTACGACGCCATCGTGGAACGAGTGACCGGGGGCACCTTTGAGTCGAGAGATACGGTCTACCCGAATGTCTACGATGGAGCCGAAGGGATGTTCTTTATCCAGCAGTGTGTGGCAAGCAGTGCCCAGGGCGGAGAATCACTACCGCTATCCTACAATGGGGCTCGCCGATAACGGGTCCGGGAGATCGGTATGATGCGATGGCCGTTGCACTATCAGATTCTGGTGGCGACTGTCGCCGGCGCGGTGATCGGCTTGGCCGCCAATCCCGGTGCCGCGTTGCTTCAGGATGGCCGCTACCGGCGGGGCACTGAAGGCGGCCTCGAGGAATTCGACGACGGGGTGCCCGGTACTCGGCTGCTGACGGTCTCGGAGAAGTCCGACACGCGGCTTGAGACAGCCCGCGAGGGTGTCGTCAGCGAACGGAGTGTGCGATTCCGCTTCGAATCCGACGGGGTGGAAGCGGTCTATTCGCGAACCTATGCGGTCGGCGAAAGACGGTTGGCGATGATGTCGCGGATGACCCTCGGAGAGGGTTCGGAAGTGAAGGAGAAGCACCCGTGGCTCGCCCGGGCGTTCGAGAGATACGAGCGGAGTGCCGGTCGGTGGGTGGACGAAATCTCCCGGTGGATCGGCTCGTTGTTCCTGAGGTTGCTGAAGATGGTCACCGTTCCGTTGATCGCCACGTCGCTTATTTCGGCGGTAGCGGGGCTCGGCGGCCGTGGCCGTTTGAAAGGGCTGTTCGGAACGACACTGGTGTATTACCTCTCAACCAGCCTGTTGGCTATCACGACCGGGCTGATTCTGGTCAACCTGATCGCGCCGGGTGTGGGTGCCGAATTGCCGGGGTCAGGTGGAGCGGTTGGCGGCGAGGGTGAGTCGTTGGGCGGAATCTTCGACGGGCTTGTCTCAAAGTTGATTCCCACCAATCCGTTGGGGGCGGTGGCCAATGGCGAATTCCTGTCGATCATCTCCTTCAGCATCCTCTTCGGTGTGTTTCTGGGCCGAGTGCAGGGGAGTGTCGGACGCACCGTCGTGGCGTTCTTCAATGAAGCGTTCGAGGTGATGATGGCGATGACCCAGTGGGTCATCCGGTTGGCGCCCATCGGCGTCGCCGCCTTCATGTTGTCCGCGACGGTTTCGCAGGGAATCGACGTGTTTTCGACCTTGGGTTGGTACATGTTGACAGTGTTCCTGGCCCTGGTGGTTCACGCGGTCATCATCCTGCCTGCGATCCTGAAGTTCGTGGCCAAACGCGACCCGTGGGACTACGCGCAGGCACTCGCACCAGCCCTGTTGACCGCCTTCTCGACCGCGTCGTCAAACGGCACGCTGCCGTTGACCATGTCATCGGTAGAAGAGCGTGCCGGTTTGCCGCGTCGTGTGGGAGCCTTCGTTTTGCCACTGGGGGCCACGATCAACATGGATGGAACCGCGCTCTACGAAGTGGTCGCCGTGCTGTTCATCGCCCAGGCCACCACGGATGTTCAGTTGGGATTCGATGACCAGGTGTTGGTGGCCGTGACAGCGCTGTTGGCCAGTGTAGGAGCAGCTGGAATTCCTCACGCCGGCTTGGTGATGATGGCGATCGTGCTGCAGGCCGTCGGATTGCCACTGGAATCCCAGGGTCTGATCCTGGCCGTCGATCGCGTGTTGGACATGTGTCGTACCTCGGTCAACGTCTGGAGCGACGCGTGCGGTTGTGCGGTTGTCGCACGTTTTGAGGACGCGGAACCGTCCGAATCGGTTTGACGACTTCAACCGTCGTGGCCGCCAAAGCCCGAACAATCGGTTTCGTGCAGGTAGTGCTGCCCTGACGTATCGGGATCGACCGATGAACTCAAAGCAATACCGGTGCAGGAACCGGTTGTGGGGCCATCGTTTGCGAAGCAAGGGGTCGATGGCTCCGCGGGGAGGATTCCGATGTACGCGGCGGACGAAGCTTCCGCCGATCTCGTTGCGGGCTACCGTGATTGGGTTGCGCAATTGTGCCACAGATTCAGCCGGTCGACCGGCTGGACGGTTCGCCTGGTGAGCGGAACTCACCAGGGGGTCGAAAGCATAGCGGCGTCCGGGTCCTGCGAAGATCCCGGCCGCCGGGTAGGAGTCATTGAACTGCTGCTGCCGTCCTCCGTGGACGACGAAACCCGTCGCCGCGCCCGTTCCGCCACACGCTTGCTGGTGGAGATGATCCAGCAGGTGGGTGGGTCGTGGCGGGACTGCCAGAGACAAAGAGCGCAGGTGTTGACCTTGGCCGAAATGGGCCGAGCGATGGCGTCAGCGACCAACGGCCGCGATGCGATGCAGGTGCTGACGGAGGGCGCGTTGCAACTGGCCGATGTCGAGAATGTGAGCGTCCACCTTGTTGATGTGGAACAGCAGTTGTTGGTTCTGAGAGCTGAGGCGTTCGCGGACGCGACATCGACAGTTCAGGACTCCTCGGACAGGCCAGTCGCCGCGTCGCGATGGGACAGCGAAGCGTTGGTCGAAGGCCACGTTGTCATAGACGGTCGCGGCGAGAAGCACGGTGGCGTTCCCGTTTGGTTGCCCGGGCGAACGGCCGGGGCCGTGTGCGTGGCGGTGGTCGGTGAGAATGGCCCTCTGGGGACCGTCTGGGCGTCCACGCGGCGACAAGGCCGCATCGCACCTCAACAGATCGAGGTGTTGCAGGCCGTCGCAGCACATATGGGTGCCTTGCTCGAGAGATTGGCGTTCGAACAGGAGTCGAAGGCGGACGACCGGGTGGCCCGCGAACTGGAAGGGCTTTCGGAACATCACTCGGGTGAACAACTGGGAATCCTGCCCCCGGGCACCGGATTCACAGCGGTCGGGCGGTGCCGAAGTCGATACGAAGTCGGCGGTGACCTGTGCGAGATGATGCCTCTTGACGACGGGCGAACACTGGTGGCGGTGGGCGACGCCTGTGGCCACAGTGTACAAGCCGCCTTTGTGATGACTGCCGTCCGAAGCGCCATGAGTACGGTGCTCGACGAAAGCGACGTCGCCAAGTTGTCTCCGGCCCGAGTGGTCACTCGCATCAATCGGGCTCTATGCCGCGTCACTCCGGGCCATCAGTTCATGACGTGCCTGGTCGGTGTGATCGACGCCGGGAGGATGAGTTTCGAGTACTGCAATGCCGGGCACCCGCTCCCCATCCTGTTGCGTCAGGGAACATGCCGGGAACTGGAAACTCACGGGATGCCGATGGGCATTTCATGCGATGCCGAATATTCTTCCAGTGACATCCAACTGCGTGGCCACGATGTGCTCGCGTTGTTTTCCGACGGGGTCATTGAATCGATGAACAGTCGGCACGAGCTTTTCGGCAAAGGTGGGGTGATGGCCGCGTTGGAGGTCAGTCAGCCCAGCGAACCGATCGAGGGTGTGATGCGTCGGATCTGGGACTCCTGCCAGGAGCACGCTGACGGCGGGGTGAAGGACGACACGACCTTGCTGTTGCTGCGGATGGAGCAAAAGCCGGTGCCCCGCGGCCCTCACCACCGCCAGACGCGCCGAAGTGATACAACCGCAGGTGTTGCCGAGGCCGCGATCAATTCTCGCTGTAGTTGACGCGGCCCAGGGCATCGCGGCCCAGCGGGTCGTCAAGAAATCGCCCTCGGCAGCCTTCGCAGAGATCGAAGCGGAGTCGCTGCACGCCATTCTCTCGAGGAGCTTCCACCTGACCGCTCTCGATCGCCGCGACCTCCTCGGTGATCAACGCCAAGTGGTCGGTCTCGAAGTCGGTCTCGTGCAATTCGTCCGGATCGAATGCGGCGAAGACTTCAACCTTCACGACGAAGTGATCGTCGTGGATTGAGTCGCCACAGATGTCGCACGAAAAGTGACGCATGAGATGGTGCCGAACGGCTACAGATAATTGACGATTCTATCGTTGATGAGGCCGGAGGACAAAGCTACCGGAACCGGTTTTCGCAGGAGAGTCGAAATGGACCATCGACGCGGCGGGAGTCACTTTCCGGGGAGTCGGACGATTCCGTCCCAGTCGGGTGGCGCGACGCGGTTGTGCTGAGTGATCAGCATGGTCAGAAAGTCCTGCGCCCGATCCGATGCCGGCATCGAGTGCAGGCAGCCGTAGGCGTCCTCCCATTCGCCTGCGAGGAAGTGGTCGACTCCCTCCTCAAACCGCGCAATATGGTCATCGGTCAATTCCGGCCACTGGGCCTGCGGCGGAAGCAGTTCGCTGACGGTGTGCGGGGTTTCGAAACCATAGGGCAGGACTCGCGCCAGGCGCCGCAACCGTGCCTCGTCGGCTCCGAGGGAATCCCGCACACGGTCGGCGGTGGCCTCGTCCATCAAGATGGGAACATGGAGTTGCCGGGTGAGGCTCTCGAGACGGCTGGCGAGGTTGACGACCGGCCCGAACACGGTGACCTTGACCTGGTCGGCCGTACCGATCTTTCCGGCGACAGCCCGTCCGTGTGCGATTCCGATTCCCAGCGAGAACTCGGCGAGCGGATGTTCCGGGTCGCCGGATGCCCGTTGGAGTTCAGAGCGGATTCCCAGTGCGGCGCGGCAGGCGTCCTGCGTGGCCGTGGCGGCCGGGAACGGCCAACCCCAGAAACCCAACGCGGCGTCGCCCTGAAAATCTCCGGTGACCCCGCCGAACTTGTGAATCTGCGTCGTGATCACACCCATGATCCGGCTGACACGATCGAGCAATGCGATGAGATCGTCGGAGGACGTCTCGGCGTGACGCGAAAAGTCACGCAGGTCGCAGAACATCACGGTGACATCGCATTCCCGGGGCTCAAGCAGTGACGTGTCGGGATCATCTCCGAGTGCCGCCAGGACCGGCGGGGCGAAGAACTGGCGAAAACTGGAACGCTGCCGCTCCAGGCGATTGACCCGCCGTATGGCGGCAACCACATCGGAGATCAACTCGGTGTATTTCACGTCCGATTCCAGAACGGGCCGACCGGACTGAGCGGATTCTCCGGGGGCGCGACCTGCCACATAAATCGCCCTTTGCTCGCCCGGGACCTCACGAATCGGAGTGCAGTAGGCCCAGTTGAACTCGCTGACGACGGTGTAGGGCGTTTCGGTCTGATCGGAGTCCCAGGTGTGAAGGATACTGCGGGCCGAATCGCCGACGGCGTTTCGAACCAAACGGCTGCTGGGCCTGACCGGACCGGCAGTCTCCTGCCGGCGATCCCAGTGCAGGACGGTGATGGACGGCGTGTCGGTTTCGTCGGCGTTGACCTCCACGATGGCTACGGCGTCGGCGTGAGTGACGCCGGCGAGAACCAGTCCCGCCAGTCGGTGATACAGCTCGTCATCGGAACGGGCACCCCAGATCAATTCCGGGAGTCGGGTGAGAACCTCCAGGCGTTTGCCGGGGTCGCGGAAAGGCACCTGTTCAAGTTGACCCGGTTCGAAGCGGATTGCCTCGATGCCCTCGGGGTGGTCGGAGGCCGAATGCGAGTCGGTGCCGCGGCCGAGATGGAAGCTGGTTTGACCGATCACGAAAAAATCACCGGCAGCGAGTGAGGTGTCGGTGATGGACTGGCCGGCTGCAAATACCGGATTCGCTGCGGACGCTTCGGTGGTCAGATGAACCGTGTCGTCGTTTTGGGAGACCAGTGTCAGATGATGTCGCGACAGGTGGGGATCCCAGCGAATCGTCATTTCCATCTGTTCGCCACGACCGATCCGAAGGGGTTGTCCGGGCTCGAGACGGATCGAGGCTCGTTGGTCCGCGGAGAAGCCGATCGCAATCAACTCAAGCACTCGACGGTTCCTCCACAATGGCGGGACCCTGCGGCTGCGGACGCTGGGAGAGACGCGAGTGGTGAGTTCCGCGTGGCCACGGATGCTGGTTCGGATGGCTCAGGCTCTTGAGAACAAATCCCCAGATAAGCGTCAACAACAACCCGCTGACCGTCAGGGCGCCGAGCCATGTCCTGAGAACATTGCCACGCATGGCCGCAACTGGTTGCAGGGCCTGGTCGCGACGTTCCTGGACCAAGGCGTACCAGCCGGTGTTGCCGACCGGGCTGAACGCCGCCAGCCACTGGCCGGAGAAATTCTCGGGGTCATGTCCACCAACGGGGTCCGAATAGTCGTTGCGGACCTTGGCGACGTTTTGAGTATCCGAGGCTGTGGTGAAGATCTTCTGCCGAGTGGACGGATCCAGTTTGACCACCGGGGCCTTGTCGATACGAGTCTGCAGCCAGGGATGATCCAGCAGTCGGCCGTCGCGGGAATCGAGGATGGCGATGGTGCGGTCGACGTCTTGGGTGGGGGTCGAACCCAGCCGCGGTTTGTACTCGGCGTAAGGGGCCGAGAGTACGCTGCCGAGTTCTCGAGTTCCGGCGAGAATGGCGATGACACGACCATCGTGGTCTCGGATGGGGACCGAGAATGCGACGATTGCGTGCCCGGTGGCGCGACTCCGGAACGCGAGCGAGAGGTGGGGCTGTTCGATGGGGGCGAGCGTACCGGGCAATTCGTCGCGGGGAAACTCCCGGCCCTCGCCGTGGAAGTAGTCGCGGTGAGCCCATCGTTTGTCGAGGGTGTTGTCGTTGGGCGGTCCTCGCCATCTCTGGTAACCGTCGATATCCACGACGAACCAACTGGCGTCGGGGTTTCGTCCAGAGCGGGCACGGTTGCCGGTGGCCTGCAGGCGGGCTGTTTCGAGATGTTCGACCAGCGCGTCACGGCCGGTCCAGTCTCGTTCGGCCGCGAAAAGCAGGAGGTCTCGGAGTCGAGGAGAGGCGGCGACGTCGCTGAGTTCCTGTTTCCAGCTGTCGAGTTCGCGTTCGACACCGCGGGCCATGATTCGCGACGAAACGGCGTCACTCTGTAGGGCACGGGTGATCAGGTTCTGCTGGGCGGTTTGTACGGCATCGTTAGTGGCCGAAATGCCGAACAGGAACATGGCCGCCAAAAGCAGCAGCGGGAGAATGCCACCGGCAGCGATCAGTGGCCGTCGCGAACGCATTCGGTCCCTCGTCTCGAATGCATCGAGAACCGACTGGGCGTTGGGAAACCGGTTGTCGGGGTCCAGCTGCAGGCAACGGTCGACGATGTCGGCCAGCCGCCGATCAACTCCGGGTTGCCGACGGTGGTCGGGATCCCGCTGTTGCTCGGCGACCAGTTTGCGGTAGACGGCCAAACGATCGGCCAGTGAGCTGGCAGTAGCGAGTTCTCGTTCTGAGTCGTGGTTACGATGGGGCGGAACACCGGTGAGGAGATGATAGAGCAGGGCTCCGAGGGCGTAGACGTCCCATCTGGCGTCGGGATGAGCACCGAGGTCGGCCTGCTCCGGCGCCATGTAGTAGAGAGTGCCAAGAGCCGGATCCTGTTCATGTGAGAGCCGGGATTGACCGAAATCACACAATCGGGGTGACAGGTCGTCATCGAGCAGGATGTTGCCGGGTTTGAGATCGCAGTGCAGGATGCCTCGGCTGTGGGCGTGCACGAGACCGTGCAGCACGCCTTCGGCGATCCGCACTGCCTCGGAGGCCGAGAAGGCCCCGTCGGCCAGGTAGCTGGCCAGCGAGCCGTTCTTGAGATATTCCATCACGTAGTAGGGTGGATCACTCTCCCAGCCGACGGCGAGCAGGCCGACAATGTGGCGCGAGCTGTCCAGGGCTGCCAGTTTTTCGACTTCTCTGGCCAGCAGCGTCCAGTCGAGCCGGCCATGATGACTGTAGACCTTGATCGCTACGAGTCGGCCAGTGTTCTCCTCACGGGCAAGCCAGACCGACCCGAAGGCACCATCGCCCAAACAGCGATCGAACGCGTAACCAGGCAGCACCAGCGCGGGGTGCCGCGACTGCCGACTGAGGGTCTGCGAATTGGATTCTGCAGACTCGTCCTGAACCGGCGTGTCGGTGGTGTTTGTTGGTGTGTCAGGCACCTTGACAGATGGTTGTTGCGAGTGCGGGGCGTTGAAAAACTGGCGACACGAGGAGAAGTCGCTGAACCTCCATTGTGCGTGTATAGAGGCGGTTCTGGCAACAAGGTTCCTTCACCGGTGGGGCTCGGCATGGACCGTTGTCGGTCGCGGCGGCGTCAGCTAAAATGGGGCCAATGATCCACGAAATGGACGAGCGAGTGCGGCGCAAGGACGGCGGGCGAGGCGCTCTCGCAGACAGGTGTTGCGGGACTTGGCGCGTTCCTGACGCGGTGACGATCCCCGGAAAAATGATGGCTGACCAGGAGCAAGGCAGTGACTGACAGCCAGGAGTTCGAGGCCGACGGACCGATCGAACCCGATGGCGGCGGAGTTGTTGAGCCGGGCGAGCAGATCACCCAGCTGGACATCCAGGACGAGATGCGCGACAGCTATCTCACCTACGCCATGAGCGTCATCATCAGCCGCGCACTGCCGGACGCCCGCGATGGTCTGAAGCCGTCACAACGGCGGATCCTGGTTGCGATGAACGATCTGCGACTCGGGCCCAACTCGTCACGGGTCAAGTGCGCAAAGATCTCCGGCGACACCAGCGGGAACTACCATCCGCATGGTGACGGCTCGATCTATCCAACACTCGTCCGCATGGGCCAAGACTGGAACATGCGAAATGTCCTGATCGACAAGCAGGGCAACTTCGGCTCGTTGGCGGGCTTGCCACCGGCCGCGATGAGGTACACAGAGGCCCGGTTGTCGGCAGTGGCCTCCGAGATGCTTGCCGATATCGATCGCGACACGGTTGACTTCGTTCCGACATACGACCAGCGAAACAGAGAGCCGGTCGTTCTTCCGTCGCGGTTTCCCAACCTGCTGGTCAACGGGTCGAACGGCATCGCCGTCGGCATGGCAACCAGCATCCCCCCGCACAATCTCTCCGAGGTCTGCCGCTCGGTGGTCCGCATGATCGACGATCCGGAGATCAGCATCGACGAACTGATTGAAGAGATGCCGGGACCGGATTTTCCGACCGGCGGTGTGATCTGCGGTGAAGCCGGGATTCGGCGGGGGTACCTGACAGGTCGATCGACGGTCGTGCTGCGGGCCAAGACCGAGTTCACGACCGAGAAACAGAACGACGTGATCGTCGTGTCGGAGATTCCGTATCTGGAGACACGTGACCGAATCCGAGCGAAGCTCGAGGTGCTGGTCCGGGACGAACGGATCAAGGGGATCTCACGGATCGTGGATCTGACCGACCGAAATGTTCCGCCGTGGCAGGTGCGGCTGCACATCGTGCTGAAACGGGAAGCCGATCGCGAGGTGGTGCTCAACCAGTTGTTCCAGTTCTCCCCGTTGCAGTCGACTGTGAGCCTGATCCTGCTGGCGCTGGTCGGAGGTCGGCCGCAGGTGCTCTCGGTCAAGAGGCTGCTGGAGGAGTTTCTCAGGCATCGCGTGGACGTGATCCGGCGGCGGACGGAATTCCTGTTGTCGGAGGCCCGCAAGCGGAAGCATACGATTGAGGGCCTGTTGATCGCCCAGATCGACATCGACAAGGTGATTCAGACGATTCGAAATTCCGAGAGTCGTGCGGCGGCCCGTGACCGGTTGCAGGAGATGGAAGTCGAAGCCGAACTGGTGGCTCGGGCACTTGGCGAAGACGGTTACGCGGCGTTTTGTGACGAGCGGGCGGAAGCCGACACGTACACGCTGTCGGCAAAACAGGCCGAGGCCATCGTGTCGATGCAATTGGGGTCGTTGGCCAATCTCGAACGGGAACAACTGCACGAGGAGTACGTCGGACTGCTGGCCGACATCGCTGAGTACCTGGCGTTGCTCTCCGACGAGGCCAACCTGCGAGCCGTTGTTCGATCTGACATGCTCGAGATCGAGGAGAAGTACGGCAATCCTCGGCGAACGGAGATCTCGACGGAGGAAATCGGTCACGTTGACCGGGAGGACCTGATCACCGAGCAGCCGATGGTGGTCACGTTGTCCAGCCAGTCCTACATCAAGCGGACACCGCTGGATCGGTACAGGGCACAGGGTCGCGGTGGCAAGGGGATTGCCGGGGCCAAGAGTGGCGATGAGGATCCGGTCTCGCACGTCTTCGCCTCCAGTACCCACTCGTGGCTTCTGTTCTTCAGCAATCGGGGCAAGGTGCATTGGCGGAAGGTCTACGATCTGCCTCAGGGCCGTCGGGCAGCGCGCGGGCGTGCCCTGGTCAACTTGCTCTCGCTCGGTACCGACGAAAACGTCTCCAATTGTCTGGCTGTCAGGGAATTCGATGAGAAACGGTTTCTGGTGATCGTGACTCGCCGGGGGATCGTCAAGAAGACCGCATTGAGCGCGTACAGTCGCCCGAAACAGGGTGGCATCATCGCGATCAACCTGGACGACGACGACGAACTGGTCGCCGTGAGGTTGGTCGAACCGGGACAGGATGTTTTGGTTGCCACTCGGCAGGGAATGTCCATTCGCTTCAGCGAAGCCGATGCCCGTGGCATGGGGCGGGCGACGCGAGGGGTCCGCGGCATCAATCTGGCCGAAGACGACAGGGTGGTCGGGATGGTGGTGGCCGATCCGGAACTGAGCCTGCTGACCGTGTGTGAACACGGTTTTGGGAAGAGGACCCTGCTGGGGGATGGTGGCGGATCGGAGTCCGCAGCGGAACCGGGGTCCGATGGAGGCCACTACCGGCGGCAGAAACGTGGCGGGAAGGGGTTGATCGATATCCGCACCACCGATCGCAACGGGCCGGTGATTGATGTGGCCGCCGTCAGTGACGCCGACGAACTCCTGATGATGACAGCCGGCGGGATGCTGCAACGTGTCCGTGCCGGGGACATACGGCCCATCGGACGCAACACTCAGGGAGTCCGGTTGATAACTCTCAAGCAAGGCGACCGGTTCGTTTCGCTGGCGCGCATTCCCGGTGAACTCTTGGAGTGAGTGATGTCCAGTGTGCTGGTTACTGGCGGCTGCGGCTTCATTGGTTCGAATTTCATTCGCTGGTTGCTCGAGGATGACTCCGATGCTCGGATCGTCAACTTCGACAAGTTGACCTACGCGGGGAACCCCGAGAATCTGGCCGCCGTGGCCGAATCGGCCCGATACGAATTCCGTCCCGGCGATATTGCCGATCGGGAACGGGTTGATGGACTGCTCGAGGAATTCGAGATTGACGCGATCGTGAATTTCGCAGCCGAGAGTCACGTTGATCGGAGCATCCTGGACTCGACACCGTTCATCCAGACCAACATTGTGGGCACGCAGGTGCTGATCGATGCCGCGCGGGCGGCCGGTACCGGTCGATTCGTCCAGGTGTCGACCGACGAAGTCTACGGGAGCCTGGGCGCCACCGGAGCGTTCACCGAGCAGACTCCGCTGGCGCCAAACAGCCCCTACGCCGCCTCGAAAACCGCTGCCGATCTCCTGGTACGTGCGGCCGTTCACACGCATGGCTTCCCGGGAGTCGTGACCCGTTGCTCGAACAACTACGGCCCGTATCAGTTCCCCGAAAAGCTGATTCCGTTGTTCATCAGCAATGCACTCGACCACCAGCCGTTGCCGGTTTACGGCGACGGCGAAAACGTCCGCGATTGGATCCACGTCGACGATCACTGCCGGGGAATAGCGGCGGTGCTGCGTCAGGGAGAGCCGGGCGACATCTACAATTTCGGTGGTCGGGCCGAGATGTCCAATATCGGCCTGACCCGCCGCCTGTTGAAATTGCTGGATCGCCCCGAATCGCTGATCCGTTTCGTTCCCGATCGGCCGGGCCACGACCAGCGTTATGCCATCGACTGCAGCCGTGCCGAAACACAACTGGGATGGAAGCCGACGGTGTCTTTTGACGAAGGGCTGGCGGCAACAGTCGAATGGTATCTGCAGAATGCTGAATGGGTCGAGCGGGTGCGGAGCGGCGCCTACCGTGAGTATTACCGGCAACAGTACGGGGAGCGTTTGCGGGACGAGTGATCGTTGATCGTCAGTTGGCTGCTCGGCTAGGCACTCGTGCGATCGTTGCGTATAATCTGCTCCCTGTGGTGGACAGCCGGGGCCAGTCGGCACGGTTGAGAAGAGGCCTGGAGTCAGATCCGATGGAACATGAACTGCGAACCGCCTGTAAAGGCGTGATCGAGCGGATCGTTCAACTCCGGGATTCCCTTTGACCTGGCCGGAATGCTCGGTCAACGTGATTCCATCAATGCCCGAATGGCCGCTCCCGGTTTCTGGGCCAACCAGGAGGCCGCTCAGGAGCAGGTCGACGCGTTGAAACGACTCAACGCGACGTTGAAACCGCTCGAGGAGTTGTCAGCGGCCGGCGAAGACCTGGAAATCCTCGGGGAACTGTCCGAGGAGGACGAGTCGGGGACGACGGACCGTGAGGTGGCCGAGATCGTTCAGGCCGTCGGACCTCAACTCGAACAACTCGAACTCCGATCGATGATGTCCGATCCGTATGACCAGTCGGGGGCGTTCGTCCAGATCCAGGCTGGCGAGGGTGGGACTGACTCCTCGGATTGGGCCGAGATGCTCTTGAGAATGTACGGGCGGTGGGCCGAGCAGAGAGGATTTGGCTCCGAGATGATGGAGTTGTCTGAAGCTGACGAGGCGGGGATTCGCAGTGCCACCATCGCCATTCGCGGTGCCTACGCTTACGGCTACCTCCGCGGCGAAACCGGAAATCACCGGCTGATCCGAATCAGTCCGTTTGATGCCGCCGGTCGACGTCATACCTCGTTCGCCGCGGTGGACGTGACGCCCGAGATCGATGAAGACCTGCAGGTCGAAATCAACTTCGAGACGGATGTCCGGGAAGACACATATCGAGCCAGCGGGGCCGGGGGACAGCACGTCAACAAGACGGATTCTGCGATTCGCCTGACACACCTGTCCAGCGGCGTCGTCGTGCAGTGCCAAAGTCAGCGGAGCCAGCACAAGAACCGTGCGCAGGCCCGCAAGATGCTTGCGGCCAAGTTGTACCAGATCAAGGTCGAAAAGCGGGATGCCGAGCTGGCCGCCAAGCGGGGGCAGAAGTCCAAGATCGGGTTCGGCGGGCAGACGGTCCGCAACTACGTGCTGCATCCGGAACAATACGTCAAGGACACCCGGACTGGCTTGAAGGTGGGCAATCCCCAACCGGTGCTCGACGGCGACATCGATGCGTTCGTGGAGGAGTTCCTCAGGTGGGGCATGGGGCAGGGGACTTCGGAGACCGATTCCGGCGACAGGACACAGCCAGCGTCCCGACGGTGACATCTCGGCCGAGGAACAAGAGCATGGTGCGACATCTTTCCGCGTGGCTGTTGGGTGCGACTGTGATGTGTGGGTGCGCCGAACCGGAAACAACGGTTCCCGAGACAACTGCCGCTGCGCCAAACCAGGGCGATGCCACGAGTGGAGAGCCTGGTGGTGCCAAAGATGGCCATTCGGCTTCGACAACCACCAAGCCTCCTGCCGACGAAAAGAAACCGGGTGAGAGTTTGTCGAGTTGTCCGGAGCCGTTGCTGAGTCAGGCACAGTTGGCCGATGGTTGGGTGCAGTTGTTCGATGGCCAGACGTTGTTCGGCTGGAAGGCCAACAGCCAGGCGAACTGGTCGGTCAGGGACGGGGTGATTCATGCCGACACGGGGCCCCCCGGTCTGCTTGTGACCACGGTGCCGTTTGCCGATTACGAGTTGACCTGCGACTTCAAGTTGGCCACCGGGGGCAACAGCGGGGTGTTTCTGCGGACTCCCGTGACGCCCGAGAATCCGGCGGCGGACTGCTACGAATTGAACATCTGCGATTCGCATCCGGCATTCCAGACCGCGAGTCTTGTCGCCAGGCAAAAAGGGCCCACCGGCCTGGAGGTGGAAGGCGAGTGGCATACGTTTCAGGTCCGGTTGCAGGGTGCGAAACTGACGGTGAAACTCGATGGCAAGCCCGTGCTGGATTTCACCGACAAGACGGACTCGCCACTCGCTTCCGGACGCATCGGTTTGCAGATGAACGGGGGAGAGATCGAATTCCGGAACGTGTTTGCCCGACCCTTGGGAGTCCGGCCACTGTTCAACGGCGATGACCTTGCGGGATGGCGTGAGGTGCCCGGTGGCGAGAGCCGCTTCACGGTGGTCGACGGAGCGATACACGTCGAAGACGGGGCCGGGTTTCTCGAATCCGAATCGACTTGGGGAGATTTCGTGTTGCAGGCCGAGGCGCGTACAAACGGCGACAAGCTGAACAGCGGGATTTTCTTCCGGGCGGAACCTGGTACGGCAGAACATCCGTCGAATGGCTACGAGCTCCAAATCCACAACGGCAGCAGGAATGGAGACCGGTTGGCTCCGGACAACGCCGGGACCGGGGCAATTTTCCGTCGAACGACCGCCCGGTTTGTTGCCGCCGAGGACCGCAAATGGTGTGCGCTCACGCTGGTGGCCTCCGGCGCAAGGATCGCCGTGTGGGTCAATGGCCTGCAGGTGACCGACTGGCTGGACGAACGACCGGACGATCCCAATCCTCGTCGCGGTCGACGTCTGGAGGCCGGGCACATCAGCCTGCAGGGGCACGATCCGACAACGGACCTGGACTTTCGGGCGATTCGCGCCGCGGCACTCCCTTGACCGAATTTCGCAGTCGGGTGATGAGACTGTCTGGTGTCAAGCCGAGCGGCGTGCCCGGGAGACGTCAAGGAGTCTGACGAGTTCGCCGGGACGTGCCGCCGCGGCCAGTTTGTCGCGGACGACGATTCGGAATGGTGCGGTCATCGGGTCGAATGGTGGGCCGGGCAGGTTGTCGGGGATGTTGGTCAGCAGAACGGCAACCTGGAAACTGCCGCCCCCCAGGTCCGCACCCCATTCGGAGAAGCGACTCTCTTCCCAGGGGTCGATGTCGACGAGCAACAGGTCGGCGGCCGGCAGTGGTCCCGAGACGCCGCCCACGCATGACAGTTGGTCAGCCAGCGTGTGGGCCCAGGTGGAGTCCGGGGAGATGATGTGAAACCGAAACGCGGTTTGTTCGGGGTGGTGTCGTGTCCGGTATTCGGAAGCAGCGATCTCGTCGCGGGAGGCGGTCCAGGGCAACCCCGTTTCAACCCCGCCGAGTACGCGACATTCCGCCGCCAGGCGGTTCGCCGCCGAGGTGTGCGGCACACGGACCGCCAGGGGCCAGTTGTCGCGGTTCCGGCCGTCACCCCGGCACCACGGCCCATAACAGACGACCAGACGGGCCAGCGGCCAGGTCGAGAGCAGTTGCCGAATATCTCGTGACGGAAACTGATCGGGGGTGTCCTGGAGAACGACGACCAGGTCCGGGACGTCGCTGTCGAGTTGCTTTAGCGCCGTGGTGATTGTCTCGGCACGCCATTCGGGATAAAGCCCGTGAAGCGGGCCAAGCCGATCGGCCAGGCGTGCGGCCCATGCTGAGGCGACGCGGCCGAGGAGCAATGTCCGATGTGAGGTCGTCGTCACGAGGCCTCCGTCCCTGGCGGCCGATGAATGAGCAAGGGGTCAGCCGGTCGTTCGCAGTTCGGCAAAGCGGACGCAGAGAAACCTGAGGATGTCTCGGACCGAGATCACGCCTGTCGGGCGGTCGTCGTCGTCGACGACCGGAAGGTGGCGGTAGCCCCCCAGGTCCATGGCGTGCAGGGCATAGCCGATCGAATCGTCCTGGCTGACGGTCACCGGGGTGCCGGTCATGAAGTCTGCCACGGGCTGACTCATGCGGGTGATGTCCTCTGAGAATCGGTTCAGAACGTCTCGTTCCGTGAGGATTCCGGAAAGGTTTCCTTCGGAGTCGACGACCAGCAGGCAGCCCACGCGGTGTTGTGACATCGACTCGATGGCGGACGAGATGGGGTCAGCCGGACCCGCGGTCAAGGGGACCGCGGGGCAGAGCGCCGCGACGGCATGTCGGGAGATCGACTGCTCGAGGTCACCACCGGCGAGATCGAGCGGGGTCAGTGGCTGTCCGCAGGCCTCGCAGTTGTCCATGCCTTCGATGTTATCGAATCCACAATCGGGACACAGCATTGGAGGATCTCCACAGCCGAGCGACGACGGGTAAGACTTCTATTCGACGGTCCAGGTGTCACCGCTGTTGAACAACGCCTCGAGGTCGCCAGGTCCCTTCTGTTCGATGGCCTCCGAGACCTGTTCGTCGAGGGCCAGATCATAGACCAGTCGTTGCACACTGCGGAAGACCCCCATGGGTTCGGGAAACTCCGGGTGACGCATGCGGGCGAGCATGAAGGCCAGGCTGGGCTCGTCGGCCTCTTCGTCATGGAACAGCAGGTCGTCTTCGGAGATTCCACTGCCGAGCTGGACGACCTCGGGCCGGTTTCCCTCGTTGACACGGATCCCCTTGTCGCGGTTGGCTCCGAAGATGAGCGGCTTGCCGTGTTCCAGGTAGACGATGTTGTCCTCCTTGAGACCCTTTTTCGAGGCGTAATAGAAGGCGCCGGAGTTGAAGACGTTGCAGTCCTGGTAGACCTCAATGAACGCCGTGCCGCTGTGATGAGCGGCTCGCTCGAGGATGGACGTCAGGTGTTTGGTGTCGACATCAACCGAGCGGGCAACAAAGGTCGCCTCCGACCCGATGGCTACCGACAGCGGACTCAGCGGATTGTCGATCGATCCCTGCGGGGTGCTCTTGGTCCGTTTACCCAGCGGGCTTGTCGGTGAGTACTGCCCCTTGGTCAGGCCGTAGATCTGGTTGTTGAAGAGAATGATCTTGAGGTTCACGTTGCGACGGATCGCGTGCATCAGGTGGTTGCCACCGATGGAAAGCCCGTCGCCGTCACCGGTGATGACCCAGACCTGCAGGTCGGGGCGGACACCCTTCACGCCCGACGCAATGGCCGGTGCACGACCGTGAATGCTGTGAAACCCGTAGGTGTCAACGTAGTACGGGAAACGGCTCGAGCAGCCGATTCCCGAAATCACGACGAACTTTTCCTTGGGGATTCCCAGCGTGGGCAGGACTTTTTTGAACTGGGCCAGGATCGAATAGTCACCGCAACGAGGACACCAGCGAAGTTCTTGGTCGCTGGCAAAGTCCTTGGCTGTCAGGACGGGAAGTTCTGTGGTCATCGCCGTGTCGCTCGTCTTCTGTCTGGGGAACACTCCACGGGATCGCGCGGAGTGGGTGTCGGGTAAATCCGGCTACAGCCGGGACTGGATTGCCTCGATCAGTTCGCTGATTCGGAACGGCTTGCCCTGGATCTTGTTGTAGCCCTGGGCATCGACCAGGAAGGTCGAACGAAGCAGTCGGACAAGTTGTCCGAGATTGAGTTCGGGAACCAGGACGGTCTCGAATCGCTGGAGTAGTTCTCCGAGGTTGCTGGGGAAGGGATTCAGGTACCGAAGGTGGGCGTGGCCGACCGAGTGGCCGTCCTCGGAGAGTGTTTTGACCGCCTGGCGGACGGAGCCAAAAGTGCCGCCCCAGCTGACCACCAGCACAGAACCTTCCTGCGCGCCGAAGACATCCTGTTCGGGGATTGATGCGGCTACGTTGGCGACCTTCTGCGCACGCACCTTGCACATGTGTTCGTGGTTGTTGGGATCGTAATCGACGTTCCCCGTAACATCGGATTTTTCGAGCCCACCCAGGCGGTGCATCAGGCCAGGAGTGCCGACCTTGACCCAGGGCCGCACAAGGCGGTCGTCTCGCAGGTACGGCTGAAAACCGTCGTCGGAATTCGCCTCGGTCGGGTGATCGATGTGGATCGGAGTCAGGTCGCTCAGCGAGGGGACGCGCCAGGGCTCGGCTCCGTTGGCAATGTAACCGTCGGAGAGCAACATGACCGGGGTCATGAATTCGACGGCAATTCGCATTGCTTCCTGGGCCATCCAAAAACAATCGCCGGGGGTCGCCGGGGCCACGATCGGAAGCGGGCTTTCGCCGTTGCGGCCGAACATCGCCAGCATCAGGTCCGACTGCTCGGTCTTGGTGGGCAGTCCGGTGCTGGGGCCACCGCGCTGGACATCAACGATGACCATCGGCAGTTCGGTCATCACGCCCAGGCCCATGGCTTCACCCTTGAGGCAGATTCCAGGCCCGCTGCTGGCGGAGATCGCAAGCTCGCCGGCGAATGCCGCGCCGACAGCCGCAGACATCGCGGCGATTTCGTCCTCGGCCTGGAAAGTGCGAACGCCGAAGTGCTTCAGCCGTGAAAGTTCGTGGAGGATGTCGCTGGCAGGGGTGATGGGATACCCGGCATAGAACAGCGGACGATCGGCCAGCTTGGCTGCTGCGGTGAATCCGAAGGCCAGCGCCTCGTTGCCGGTGATCTTGCGGTATTTGCCCGGGGGCAATTTGGCCGGGGGAACTCGAAAATGAACCCGGAAGGACCCGGTCGAGTTCCCGTAATTCTGGCCACCCTGCAGAGCCTTGAGGTTGGCCTCGGCGATTTCGGGCTTCTTGGAGAACTTTTCGGTGACCCAGTTGTGTGTCGGAGTGGCGTCGCGTTCGTACAGCCAGTAGACCAGCCCGAGCGCGAAGAAGTTCTTGCAACGATCCGCTTCGCTAGGCGAGAGCCCGAGGCCGTCTACCGCGTCACGGGTCAGTCGGGTCATCTCCACCTTGTGGACATCGAAAGGGGCGAGCAGGTCCTCGTCGTCCAGCGGGCTGGATTCGTAACCGGCCTTCTTCAGGTCCCCGGTATCGAACGAATCCTGGTTGACGATCAGCGTGCCGCCGCGTTTCAGGTCGGCGATGTTCGTCTTCAGGGCGGCCGGGTTCATCGCCACCAGCGTGTCGACTTCGTCGCCCGGTGTGTAGACGTCGTTGCTGGAGAAGTGCAACTGGAAGCCGCTGACTCCCGCCAGCGATCCGGCCGGTGCTCGGATCTCGGCTGGAAAGTCCGGCAGGGTGCTGACGTCGTTGCCGAAGACGGCCGAGACATTGGTCATCTGCGAGCCGGCCAATTGCATGCCGTCACCGCTGTCGCCGCAGAAGCGAATCACAATCGTGTTGCGTTCTTCGCTGCGTTTCTCGTTCGCCGGGGCGACATCTGTAGTAGCCATCAGTGCAGAACTCCTCGTCTTCAGAACGCAACCGGAGGCTGGACGCGGGAAGACAGTCGGTCAGGGCGGGCGGGTCGTGTGCCGGGCGGGATTGTGGGTGGAGTGTGGGTGGAGTGTGGGGTCAGGCGCCTTCGCGGTTTCGAGCTGTCAGTTGGATCTGTGAGGCCTGGTTATGAACGGTTTGGGCGTAGTGTTCCACAAGGAAACCGGTGACGGTCTTGACGTCAACGACGCCTTCGGGTTTGCCGTCATCGTCCAGGACGGGCAGGCGGCGATAGCCACCGCTGTCCATCAGCCCGATGACGTGGAACAGGGTGTCTCGGTTGGTGACGGTGGTGGGCTGCTGGGTCATCAGCGAGGCGATCGGCGTCTCGTGGTCGACACCGGAATGGAGTGAGTGCAGGATGTCTCGTTCTGTGAGAATGCCTACCAGTTCTCCCTCATTACAGATCAGCGCACAACCGTGACTGTGTTTTCGCATCACCGCAACAGCCGAGCCGAATGTGTCGGTGGGAGACAGTTGTTGACGCACCTTCAGCGTCAGCTGCCCCACCTGTGCAGACTGGAGCAGAGCTCGCAGTTGGATCCCTTCGGATCGTCCGGTCATGGCGGCAAACCCGCATCCCCTGTTCAATCAACGGCGCGCATTGTCGCAGCTTAGCCGCAACGGGAAAAGCCCGCGTTTGGGGAAATGCGATCAACGATTGGACTGGGCCGTGGCTCATCGGGTCGGTCTTGTCGGAAGCATGGAGATCTGGGATAACCCTGCCGCTTCGCACCAGGGACACTCCCGTCTCGTGGCCACAGGATTGCCACCGTGGAACCGCCATCGGAATCGTTGCAGCGACTGCTGGACGAATGCGGACTGTGCGGGCCACGGGAACTGCGACGGTGTCGCGGCCGCGTGCGGCGGCTGGTTCACGACCTGCCGGCCTTCGACAGTGTCTGGATCGACGCACTGCTGCAGGCACGGCTGCTGACCGGATTCCAGGCTCGGGTGCTGTCGTCGGCTGATCCGGGCCGTCTGCGGGTCGGGCCGTGCGTGTTACTGGACCGGCTGGGTGGGGGCCAGTGGTCGGAGACGTGCGTGGCCGAGAGAATCGGTCAACGGGGTGTTCGCCGCGTTCTCAAGCGGTTGATTGTCCCGAGCGATGTGCGCGAGAGCGTCACCGGACGACTGAACACACTGGCCGCCGCCGGGAAACGGGTGGCTCATCGTGGAATCGTGGCTCCGGAGGTGGTGGTGAGAGCGGGTCCGGAGATTGTCCTGGGAAGTCAGTACATCGAGGGTCCGTCGTTGCGGGATCTGCTTGTGCGGCGTGGGCGATTCCCTTCCGCCGTGGTCGAGGAGATCGGGTCGGGTTTGGTGGATGCGTTGTGTGAATTCGAAGCGGCTGGACTGGTCCACGGTGATCTGCGTGCGGCCAACGTCAGATTGGACGTCGACGGAACGGCGGTGGCTGTGGATGCGGGCGTCGCCCCGGCTGTTGAACCCACGCTGGTCGTCGACGTGACTCGATCCCCCGAACGGTACGACGGAGTGTCGCCGGAACGCATAGTGGTATCCGGCGAGTCGACGCAAGCGAGTGACATGTATGCCCTGGGCTGCATGTTGTTCGAACTGCTTGCCGGTCGCCCACCGTTTCCGGTCGCAGACCCGGTGATGAAACTCAACGCTCACCAGCGATGGTGCGTGGCTGATGTTCGCGACTGGGCTCCGGATGTTCCCGAACGGTTGGCTGGCCACGTGAGGAGGCTGTGTGCCCGCGATCCAGGTGACCGGCCCGAGAGTTGGCGTGCGGCGCGGGCCGAATGGGGGGATGGACGTGGCCGGCGACCGCGTCACGGGCGGGACTTCCTGCGGCAGATGAGGTCGGCAGCCCCGACAGGTCCGCTGCCTGCACCACGCCGGCGAGCCGGTTTCGCCGCCGCGATCGGTGGAACCGTGGCGGCGGTGGTCTTGGCTGCGGTCGTGTGGAACAGTGGCCGGCAACCCGCGGTCACGGGGACGGATCGGCCCTGGTCACCACCGACGGCACGCGCTGGCGTGACCGAGGCCTCTTCAAACCGACATCCTCCAGAGACGCGGACGCCGGCGGGTTGGCCTGCAAGAGAATCCGACGGAACGATTCGATTGGACGGGTCGAGGACCTGGTCGGGCGGGCAATTGAAGCATTCGGGTTTGTTGGCCGTGACCGGCGACGGGGCTCGGGCCGGAGACCGTGCGGAGATCGTCGTCAAATCGGGTCGTCCTCTGGAGTTGTGGGCTCCCGGTGTCAGTCTCCACGGACTGCGATTGCGAGGACCCGTGGGTGAACCGTGGGTGGTCGTGCACGGGGGCGTCGTGCGGATCGACGACTGCGAGTTTCTGGGTGAAGCGAGTCCGGGGCCGGATCAACCGACGACCGCCGTGGAGATCCACGATTCCGCCGAACAGGGTGGGGTGTATGTCGCGGTGCAGCGTGTGCTGGTTCGTCACGTCACGATCGGGCTGGCGATCATGGCGGCCCAGGCGGAAGTGACGGCAATCGACGTTCTGCAGGTCGGCGGAGACGCGTGGCTGGAGTGGCGGCGGCCGGACGACACGGCCGATGTCTCGATGAGACTCAATATGAGGCACTGCACGCTGAGGCGCACTCGAGGCTTGCTGCAATGGAGCGGGGGTGCGTTGCGTGTTGACGCCGACGCGTGCGTGCTGGCAATTCGTTCGGGGGGTGTGTTGTGTGAATGCCGGGGCGATATGGAGGGGGCGGTGGTGATCCGCGGTCGGCAGACGCTGTTGACGCCCGGAACGACGGTGACTCGGGGGGCGGGGGATGTCGAGGGTGTCGTTGCGGCGGTGCCGACCTTCCGTGGTCCGGCCACCAGCGACCCTCGTGATTCCCGGCTCTCCAGAATCCCGGCTGGTGTTCCCGGCGTCGGCGACACCCGTCCGGGGATCCGTGTCCCCGACACGAACAACGGTCGCGTGACGCGGCGTCGTGATGATTGAACGGGGGTCGGCGGGGTGCCCGTGAGTTGACGGTCCGGGGGCGCCTGCTAGGATGCTGAAGCCGCCGGCGACGCCGACCACCGGTACTCCGGGCGGTGCCAGACGCGATTGAAGCCGCCCGATGAGTACGACCCCTGACGACCAGCCGGATCGCCCAGGCGGTCCCGTCTGGACCAGCGAGCACCTGTTGGGCCTCGAGGATTTGTCGGCCGAAGAAATCACGGTGATCCTCGACCAGGCGGAAGAGTTCAAGCGTTGTTCCCAGGAGAACAACACGAAGCTGGACCTGCTGCGTGGAACGGTTGTCGCCAACCTGTTCTTCGAACCCTCCACGCGGACGCGGGCCAGTTTCTCACTGGCGGCCAAACGGCTCAGTGCTGATACGATCGACTTCACCTCGTCGGGAAGCAGCCTGTCGAAGGGCGAGACCTTCATTGACACGGCGAGGAATATCGAAGCGATGGGGGCTTCGCTGGTGGTGATGCGGCACAAGTCCCCGGGGGCACCGCACCTGCTGGCACGCCGTGTCGGCGCCGCGGTGCTCAATGCCGGCGATGGAACTCACGAACATCCGACGCAGGCGCTGCTCGACCTGTTCACCATCCGTGAGAAACGGGGCTCGTTTGAAAACCTGACCGTGACACTCGTCGGTGATATCCTGCACAGCCGTGTGGCAAGGTCAAACATCTGGGGCCTAAAGAAACTCGGGGCCAGGGTGATCGTCTGTGGCCCGTCGACGTTGATTCCCCCGAGAATCGAGGAGTTGGGAGTGGAGGTGTCCCACCGCCTGGACGATGTTATCGGGGAAACCGATTGCGTGAACCTGTTGAGAATCCAGTTCGAGCGTCAGCGAGGCGCGTTCTTCCCGTCGATTCGTGAATACACCCACTTCTACGGTATGAACGCTCAGCGGCTGAAGGCGGCTAAGGACGACGTGATGATCCTGGCTCCCGGACCCATCAACCGGGGAGTCGAACTGACAGCGGAGGTGGCCGACGGTCCGCATTCGGTGATTCTCGACCAGGTGACCAATGGCCTGGCCGTCCGCATGGCCTGCCTGTTCCTCCTCCGCGAGCGGCAGAAGTCAGGAGAGGGCCAATGACCACCACCGTGATTCGTGGCGGACGGGTGATCGACCCGGTCGAGGGCCGTGACGAGATCGCGGATGTCTGGATGGTCGATGGCGTGTTTGCCGACGCGTCGTCGGAAGAGGTTGGTCGAGAGGTCGACGCGGAAGGGATGATCGTCTGCCCGGGTTTCATCGAGACACAGGCGACACTGCAGGAGTCGGGATGGGAGGAAGGCGAGACGATCGCTACGGCGACGGCCGCTGCGGTGGCCGGCGGCGTGACCAGCCTGGCGTGCCTTCCCGAGACGGAGCCTGTCGTGGACAACCGCGCAGCGGTTGAGTTCATTCGTCGTCAGGCGGAACGGACCGGGTTGTGCCACGTGTTCCCGCTGGGAGCGGTGACCAAGAACCGTGCCGGGGAGGAATTGGCTGAGATCGGGCAGTTGGTCGAGGGCGGGGCAGTGGCACTCACCGACGGCAAACGTCCCGTCGCCAATGCCGAGATCATGCGCCGGGGGCTGGAGTACGCCAGCATGTTCGGTCGCAGGATCTTCGATCATCCCCAGGTGCCCGAGTTGGTCGCCGGCGGTGTGATGCACGAGGGGCTGTATTCGACGCTCCTGGGGCTTCGAGGAATGCCGGCGGCGGCCGAGGAAATATTCGTCGCACGCGATGTGGCGTTGGCCGAGATGACCGGCGGCAGCGTGCACCTGATGACTGTTTCGACGGCGGCCAGCGTGGAACTGGTTCGACGGGCTCGCCAGCGAGGCGTCGATGTGACGGCCTCCGTGACACCGCATCACCTCGTTCTGACCGACGCGGAAATGCAGACGTTCGATTCCAATTGCAAGGTCGATCCGCCGTTGCGAAGCCGCGAACATATCGAGGCGTTGGTGGAGGGCTTGGTCGACGGGACGATCGAAGTCATCTGCTCGGATCACCGGGCGGTGCCCATCGAAGAGAAGGACCTCGAATTGGACGCTTCTCCGTTCGGGATCGTCGGGCTGGAAACACTGCTTCCCCTGTGCGTGCGGGCGCTGATCGATTCGGAATGTATGGGATGGCCGCAGTTGATCGGGTTGCTGACAAACGGGCCGGCTCGTGTACTGGGACTCGACAGGGGGAGCCTGGGCGTGGGCCAGGTGGGTGATGTCGTCGTGATCGATCCGGATGCCGAGTGGTTGATCGACCCATCGACTTTCAGGTCGCGATGTGCCAACAGTCCGTTCGGTGGGTGGCAGGTGCGGGGCCGGGTCGAAGTGGTGTTTGTCGCCGGGGAACAGGCCTTCCGACGAGAGGGCGCAGCCTGAGTGGGGTTCCGGGAGGTAAGGGGTTGTCGACACAGTTCCTGTTGATTGATGGGTACAACGTGCTCTTCGCAGTCGGCTTGGCGAGGAAGCAGTTCGGTCCCGGACAATTCGAGGCATGCCGACGTCGATTGCTGCAGGGACTGGCAGATCGGATCGGCGAAGAGCACAGGTTGCGGACGACGATCGTCTTCGATGCCCAGCAGCCGCCGGACGATGCGCCCTCCGAAGAGATGTTCGCGGGGATGCGGGTGGTGTTCTCGGTGGGCACGGACGCCGACAGTGTGATCGAGCAGATGCTGCTGCAACACTCGGCTCCCAAACAGGTTCTGGTTGTCTCCAGTGATCACCGATTGCAGAGGGCTGCGACCCGCCGTCAGGCGAAGTGGATTGACAGCGAGCGGTTCTGGGAACGGACGATCGGGGTCGTGGAAGAGAGCAAATCGGCGTCGACGCGCGAGGAGGAGCTCAAGGCAGGCGAAGTGCCGGTGGACCCGGCCGAAATCGCGAAGATGATCAAGGAGATTCGAGCTCGAGAGACGGCCGGTGATGGCAGATCCGGAATGAGCGAATCGTCGTCGTCCGAGGAGGGTGAGGGGGAGACGGTGACCGGGCGATACGAACGGGAGTTGATGGAGCGGGCCGAGGAGGCGTTGCGGGAGTGGAACGAGGGAGCGTCCGAGGGCGCTTGACGGGTTTGATCGTGAGGCTGACAATCAGGTCAGGTGGGCCGGGGCTTGATCAAGGACACGAAGATGCGAAGCGATGTGCGGTCAACCGTGGCCCTGGGCCTGCTGGCCACCGCGATCGGCGGCTGTGGATGGCCGCAGTACGAATCACGGATGCAGGCCACCGCGGAGTACTTCGACTACCTGGGGAAGGCCCAGGCGGTACTGGTGGCCACCGATGATGACAGCGTGACGTCGTACGGAGTGCAGATTCGCGTACCGATCCGGTTTCGCCTGATTCCTCCTACGACCCGGAAAAATCGTGAAGGCGAGGAGGTCGCCATCCCGGCAGAGCAGGACCGGGCGCGTCAGCCAAGGTTCGCACGCAACGGTTTGCCCGGGCTGTTGGGTAGCTGGTACGCGGTGGTTCGAGACGACGGTGGCAAGAAGCAGCGAGGCCCCAGCCGGATGTATCTGTTCGGCAACTACGAGCGATACCGGGACCGGGCTGATGGGATCAATGTCGACCCGAAGACGTTTTCCGATGACCTGGTCGACGAATTGGCCGATGCCGTGGGGGTGGCGGCGCCGACGGAGGCGGAGTGGCAGTACGAGAAGGTCGAGAAGATCGGCGGTTACTACATCGATTCGGGAGTATCGGGAGGGGTCAAGGACAATCATTTCACGTTGGTCAAGATGGAGTCCCGCGGTACCGAGTACCGCCTGTACCTGTATCCGGCACGACGGTCGGCGACCGGTGACGATGCCGATGACGCGCCGGCCCCGGACGAGGAACTTCAGTTCGCGGTCTTGTTCGTGGTTCCATCGAAGGTGTCAGAACCGGCACAGCTCGAGAACGGGATCAAGTACTGTCTCGAGTGGTTCGAGGCGGTGACGGACGTCCCGTCGTTCGAAGGGAAGGGGACTGATGGGGGTGAAGGCTCCGGGGTTGCGTTTTAGGGTGGCGGTGGTCCCGTGGGCCTGATTGGGGCGAGGAGGCCTTGTGGACGACAAGATGAAGGTGGGACAGCGGGTGTCGTTGCTGCGCGTGCTGGGGCCGGGAATGGCCGTGGCGATTGTCGTCGGCAACGTGATCGGGTCGGGGATCTTTGCCACTCCGGGTGGGATTGCCGCCGACGGTCGGGGGTTTTCGCTGATCATCTCGGCTTGGGTCTTCGGCGGTGTGTTGAGCCTGCTGGGTGGGCTGTGTTTTGCCGAGTTGGGGGCGATGTTGCCACGGGCTGGCGGGATGTACGTCTACCTGAAGCATGCCTACGGACGCCCGGTCGGCTACCTGCAAGGTTGGACACAGTTCATCTTCGGGAATCCCGGCTCGTTGGGGGCGTTGTCGATCATCTTCGTGGCCCACCTGGGCGAAGTGCTGCACCCGGGGTCCGCCGTAGGGATTTCCGGGCCAGTGACGTTGGCCCTGTCGGTGTCGCTGATCGTCGGCCTGGCGGTAGTCAATATCGCGGGAGTTCTGTGGGGAGGGTGGGTGCAGACGGTGACGACGATCTTCAAGGCGGGGGTCGTGTTGGCCGTGGCGGTGTTGCCGTTTTGCGTCGCGGCGGGTGAAGGACACGCAGCGTCACTGGACACATTGTGGTCGACGGCGTTGCCGATGAGTGACGACACGCCGGGCGTCGCGTCACGGTTCGCGATCGTGTTGCTCGCGGTGATGTGGGCCTACAACGGGTGGCACGGCATCACACCGGTCGCCGAGGAGGTTCGGGAACCCGGAAGGAATATCCCGCGGGCAATGCTCATCGGCGTGGGGATCCTCACGACGCTCTATGTCTCGGCCAACATCGCCTATCACCTTGTGGTGCCGATGGAGGAGATGGTGATCGATGAGAACCGAAGGAAGGTGGCGGTGCTGTTGTTCGATCGCCTGCTGGGGCCGGTTGGTGGGACGCTGATGGCCGTTGGCGTGATGGTCAGTACCTTTGGCGCAATAAACAGCAACCTGTTGTTGGGGCCTCGGGTGCCGTTCGCGATGGGACGGGACGACGCGTTGCTGCACTGGCTGGGAGCCGTCAGCCCGCGATTTCGCACTCCAGCTCGGGCGATTGCCGTCCAGGCCGCCATGGGCGTCCTGTTGCTGGTTGCCTCAACCGTGTTGGTTGACAGCCTCGGCGGAGAGGGGGCGACAACGTCCGTCTTCGACTTGATGACCGGCTACATCATCTTCTCATCAAGCATCTTCTATATGCTGGCGGTTGGGGCGGTCGTGGTCCTGAGGCGAAAACACCCCGAATGGGAGCGGCCCTTCCGGGTGCACTGGCTGATCCCCACGGCCTACCTCGTGTTCTACTCCTGGTTCCTCTTCCATGTGCTGATCGGCAAGCCGATGGAAGCAGGAATTGGAATTGCCATGAGCCTGTCGGGAATCCCGGTATTTCTGGCCGGGATGGCCTGGGCCAGGTGGCGGGGTGTGGAACAACTCGGGACTGGTGCCGAGGACGGCGGGATCGGTGCGGCAGATGACCGGCGGGTGCCGTCTGAGGCCACGCTACCCGAGAACAGGCCTGGAATAACGACCGATCCGAAAAGCGATCAGGACACGGGAGCGACGGATGAATAAACCCTACATGACCCTGCAACCGACCGAGATCGCGCTGCTCGAAGCGTCGAGCCGGATTTATGCGGCAAGGCTGGCCTTGGGACAGGTTCCCGAGGATGGCGAGGAAGATTCGCTGCGAACCGCGGTGGTCGAGTCAATCCGTTTGGCGCGGCTGATCGACGAGGGCGTCATAGCCGACGCCGAGCTCGATTAGCCGTTGTCCGTCGACAAACGAGCCCGGTCGACGTCAGGAGAGTTGCCCGAGAATCTCGTCGTGTTCGGGAAACCGATCGGCCTGGTGTTTGCTGAAGATCATCTTGCCGTCGACGACGACGTCAAAGATTCCGCCTGCGCCTTCGATGAGATTCGAGTCAACACCACAGTGATCCTTGATTGCGGCGGCCAGACCGGCCGCCTTGGGTTCGTAGTTTCACTGCATGCAGTAGGTGATTGAAATCTCCATCCGTGATCAGCTCCTCGGGAACGAAGTGCAGAGTGTGGTGTGTGGGGCGGCGGGCCCGACTCACTGTTTGGGTTTGGACGGACCAACTGGCCGTTCGGAGCTGCGGGTCGAACGGCGAGAGAGGTTGCGGCGATAGAGCTTGACGGCCTCTCGAAACTGCAACGGCACCGGAACGTCCGGGGCGTTGATCGAGTCGGTTTTCCGCTGGCGTTTGGAGCGGCCGGTCCGTTTGGCACCACCGGACTTGATGTTGATGCTCTTGAGCAGGTCTTCGAACTGCCGTCGTTTGGCCTGGGCTTCCGGAGATCCGTCGGCCGCCGGGGTGTCGACTTGATCCCGCAGCCGGTCGGCGAACTTTTTGACGTCTGCGGCATTCCAGCCGAGTTCTTTCATGAGGTCCGGATCGACCTTGCCTCGCTGGAGCTGGTCCTCGATGCGTCTGAGCACCAAGTTGGCAGCTTCCTTGCTGAACGCCTCGTTGGCGGGTTCGGATTCGGGGATGCCGGAGCGTTTGCCGTCGCCCTTGTCGTTGTCGTTTCCGGGGTCGTCGCCTTGTCGGGCCGATCCGGGCCGGGAACCGCTGCCGCCGGTCCCCTCGACAGCCTCCTTGCCCGAGGCGCCTTCAGCACCCTTGCTGCCCGGTTTGTTTGAGGGTTTGTCGCCGGGTTTGCCACCCGGCTTTGCGGCCGACCCCTCCGAGCCATCCTGCTTGCCCTTGCCGCCCTTCTTTCCGGATTTTTCGCCCTTCTTTCCGCCTTTTCCGCCCTGCTTCCCGTCCTTGCCGCCCTTCGTTTTCTGCGAGCGACCGGTTTTGCCTTTTGCGTCACCGGGCTTGGCGTTCTTGGGATCACCGCTCTCAGAGGGCGACCCTTTCTTGTCGCCGCCGGATTTCTTGGCCGAAGAATCCGATCCGTCAGCCGGTTTGCCATCCCCCTTGGGCTTGCCGCGGCCCTTGGAGGCAGCCTCACCCTTCTGCCCCCCCGAACCCTTCTTCGTCTTGCTGTCGCCCGATTTCCCCGAGCCCTTCTTGGAAGACTGCTTGCCGCGACCGGGCTTCGGATCGGACTTGGAACCATCCGGCTCGGTGCCGCCTGTTCCTTTGGATTTTGAGGTGGCCTTCTTGTTGGCAGGTTGACCGAGGGTTTTCTTGGCTCCGGTTTTGGGGTCGGTCTCGTCTGCTCGCTTCTTCGAGCCGGCCTCACCGCCCTTCTTGTTGTCGCCGGATCGCTTGTCCGGAGTCTCCTGCGGTTTGCCCAACCCCTTTGGGTCGGTTTTGTCTTTTCGAGATCGTGCTGCGTCAGGTGAGGATTTCCGTCCCGGCGGCTGGCGCTTGGACGAGTCGGCATCTGAGGTGGTGGTTTTGTCGTCGGGAGGATCAGAGCCCCCGGCTTCGCCGGAGGTCTTTTGATCGTCTTGCCTCTGCTGGAAATCACGGATGCGTTGAAGCGCTTCGTCGTCGTCGGTTCCGTCGTTGCTGAGTGGCTTGGCGTCGGGGTCGGGTTGGCCGGAGCCGGGCTTGGAGTCGGAGTCTTTCTGCGAGTCCCCTTTTTGACCGGTTGCATCCTGGCGGGGAGTACCGGCCTTGCCGCTCGGCGAGTCGCCCTTCTCGTCGTCCGACGGTTCAGGTGGCTTGTCTCCCGCGTCTCCCTTGGGCCGGTCGGTTTGTGGGTCGCCGGCTTCGTCGCCCTGTTTCCCGTTGTCTCCCTTGGCCGGGGTGTCACCCTCCTGCGGCTTTCCGTCCTGCCCGGGCTTTTCGTTTTTGCTGCCGGCGTTGTCGTCGGACTGTTTCGTTGAGTCCGAACCGTCGGGGTTCTTCGAGTCCCCCGCCTGTGGTGGTTGCTCCTGCTGGTCTCCGTTCTGTTGTTCCTGCTTCTCCTGTTCCTGCTTCTCCTGTTCCTGCCTGATCTTCTCCTGCTGTTGCTGGTGCCGTTGGTCGTGCTGCTTCTTGGCTTCCTCAGGAGTGACCGGCTCGGTGATCCGGATGTTGAGTTTTGGGGCCGTGTTGGTGCGATTGCCCAGCGGCATCTTGTTGTCGCGTGCTTCGATCCAGTAACTGATCGTCTGGCCGGGCTGCAGGCCGAGTGGTTCAAGCGGGAAGTCAACCGAGGTGGGGCCGAAGACGGGTTGTTCCCCGGCAAACAACTCGCGGTTGTGCTCGACAAGCTGTTTGCCGTTCTGTTCGACACGCAGCGTGAGGTGCTTGAGTTGGAAGTCGGGGTCGCGTGCCTGGATCAGCAATGGGACCACGGCGTTGGCTGGCAGTTCGAGGTCGGCTCGGGGGTCGAGCAATTCGATCACCGGCGGCAGGTCGGGCCGGATGGCAACCGTGTGAAGTGTCGGGTGCAGGTCGGTCGCCCCCTGCTCGTCCTGGCAAACGATCCGGTAGTACTTGGGGTGGTCATCGGGGTCATCACTGCGAAACGCCAGCGTCCACCGGACGCTCAGTTGGGTCCCGTCCTTGACGCGCATCGGATATTCCTCGGCACGCTGCGAGGTGTCCTCGGTGTCGGAGAAAACCAAGCGTGCCGAGCGAACCGGCCGGGAGGCGGTGGCATGGACGGTGACGCTGGTGCCTTCCCAGCCGTTAATGTTCCCGCCGTCGCGCGATTCGGCCGCCAGTTTCATGTAGGCCGGGAAGTCGTAGTCGACCGAATCGACCGTGGCCGAGGGGGCCGTCGAGACGCGGATGGTGAAGGTGTCGGTGGTCGCGTCGCCCGCTTCGAGGCGGAAACTGACATCCTGGAGCAGTCCCCGGTCGTTCTCGCCGATGAGCGTCACCGAGTACTCGGGATAGACTCGCTGTTGCGAGTCGTCGACGGGCCGCATTTCCAGCGGTTGGTCGACGAACCGCTGGTCGGCGGTCGAGTAGTAGAGCGTGACGTGTTCGTCGGCTTCGAGGGCCTTGTTCAGCGTGGCCTTGATTCGTGGCTGAAAACGGGCCGGGACGCGAGGGGATTCTGTGGCGGCGACAAAGGTGTCGCCGTCGGCCACCTGGATCTCGACCGATTCGAACCGGATGCGGGTTGGAGCTGTCGCGGTGGCACCGAAGGCCCGTAGCAGTGACGGCCCGATCGGTTTCAGGCCGAGTGAAAAGGTCAGCAGGGTGTAGAGGCACGCGGTGACGACCAGTCCGAGCAAGGTGTAGGCCGATCGCATCAACGGTCGACGGTCAACGGTGCCATCGACATCTGTTTGCGAAAGTCCAACGGCGGCCCGTTTTTCGATCGACCGCATGACCGGTTCGCCGATTTGTCTGTCGGCCTGCTGAAGATCGACGAGGTTCAGCAGGTTCCCTTCGAGCGTCGATTCGTGAGTCTCGATCTCGCGGGCTACGAACAGACGGTTGATCCGTCGACGGTGGGGAAGCCCGATTCGCCAGGCGGCCCAGGCCACCGAGCCACCAGCGATCGTGAGGCCGATGCCGCAGCGGGCCGCGGCGGGAATGAAGTCCATTCCGAGCCAGTGATCGGCGACGACGAACAGCAGAAGATAGGACAGCACTGCAGCGGTCGCCGCGACCAGTGCCAGCATGATGTCGGTGGACCGAATCGCCTCTCGGGTCCGTACGAGTTTCGAGTCGACGAACTCGTCAAACTCGACATACTGGGCCTGTCCGCCTCGGGTGGTGGTTGCCATGCGCGTTGTTGTCCTGTGCGAAGCGCGTCGGGCACTCTTCAATGAAGACCCGTCGGCAGTATAATCGACTCGATCGTGTGCGCGAATGTTCCTCTTCTTTCTGAGAATATTTCGAAGGTGACGTTCGGAGCGGTGCGATCGTAATAGTCGCCGCGAAACGGGCTGTTGTGTGCACCCGTGGTCGTCCGGGGAGTTTGTAGGAGAGTTCGGTTTGTTTGATGCTCTGCTGGCCGAAACGACCTCGGAGGGCCGCGTCTGGGAACTGTCCACGTTGGCCGTTTACCTGGGCGGACTGCTGTGGATCGGGCTGCGGAGTGCTCGGGAGATTCACACGGTCGACGACTACACCGTCGCCGGTCGACAGATGCCCTGGATGGTGGTGTTGGCGACGACGGCTGCGACGATGGTCGGTGGAGGCGCCTCGGTCGGATTTGTCGGCAAGTGCTACGCCATCGGGATCGCAGCCGCCGTCGTCACGTGTGCATGGCACCTGCAGTTGATCTTCACGGGGCTGTTCCTGGCTCCCCGCCTTCGCGGCATGGGGCTGGTCACCGTCGCCCAGTACGTCGACCGGCACTACGGCGAGTTGGCCCGTCGAATCGCGGTGGTCAGTGGCGCGGTGTTCCTGGTCGGGGCGCTGGTGGCCCAGATGGCGGCGATGGGCAAGGTGACGGAACTGGTTCTCGGCTTCGACAGTCACTGGGCGGTTCTGCTGGGCGCCTCGGTGGTGGTGTTGTATTCGACAGTCGGGGGCATCCGCGCCGTGGTCAAGACCGACGTGCTCCAGTTCGTGGTGCTGGTGGCCGGGATCGGGGGTGCCTCGGCCTGGCTGGTCTGGAAGAACGGTGGCTGGACAGAGTTGGCGGCACGGTCGGAGGTGGGGCTGGGGAGCTTCGATGTGGCGGCCAACTGGTCGTGGGTTCGGGTGACCACGCTCTTTGGCGCGTTCCTGTTGGGCGAGACACTGGTCCCCCCGTATGCCGTCCGCTGTTTCATCGCCAAGGACGAGAGTGATGCTCGGCGAGGAGTGGCAGGTGGCGGGTTGTTCCTGCTGCTGTTCCTGCCGGTGGCGACCTTCACGCTGGGGATGGCGGCGCGAGTCGAGCCCGAGGTGCAGGCGGCCGTGGCGAGCAAGTACCAGTCGATACGCCAGGGCATTGAGGCGGAACGCCAGTCTGAGTCCGGAGAGGGCCGGGTCACCCGGTGGACGCCCGGCGATGAACAGTCGGCTCGCGCAGGGGCTGCGGAAGTGGCGTTTCCCCAGCTGATGCGAACCACCTTCCCACCGTGGCTGGCCGGGGTGATGATTGCCGCGGTGATCGCCGCCGTGATGTCCTCGGCAGACAGTTGCCTGTCGTGTCTGGCCACCAGTGTGATGGAGGACATCTACCGGGTGCACATCAATCCGGCAGCCGACGACGCCAGGCTGCTGCGGGTTGCAAAGTGGACGACCGTGCTGGCGGGAGTCCTGTCGGCGGTGTGCGCGCTGGTGTGGAGCAACATCGCAGACATCCTCGAATTCGTCTATGACTTCTGGGCCCCATCGATGGTGCTGCCGTTCCTGGTCGGGGCCTTTGGGTACCGGCCAGCCAGGAGCATTCCGGTTGTGTTGTCGATGATCGGCGGGACCCTGGGGACGATTCTCTGGCGGTTTGTGCTGAATTCGCCGGCTGACGTCAGTCCCGCGCTGTTTGGGTTCGGCATCGCCGTGGTCGTCTTTCTGTTGGCCTGTCCGTTCTTCAGGCAGCCGCCATCCGGCCGCTGGCTGCGGCCGGCGTTACTGTCGTCCACCCTGTCCGAAGTGGCGGAGGATTCTGAGTGATTCCGGTCTGGCTCGTGGCTGTACTGCACGTGGTTTCGGTCGCCTCGGCGGTGGTGATCCTGGTCTGGTTGGGCGTTGTGGCTATGCGGCGGCGCGACAGGAGAGACACGCCCGAATTGCCGGACTGAAAGGGGTCGGGATGTCCGCAGCTTGCACCGCGACGCGTCCGGTTCAGGCGCAGTAGGGGCTGTCGCCGGTCCAGCGGTTGAATCGCACATCATCACCGGAGGTGAGTCGCTCGCGGGCGTCTCGCCAGGAATCGGCCCATGCGTGATGGTCGTCCTGGACCGATTCGGGATTGGCCTTGCTGCGGGCCACGAATCCCGGGAACCACTCGCGGCCGGTCGGTTGGCCGATTGGCTGGTACCTGAGATCAAAACTCCAGCGGATGCGATCGCTGCGGTTGGGCAATCCGGAATGCTGTGTGCGGCGGTGCATGAACAGCACGTCGCCGGGATCCATTGGCAGGGGAGACTGGTTGGGTTCGACCAGTGTTTCGGGGATCGCGACCTGGCCGAGGGTCAGCGGATCGCCGCTCTGGCAATGAGTCACCAGGCCGCGTTTGTGACTGCCCGGGACAACGGCCAGGCAGCCGTTTTCCAGGTCGGATTCGGTGACTGGAAACCAGACGGTCAGGATCTGGCACTCGTCGGCGTCGTCGGTGATCACGCCCTGGTCCTGGTGCCAATCGATGCGAGCCGTCAGGCCGGTCCAGGCCGCCTTGGGCAAAATTGATTCGGGCAACTTGATCCGTGTGTGCTGGACCGGGTTCGAATAGATTTCGGGACCGATGAACTGTTCGACCGCGTCCAGCAACACCGGAGTGTGCAGCAGATCGAAGACGGCCGGCCCGAGATGCATCGGAGTGTCGGGTTGGATGTTGGCCTGGGGAAGCGAGATGTCCATGGCCTGGTCGTAGGGTTGCTGAGCCTCGGCAACGGTTGCAAGCAGACGCTGGGTGAACGGCAGGGCTTGGTGTCGATTCGACAGGTGGCCGGCGGATTCCCAGCGGTCGACCAGGCTCTCCAGCACCGTTTCGTATTCGGCCACGACCGGGCCGAGGTCGTTGTCGACATCGAGCAGGCCGTTGATGACGACGAAGCCATGCTCGTCGAAATGGGCGAGGTCCTCGGAAGTGATCGGCGGCGACGTGGCCATGGTCATGCCAGCCATTCGCGTTGCACGTTTCCAGCGACGTCGGTCAGGCGAAAGTCACGACCCTGGAAACGGTAGGTCAGCTTGAGGTGATCGAGACCGAACTGGTGCAGGAGCGTGGCCTGCATGTCGTTGACCTCGACCGGCTTCTCGACGACACCCCAGCCGAGTTCGTCAGACTTGCCGTGGACATGGCCGCCCCTGAGACCGCCGCCGGCCAGCAGCATGCTGAAGGCAAACGGGTGATGGTCGCGGCCGGTGTTCTTGCCGCCGCCGTTGTCAGCCAGTGGGGTGCGGCCAAATTCACTGCCCCAGGCGACGATGGTGCTGTCGAGCAGTCCGCGTTGCTTGAGATCGGAGATGAGAGCGGCGATCGGTTGGTCGACGCATCCGGTGTTGTAGGGGAGTTCTTTGGCGAGGTTGGCGTGGTGGTCCCAACTGGCGTAGACGATGTTGACGAAACGAACTCCCCGTTCGACCATGCGGCGAGCCAGCAGGCAGTTGCGGGCGAAGTTCTTGAAGGTGTCGCCGGACTTGCCGCGGCTGGTTAGCCCCTTGGGCTCGGGGCGGTTGATTCCGTAGAGGTCCTGGATGTGCTTGGATTCGCTGCCGAGGTTGATCAACTCGGGCGTGGCCATCTGCATCCGGTAGGCCAACTCGTAGCTGGCGATCCGGCTGGAAATCTCCGGGTCGCGGATCTCCGAATAGCGGGACGAGTTGATCCGGCTGAGCAGGTCGATGCCCTTCTTCTGCAGGGCGGGGGGAAGTCCGGGCGGGTTCTTGAGATTGAGTACCGGTTCTCCCTGGTTCCGGAACGGAACACCCGAAAAGCTGGTCGGCAGGAATCCGCTTTGCCAGAGGGTTGCGCCGCCACTGGAACCGACTCCACTGGAGAGCACGACGTAACCGGGCAGGTTGCGGGATTCGGTTCCGAGGCCGTAGTTGAGCCACGCACCCATCGAGGGCAGCCCGAACTCGCTCCGACCGCACTGCATCAGCAATTGGCCGGGGTGGTGGTTGAACTGGGTCGATCGCAGGCTGCGAACCAACAGCAGGTCGTCGGCGACACCGCCGAGATGCGGAAGAAGCTCCGAGAGTTCCATACCGCATTGGCCATGCTGGCGGAAGCGGAAGCTCGGCCCAAGCAACCTGGCGGAGTCCTTCTTGATGAAGGCGAAGCGGACTTCCTTGAGCAGGGATTCGGGCATCGGTTGCCCGTCCTGCCTGGCGAGCATTGGCTTGGGGTCGAACAGGTCGACATGGCTGGGGGCACCGGCCATGAAGATGAAGATGCAGCTCTTGGCACGAGGTTCGAAGTGTGTCCGACGTGCGGTTCCGGAGGACGCGGCCGCGGCGAACAGGCCGTCGTCGTCCAAAGTGGCACCCAGGCCGATCGCACCAAGTCCGCTGGCGGCGGTGGTCAGGAATTCACGCCGGGCCAACAGGGCGGCCGAAACAGGATGCGGTGAGATGCGTGATGTCATGGGCCCGGACTGAGGGCAATGGGTGGGCGGGTCCTTCGTGGCTGGCAAGTGTAGCACACAGTCGGTTCAGGAGAGGATGGCGTCGATGACCTCTCCGTGTACGTTGGTCAAACGGCGTTCGATTCCGTTGTGGTAGAAGGTCAGTTGTTCGTGGTCGATTCCCAGAAGATGCAGGATCGTGGCGTGGAAGTCGTGCCAGGTGGTGACGTTCTCCTCGGCCTTCCAGCCGTAGACATCGGTTGAGCCGTAGCTGCTGCCACCCTTCAGGCCGCCGCCGGCCATCCAGACGCTGAAACCGTATTGGTTGTGGTCGCGACCGGTGCCCAGCACTCCGGCATTGGACTGAGCGAAGGGAGTGCGGCCAAATTCGCTGGTGAACAGAACCAGCGTGTCGTCGAGCAGGCCGGTGCGTCGGAGGTCGGCCAGGAGGGCCGCCAGGGGCTGGTCAACACGAGCCGCCTCGCGGCCGTGGTTTTTGACCATGTCCTCGTGCCCGTCCCAGTTGTGGCGAGGTCGTCCGAAGGCGCCGCCACTGAAGAGCTGCACGAAGCGGACCCCCTGCTGGAGCAGTCGCCGTGCCAGCAGGCAGGCTCGACCGAAGTCGGCTGTCGGTTCGCGGTCGAGGCCGTAGAGTTGTTGAGTTGCCTGGGTCTCGGAATCCAGGGCGGTGACCTCGGGAACAGCCAATTGCATTCGGGCTGCCAGTTGGTAGCTGCGAATACGGCCCAGCAACGCATCGTCTCCCCCCCGTTGCTCGAGATGTTGCTGGTTGAGGTGGGCCAGCAGTCGTCGGCTGTCGCGCTCGGTTTCTGCCGGGATCGTCCGGGTGGGGAACAGGTCGTCCAAGGGCGTGCCCCGGGCACGCAGTGGCACACCCTGGTGCTCGGACGGCAAGAAGCCGTTGGTCCAGTTGATCGAGCCACCGGCCGGACGGCCGCGGGGATCAGGGATCACCACGTGGGTTGGCAGATTGCGAGATTCACTGCCCAGGCCGTAGGAGAGCCAGGCGCCCAGGACGGGAAATCCGTTGAGTCGAAAACCGGAATTCTCCTGGAACGTGGCCGGGGTGTGGTTGGAGGTTTCGGCGACCATTGACTTGATGACGGTCAGTTCGTCGGCGACGCCGGCCAGGTGAGGAAACATCTCGGAGATCCACAGCCCGCCGTCACCTCGTTGACGGAACGACCAGTCGCTTTGCCGAAGCAGGCCGACTTTTCCGAAAAACACGTCGGGCTGCTCGTCGCTTTTTAGCGGAGTGCCATGGAGTCGCGCGAGCTGGGGCTTGTAGTCGAAGCTGTCCACCTGGCTGAAGCCCCCGGTGGCAACCACGTGGATCACACGGCGGGCCCGGGGAGTCGAGTCGGGGGGAGTGCCGAAACCGGCAGCAGGGCGATCGTCGGCCAACAGTGACATCAGCGCCGTGCTGCCGATGCCGGCCTGGGCAAAGTCCAGAAATTGACGCCGCGAGAGGGATGTTCGCGGACCGGGGTCAGTCGACATAAAGGAACTCGTTGGCGTTGAACAGCACCCGCGCCAGGGCGGGCAGGCCGTGACGCGTGGAGAATGAGAGTGAGGTTTTGGCTTCGTCGGCATTGGGGGGACGCCCAAAACAGAGACGGAAAGCGAGGTGGATCTGGGCCGGCAGGGTGTTGCCGGCTTCGAGTCGTACACGTGTGGCCAGACGGTCGGCCATCCGCAGGCCGAAATCGCTGTTGAGCAGCGACAGCGCCTGCAGCGGGGTGGTGGTGACGGCGCGGCGGGGTGTCTTCGTCGAGGGGTCCGGGCAGTCGAAGGCGTCCAGGAATCGGCTGCGTCCGGAGCGGATGACGGTGCGGTAGATGCTGCGCCGAGCGAAGGTGGTGCCGATCGGATCACCGACGTCGTAGAACTGCGAGTTGTTGGTGAACGTGGTGAAGTCGTAGAAGCCGGGACCACCGATTTCGCGGTTGAGCGAACCGGAAACCGCCAGCAGGCTGTCCCGAAGAGCTTCGGCCTCGAGTCGCCGAGGTGAATGCCGCCAGAGCAGACGGTTGGCTGCGTCTTTGGCTGCCGCGGAGGGGCGAAACCGGGATGCCTGCTGGTAGGTGGCGGAGGTCAGGATCAGGCGATGGATGTGCTTGAGGCTCCAGTCGTGCTGAACCAGTTGATTGGCAAGCCAGTCGAGCAGGCGGGGGTGCGATGGGAGGCCGCCGTTGAGTCCGAAATCGCTGGGGGTTTCGACCAGCCCGGCACCGAAGTGGTGCAGCCAGATCCGGTTGACGATGACCCGGCTGAACAACGGATTGCGAAGATGGGTGATCCAACTGGCCAACGCGGTACGCCGCGGAGGGTCGGGAGCATCGGACTGGACCCGAAAGTCGGCCGGTCCACCGGGAACTGCAGAAACTCCGCCGGGAGAGACGGCCGGACCCGGAGTCTTGGGATCGCCTCGAGTCAGCACGTGCGTCACGCCCGGAGGTTGCGGCGAGACCGCATACGTTTTCCAGGTGTTCCATCGAGTTGACAGCTCGGTGATATGGTCGATTTCGAACTTCAGGTGCGTTCGCCGTCGTTGGTCCGAATGCGACAGCGCGGCCTGAAAATCCTGTTCGGAGATGGCTTTCGCGAGCGGGCCGGCTGATGCAAGAACCTCCCCGGCGGTGAGAGCTCTCAGGTGAAGTTGGACCCGATCAACCTGGCCTCGCAGGTGCCGAGCCCGGAGGGTGGGGGGATGCCGCAACCCGATCACCAGGCGAGCTTTTCCGGGGGCAAAAGTGATCGGGCCCTGCGTCCGGATGGGACGACCGTAGGCCTGGCCATTGCGGAAAGCGCGGACCGATCCGTCGGGGGCAAAGACAAATGCCAGGTGCACAAATGCCCTGACGGCTCCGCGCTCTTCGGGGCCGTCGAAGCTGACGGTCCGATTTCGGTTCTCGCTGGCCAGGTTCCAGCGTCCGGGTTCGAGTTCGCCGAACGCGATGGCGTCGTGCACCGGCCCGTCAATCGACTGCAGCGCGACCAGTCCGCCGCCACGCTGGTGCGTGTCGTCGAGTCGGACCCAGGCCTCGAGCGTGCGCGCGGACAACGTCCTCGGGATGGGTGGTGTGGTGACGTAACCCCGGCGTGGAAGGATCAGCACGCCATTCTCGATCCGTCCATCTCCCTGGAGCGTGCCGTGAAGCTGGCCGATCGAATCGCGGGCGCCGTCGGCGAAATCCCAGCGAGCGAATGGTCTGGGCGGCTTGTTGCGGGTCTGGCCGGTTTTGCGTTGTTGGAGAATCCGACGGCGTGCGGGACCCTCGAGGAGAGCGAGTTGTTGTTGGAGCCGACGACGTCGGGACTGGAGGCCGGTGGCCGGCAAATTGGTTCGGTCCGGCAAGACGGGGCCGGGCAGATCGCGGAGTCCATGACGGACACCGTCCAGCGCCGAGGCCATCCGGTAGTATTCCCGCTGCGGGATGGGGTCGAACTTGTGGTCGTGACAGCGAGCACAGTGAATCGTGAGGCCCAGGAAGGCCTGGCCCACCACGCTGACGACGTCTTCGAGCTCGTCCTGGCGGACGATTCGCTTCATGGCCTGGCTCTGCTGCGAATTGCCGACCTCGTCGTAGGATCCGGCGACCAGGAACCCGGTGGCGACAACCGCTTGCGGGTTGTCGGGATGGAGCACGTCACCGGCCAGCTGCCAGGCGGCGAAGCGGTTGTAGGGCATGTCGGAATTGAGTGCGCTGGCGACCCAGTCCCGATATCGCCAGGCATTGGGCCTGAGCTTGTCTCGCTCGAACCCCTGGCTTTCTCCATATCGCACGATGTCCAGCCAGTGGCGTGCCCAGCGTTCGCCGAAATGGGGGTGAGCCAGCAATCGGTCGACCAATCGCTTCCATGCCCCGGGTCGAGAATCGGCGGCAAACCGGTCGACGGTGTCGGGGTTCGGCGGCAGACCGAGAAGGTCGAAGCTAAGCCGGCGGGCAAGCGCTCGCCGTGAGCCGCGGTGAGAGGGGGCCAGGCCGACGGTTGCCAGGCGATCGAAGACGAATGCGTCAACGGGGTTGGCGTGTGGCGGCAGGAGCGAATGAGCGGGCGGGTGGGCCGCCGAAAGCGGCTGGAGGGACCACCAGGGGTCGGCGGTGTCCTCGGCCGAGACGGGGACAGCCAGCAGCAGGATCGCGATGGCCGGGAATGATCGGAACATGGGTCGCATTATGCCGTTTGAGACGCGACGGTGGCAGGTCCAATGGTCATTCAGAATTCGGCACGGATTGGTCTTGCACGTCGGTCGGGAATCCGGACGATGGCCGCAGCGTGTCACACTGACGCGGTGTGACCGGACAAGAGGCCCGTGAGGAGATCGGTACTGGCTGTCCGTTCGGAAGCGGGTGGGACCCCGTTTGTAGGAAGGAGGTGGTCAAGTGGAATATTGCTGTACATGCCAGAGAGGTGGTAACGCCTAGGATGACCGGCGGGTTGTCCTAGTGACAAACCACCTACCCGGTGAGCGGACCACCAGGTTCCGGCCGGGGAAATACCTGGAGGCCCGGTCGCACTGGTTGCGGCTGGGCCTCTTTTTTCAGCCCCCTGACTCTTTCCACAGCGACACCCGAACAGTCGCACCACAGCCGGCATGCCCTTGTCCTGTTCCGCCCGACTTGTCGCCGCGCTGCTGGGCGGCGTCTTCGTTTGGGCCGGGGTGGCGAAGATCGGTGACGTGGCGAGCTTCACGACGACGGTCGGGGAATTCGGCCTCGTTTGGGAGCCCCTGTTGCCCGTCACGGCATGGTCGGTGATCGGACTGGAACTGCTTGTCGGTGGCGGATTGTGGTTCGGTCGCCGGTGGGCGATCGGAGTGGCCACCGGCCTGGTGGTGGTGTTTCTTTGCGTGTTGGGATACGGAATAATTCTGGGCCTGGATATCGAATGCGGTTGTTTCGGAGCCGGCGACGGGCGAGACAGCCTGACACTGGACGAGGCCGCGATGGTCGACCTGGGCCTGTTGCTCACCTGCCTCGGACTGGTGTGGGCGAGCCGGAAACGATCGCAGGATGCGGACAACGGCAAACCCAAACAGGGGATGGCCGAAACCGAGGGCGAGGAAACCTGATGACGAAGTCGAATATGACGACGCGGATGGCCGGATTGATCGTGTTTGTGTTGCTGGTCAGCGGCTGCGGACAGAACCGGTTTCAACAGGAGGTGGAGACCGAAAAGGTGGCCGTGAAGCTGGCCCGGCACATGGCCGAGGGAGAGTACGAGGTGATCACAACGGCTGAACTGAAGGCACTGTTCGACAAGAAGCCCGAACTGGTGCTGGTCGACGCAATGCCCTACGAGGCGAGTTACCAGAAGCAGCACATCAGTGCCGCGGTTCAGTTCCTGTTCCCCAAGGCAACGATGGAGACCTGGGACACGGGCGAAACGGCCGGGAAGTCCGCGGAGGATTACGAGTCGTTGCTTGGCCAGGACAAGGAAAAACTGGTGGTGGTCTATTGCGGCTTCACCGCCTGTGGACGCAGCCACAACGCCGCCATGTGGGCCAAGCGGAAGGGCTACAAGAACGTGAAACGCTATCCGGGGGGGATCTACGCCTGGAAGGGGGCCGGTTTGCCGACGGTGGCTGGCGGGAAGTGAGGCGGTCGCCTGGTCAGGACGGTGTGGCGGCACGCGGCTCGATCTCGTCCAGTCGTGCCAGGGCGTCCCAGGTGACGGGAAAACCGGCGTAGGGAGCGATCTGCAGCAGGGCCTCGACGATATCCTGCCGGGTGGCTCCGTTCTTCAGCGCAAACCGGAGGTTCAACTCCAGGGCGCGTGTCCGACCCAGGGCCGCCAGGGCCGCGATTGAGACCAGTGACTTGGTCCGGCGGTCCAGCCCCTGGCGACTCCAGATCTCTCCGGCCAGGAACTCGGTGACGTACCCGCTGAACTCGGGGCTGATTGCGTCCCAGTGTGCAATTGTCTCTTCGGCCGCGTCTTCTCCGAGCATTTCCTCGACCAGCCGCCGTCCGCGTTCGCGCCGCTGCTCGAGCGTGGTGTCGTTCTCGGTCATCGTCTCTCCTCGTGGTGTCGGCCGGCCGGGTGTCAGACCAGGTGGCCGGCGTTGACGTCGAGTGTCTGTCCGGTGATGCTCGCCGCGCGGTCGGATGCCAAAAAGGTGACCATTTCGGCGATGTGTTCGGCAGGAATCAGGCGGCCCAGCAGAGTGTTCCGCTCGATTTGGTCGCGGACCTGGGCGGTCGGTTGACCGGTCGTGTCGGCCTTGGCCTCGATGATCGCGTCCATGCGGGGTCCGTCTATGGGTCCCGGGCATACGGCGTTCACCAGGATGCCCGCCGGGCCGACCTCGACGGCCAGTGTCTTGGTCAGCCCGATCACGGCCCACTTCGAGGTGGCGTAGGGACTGCGGAGCGGAAACCCGATCTTCCCGGCGACCGAGGCGATGTTGATGATCCGGCCGGAACGTTGTGCGAGCAGGTGAGGCAGCACCGCCTTGCAGCACAGGTAGACGCCGGTGACGTTGACATCCATGACGGCTTCCCATTCGTGCCGCTGGACGTCCTGCACGAGGGCCGTTGGTCCGATGATGCCCGCGTTGTTGACCAGGATGTCGATGCGGCCGAAACGGTCGAGCGTGGCGGCAACCATCTTGGCAAGATCATCTTCGGATGTGACGTCCGTTGCGGTGCCCAGCACCGCGTGTCCATCGGCTTCGAGGTCGGCGACGGCGGCGGACCGTTCGTCGTCTTCCGGAGTGGCCACCACGACGGCGGCACCGTCGCGGGCCAGGCCGCGGACGCAGGCCAGTCCGATCCCACGTCCGCCACCGGTGACAATGGCGACCTGGTTGGTGAGAGGCATGGCGGGGGACTGATATGGTGCAATGTGGACGGAAGTCGGCGCACCGGCATCATACCGATCCGCACCCATGTTGGCTTGTCGCCGGTGTGGGCATACAATCCGCCGATTGCTGCAAAACGCATCTTCAATGGTCTCGGAGATCCCATGTCACTGTTCGGACGCAAGAAGCGATTGGTTGATTGGGCCAGTTGCGCTGGATGAGCCGGCAAGCTGCCCCAGGAGGGGACCGCGCAGGTCGTGCGTGGATTGCCGAAGTTCGACGACCCGGACCTGCTGGTCGGGGCCGAGGGATTCAGCGACGCCGGCGTGTACCGGCTCCGCGACGACCTGCTGATTCTTCAGTCGTTGGATTTCTTTCCGCCGCTGGTCGACGATCCGTACCTCTTCGGTCAGATCGCCGCGGCCAACAGTCTCAGTGACATTTACGCGATGGGTGGAACACCCAAGACGGCGTTGAACATCGTGGGGTTCCCCGACGACAAGCTGGACCTGTCAATTCTCAGCCGGATTCTGGCCGGGGGGGCTGAACGCGTGATGGCTGCCGGGGCGGTCATCGCCGGTGGTCACACGGTGCGGGACACCGAGATCAAGTACGGACTGAGCGTGACCGGCGTGGCGACTCCTGAAGAACTGAGGACCAATGGCGGTGCGCGGCCGGGCGACCAGCTTGTGCTGACCAAGCCGCTGGGGACCGGGTTCGTCACCACCGCCTTCAAGATGAAGCGGTGCCCGGAGGGCGTGCTGGAAACGGCAGCGGCGAGCATGGCGATGCTCAACCAGGGGGCCAGCCAGGCAGCCAGGTCGGTTGAGGCGTCGGCGTCGACGGACATCACCGGGTTCGGGTTGGCAGGGCACGCCGGCGAAATGGCGCAGTCCAGCGACGTGACCGTCGTCATCGACACCACTCGGTTGCCGGTGCTGGCCGGTGCTGCGGAACTGGCTGCCGCGGGAAATCACACGCGGGCCAGTAAGACCAACCGCAGCGCAGTTGAGCCGTTGATGCGGATCGAAGAGTCGGCTGATCCGAGAGGGTTGGAGATGGTCTTTGATGCCCAGACGTCCGGGGGGCTGTTGATCAGCGTCGATCCGAGCCGGTCCGAGGAACTCGTAATGCGGTGCTGCGAGTCGGGTGCCGAGCAGTCGGCCATAGTGGGCGAGGTGGCCGAAAAATCCGATGTGTCGCTGGTCTTCACCGGCTAGCCGGCTGGGAACCTTCCCCGCAACGTCTTTTGGATCAACTCGGGTATGTCGTCCAAGCGGTTGCGAATGCTGGTCGTGGTGCCCCGGGGAGCCGGTCGCCGAAGTGGAAACCGTGTGACGGCCCGCCGCTGGCAGCGTGTGTTGCAGTCGTTGGGGCATGGGGTCGAGACGGTTGACGGATACGACGGGCAGGACTGCGATGTGCTGGTGGCCTTGCACGCTCACAAAACTGCCCCCAGCGCCCTGGACTATGTCCGCGACGCTCCTGAGGGGCGGCTTGTCGTGGCGCTGAGTGGAACGGATCTCTATCGAGATCTTGCCACGTCGGCCAGGGGTCAACAGGCTCTCGAGGCGGCACATCGTATCGTGCTGTTGCAGGAACACGGCATGAAACTGCTGGAGCCTCATCTGCACCTGAAATGCCACGTGATTCATCAATCGGTGGTCTCTCCGCGGACGATTCCGAAAAAAATCCGACGCTGGTGGCAGGTCGCACTGGTGGGCCACCTGCGTCCGGTCAAGGATCCGTTTCTTCTTGCACGCGCCGTCGCCGACCTGCCTGCAGAATCTCGGATTCGTGTCGTTCACCTGGGCGGTGCACTCAGCGAACCAATGAGAGTCCGTGCCGAAGCCGAGATGGCCCGCAGACCGGGTCGCTACCGCTGGCTGGGCAGTCGGCCACATTGGCAGGTGATGCGCACACTGGCCCGTAGCCGGTTGATGGTCCTGACCAGTCACATGGAGGGCGGGGCCAATGTCGTGGGCGAGTCGATCACCGTGGGGACGCCCGTGCTCTCGACGCGGATCAGCGGGTCGATTGGGCTGCTGGGCGAGGATTATCCGGGATTTTTTGAGCCGGGTGATGTCCACCGACTGCGGCAGCAATTGCTTGAGGCCGAGAGGCAGAGCGACTTCTACGACGCGATCTCGTCTCGATGCGGAGATCTGCGGAGCGTGTTTGAACCACGACGCGAATGCCGGGAATGGGAACGCCTGCTCGACGAACTCCTGGCCGACGATTGATCGCCGAGCATGGGCTCGGATGCGAGCAGAGCAGCCCTATTTCTCGAAGTGGACGAAGTCAATCAGGAAGACGGCACCCAGGAAGATCGCCTTAACCGAGGGGTCCCAGTCGCGTGGAAACGTGACACCGAAGTTGTCGGCGTCGCTGAAGGCCTCCTTGGCCAATCCGCTCCACTTCTTGGCGATCCTGCCCTGTTCCGTCTCGCCCTGCATGATCTGGAATGTCCAGGGTTTCAGCAGCGGGCCGAACAACTTGAAGATCTCTTCGCCGGATGCGTCGCTGATGGTGTAGACCCTCCGCACCAGCGTAAACCGTTTGGTGATTCGGCCGAGCAACTGGCCATCGGCGTCTACAATGTCGGCTTCGTGGAAATAGAACCGGAAGCGGCGGCGAATCTCGATGATCGTCCGGCTCTCGGAATCAACGACCATTACCGTGAACGGGCGGTGCGCCTTCAGGAACAATCGCAGCAACAGCGAGCCGCCCACCTCGGCAGCGAAATACAGTGAGTTTCCGTCCTGGTCGGAGACTTCGTACTTGTTCTTGGTTTCGAAACCGGTGAGGATCTCGCCCCATTCCTTCCGCTGTTGAATGACCAGTCGATCGACTGTTGCCAGACGCTCCATCATGCCCCTTTCGATTCGGATGGTCTCTCGACCGCGACTTTTGGCAATGCTCAAAAAGCCGTCAAGTTCAAACGTTTGCTTCGCGTGCGGCGGTTGTTCGGATATGAGCGTGTTGCCGTGAGCGGAGTGGCCGCCGCGGTGGACGGCCGTGGGGGAGTGACTAACGGCTTGGCGGTGGCGTTTTCAGTGAAGCCAGGAACGCCAGCAGGTCGGCCACCTGCTGGGCGGTCATGTCCTTGAGCAGCAACTCGGGCATCAGGCTCCTCCGTTGGGCGATCAGCTCCTCGACCTGGTCGGCAGGAATCACTGTTTCCTGGTTCTTGGCGTCCTTGAGGACAACCTCCTTGTCCGATTTGCGAGCCAACAGTCCCGTATGCACTTTGCCTGCGGTCGTCTCGAGGATGTAGGTCAAATATTTCGGGTCGATCTTGCGGGAAGGATTGAGGACCTGGTCGAGCAATTCTCTGCGGCCGTATTTCTTGCCGATCCCATCGAGATCGGGGCCGACCGACTTGCCCTTGCCGGCCACACGGTGGCAGTTGCGACACTGGACGCTCTGGGAAGCCACGAACAGCCGTCCGCCCTCGGCGGCGTCGCCCTTCATCGCGAGCAGTGCCGCGGGGCGGATCACACGACCCAGTCGCTTCACCCGACGTTCTTCGGGGATGAATCGTTCGAACAGGTCGCGGGTGGTGATGTCGTCATGTGCGACGGCCGTCTCAATGATCTGTTTGCGAGCGTTGGGTGAGAACTTGGAGCCGGGCTTGTCCAGTCGTTGTTGCAGCAGGAGGGCGGTGGACGTGGATGCCAGAGAGCGAGTCAGCAGCGGGACGGAAATGGTGTCGCCGGATCGTTCCAGGAGGCGCACGTTTGACCTGGCCTCGATCCGCGTGTGTTTCTGGGCCTCGGTGAACCGGGCGACGGGAAGGTCCGATCCGGGGAGGTCGGTGATCCAGTCGGCGATCAGATCAGCGCCGACTCGGTCGACCACCTCGGATCCGATGTGTGGCATGCGGCCCCGACCCAGTTTCGAGACTCTCAGAAAGAGGATGCTTCGCAATGGATCACCGGGCGCAATGATGCGGGCGTCACGGATCCCGAAGGTTCCCTGCGTGGGCTTGGAGTCGAGCATGCGGGTTGCGGCCAGCGACAGGTCGTTGTGCATGTAGGCCAGCACGGCACTGCCTGCGTGCAGTCGGTGGCAGTGTGAGCAGTTGACGTGCAGGAAACTGCGGGCACGTCGCTCGGTCGATTGAGTCGTGTCGTAGGGATCAACCAGTGACGGAGTCTTCGAGCCGGAAACGGGTGGGTTGAACAGGCCGAGCTCCGACAAGGACGCCATTTGGCTGGTCCCGGCGGATTTCCCTGGAACCGGTCGGTCGAGACCACCCGGATTGACACCCAGCACGTGGCCGCTCCACGGGTTGTGGCAGCGAACACACTCGACGCGGGACGCGAAGTGCCAGGTTTGGCGTTTGGAGGCCTGGGGACCGGAGCGGTCGGTGACCTGGAAGTGCGCATCGACCCCGGCAGAATCGACCAGCACGGCGTCGGTCTGGTCGTTGTTCCACCGGTATCCATAGCCGCGCCAGGCGTCGCCGTCGTAGTGCATCAGTTGTGTTTCGATCCGCCTGGGACCGGTTCGGCCCTTGGCGGTGACATCCAGGGAGAGGGTCTTGAGGACGACGGTGCCGGCGGGAAACTGCCACTTGCCCTTCGATCCGATCGACTGCGTGCCCGGGACGGCGATCGCTCGAGCAGCGGTCGCACCGTCGTGCCACGGGGCGGCGGCGACCTCGTAGGAAACGACGCCGGGGGCCAGTTGATGGTCAGCCGTCGAGGCGAACAGCCCGGTTTGACTGAGTCGCCGCGGGAAACGGCTGGTTTGGCCGCGATCGGGGTTCGGGGCCAGTCGGTGGATCGTCCCACCGGTGTAGTCCATGAACAGCAGGTCGTCGGATGTGTCGTAGCTGAAGCAGATGATTCGCAGAGACGAGTCGACCAATTCGCGTTGCCCGACGACCTTCTTTTCCTTGGGGTCCCAGGCGAACGACCAGAGTTTGCCGGTCTCGTAGTCGCCGTAGACATACTGGCCGGCCAGCGTCGGCAGCCGTTTGCCGTAGTAGACCTCGCCCCCGGTGATCGAGGCGGATTCGCTGTGGGGATGATCGACGGTGGGCGGCAGGATCGGCGAGGGACCCCTCTTGAAGTGCGTGTTGACCGGCTGCCGGCCCTCGACGATGCTCCAGCCGTAGTTGCCACCCTTTTCGATCCGGTAGATGAACTCCCACAGTTCCCAGCCCACGTCACTGACGTACAGGTCACCGGACTTGCGGTCGAAGGAGAGTTTCCAGGGGTTGCGGAAGCCGAAGGCCCAGATCTCGGGCAACACACCCTTGGTCCCTACGAACGGATTGTCCGGTGGCACCCGGTACTTGCGTCCGGGGTCGGTGCGGTCGACGTCGATGCGGACCAGGGTCGAGAAGTAGTTGCTGCAGTCCTGTCCGTGGTTGGGCGGATCGGGCGGATTGGGGCCGACGCCGTCCCCGGCGGTGATGTAGAGGTACCCTTCGGGGCCAAACCGCATCGCGGCTCCATTGTGGCCTCCCGAGGGCCAGTGGAAGACCTCTTCGCGACTCTCCAGGTCGATCGTCGGCGGGTCCATGCTCTTGAAGCGGTAGCGGCAGACCTTGGTGCCGGTGGCCTGGGCGCCCTGGGTGTAGGAAATGTAACAGGTACGGTTCTGGAGAAACTTGGGATGGAACGCGAAGCCATAGGCGTTCTGTACGGCCGGCTTGTGCTGCTTGAGATCCAGGACCGGATCGGACTTTGCCACGTCCTGGCGATCCGGGAACGAGTGGATCTGGCCGGCCAGTTCCATGACCAGCAGACGGTTGGTCCCCGGAATCGGACGCATTTCGACCGGGTTCTTGAACGACAACCTGGGGAAGCGGCGTTCAACAAGGAAGGGTGGAGGGGGCTCGGGTGTGCCGATGACCTTCGAGGTGCTCCAGCCGATCTTGCGTTGGACGGGCGGCTTTGTCGCCGGCTTGGTCTTGTCGTCGGCGGGGGTCGCGCGGGAAGAGGTGAGTGCTGCTGCCAGTACAGAAGCGGCCAGTGCAGCGATGGCGAGCGGTGTTCGGGCGAGACTCATTTGAGCGTCTCCAGGAAGGCGAGCAGGTCGGCCAGTTGCTGTGCGGTCATGTCCTTGACCAACAGTTCGGGCATCAGGCTCTTGGGTTGAGCAATAATCATCTCGACATCCTCAGCGGCGACGCGGAGTTCCTTGCCCGCGGCGTCCCTGAGGACGACTTGCTTGTCGGATTTCGAGACAAGCAGTCCGGTGTGGACCCGTCCCTGGACGGTTTCGACCAGGTAGGCCCGAAACTTGGGATCGATCTTCCGGGATGGCTGGAGTATCGACTCGAGCAATGCCCGCCGGTCGTTTTTCTTGGCGACGCCATCCAGGTCGGGCCCCACCGCCTTGCCCTGTTTGCGGACCCGGTGACAATTCCGGCATTGGACCCCGGCCGTTTTGGTGAAGAGGGTCTGACCGTCTGACGGATTTCCCGGGATCCGGAGAATCTGTTCGGCCTGGACCGTGGCACCGAGCCTTTTGACTCGCTGTTCGTGCGGAAGAAATCTCTCAAAGAGATCACGGACACGGACATCCGTGTGAGTTCCGCCAAGCTGGATGGCACGCTGGATGGTGGCCCGCGGAAGTGGTTGGCCGGGACGATCGACGGCCAGGGCCAGTTGCAGGGCGCCGCTTGAAGAGGTCAACAACTGCTCGATGGCAACTCGCCTGCGTTGAGGGGCCAGGCCGGCCTGGTTGAGGTCGGCCAGCAACCGGTCATGCCGCTTGCGGAGGGCGGCCGACGACTTGTCGCCGGTGCCAGCGGGTGCGAGCCTGGGGTCGAGAGAGGCGATCCAGTCGTGGACCAGTTGCAGGCCCCGACGGTCGACAACCTGCGAGCCGAAGTGCGGCATCCGGCCTCGGCCAAGCTTGGCCATGCGGTACAGCAGAACCGAACGATATGGCGCCGCCGGTGCCATCACCCGGGCGGCGAGCATGCCGAAAGTGCCCTGGGTGGGGCGAGCGCCGAGGAGGTTGGATTGCTTGAGCGAGAACTCGTACCGGATGTCCATGGCCGCAGTGCCACCGCCGCCGCGACGGTGACACGTTGCACAGTTGGCGTGCAGGTACGCGCGGGCACGTGTTTCCAGCGGAAGGTCCGGGTCAGCCGGATCGGGCATCGCCGCCGGAGCCTTGGACGGAGAATCGGAGAGGAAGCCGATATGAGCCATCGTCCGGAGTTGGTTGTCGACGACAGACCCGTAGTTGTGGTCGCGGTTGAGTTGAGCGGGGGTGAAGCCGTAGATCGAACCGCCTCGGGTCGTGTGACAGAGAATGCACTCGGTGCGACTGGCGTGATGCCAGGTCTGGACACGTTTTCCGCCGGGGGCCGAGGAGTCAGTGACGGTGAACTGGTGGTCGGAGGCCTGGTCGTCGGCCAGGACCGCGTCGGTTCCGGCGTCGTTCCAGATGTAGTTGTAGGCCTGCCACGACTGCCCGGTGAAATGCAGCAGTTGGGTTTCGATGCGGCGTCGTGATCGGGGGTCACCGGCAATCAGGTCGAGCGAGATCGTCTTGGCCAGGACACCATCAACCGGGAAGGCCCATTGGCCGACGACGTTGCCGATCTGGATGTTAGACGACTTGTGGACGCCGAGTTGTGATGTGCCCGGCAGGGCGACAAACCGTTCGGAGACGGCGTGGTCGGCCCATGGTGCGGCACCGACCGAGTAGGGGATTACGCCGGGCGACAGGCGGTGAGTACCGGTGGCGGTGAACAGCCCGGTGTCACTGAGTTTGCGGGGGAAGTTGCGGTTGACCGTGGAAGTGTCGCTGGGCACCAGGCGGTGCAGGCCGCCGCCGACATAGTCGACAACGTAGAGTTCCCCGTCGTGGTCGGTTCCGAAACAGACGATCTGGAGAGTGGTGTCGACCAGTTCCCTGGACTCGGTCAGTCGCTTGCCGTCGTGGCGGGCTGACCAGATCTTGCCGGTGACGTAATCGCCGTAGATGTAGGCTCCGGTAAGCGACTTCAGTCGTCGGCCGGTGTAAACCTCCCCGCCGGTGATCGAGCGGGATTCGGTGTGAGAGTGGGCGACGGCCGGCGGCGAGATCGACGTGGGACCCCGATCCCACTCGGGGTGCACCGACTGGGAGGCTTCGACGATGCTCCACCCGTAATTGGCTCCCTTCTCGACGCGGTAGATCATCTCCCACATCTCCCAGCCCACGTCACCGCACCACAGGGAACCGTTGGATGGGTCGAAGGTGATCTTCCAGGGATTGCGGAATCCGTAGGCCCAGACCTCCGGGCGTGCTCCCGGCGTGGTGGCAAAGGGATTGTCGGCGGGGATCGAGTAGGGTCGGTCGCCGGACGGACGGTCGACGTCGATCCTCATGATGGTGGCCGGCAACGTGGACAGGTTCTGGCCGTTGCGGTGGCTGTCCGGGGGGAAAGCTCCGGCCCCGTCACCGGCGCTGATGTAGAGGAAACCGTCGGGACCGAATTCCAGGCAGCCACCGTTGTGGCCCCCGGCCAACCAGCGGATCACCGAAGTTTCGGACTTGGGGTCGATCGTGGGAGGGTCGGTGTTGCTGACGGTGAACCGTGAGACCACCGTGCCGTCGGGTTCCCCGGCCTTGCGGACGTAAGTGATGTAGCAGTGACGGTTCTTTTCGAATTGCGGATGGAAGGCCAGGCCGTAGACCTGCGTCAGGCCCTCGATGGACGGTCCAAGGTCGACGGCCAGATCGGCGGTGTCCGGGGCCGTGCGGGGATCGAAGGTGAGAATTCTGCCCTTGACCTCGACGACGTACAACCGATTGGTGCCCGGTGCGTGGGTCAGGATGACCGGGTCGGTGAAACGGAGCTTGGGGAAAATCGGGCGGGTGGCGAACGGTGGCGGCGGATCGGGTGAACCGGTGATCCGCGAGGTCGTCCAGGCGACGCGACGCTCGATTCCGTAAGGCCGTTTGGGCTCGTCTGCTCCAGTCGAAGTGATTGACACGACGAGAAGAAAGGCGAGCGTCAGCGTGAGTGTGCGTGAGGCCATGTGGTTGTGGATCGCGGAGTCTGGGGAAACGGCAGGGCGTGCATGGTAACGCCGTGACGTGGGAGTTTCACCTCTTGTCATCGGTCGCGGCCTGAGCCACAATCCGGTGAGGAACGTGACCAGCCTGTGGTGACACACACGGGGAGGGATGGGTTATGAGTCGAGTGCAGCGAAGGGCGACGAGGGTCGCGGTGATGGCCGGCGGATGGCTGGTGCTGATCGGCCTTGCCCTGAGCCAGGCCCAAGCCGCCGTCGAGCCCGAACCCGCACCCCTCGCGAAAAAAGCTCCGACGGCGACTGCCGAGCAGATTGCCGGCTGGGTGTCGCAGTTGACCAGTCGTGATTTCCAGGTGCGCCGGGGAGCCTCCAGGCAACTGGTGTCAGCCGGCCAGGCCGCGATCGGGCCGGTGGCCAAGGCCGCCGATGGCGGCGATCTCGAACGGACGACCCGGTGCATCCACGTGCTCAGGCTGTTGCAGGCTTCGGGCGATAAAACGACGAAGAATGGGGCCGAGGCGGCGTTACGGCGATTGTCGGAGAGCAAGAACACGACCGTGGCAAGGCGGGCGCAGGCCGCTTTGCCAAAGCCCGATCCGAAACCGGGACGAGGCGCGGTGGGCCGCCAGTTTGGCGGAGTGCAGATCGGGAACGCCACCCGGGTGTCGGTGCGGGTGGTCAACGGGCAACGGACGATCGAGGTGACCGAGCCGAACCACAAACTCTTGATCACCGATGTCAACGGCAAGGACATCCGGGTCAAGATCACGACGAAGGTCAATGGGAAGGCCGAGACGCGCGAGGTGAAGGCTGAAACGGCCGAGGCGCTGAAGAAGGTCGATCCCGAGGCCTACAAGCTTTACCAGCAGCATGCGGTGAAGAACGGCCTGCGGATCCGGCTGCGGGCTTTCCCACCCGGGTTTCCGAACGGTCGTTTCAGGGCCGTGCCACTGAAGCCGGGGCGACGAGCCCGCCCTCTGCCGCGGCTTTCGCCGTGGCACAAACAGGTTGAGTCGGCCCAGGAGAAGCTGAATGAGGCCGTTGCACAGCTGCAGAAGCTGGCCGGGCAGCCACAGACCAAGGGCGAGGAGCTTCGAGAGGTGCTCAAGCAACTCGTCGATGCCCAGAAGACGCTTTCGGGATTGCTCGGGACGAACGGAAAGCCGGCTCCAAGGGCACGGCCTGCGAGGCCGGCTCAAAAGCCGAAGCCGAAGGTGATCAAGACGCGGGGAGCGTAGTCCGCAACCCTCAGGCCAGGATGTCCTTGACCAGCTTGCCGTGCACATCTGTCAGGCGGTGCCGGCGGCCCTGGTACTTGAAGGTCAGCCGCTGGTGGTCGATTCCCAAGCAGTGCAGCAGCGTGGCGTTCAGGTCGTGCACGTGCACGGGGTTCTCGAGAATGTTGTACGAGTAGTCGTCGGTGGTGCCATGGGTCATCCCCGGCTTGATGCCGGCTCCGGCGACCCAGATCGAGAAGCACCTCGGGTGGTGGTCTCGGCCGTAATCGGTCTTGGTCAGCCGCCCCTGGCAGTAGACGGTGCGGCCGAATTCTCCGCCCCAGACGACCAGGGTGTCCTTGAGCAGACCACGTTGTGCGAGATCCAGCACCAGGGCGGCGCTGGCCTGGTCGGTGGCGGCACACTGTTGGGCGATCTTCGTGGGCAGCGTTGCGTGCTGGTCCCAGCCCCGGTGGAACAGCTGTACAAAACGGACACCTCGTTCGCACAAGCGGCGGGCCAGCAGGCAGTTGGAGGCGAAGGTGCCCGGCTTGCGAGAATCGTCTCCGTAGAGCTTGAAGATGTGGTCGGGTTCCTTTGAGGTGTCGGTGAGTTCGGGAACGGAAGTCTGCATGCGGAAGGCCAGTTCGTACTGCGCCATCCGCGTGCTGATCTCCGGATCGCCTTGCTGCTTGAGCTTGAGGTCGTTGAGGCGGGACAGGTCGTCCAGGAACCGGCGACGCACCTTGGAGTCGAGGCCGGCGGGGTTGGAAAGGAACAGGACGGGGTCTCCGACCGAACGGAACTTGACGCCCTGGAACTTGGTGGGAAGGAATCCGCTGCCCCAGAGCCGGTCGTAGAGAGGTTGGCCGCCGGATCCTGAGACCATGGCCACGAAGTCTGGGAGGTCCCGGTTGAGGCTGCCCAGCCCGTAGGAGATCCAGGAGCCGAAGCTTGGACGTCCGGCCAACTGGGCACCAGTCTGTATGAAGGTGATTGCCGGGTCGTGGTTGATGGCCTCGGTGTGCAATGTCTTGAGGATCGTGATCCGGTCGGCAATTTTTGCCGTCTGCGGAAGAAGTTCGCTGAGCCACTGTCCGCTCTTACCGTGCTGGGCGAAGGAGAAGGTGGACGGGGCCACCGGAAAACGTTCCTGTTTGGATGTCATTCCGGTCAGCCGCTGGCCCTTACGGATGGAATCGGGCAGGTCGGCGGCATGGTGTTTGTCGAGTTGAGGTTTGTAGTCGAAGAGGTCCAGTTGCGACGGGGCGCCGGACTGGAAGAGGTAGATGACCCGCTTGGCCTTGGCCGCGAAGTGGGGCAGGGTGCCCAGTCCCGGCACGGTGTTGCCGTCCTCGGCCAGACCGTCTTCGGCCAGCAGGGTCGAGACGGCGGCCAGCCCGGCGGCCGATCGTCCGAGGAAGGCCCGGCGTTGAATGGCGATGTGATCGTCGAGTGGTTGTGGCGTGTGAAGCAATGTGGTGTCCATCGGTTACTCGCGGCTGATGGATTCGTCGAGATTCAGCAGCAGGCTGGCCAGGGCGGTCCAGGTGGCGACGTCGAGCGCCGGGAGGTTCTCGTGACGCGGCGCGTCACCGGTGGCGGCCAACTTCTCAGCAGCCGCAGGTGCCTTGGCAAAGACGGCTCGCTGGTGCTTGAGGTTGGCCAGCAGGATTGCCGATTCGGCAGTGGTGGGCAGGCGGGAAACGGTCAGTAGAAAGGCCTGTTTCAGTCGCTGGGAGTCGTCCTGGTCGGAGCTGGCCAGCACGCGTTCGGCCAATGCGCGGGCCGCTTCGGTGAAAGTGACGTCATTCATCAACGTCAGGGCCTGCAACGGGGTGTTGGTCCGCGAGGGACGAACCATGCAGGCCTCCCGGGTGCTGGCGTCAAAGGCCAGCATGGTTGGGTTGGTGACGGTCCGCTTGGCGTAGGTGTAAAGGCTGCGGCGATGCAGGTCGCCCCCGGTCGACTGGTTGTAGTCGGTCGTGGAGGCGATTTCCTTCCAGAGACCGGCTGGTTGATAGGGGCGGACGGAGGGGCCTCCAATTTGCTCGTTGAGAAGGCCGGATGTGTAAAGTGCCTGGTCGCGGATGACTTCGGCAGAGAGGCGATACCGCGGCGCGCGGGCCAGCAGGCGGTTTTCGGGGTCGCGGGCCCGCAACGCGGGAGTCGACCGGGACGACTGGCGGTAGGTGCTGCTGGTGACAATGACGCGGACCAGGGCCTTGATGTCCCAGTCGCTGCGATGCAACTCGGTGGCGATCCAGTCGAGCAGGGCGGGGTGGGAGGGTTGTTCACCCTGGGATCCGAAGTCCTCGGCGGTCCGCACAAGCCCGGCTCCGAAGAGTCGCTGCCAGAGCCGGTTGGAGATCACGCGGGCCGTCAGCGGATTTTGCTTGTTGACCAGCCAGCGGGCCAGGCCCAGTCGGTTGCGAGGGCTGCCCTTGGCCAGGGCCGGCAGCGCCAGTGGTGTGCCGGCCTGGACCGGTTCGCCGGGACGATCGTACTGCCCGCGAATCAGCACCTGCGTCCTGCGGGGCTGGGCCAGTTCCTGCATCACCATGACCGTGGGAATCGCGGCCTGGAACGACCGCGCCTGCCGTTGGAGGGTGGGCAGGCGGTTGGCGGCGGTGCGGTGAGCTGAAGACGCGTGCTTGGCGATGTAATAGGCACGGAGCTTGGCGGATTGTCCAGGGGTTCTCTTGGATCGCGGAATCTTGACCAGTTGGGGAATCGTCTGATGGGTGGCCAGAATCGAGATCTCGATGGCCGAGAGATCTCGCGTGTAGACGCGAACGTCGTCGAGCAACCCGGAGAAACGCCCGTCCGCTCCACCGCCTGCACCCAGGCGGAGTGGTTCGTCGGCGTCGAAGGTCTGGTTGATGAAGTCGAGGTCGACGGTCAGGGGGACGGGTTTGCCGTCCAGGTAGAGCGTGATGCCTTTTGCGACACGACTGCCGTCGTAGGTGACCGCCAGGTGGTACCACCGGCCGGCGACGATCGGCTTGGAAGAGCGGACGCGGATCGAGTCGTCCAGCCAGCGGGCGACCAAGTTGATGCGGATGTGGCCGCCGTCAAGGTCGACGTAGTAGCCCTTGCCGCGTGGTTCGTCGGTCATCTTGGAGATCAGGGTGCCGCTGGCCACCTGGTCGGCTCGCAACCAGGTCGAGAGAGTCAGGTGGTCACGGTAGAGGAACTTGGCAACCGACTTGTCGGTTGCCAAGTGAGACCCATTGGACAGGCGGGCGGCACGCCCAACCCGGCCGACCGCATAATCGGCCTCGGCCGGCAGTGGCTGGACGGGTTGTTTGGGGTCGGCTGTGTTGGTGAGGGTGCCGTTCAATGGGAAGTGTGCCAATAGCCCGTCGGTGACCGACCAGTCGGTCACGGCGGGCAGTTTTGTTGCCCCGAAGCCTTCCCATTTGGTCTGGGCGGCCGCCAGCAGCGGCTGGAGCTTCAGTGCGGTTCGCCGGGCACGCGAGAGGGCGGTCGCCAACGATTGCTGCTCCTGCTGCTGCGAGGAGGTCGGTGCCTTGATGTAGGGCGGCGAATTGCCCTCCTTGATGGCACGGCCGTGTTCGGGAATGTTGTTGAAGTAGGCAAAGACCCGGTAGAACTCCTTCTGCGAGATCGGGTCGTACTTGTGTTCGTGACAGCGGGCGCATTTCAACGTCAATCCGAGCCAGACCGTGGCGGTGGTGTCGACGCGGTCGACGACGTACTCGACCTGGTACTCCTCGGGAATCACACCACCCTCGCTGTTGCCTCGGTGATTGCGGTTGAAGCCGGTGGCAATCAACTGGTCGAGCGTCGGGTTGGGCAGGAGGTCTCCGGCGAGCTGTTCGATGGTAAAACGATCGAAGGGCATGTTGCCGTTGATTGCCCCGAGGACCCAGTCGCGCCAGCGCCACATCGAGCGGGGCCCGTCGTTCTGGTAGCCGCTGGTGTCGGCGTAGCGGGCGGCGTCCAGCCAGTCCACGGCCATGTGTTCGCCGGCACGCGGGGAGGCGAGCAGTCGGTCGACTTCTCGTTCGAAGGCTTCCGGTCGCGTGTCGGACAGGTAGGCCAGAACTCGGCCGGGGGTGGGCGGCAGGCCGGTCAGATCCAGGTGGAGCCGTCGCAACAACGTGGTGCGGTCGGCGTCGGCGGATGGCGCCAATCCGGCCCGGTCGAGCCGGGCAAGAATGAAGTGGTCAATTGCGTTTCGCGGCCAATCCGGGCTGCTGACGCTGGGAAGGGCGGGCCGGACCGGGGGGATGAACGACCAGTGGGGTTGCCAGCGAGCACCCTGGGCAATCCACTTCTCGATCAACTGGGCCTGGCGGGGAGTGATTGACAGGTCCGAGTCCGCCGGTGGCATCCGCTCGTCATCGTCCTTGGAACTGATCCGCTGGTAGATGGCACTGGCCGACGGTTTGCCCGGGACGACCACGTGGTGATCGTCCCGCTTGGCGAAGAGACCCGCGCGGGTGTCGAACCGCATCTTGGCCTGTCGCTTGGTCTTGTCGGGTCCGTGGCAGTGGTAGCAGAGGTTGGAGAGGATCGGTCGGATGTCACGGTTGAAGTGGATCGTCTGGGGCAACGGGGGATCGGCGGCCGCGAGGGTCGAGCCGATTGAGGCCGAAACCAGCAAAAGCGTCAGCGTCCGGATGTAGAGACGGTAGCGTCTCATCCCGTTGGTCCTGGGGGGGGGCGAATCGGTGAGCAGAGGGCGCCCGTAGGCGTGGAATGGACACGATAGCAGATCGGCCGTTGCGGATGTGACAACGGTCGCCTTCGGGTTGCCCGGAACAATATGTTTCTAAAATGTCTATTGAAAACAAATGTACACTTATGTATACAATCGTTTACATCCGATGCAATAACATCCACATGTCACGACAGGGGTAGCGACATGAATGCAGGAAGCGGGGAGCGACCGCAGCGGGAGGACACCGAGGCAGGCCGTTTGGTGGATTCGGACCAGGCCGAACCCCCGTTGCGGCCGATTTCGGATCGCCAGAACCAGATCCTGCAGTTCATCCGAATCGAGCTGAAGACTCGTGGTTATGCCCCCTCGGTCCGTGACATCGTTCGCCATGTGGGGGACCGGTCGCCGACGAGTGTTCATCGGCATCTGAAAACTCTGGAACGTCACGAATTGATCGTACGGGATCCGGGCAAAAGCCGATCGATTCGCTTGGTGAGTGAGGAACCGGATCAGGCCGACCGGGGAAATCGTGCCGGGTTGCCACTGGCGGGGGTGATCGCTGCGGGGAGTCCCATCGAAGCGATCGAGCAGGACGAGCGAATCGATTTCGATGCGATGTTCAACCGTGATGGCCATTTCGTGTTGCGGGTGAAAGGCGATTCGATGATCGAGGATCACATCGACGATGGAGACCTGGTGGTGGTTCGTCAGACGGATCGGTGTCGACAGGGGGACACCGTGGTGGCGTTGCTGGAGGGTCAGACGGCCACGTTGAAGCGATTCTATCGCGAAGAGGATCGGATCCGGTTGCAGCCGGCCAATGCCGACCTGGATCCGATCTACGCCCGGGACGTGAAGATCCTGGGCGTGGTTGTGGGCGTGGTCCGCCGGGTCACGTGACACGTTTGTCTCTCTCGGTTGCCCGGTCTCCCAATGCAGGAATCCCCGGCTGTTGGTGCTCATGTCGCGTCTGGAACAGATCGATTCCCTGGCTCGTCGTCTCCGTCGGATGGAGCGGTCACGCCGGCCGCTGGAGGCAGGGGAGGTGGTGGAAGGGACGGGCCATGCGGCTCTGGACAGCCTGTTGCCGGCTGGTGGCCTGGCTCGGGGGAGATTGTTCGAGTGGATCAACGCCCGGGGGCCAGGCACTGGAGCGGTGACACTGGCGTTGTTGGCGGCGGGGGAACTGACGAAAGACGGAGAAAACCGGACGGCGGGCGCACTTGCGGTGATCGACCGGGATGGTGGCTTTTATCCAGCGGCTGTGGCGGAGATGGGCTTGTCGCCCAAAGGGCTGTTGCTGGTGCGTCCGGAGTCGGAAACGGAGTGGCTGTGGGCGGTCGAGCAGGTGTTGCGGAGTCCGGCCGTCGACGTGATGTTGACCTGGGCCGATCGGATCGATGACCGGGTGTTTCGGCGATGGCAGTTGGCTGCCGAAGCCGGCGGGGGGGTGGGCATGCTGGTGCGTTCGGCCGAGGCGCTGGGGACTCCGTCCTGGGCGTCGGTGAGACTGCTGGTGCGGGGCTGGGCCTGTGGCGACGGCATGGAATGCGGGGGGGGCTCCGGCAAGCGGGTGGGACGGCGGTGGAGTGTTCGCGTTTTGAGGGACCGGACAGGGGGGGGCGGGGACGACGGGTTCGAGTGGTTGCTGGAGTGGGACGATGAGACGGGTGGCCTGCATCTACTTTCCCGACTGGAGTGTCCAGCACCGGCTGGCGTGCAGGCGACCCGATGACCGTCGTCGGCTGGTGGTGATCTCGGAGGCCGGTGGTCGTGGCGAGCGAGTGCAGGCCTGTTGTGACGGGGCGTCGGCCGACGGAGTTCGTCCGGGAATGCCGCTGGCGGAGGCGAGGGCGGTGCTGTCGCCCTCGAGTGAAGAAGAGTCCGGGGGCCTGGAGGTGATCGAGGCGAACTCCGGTCGTGATCGCGAGTCGCTGGCAATCCAGTGTCGATGTGCATGGCGATTCACCCCCCGGGTTGCGCTGCCACCTGTGCCAGGGGTGGGTCGGCCGGCGGGATCGGATCCACGGACCCGCCCGGAATCGCTGTTGGCCAACATCACCGGGTGCGGACATCTCTTCGGTGACGATCATGGGCTGGCAATGGCGATGCAGGAGGACTGGTCGCAGCGAGGGTTTCGGGTGCGAGTTGCGGTGGCCGGATCACCCGGGACGGCCTGGGCCATAGCGCACGCGGCCCATTGGACCGGGCAACCGGCGGCTCCCCTGGTGGTGACACCGGGCCGAGACGAGCAGTGGATGCGGCGACTGCCGATCGAGGCGCTGGCACTCGAAACCCGTGTGGTGCGGACGTTGCGGGAACTGGGTGTGCTTCGCGTGGACCGGTTGCTCGAGTTGCCGGCCTCGGAAGTCAAGCGACGTTTCGGCGACGAAACACTGTGGAGGATCGACAGGGCACTTGGGCAAATCGATGAGCCCTTGGATTGCCTGCCGATGCCGGATCCGGTGGTGGCATGGAAAGCTTTCGAGCACCCGGTCAGCCGGATGGATTGGCTTGAGGAGGTGTTGCAGGGATTGGTGGTGGAAGTGGCCGAGGGACTGAAGCGGCGGGGTCGCGTGGCGTGGAGACTGGTGTGCCGCGTGTGCCACGAGGACAGCGAGGTGGGGCCTGGGGGACCCGGTCGAGCGGGCGGGCGGATGGAATGGGCGACAGGGCTGGTCGAGCCTGGCCGGGAGGCGGCTCACCTGTGGGGATTGGTGCAACTGCGGATGCAGAGGCACCGTTGGCCTCGACAGGTGACTCGCCTGGAGGTCCAGGCCGAGGGGTTGGTGGTGCCGGAACGTCCCCAGGAGACATTGTTCGATGCGGACGCCGAGGCGGCGTGCCAACGGGTGAAGCGAGGGCTGGTGAGATTGGTCGAGCGGTTGGCGAATCGGCTGGGACGGCACGCTGTGGCATGGCCGGTACTGTCTGATGACGTGGTTCCCGAAGCGGTGGTGCAGTTGCGGCCGGTGGCTGGTCCGGGCGTGGACGGAACATCGGGCCGTGCGGATCTCTCGGGGCCGGAGGCGAACGGTGGTCGTGTGGGGCCGGCCAGCCGGCCGTTGCGGTTGATCGATGGGCCACGCGCGATCGAGGTGATGGCGGTGGCCCCCCAGGGGCCACCTGTCCGCTTTGGGTGGGAAGGACGGACCTGCCACGTGTCGCGGTACTGGGGCCCCGAGCGGATTGAAACCGGTTGGTGGACGGATCGGCAGGTCGCCAGGGACTACTACCGCGTCGAGATCGATACGGGTGAATGGTACTGGGTGTTCCGGCGACACGGTGAGGAGGACTGGTTCGTGCACGGGGTTTTCGAGTGATGTCCGAGGGGTCTTCAGCCACGCCACGCTGCGGGCCGAGTCCGCGGTGCAGGCGAGGGGGTGTTCCGGGCTATGTCGAGTTGTGTTGCCGTACGAATTATTCGTTCCTGGAGGCGGCATCGCACCCGGACGAACTGGTGGTGAGAGCGGCCCGGATAGGGCATGCGTCACTGGCGATCACCGATGCCAACAGCCTGGGCGGCGTGGTGCGGGCTCACGTGGCCGCTCGTGGACTGTGCGGCGAACAGGAATGGAAGATCGTGTGTGGTGCGAGGCTTCGGTTCGAAGACTCGCCGCCGGTGGTGGTCTGGGTTCCGGATCGGGAGTCCTACGCGACACTGTGCCGCCTGCTGACGCTGGGTCGACGACGAGCCGAGAAGGGGAAGTGCCGGTTGTGGTGGAGGGACCTGGAGGAAGCCGGCGGTGGGCTTTTGGCCGGGGTGCTGCTGCACCGGTTGTTCCCCGGGGGGGTGATCACCGACGAGGCCCGCGGGGATGTGATGTCGTTCCTGGAACAATTTGCCGGGCTGTTCGGAGACCGTGGTTATGCTCTCGCCGGGCTGTTCCGCGGACCAGACGATGCGGGTGCGTGGCGGCGGATGGCCGGCTGGGCCCAGGCTGCGGGGTTGCCCCTGGTTGCCACCGCGGACGTGATCTACCACGACCGCTCACGGCAACGGCTGGCCGATGTGCTGTCGGCCATTCGTGAGGGGTGCCCGGTCGATCGACTGGGATGCCATCGCCAGGTGAACGCCGAGCGGAGCCTGAAGGGATTTGAGGAGATGGTCGAGTTGGTGGGGGGGGATCGGCGGGCGGTGGTTCGCAGCCTGGAAGTGGCAGAACGGTGCAGGTTTTCCCTGGACGAACTGAAATACGAGTACCCCGAAGAGTTGTGTCCGGAAGGGACGACCTTGAGGGGTTACCTCCGGAGCCTGACCTGGGAGGGCGCGGCACGGCGGTATCCGTCGGGAGTGCCATCAGCGGTTGGGCGGCTGATTGCCCATGAACTGGAACTGATCGCCCGGCTCGAATACGAGCCGTATTTCCTGACTGTGTGGGACCTGGTCCGTTTTGCCCGTAGCCGCGGCATTCTTTGCCAGGGACGTGGGTCGGCGGCCAATTCGGTCGTCTGCTTCTGCCTGGGGATCACCTCGGTGGACCCGGAACGGATCGACGTGCTTTTCGAGCGGTTCGTGAGCCAGGAGCGGGATGAGGCGCCAGACATCGACGTCGACTTCGAACACGAACGCCGAGAAGAGGTCTTGCAGTATCTCTACGAAAAATACGGTCGTGAGCGAGCGGGGATGACCGGAGTGGTGATCAGTTACCGACCTCGCTCGGCATTGCGAGATGTCGGAAAGGCATTGGGATTGTCCCTGGACCGGGTCGACCGGTTGGCGAAGTCCGTCGACGGCGTGCACGACGACTGTTTCGTCAAAGGGGTTCGCGAAGCGGGGCTGGATCCGGAATCGCGACTGGGCCGCCAGTTGATCGAACTGGTCCGTGAGATCCTGGGTTTTCCACGTCACTTGTCTCAGCATGTCGGTGGGATGGTGATCACCCGGGGCCGGCTCTCGGAACTGGTTCCCATCGAAAACGCGGCGATGGCCGGACGGACGGTGATCCAGTGGGACAAGGATGACCTGGACGCGCTGGGGATTCTCAAGGTCGACTGCCTGTCGCTGGGGATGCTGACGGCGATTCACCGTTGCCTGGAGATGATCGGGGCCCGCGGTCCCGGGCAGACCATCGACGACGCGATGGCGGCGGTGCCGCCTGAGGATCCGGCGGTCTACGAGATGATCGGTTGCGCTGACACGGTGGGAGTGTTCCAGATCGAGAGTCGGGCGCAGATGAGCATGCTGCCGAGGCTGAAGCCACGGTGCTTTTACGACCTGGTGATCGAGGTGGCGATCGTCCGCCCCGGGCCGATCCAGGGGGACATGGTGCATCCGTACCTGAGGCGCCGGGCGGGACGGGAGCCGACGAGTTATCCCGACGACGCGATCCGCGGTGTGCTGGAGAAGACGCTGGGGGTGCCGATCTTCCAGGAGCAGGCGATGCGGCTGGCGGTGGTGGCCGCCGGGTTCACTCCCGGGCAGGCCGACCAGCTTCGGCGGGCGATGGGGGCTTGGCGACGCCCTGGGGTGATCGACCGCTTTCACAGGCAGTTGGTCAAGGGCATGACCGACCGCGGGTATGACAATGAGTTTGCCGAGCGGGTATTTCGTCAGATTCGCGGTTTCGGGGAATACGGGTTCCCGGAATCGCACGCGGCGAGTTTTGCGCTGCTGGTCTACGTTTCGGCCTGGCTCAAACGGTACCATCCCGCCCAGTTCACCGCCGCGTTGCTCAACAGCCAGCCGATGGGGTTCTATGCGCCGGCCCAACTGGTCGCGGACGCCTGCAGGCACGGGGTGGAGGTGCTTGGCGTGGACATCAATCGCAGCGACTGGGACTGCACGATCGAGGGAAACGCGACGAGCCGGGAATGGTCGGTCCCGGGCGGCCAGGTCGGCGACGGGCCGGCGTTGAGATTGGGGCTGAGAACGGTACGAGGCCTGGCCGAGAGCGTGGCCCAACGGGTGGTGGCCGAGCGGAAGCAAGGCGAGTACGGGTCGGTCGGGGATCTGTCACGTCGTGTGGGACTGGGCGAGGGAGAGATGGTGCGGCTGGCACGGGCCGACGTGTTTGGGTCTCTGGAGACGGGCCGACGCGAGGCGGTTTGGGACGCGGTGGCCGATCGGTCGGAACAGCCGTTGTGGGGTGGAGCGATCGGAGAGCATCCGGTCCAATGGCCGGAGATGAGCGAATTCGAGGAGGTGGTGGCCGATTATCGTGCACAGGGACTGAGCCTGCGAGGGCATCCCTTCGAGGCTGTCCGTGAGGGGGTCGATCGGTTGGGTGCAGTGACGGCGGACGAATTGAGAGGGGTCCCGCAGGGCCGGTGGGCGGTGGTGGCGGGGTTGGTGTTGTTGAGACAGAGACCTTCGAGTGCCCGTGGAGTGACTTTCGTGACGCTGGAGGATGAGACCGGGTTGGTCAACCTGATCATCAAGCAGCGGGTCTGGAAGGCATACCGGCAAGCGGCGCGGTCGGCGACGGCACTGATGGCCTTCGGTACGGTCCAGAACCAGGAGGGTGTGATCCACCTGTTGGTCTCACGCGTGGCGGACCTGTCGGAGATGTTGAGGGGCGTGGCGGTGCCTTCACGGGATTTCAGGTAGGATGCGGCCCTTCAGGTACGGAGCAATTCGACATGGCCACCCCTCGCATCGCCATCGGCGGAATCGAACACGAAACGGCCGGGCTCTTGCCGGGTGAGACGCCCATGTCGGTCTTCGATCGTCGTCGTGTTTCGGCCGACCAGTTGCTCCAACGCTCCGGGGATGCCAATACGGTGGTCGACGGTTACCTGCATGGCGCCCGCGAGCGTGGCTGGCAGATTGCTCCGTTGTTATGGATCAAGGGGACGTCCGGGCCGCCGGCATCCCGCGAAACGTTCGACGCGATACTCGGCGAACTGCTCGATGATCTTCAACGAGCCGGACCAGTAGACGGGGTGTTGTTGAGCCTGCACGGGTCGTTTGCAGCCCAGGGAATCGATGACGCCGATGGTGCGGTGCTTCAGGCGGTGCGAGACCGGGTGGGCCCGGACGTCCCGCTGATGTCGGTCCACGATCTTCACTGCAATCTGACCGAGGCGATGATCGAACCCGCCGATGCCCTGGCAGTGATGCGGACCTATCCGCACGTGGACATGCGAGAACGGGCACTGCACATCACCGAACTGATGGCCGAGACGTTGGCAGGGCGGTTGAGGCCCACGATGGGTTTCCGGCAATTGCCGCTGTTGTGGAGTGCGCCCCGGATGATCGATGCCGAGTCGCCGATGTCGGAAGCCGTCGCGCGGGTGGTGGAAGCCAACGGTCGTCCGGGGGTAATGTCGGCCAGCCTGGGAGTGGGTTATCAATGGATTGACAGCCCCGCAGTGGGGGCCAGCACGGTGGTGGTGACTGACGACGACGCCGACACCGCGCAACTCGAAGCCGATGCCATCGCCGAATGGGTCTGGGATCGTCGCCGCGACTGGGTCGCACCGACAGTGCTTCCGGTCGCGGCACTCGAGCGGGGCGAAGCCGAGGGGGCGTATCCGATCGTGTTGGCCGATCAGGCTGACAACACCGGTGGCGGAGCACCCGGGGACGGGACCGAAGTTCTGCGGCTGTTCATCCAGCGCGAACTCGATCCGGCAGTGGTGCTGTACGTGGTCGACCCGGTCGCCGCGGCGCAGGCGCACGAGGCCGGAATCGGGGCGACGATTGACGCGGAGATCGGCGGTCGATCTCACGCCAAACTCGGCCCGCCGGTCCAGATGCGGGCTGTGGTGGAAGGTCTTTGTGACGGGGATTTTGTCTACGACGGCCCGATGTGGAAGGGGCTGGACGATTCGGTGGGTCCGACCGCGTGGCTTCGACAAGGAGGCGTGTCGGTGGTGGTCATCAGTCTGCCGCAGCAGCCGATCGATCTCGCACTGTGTCGCTCGTTGGGCATGGATCCCGGGTCCTTCGGCTACATCTGTGTGAAGTCCACCGGTCACTTCCGGAGCGGGTTCGAGCCGATCGCCGGGTCGATCTTCAATGTCGACGCCCAGGGCCTGTTGGCGCAGTCGTTTGCCGACCTGCCGTTCACCCGCCTGGGCCGACCGATGTACCCCCTGGATGAAAGTGCCGGCAAGGGGTTCTGAATGAGACGGGCATCATAGAGACCGGTTCAACCGCATCGGGTCGCAGCAGTCGGTGCGGTTCACTTGGAAGAATGCGTGCTTGAGCCGACGTGACGAGGGTGGTACCTTTGCGGTCGCCCGATTCGGTCGGAACAGGAAGGGACCCGATTCGAGTCATAATTTGGGCTGCCGGACACGCCGCAGGGAGGTGAGTATGTCGGGGACTGACGATTGCTATGCCGTTCTGATCGATCGGCTTCAGAAGGTCGCGCTGCTGGAATCGTGTGCCAGTGTGCTGGGGTGGGACGAACAGACCTACATGCCCAGCGGGGGTGCCGCTCACCGGGCGGAACAACTGGCGCTGCTTGCCGGGATGGCGCACCACGAGGCAACCGACAAGGAACTGGGCGACTTGATCGGGGAGCTCGAGGGCGAGGACCTGGGCGAACCCAGTGGGCCGCGTGCGGCCAATGTCCGCGAGGCTCGCAGGGGTTTTGATCGGGCCACCTGCCTGCCCCGACGATTGGTTGAAGAAATCTCGCGGGTGACGACTTTGTCGCAGCAGGCGTGGGTGGCTGCGCGACGCGAGAAGACCTTTTCGACGTTTCTGCCGTTCCTGGAACAGGTGATTGCTCTGAAACGAGAGGAGGCTGCTGCAATCGGCTTCGGCGACGGCGGAGAGCCCTACGACGCGCTGCTGGATCACTACGAACCGGGAGCGACCTCCTCATGGATCGACGTGGTCTTTTCCCCGCTTCGCGCCGCCACGGTCGAATTGCTCGATGCGATTCGTGGCAGTCGAGTGCAGCCCCCGGTCGACATTCTGACGCGTTCGTATCCGGTTGACGCGCAGCGAAATTTCGGGATGGCCGCTTCGAAGCGGATCGGCTTTTCTTTTGACGAGGGTCGACTCGACGTTGCCGCTCACCCGTTCTGCAGTGGGTTTGGGCCGGGCGATTGCCGCCTGACGACTCGTTACGACGAGCATCATTTTCCCGGGGCGTTCTTCGGCACGATGCACGAATCGGGTCACGGGATCTACGAACAGGGTCTCGATCGCGAAGCGTACGGCACGGCGATGGGTGTGTCGTGTTCACTGGGAATTCACGAGTCCCAGTCCAGGATGTGGGAGAACTTCGTCGGACGGGGGGAGCCGTTCTGGGTGTATTTGTTTGAGGAGGCTCGAACGGCGTTTCCGGAAGCCCTTGGTGAGGAGACTCGTGAACGGTTCATGGCTGCGATCAACGACGTGCGGCCATCGATGATCCGCGTCGAGGCCGACGAGGTGACGTACAACCTGCACATCATGCTGAGGTTCGAACTGGAACGGGCGTTGATTGACGGCTCGCTCGAGCCCGCTGATGTGCCGGGGGCCTGGAACGACGCATTCACCAGGGATTTCGGGATCACGCCGGCCGACGATTCCGAGGGGTGCCTGCAGGATATTCACTGGAGCGCCGGACTGCTGGGGTACTTCCCCACCTACGCGCTGGGGAACATCTACGCTGCGCAGTTCTTCGTGGCGGCCGATTCTGCCGTCGGACCGTTGTCCGACCAATTTGCGGAAGGAGACTTCCGCTCACTCAAGGAGTGGTTGAATCGAGAAATCCATCGGCGTGGTCGTCAGTGTCGGGCCGACGAGTTGGTTGAGGTGGTGACCGGGGAGGGAGTGTCACACGAGCCGTTGGTGACCCATTTGCAGGACCGTTTCGGTCCGTTGTACGATTTGTAAAGGTCAGTGGCGGAATTGGGGATCCTTGACGAGAAAAACTGACTGCCGAATGGATTCCGACGAACGTTGAAGGTTCTGGAGTGGGTAGTAGGCGTAGCGGGGCCGTGTGGCCGGACTCGGCTTCGAAAGCGGTTTTCCGGCATTCGAACTCAGATTCCTATTCCTCCAAATCGTGAAAACTCATACATTTCCGGCCTCGTCAGCAGATGCGCGCTGGAAACGGTCGACCGAGGGTCGGCCGCAGTGTCGTCTCGTTGACACCGTACTGTTCTGGACAAAACGACTTTGAGACTTTCTGCGTGTCACCAATCTGATGAAACGGCGGTGAGAGCTGTCGTTGGCGATCGTTGGCGACGGGGGCTGACCGGCCCGCGTCGCGATCGAGCGTGGTTTGGTCAGGCACGTGATAGGAAAGCATCAGGAGAAGGTTGATGTTGCTGACTTCGTGGATAACGTCGCTGCGTCGAACGTGGCAGCAGAAGTCGAATCGACGGCACGTGTTGCGGCTACGCCGAGAAATGGCACCGCGGGCATCGCTGGTCGAACAACTCGAAGACCGGACGTTACTGAGCTCGGTGGTGATCGAGTCGGTGGTGGCCGGAGAATCGCTGAGCATCGACACCCAGGCGATGGTCGGCAACGGGACGTTGAGCAATCCCGAGTTCGACAGCTTGATCATCCGGTCAGTCGTGGTTGCCCCGGGTTCCGGAACCGCCATCGACATCGATTTTTCGGGTGACGATACCGCGAAGCTCGAGTTGGATACGATCTCGATCCAATCGGTCATCGCCACGGGAAGTGGCGAACCCGGTGTTCGGGTCAATCTCCAGGACGTGATTGTGGACGACCTGGTGGTCGATTCGTCGTCAATCAGCGGCGAGAATGGTGCCGGACTGACGATCGATCTCCACGACGTCAACCTTGGTGCGTTGACGATTGTGCACTCCGACGTGGCTGGAGACGGTGGGCCGGGAACGACCATCTCCCTGGACGGTACAACTGTCGGCGAGTTCAACATCGCCAAGACGACCTCCGACGGCGTCAGCGTCACATCGGTGTCCGGGCAGAGCGGGGTGATCGATCCCACCGGGGGTGTCACCAACACCAATCCGATGACCGTCACCGCGCTCACGCACGGATTGTCGACCGGTGACGTGATCGAGATATCCGGAGTGGTAGGGAACTCGGCTGTCAACGGCCGCCGCGTCATCACCCGTGTAACGGACTCGGCGTTCACCGTCGACAGCACGGCTCTCAATGGCGGCATCGACGCATTACAAACGACGCTGACGGTGCAGGATGTGAGCTTGTTGCGATCCGGCGGCGTGTTTCCGTTTTCGATCGGGATCGGATCCGAAACTCTGCAGGTGCTGTCGGCCGCCGACAACGTGTTGACGGTCAGCCGGGGAGCGTCCGCCAGTTCTCACTCCGACGGCGCGGCCGTGTTTGCGACGGTCGCCAATGGCGACTACATCCGTGGTGGCGAGTGGGTGGTTCCGTCGTCGATCTCCAACGGCAGCGTCAAGGAAAACCGGCTGGAAGGCCCGACCGGATCCGACGGACTTCAGCTGGACTTCAGCAACACCAGCGGGGCGAAGTTCTCGATCACCGACAACTACGTGATCGAAGGGTTGGAGATCGTCCTGGACGGCTCGCCGCTGCAGAACCTGACGATCCACAACAACCTGTTGACCGGCAACAACGTGGGGCCGGGCTTCGTTCTGGACGCGACCGACAGCAATGTCGACGGCGTCATTTCCGACAATCGCATGGTTGGAAATGCCACCAACGGGGTTCAGTTCGATTTGACCGACAGCAATCTCGGCGGTCGCATTACCGGGAATACGGTCGAGAACAACGCCGGTGACGGGATGGTGTTCGATGCCGATTCCACCAGCGGGCTGCGAACTTTGAACTTCAGCAACCCCGGCACAATCGTCGGTGATGTGACCGACGCGTCCAACCATGATCCGATACGAATCACCTCGCAGGGACACGGTCTGAAGAGAGGCGACCTGGTCTACATCGAGGAGGTCCGGGGCAACATCGCGGCCAATGGCAATCACCACGTGGCGGTGCCGGAAACGGATTTGGTCACCGCGCTGAACCTTTTGCAGACCGAGTTGCCGGTCGTCGACGTGGGCCCGTTCCTGTTGATCGAATCTCCGGTGGGTACCGATCCGGTGACCGGCGAAGCGGTCTACGACTTTCAGATTCGCGTCGACGGTGAGCGGATGCAGGTGATCCGCGTGGATGAAAACACAGATGTGTTCTCGGTGGTCCGCGGTGTCGATTCCACCCTCGCCGCCAGCCATCTTGGTTCGTCTCCGGCGTATCACGATTCGGTTTTCGTCCTGGAAGGATCATCGGGCAGTTCCGGGGAGACCGGGGTCTACGACGGCGGAGGCAGGATCCACCTGGCCGATGGGGCTATCAGCGGCAACACCTTCCGAAACAACACGGCTGGTGCGGGGATCCGTGCCGAGTTGCCCGAGAATACCGTGCTGCTGGCCGACGTGACCAACAACACGTTGTCGGGCAACTCCGAAGGCGGTTTCATCCTGCGGGCCAGTGACACGAATCCGGCCGAACACGGGTCGCGTGGCTTTGAGGTGAATATCGGCGGCGAAGATCGCCTGGCCGACGCGAACCTGTTTGACGGAAACTCCGGCGCGGGGATGGCCTTCACGCTCATCGACAAGGCCGTCGGCACATTCAACGTCCGCAACAACACGGTCATCAACATGGTTGATGACAACGACACGTCAACCAACTACGTCGGTGATGCGATCCACGCGGAACTGGTCGGAGTGGATCTGAACTTCGAGGCCATCAACCGGCTGGAAGGGGCCGTCGTCGAGAACAACAGCCTCGGGACCAGCGGCTACACGGAACTGGCCGTGGCCATCAACGCCACGCAGGCGACGATCACCGTGGCCGACAGTTCGCGGTTCGATGCCCTCTCGACGCCGTTCAATGTCCAGGTGGGTCGAGAGGTGATGACCGTCACGGGGATCACCGACGAGAACCTGGACGTGGTTCGCGGCGTCGGCACCAGCCCGAACGAAGCGCACGTTTCCGGCGATACGCTGTTCTCGACAAGCGGTGGCAACCAGGGCCGGGGGTTCTCGGTGTTGATGGAGGAGGATTCGACGCTCCAGGACCTGTTGTTCCGCAACAACACCGTCGTCAACAACGGCGATGACGGGTTCAAGCTCCGCCGCGAAGACGAGGGGCGGTTGAACCTGGTCGAGTCCGGGTCAGTGCAACGGCGGGCGGTGACGATCCGGGACAACACGATCATAGCGAACGCGTCGAACGCACCCACCGAACCGATCTCCCCCTCCCAGTCGCAGCGGCGCGGGGCCGGTATCGACATCCACGTCATCAACGGAAGTGTTGATCTGCAGGATCTCGAGATTGTTGGCAACGTGATCGAGGCGAATGTCGGCAGCAACACCAGCGGGATCCTGCTGCGAGCCGAAGCGGATGCCAGGATCCTGGCCGATATCGAAGACAACCGGATCCGCTACAACTCGGCCGACGGGATCGAGTTGTCGACGCGGCAGAATGACGGGACCGATGTTCGCCAGGTTGGCGGGACGTGGGTCAAGAACACAATCACCGACAACGGGGATCACGGGATCGAGATCATCGGGCGTCACGGTCTGTTCGACTTGATCTCCGAACTGGTCAACACGACCGGCGCTCAGACGATCGTGACGCCGCTGTTTATCGGCATCGAAGGGCTGGACCCCGTCGACGGCAAGGACCGCGGCAACATCATCGAATCCAACGGGATGGACGGGATGACGGTCAATGCCGAGGGTTCGATTTCGTTTGCCAACAACAGTGTCAGGAACAACGGAACCGGCGGGATCGACATCAATCCCAATGGCCCGCAGACCACGGCGATCAAGTCGAGTGAGATCTCGGAGAACTTCGGGATTGGCATCGACGTCAGCGCCGGTCCCCGGGTGGTCGTGACAATTCGTGACAACCAGATCCGCAACAACATCGATTCGAACCTCTCGGATACGGTGGTCACCGGAGACGGGATCGAGTTGACCACTCCGGGACTGACGTCGGGGCCGTTGCACGCAACGATTACCGGCAACTTCATCGAGGGCAACGACGGACGCGGGATCGACCTGCTCAATACCGGCACGATGCAGGTGAAGATCGGCGATCCCACCCTGCCGCTGGACACTGGTCGCAACGACATTGTTGGCAACCGGCTCGAAGGTCTCTACCTCGTCAACACGGCTGATACGAATCAAAGCCAGTCGGTGCCGAGCACCGATGCGCTGCTGCAGGGCGGTCCGATCGATGCGGCGGGCAACGTCATGTTCCACGTCGATACGAACACGATCGAGGACAACGGCCTGGGCAGCAGTTTGGCCGGTACCGGACTGATCATGCGTGCCGGGACCGTCTTTGGCGGCAGCGACGACTTTACGTCACGAGACGCTTCCGGCGACCTGACGCGGGTGGGTGGTGAGGGGGCCAGTAATGCGACCGGCGTCGGCAGCAACGATGGCAGCCTGGGCAAGGGGAACGGGCGGATCAATGCCCGGATTGCCAACAACACGTTCGAGGGAAACTTCGGCAACGACTTTTTTGTCGAGGCGTTTCGGTCGACGGTGGATCCGCCAGCAACCAGTGGAACCTGGAACACGGACGATTTCATCGTCAACAGTTATGACTCCGACCCGCTGTCCCGGGTCAACTTGGTGTTTACCGGGAACACCGGAAACGGACTGCAGGCAGCAGTCGTCGGAAATCCGCTCTACAACAATGCGGAGGCGGTTTTCAAGAGCCGCGAGGCCGTCCAGTCACCAGCCGGAGCGTTTGTCTCAGGCTCCAGGGACCGGTCCGCCTGTCTGATTCCTTGGCGGCCGCCTGGTTCGCCCCCCAACGAAGCAGTGATCGCTCCGCAGTTCCAGTATCCCGGCATCGGTCCCGAAAGGACGTGGCGAGTTCTGACCGGCTTCGACACCTCCGGGCCCGGTCCATTTGACGGCTTTGACCTGGGTTCGAACTTTGATGACCCCGAGATCTGCGGTTGGGACATCATGGGCCCGCTCTCGTCTGGTGGCACGGGATGGGGGGGGACCACCCTGGATTCGTTTGTCAGCGAAAAGACGACGAAGGTCACGGTTATTGACCCCGAGGTCTTCGTGGGTGGTGGTGGTGATCCGCCGATGGAGGGATTGGCCGATGGCTTCACTTTCCAGGTGGGGCTTGAAGAGATGCGGGTGTTTCGCGACCCCGCCGATCCCACTGGGGCCACATTTGATGTGGTTCGGGGCTGGAGAAACACCCCGATCAGTTCGCACGCGGCCGGCACGCCCGTCGGGCTGTTCACCTTCGCCGATCCGGTGACCGCGACGTTCCCGTTGCCGGATATCGTCGACGTGACGCCGGCGATCCGCAACATCGATGCCGGCGTGATTAACATCACGTTCTCAGAAGACATGCGGAACGTGGCGATCGACGACTTTGCGCTGGCCTTCGATGACGGGAACGAAGCCGGACTGGCCGGAACGGGACCGTGGACGACCGGCGTGATCACCGGGGCGTCTCACATCAGGCCCGACGGGACGAAGAACCCGGTGACGATCGAGTCGATTGCCGTCGGCGGCGTGTCCGACCCGAACAACCCGGCCCAGTTGATCAACCCGCGGCTTTCCGAAGGCGATGAAGTCACCATCAGCGGGATTCTCGGCAACGGGGCGGCCAACGGTGTCTACTCGGTTTCCAACATCCAGGCCAACAGTTTCGACCTGGGCATCAACGAAGTCCAGTTGCTGGAATTGATCGGAAGTCCCACCGGGGGGACGTTCACGCTGACGTTCCAGCAGGAGACAAACGAGATCCAGCGGATCGACATGTCCGGCCACATTCTTGACGGGCACTTTGCGATCGGTTTTCGGCCGCCGGTCGGGGCCACGGAGTTCACCAGTCCGCTGGAGTATTCGGCAACCGCGGCCGATGTCCAGGCGGCGCTCGAGGGCGCGGAGATCCCGACGCTGATCGCCGGTGACGTGATCGTCACCGGTGGACCACTCGCGGGCATCAACGAAGTGCAGGAGGTCGAGATCACCGGCGCCGCCTTCGGGGGCGATGTCGTCACGTTGACCTACCTGCACCCGGTGACGTTTCTGCCCGTCAACATTGACGACACGACGACGACGATTGAGGTGTACGAATCCGGCGAGTTCCTCGATCCGTACGGGAACCCGCTTTCGGTTCCGTTCCTGATCCGAATCGATGACGAGCAGATGCGGGTGACGGCTGTGGTCGGAGACGATCTGACGGTCGAACGTGCGGTTGACGGAACGGTCGCCGCGTTGCATCGGCGGCGCGCCAAGGTGCGGGAAGTTCAGACAACGATCCCGATTCTCACCGGGACCCCGATCTGGGGTGCACGCAACGAGGTGCAGCGCTTGGCCATCACTGGTGCCGCTGAAGGTGACACGTTCACGCTTTCGTTCCTGCACCCGGATGCGCAACCGGGTGTCGTTGCCGGACAGTTCAACGCCCTGTTGTCCGCGGTTGAATTCGACGTCGAAGATTACGGCGCGATGACCGATGCCTTTGGCATGCCCCTGGGAACCGGGGTGCTCTCGGAGGCCGATCAGTACAACATCCGTGTTGAAGATGAAGAAATGCGGGTGATAGCAGTGGACGTCAGTGTCGCCGGCGGCCCGCACACCCTGACGGTGATTCGGGCGATCAATGGCACCGACCCGGAAATCCACAATACCGATACCGAAGTCTTCTACATCGAAACCACCGAGCCGATCGAATACAACGCGCCGTCTGACGACAGCCGAAACGACATCCAGCGGATCGCGATGCTGGGTGACCCCGATGGCGGGTTCTTCACACTCACAT